>Ga0208989_10000562_pt1 | contig 11030 bp, 6 predicted proteins | sample MedBloCAOM3_M1_FD_187852 | JGI IMG/M metagenome (GOLD analysis project Ga0208989, IMG submission 187852) | Forest soil microbial communities from El Dorado National Forest, California, USA - Mediterranean Blodgett CA OM3_M1 (SPAdes) (version 2) | ecosystem: Environmental > Terrestrial > Soil >...
GGTCTCGGTTTCGCTCGCCGTGGGCGTGGGCGGCACGGGCGGCGGCGGCGGCAATGGCAGCATCGTCACCGCGTCGAACGCGGGCGTCATCACCACATCGGGCGATCGGGCGCACGGCATCGAAGCCCAGAGCATCGGCGGCGGCGGCGGCAGCGGCGGCAGTGCCTCGGCCTCCTCGCAGGTCATCGCCGCTCCCAAGGGCGTCAGCGTGCCGGTCAGCGTGGCGGTGGGCGGCACGGGCGGCGGCGGTGGTTCCGGTGGAGCCGCCGAGGTCACGAACAGCGGGGCTATCGTCACCGGCGGGGCCAACGCCTATGGCATCTTTGCCCAGAGCGTGGGCGGTGGTGGCGGCGACGGCGGATCGGCCAGCACGCAGGCGAAGGCCGACCCCGCGCAGACCTCGGTCAGCGTATCGCTGGCGATCGGTGGCAGCGGCACTGCCGGCGGCGGCCCGGGCGGGACGGTCGCCGTGACGAGCAGCGGCTCGATCGTGACGGCCGGCGACGATTCGACCGCGATCCTGGCGCAAAGCGTGGGCGGCGGCGGCGGTGCCGGCGGCGGCGCCGACAGCGCCGCCGCGGCGAAGTTCACGCCGAGCGTGTCGATCGGCGGCAGCGGCGGGAATGGCGGCTCGGGCGGCGCGGTGAGCGTGGCCAACGGCGGCACGATCGTGACCGCGGGCAACAGGGCGGTCGGCCTCTTTGCCCAGAGCGTCGGCGGCGGCGGCGGCATCGGCGGTGCGGCGAGCGGCAAGGCGATGGCATCCGACAATCCAGCCGGGGCGAGCTTCGCGCTGGCGGTCAGCGTCGGCGGCACGGGCGGTGGCGGCGGCTCCGGCGGCCTGGTGAGCGTCACGAACACCGGCGGGATCACCACGGCAGGCGCCAACGCCTACGGCGTGCTGGCCCAGAGCGTGGGCGGCGGCGGCGGTGTCGGCGGCGGCGCCAGGTCGAGCGGCGACGACAGCCGGTATTCCCTGGCTGTATCGGTCGGCGGCAACGGCAACGTTGCAGGCGTCGGCGGCAATGTGAGCGTGAGCAATACCGGCAGCATCCTGACCACGGGCAACCTGGCCCACGGCATCTATGCCATGAGCGTGGGCGGCGGCGGCGGCATCGGCGGCGACGCCACCAGCTCGGCGGCCGGCGGCAACAGCCAAGGTGGTTCGCTCGCGCTCGGTGTCGGCGGCCGCGGTGGCGCGGCCGGCAACGGCGGCGCGGTGAGCGTCGTCAATGGCGGCCGCATCGACACGTTCGGCTTCGGCGCGCATGGCATCTTCGCCCAGAGCGTGGGTGGCGGCGGCGGTTCGGGCGCGGCTGGTACGTCGGAGGCATCGGGCAATATCAGCGTCGGCGGCGGTTTTGGTGCCGGCGGTGGCGCTTCGGGCAACGGCGCCGCGGTGCAGGTATCCAACAGCGGCACGATCGTCACGCGCGGCAACGACGCCTACGGCATCTTTGCCCAGAGCGTCGGCGGCGGCGGCGGCGTGGGCATCGGCGACGGCGGATCGGGCAGCGCCCAGGGCGCCGGCAACAGGTCGATCGGCATCAGCGTCGGCGGCACGGCAGGCTCCGCCGGCAATGGCGGCCTCGTCGCCGTGACGCATACGGGCAACATCGCCACCTCGGGCGACGGCGCGCATGGCATCTTCGGCCAGAGTGTCGGCGGCGGCGGCGGTGTCGGCGGCACCTTCAGCGGCGCCAGCAGTGCTGCGACGTCGTTCGGCGCCGGAGTCGCAGGCTCCGGCGGCGGTGCCGGCAACGGCGGAGTCGTCGTCATCAATTCGGCAGGCACGATCGCCACCAGCGGCCAATATGCCTACGGCATCCTGGCGCAGAGCGTGGGTGGCGGCGGCGGCCTGGCCGGAACGAACAACGGCAACACGCTGGCGATACAGATTGGCAGCTCGGCCGGCGGCAGCGGTACCGGCGGAGACGTCGTCGTCAACCACACAGGCAACGTCTTCGCACTCGGCGCCAATTCGCACGCCATCTTCGCCCAGAGCACGGGTCCGAGCGGCAATGGCAACATCAGCGTGACCGTCGCCGGCGGCAGCATCGTCGGCGGCTCGGGAGCCGGCGCGGGCATCTATCTCGACCAGGGCAACGCCAACACCGTCACTATCGCCAGCGGTGCGTCCGTGTCGGCGTTGTCGGGCATGGCGGTCTTCGGCAGCGGCGGCAACGACGTGGTCAACAACTCGGGCACCGTCACCGGCAATGTGCAACTGGGCAGTGGAGCCAACGCCTTCAACAACCTTGCCGGCGGCAGGTTCGTCACCGGTTCCCTGATCGGCCTCGGCAGCAATGCCAATACGCTCACGAACAGCGGCGTGGTCGATATCGGCGGCCAGCGGGTCGTGGCCACCACGGCGTTGAACGGACGCTTCGTCCAATCGACCAACGGCACCCTGGCCGTCGACGTCCGCTTCGGTGGTACCTCCGATCTTCTGAATGTCAGCGGCAGTGCGGCCCTTGCCGGCTTCGTGATGCCGACGAACCTCTATTTGATGCCGAACCAGACGGCCAAGATCCTGACCGCCAACGGCGCGCTCAGTGGCAGCGGTCTCGCGACGGTCAATTCACCCACCATCACCTACGGGCTCGACTACAATAATGTCGCCGGCCCGGGCGGCCTGGCGCTGACGGTCAACAGCGTGCACTTCGCTGCGCCCTCCAATTTGTCGGGCAACCAGCGTGCGGTCGCGGACCAGTTTCAGAACATCTACAATTTCGGCGGCTCGCCGGCGCTTGCCGAGGCCATGGGCTTCCTGGTGAACCTGAACGCCACCGACTACGCCGCCGCCCTGCAGCGCCTCAGTCCCGCGCCATTCATGATCCAGGCGAACAACACCTTCACCGCAGGACTGGCGTTCGCCAACTCCATGTTGAGCTGCCAGGGCTTCGACGGAACCTATGCCGCGATCCGCGAGCATCAGTGCAGCTGGGCCAAGGTGACCGGCGGCATCACCACCCAGAATGCCAACAGCGAAAACCTCGGCTACCGGGAAGAGGCCGCCCGGGTCGGCGCCGGCACCCAGCTGCAGATCCAGCCGGACTGGTTCGTGGGCTTTGGCGCCGGCTACGAACGCGGCCACGTCACCTCCGGCGCGGCCGTCCTCGATGCCAACCGCTACGACGTCGGCCTGACGGCCAAGTACGTGCCTGGCCCGTGGCTGCTCGCCGCCGCCGTGGACGGCGGCTATGCCGAGGTCAATGCCTATCGCAACATCGGCGGCTTTCCACAGCCCAACATGACGGCCAACAGCAATTCCGGCATCTGGCATCTCGATGGCAAGCTGCGCGGCGCCTACCTGCTCGAAACAGCCAACGTCTACGCCAAGCCGATGGCCGATTTCGACGTCATCTATCTGTACATGCCGGCCTTCAGTGAATATGGCGCGGGGGCGCTTGGCCTCAACGTGAACAGCATGAGCGATGTGCTGTTTGCCGGCACGCCCGCCGTCGAATTCGGCGCCACGTTCAATGTCGGCGACTACTACCTGCGGCCGCACGCCACCCTCGGCGCGACGTTCTTCTCGAAGAATTCGCTGAGCGTCGGCGCCACGTTCGCCGGAACGCCCGCCGGCGTCGCCCCGTTCGTGTCGACCTCGACGTTCCCGCAAACCGTCGCAAGGCTCTCCGCCGGCCTCGATCTGCTCAGCGCCAGGCAGACGGGCGGCGTGGATATTCGCCTGCAGTACGACGGCATGTTCGCCGACGGCTATCAAAGCCATACCGGCGGCGCCAAGGTCTCGGTGCGGTTCTGATCGCCCTATTTTGCCTTGTCCAGGGCCAGGGAGAATCCCAGGAGAGGCACATCGAGGGCGATCGGCTGTTTGTTCGAATCCTGCAGCGCGATCCTGAGCAGGGTGCCGCCGCGCATCGACGCCAGGAACTTGTCGTTCAACTGCATGCCGACGAAGCAGCCCGTGGTCGTGCAGGTCTGAACCGGTTGCTTTTCAATCGCGCCGTTGTCGACCTTGAACTGCACGGGCTCCGACAGATTGAGACCGAGCGGCAGCTGCAGCATCATCACCGGCGTCTTGGAATCGAGCGGCACGCGGACGGTGAGCTGGGCGAGGAGACGCTTGTCGTCGCGGTTGATGATCTGCTGAAGGGCGCGGCACTCGAGGACCTTGCCGTCGCCGGTGCATTCGACGCGCCAGGCCGCCGGGGCGGCATCCTGCGCGCGGATGGCGGACGGGACGCCGAGCGAGGTGGCGAGGATGGCGGCTCCGATAGTTGCGAGCCGGCGACAGCGGCGGTTGGCGTTCGATTCCATCGTTGGAATGACAGTACCGGCTGTCCTATGGGCCGCCAAGCGACAGGCCATAGAAGCGCACGGCTGTGCCGCCGAATATCGCGGCATGCGTGGCCGGGGGCAGCAGCGTCGCTGCAGCATCGTGCCAGCGCCTGTAGTTGCTCGCGAGGGTGACGACCGGCCAGTCGCTGCCCCACATCAGCCGGTCCGGCCCGAACGTCGACAGCAAGTGGTCGACATAGGGACGCAGATCCTCGATCTGCCAGTCCGCCCGCGCCTCGGTCACGAGGCCCGAGACCTTGCAGCACCACGGCGTCTCGCGGGCGAGGCGGGCCATGTGTTGGGCCCACGGCTGGAAGGCGCCGTTGGCGATGTCCGGCTTGGCGGCGTGGTCGATCACCACCGGCAGGTCGGGATGGCGCTCGGCGAGCGCGCCGATGACGGGAAGGTGGCGCGGCTTCAGGAGCGCGTCGAAGCGCAGCCCGTGCCGTGCCATCGCCGCAAGCGCCGGTTGTACCGCGGGACGCAGGATCCAGCCGGTATCCTCGATGTCCTGCAGCATCGGCCGCAGGCCCTTCAGCAGCGGAATGCGGGCAAGTTCGGCGATGCGGGCCGGCGCGCCGGGGGCCGCGAGGTTCGTCCAGCCGACCACGCCCTGCACCAGCCCGGCCGAGGCGCGCGCGACGTCGAGCATGAACGCTGTCTCGGCCTCGCTGTCCGCCGCCTGCACCAGCACGGTTGCGGTGATGCCGGCCAACAAGGGGCGCAGGTCGTCCAATCCGTAGTCGCGGGCAATCGACAGATCGGGCGACATCCAGCCGTAGTCGCCGCGCGCGATCGTCCAGACATGATGGTGGGCGTCGACCTGGATCATTTTTCGGGGGTGGGGGCGTTCTCCGGCAGCAGGCCGGCGCGGCGCAGATCGACCCACAGGGCGCCCGGAATCTCCGCCTGCATCAGCTGGGCGTTCTGCTTGACTTCGGCAGCACTGCGCGGGCCGGGGATGACGGCCGCGACGGCGGGATGCGCCGCGCAGAACTGCAGCGCGGCGGCCTTGATGTCGGTGCCGTGGCGCTCGCAGAAGCCGCGGATGGCGTCGGCGCGCGCCACCATGTCGGCTTTCGCCGGTTCATAGTTGAAGGTCGTGCCGCCAGCCAGGAGGCCGGAATTGTAGGGGCCGCCCAGGACGACCTTCACGCCCTTGGCGAGGCAGGCGGGGAACAGCTGCCCGAGCGCGGTATGGTCGAGCAAGGTGTAGCGCCCGGCGATCAGGAAGAGGTCGGGCTTCGCCGCCTCGAGGCAGGCGAGCGCGGGCTCCACCAGATTGAGCCCCATGCCCCAGGCGTGAATCTCGCCGCGGTCGTGCATGGCGCTCAGCACCTGCGCCGCGCCACTCATCGCTTCGGCGAAGCGATCCTTCCATGCCGCACCGTGCCAGTCCTCCGAGCAGTCGTGGATGTAGACGATGTCGAAGCGGCTGAGTCCCGTACGCTGGTGACTGTCCTCCAGCGAGCGAACGGTGCCGGCGGCGGTGTAGTCGAAGGTGCGGCGGAACGGCAGGGCGTGGAGGAAGCCCTGGTTCATGGGCCGCCTGTCCTCGGCGGCATGCAGCAGCCGGCCAACCTTGGTGGAGAGCGTGTAGCTGTCGCGCGGCCGGCTGCGCAGCGCGTTGCCTAGCCGATGCTCGGCGAGTCCCGCGCCGTAGTGTGGCGCGGTATCGTAGTGACGGATGCCTGCATCCCATGCCGCCTGCAGGCAGGCGACGGCGGACTCTTCGGGCACCACGGTGCCGAGATTGCCCAGCGGTGCCGTGCCGAGGCCGAGCGGGCCAGGCGGAGTGTAGCCGGTCATGCCTGCTCCTGTGATGGGAGTGGCCTTCGGTGCGCCAAGTATACGGCTTACGCTGATACCCGAAGGATTCTGAAGATCTTTGAGTACATTACTCGATACCCCCGATGAACTCCCCAAAAAGCTGGGATCTTGCGAGCACGAGTGCCGATGGACGGCATGGCGATGCCTCGATTACCATTCCTCAGAACATCCGGCGTGGCGGCGCGTCAGCGAGCGACTACGAGGCACTCCGTGCGCTCTATGGACGTTATCTGCCATCAGGCGCACCCGACGCCTTTGCCCCGGCGCCCATGAACGCATACGTAGCCCAATCGTCGGGACCGTAGTTAAAACTCTACCTGTCGCGCTAAGCGCAGTCGCTTCGACGATGCCCGGCTATTTTTCGGCGGCAGCGGGTGCCGAGAGCTTGACGATATCGCCCCAGCGACGGATTTCACCGGCAAGATAGGCGCCCAGCTCGCTGGAGGCGCCCCTCTTTTCCTCGATGCCTTGGGCGAGGAGGGTTTCCTTGACCTTCGGATTCTGCAGCGCCTTGTCGATGGCGCCGTGGAGCTTGTCGATGATCGGCTGGGGCGTGCCCTTCGCCGCCAGCAGGAAGTAGGCGACGTCGACGGTGAGATCGGGGTAGCCCGCCTCCTTGAAGGTCGGGATGTCGGGAAGCACGCTCGCCCGTGTGTTGCCGGTGACGGCGAGCATGCGGGCCTGCTTGGCGCTCTGGACCGGAATACCTGACGCGACGGGCGTGAACCAAACCTGGATGCGGTCGGCCAGCAGGTCGACCAGCGCGTCGGTCGTGCTCTTGTAAGGGACCATCACCATGTTGATCCTGGCGGCGCGATTCAACATTTCGCCCAGGAACTGCGGCACACCGCCGACATAGCCCGCGTAGTTGAGCTTGCCAGGCTGCTGGCGGGCGAGCTCGACGAGGTCGGCCACGTTCTTCGCCGGAAGCTCGTTGGGCACGAACATCGAATAGAGTGTCCTGCCGCTGAAGGCGACGGGCGTGAAGTCCTTCGCGAGGTCGGAGTTCGCGTTGCCGGTCACCTGGTTGAGGATGTTGCTCATGGAGGCGATCAGCAGCGTGTAGCCGTCGGGTCGCGATTTCGCGACAAGATCGGTCGCGATGTTGCCTGTGGCGCCGGCACGATTGTCGACGATGACGCTTTGGCCCAGCGTGCTCATCATGTCCTGTGCGAGCTGGCGGGCGATGATGTCGTTGGCCGTGCCGGGACCGAACGGAACGACGATGGTGATCGGCTTGTTCGGGAAATCCTGCGCAGCCACCGGAGCCGGCATCGCCCCGGTTGCAATGCCTGCCAGCGCTGCTGCGATGGCCGCGCGCCGGGACCATTTCGTCGCTTGCATGGATGCCCTCCCACTTTCTTTCTTTGCTTTGTCCGGGGGGATTAAGGTTCTCGGGCCATAGTGCGTCAAGGCTTCTTGGGCGTATTCCAGCGCAGATAGTCGGCCAGTGCGATCAGTCGTCGCGCGAGCTCCGGGCTGCGGATATGGGCGCGAAAGGGCGGATTGCCGAACTTTCCCGTTGCGTGGCGGTGCTGCTAGCGCATCGGCCCACGCATTTTTCGGTGGCGCCGGCGCGTACGTGCGTGAAGCACTGCGCGAAGGGCCCGGCCACCCGAAACCCGTCAGGATTGGTGGTGACGCTGATCCAAAGCACAGGGACAGGCCCATCGCCCGCTCCGCCTACGGCACCGGACAGGGCTTCGCTTGCCAGATGTCTGCCGCGTATTGCGCGATGGTCCGGTCGCTGGAGAACTTGCCCGAGCCTGCGACATTGAGGATCGCCTTGCGCGCCCATGCATCGCGATCCGCGTACAGCGAGCAGAGCGCCCGATCCGCCTCCAGATAGGACGCCAGGTCCGCGAGGTGCATGTAATGGTCGCCGTATTTCAGCAGCGTGTCGTGGAGCAGGGTGAAGGCACCTCGCTCGTTCTGACTGAAATAATCGCTGGCGATCAGGTCGAGCGCGGCCCGCGTCTCGGGCTCGTTCTCATAGTGCCAGCCCGGATTGTACCAGCCGCGGCTGTCCGTTACCTGCTGTGCGGTAAGGCCGAAGAGGTAGAAGTTTTCTTCCCCGGCTTCTTCCGCCATCTCGATCGTCGCGCCGTCCCGCGTTCCGACGGTCAGCGCCCCGTTCATCATGAACTTCATGTTGCTCGTGCCGCTGGCTTCGAAGCCGGCGGTCGAGATCTGGTTTGAGAAGTCCGCCGCCGGGATCAGCCGTTCCGCCATCGAGACGCAGTATTCCGGAAGAAAGACGACCCTGATCCGTCCGCGGATCGCGGGATCGCCGTCGATCGTACCCGCCAGGTTGTTCACGAACTTGATGATGAGCTTGGCAAGGTGATAGCCGGGCGCCGCTTTGCCCGCGAAGAAGAAGGTGCGGGGCGCCATGTCGAGACCCGGGTTTGCGCGGAGTCGGTTGTACAGCACGATGATCCGCAGCGCATTCAGCATCTGACGCTTGTATTCGTGGATGCGCTTGATTTGACAGTCGAAGATGCTGTCGGGGTCCACCCTCTGCCCGGAGGTTGCCTGCAACCAGTTGCCGAACTGCACCTTGGAGTCACGCTTGGCTTGCAGGAAGGAGCGACGGAACGCGGAGTCTTCGACGGCAGGCCGCAGCTCGGCGATCTTGCCGAAATCGGTCGTCCAGCCGTCGCCGATCGCATCGGTGATGGCGCGCGACAGTCCCGGATTGGCGAGAAACAGCCAGCGCCGCGGCGTGACGCCGTTGGTCTTGTTGTTGAAGCGCTGCGGGAAGATCTCAGCCAGGTCGCGAACCGTCGTCTTGCGCAGCAGTCCGGAATGGATCGCCGCGACGCCGTTGGTGCTGTGCGAGCCCACGATCGCCAGGTTTGCCATGCGGACCTTGTCCTCCGGCCCTTCCTCGATCAGGCTCACCCGCTCGACGCGGACGTCGTCGCCGGGAAAGCGGCGCCGCACATCGTCGAGGAAGCGGCGGTTGATCTCGTAGATGATTTCAAGTTGTCGCGGCAGCATCTGCTGGAAGTAGTGCAGCGGCCATTTTTCCAGCGCCTCGGGCAACAGCGTGTGGTTCGTGTAGGCCAAGGTCCGCTGCGTAAGGTCCCACGCATGCTCCCAGGTGAGGTGCGCCTCGTCGAGCAGGATGCGCATCAGCTCCGCGACCGCCAGAGCGGGATGGGTATCATTGAGCTGGATCGCGACCTTGTCGGGAAGGCTGCTCCAGTCGGCGTTGTCGCGACGAAAACGGCGCACGAGGTCGGCCAATGTGCAGGCCACCAGGAAGTATTCCTGCGCGAAGCGCAACCCCTGTCCCATCTCGGTGGAGTCATCCGGGTAGAGAACGCGGGTCAGGGTCTGCGCGGCAATGCTGCCGACCAGGGCGCCCACGAAGTCGCCCGAGCTGAACTCCTGGAAGTCGAAAGAATCCGTCGCCGCGGCACTCCACAGCCGCAGGCTGTTGATCGTCTTGCCGCCGAAACCGATCACGGGCCGGTCGTATGGGATGCCGATCAAGGTCGAAGGGCGATTGGCGACGATCTGCAGGTTGCCCTGATGTATCTCGAAGGTGCAGCCAAGCCGGACCTCGACGGCCTCGCTGCGGCGCGAGACTTCCCACGGGTCCTGCCGGCGCAACCAGCTGTCCGGATGCTCGCGCTGCCAGCCGCTCTCGATCGATTGCCGGAACATGCCGTACTCGTAGCGCAGCCCGTAGCCCATCGCCGGAAGCTGCATGGTCGCCATCGAATCGAGGAAGCACGCGGCCAGCCGGCCGAGGCCGCCATTGCCGAGCCCGGCATCGGGCTCCTGCTCCACCAGGCCGAACCAGTCGAGGCTGCTCTCGCGGGCAGCGCGCTCGATGAACGGATGCAGCATCAGGTTCATGATGTTGTTGGTCAGCGATCGGCCGATCAGGAATTCCATCGACAGGTAATAGATGCGCTTGGGGTTCTCCCGATCATAGGTGGCCTGGGTCTTGATCCAGCGCTGCGCGAGGATGTCGCGCACCGAGCGGGCCACGGCCTCGAAGCGCTGTCGCTCGTAGGCACCCGACGGGTTGACCACGGCGTCCGACAGCAGGTGGCGCTCAACCAGTGCATCGGGTCGTCCCGCGAAGGGGACGGAACCGAAATCGTGAGGCTGGAGCTGCTTCGGCATCGCGCCGCCGCGGATTAATTCGTCCATGATGCTCTCCTGCAAAGCTGATCGGCTTCCGTCTTCCGCGACGCTACTCGGCGAGGGGCTTGATGTGCTCGGGCTTCAGCGTTGCCGCTTACGCTTGACCGCGCCGTGCCGTGAGAAGTTCCGGATTTCGATATCTGCATGACGAACTCCCACAGCCTCGCCACGATCGGCCATATCGACCGGCGTCGGACCCAGCTGTTCGCGAACGCCAACAGAGCCTAGGATTTTCCCGCATCAGAAATATGACGCACGGCAAGCGATTCCGGCGCTGGCCCTGGCAGGAGAAACCTGGACGACTTCAAGATGCAGGCCGAAAATTCGGCCGTCGAAGCCCGAAAGGCACTGGGCGTCGCCCGGATCGGCAAGTTCGATCCTTGGGTCTATGCCGAACATCTCAAGGTGATCATTCGCCTTGTGACTGGCGCCTTGGGATGACCGGTATCGAACTTCAGCTCAAGAGAATGCGCGGCTGATGCCCGCTATGACGCAGCGCTGCCAGCTCGGCGGCGGCTCGCAGACTCCTGCGTTTGCCCGTCTTGGCGATCGGCGGTCCAGCGGGCGCGCTTCCGCCAGTGCGAGGGCCTGTGCGGTGCCGCGAGCGATAGGTGGGTTACTGCACTGGTATGAGCGAGAGGCAGGGTGATGGCGCGGCGGTCGTTTCAGTCTTTTGACCTTACAGGAACGCCTTGGCCGGCCGATGACCGGCCCCGGTCGACCTATTTACT
>Ga0208989_10000564_pt1 | contig 11025 bp, 4 predicted proteins | sample MedBloCAOM3_M1_FD_187852 | JGI IMG/M metagenome (GOLD analysis project Ga0208989, IMG submission 187852) | Forest soil microbial communities from El Dorado National Forest, California, USA - Mediterranean Blodgett CA OM3_M1 (SPAdes) (version 2) | ecosystem: Environmental > Terrestrial > Soil >...
CGCTTACAAAAACAGACCTTGTCGATCCGGCCAAGACCGCCGCCGAGGGGCGCAAACAATTGATGGGAACACCGTTTGAGAAAGACCCAATCGCCGAGACTTCAGTGGTAACGGGCAATGGATTGGAAAAACTAAAGAGTCTTCTCGCACGTCGATTGTCTTCACTCTCACCGCAAGGCGACCTCGGGAAACCGCGGTTGTTTGTCGATCGTGTGTTTTCTTTGCGCGGCATTGGTACGGTCACGACCGGAACGCTCGTCGGCGGCAAGTTGCTACGCGGCCAGGATGTGATCGTGCAACCGCGCAATCTTCCGACCCGCATCCGGACCATTCAAAGTCACAATCGCGAGCAGACAGAGATCGGACCCGGAACACGCACGGCCCTAAACTTGCCGGACGCTGCCATCGGCGGCATTGCCCGCGGCGATGTCGTCACAGCCTCCGCGCTGGGAGAACCGACAAACACTATCGATGTCTTGCTGACGAGATCGCCTCGTCTGGCAAGCGGGGCGCGCCCAATCAAGAATGGCGCTTCGGTTTATCTCCATCACGGAACCGCTCGCGTTCCGGCGCGCATCACCATCGCAGGCGGAAAGAATCTTGTGCCGGCGGGTGTCGATCTTGCGCAATTGCGATTGGAATCTCCGATCTTTGCCTTTGTCGGCGATCGATTCGTTCTGCGTGATCCCTCCGAGCGTCAGACACTTGCCGGGGGTGTAATTCTCGACGTCCAAACTAATCGCAAAAAATTCCGCGAACTGAATCAGCGTGAATTCCTCGCCGCTCGCGCGCAGTCGCCCAACGATCCCGTTGTGGCAGTGCGAAGCGAGCTCGCACGCGATGGCGTACGAGAAGATATCGATCTCCTGCTTCGATCGAACTTTAGCGCACGCGAAATCTCGGCCGCAATCGGGCAATTGCTTGCGACGAACGAGCTTGTCCGCCACGGCGAGATCGTGGCCGAAACGACTTGGTGGGCGAAATCCCGGCGGCGCGTCGTCGACGCGATCTCCCGAGAACATGCGAAACATCCGCAATTGGCGGGCGTCGATCTCGCTCAGCTTCGCTCCGAGGTTCCCGACATCGCGCCCAAAGTCTTCGATGCGGTAATTGTCGATCTTGGCTGCGACGGCTACACCAAAACCGGCAACTTGATCAAGCGATCAGAGCATCGCGCCGCGCTCCCGCAAGATCTGGCTGAAGCGGCCAAACGAATTCGTCGTCTCGTTTCGGAAAAACCATTTGATCCTCCGGCTCGCAAACAAATCGCACCGGATTCGGCCAGCCGTCAGGCGCTCAAGTTCTTAATCGAACACGGCGAGGTAATTGAGGTGGCTGACGTCGTGTTGTCGAAAGACGCGTTTGCGAGCATGAAAGCGATCATCGCGGATTTCATCACCAAGAATGGACCAGCCACCGTCAGCCAATTGCGACAGGCCCTTGGGACTTCGCGCCGCGTCATCGTGCCGTTGCTCGAACTCCTCGACCGGCATGGTTTCACGCGACGCGTTGGGGATGAGCGAAAACTTGCGAAGGAACCGATGACGACATCGAGCAACGCGTTAAGTTAGTTGATGCCCCGAATACGCGCCGCAGCGAAAACAAATTCGCGGCGTGTCACGCTGCGCATTAGCTCGAGTGCGTGTGACGCCTGGACCACGGCGCTCGCGCCTTGGTTCGCACAAGTTTTGCCGGACGCTTGGAAACGCGCGTTACCGACGCTGGTGATTGTCCCCACGCGAGGGCAAGCGAACGATTTGAAGAGTCGTTTAATCGCAAAAGGTTGCTCCCATCTCGGTTTGCAGTTTGTGACACCGGCAATTTTGGATGCGTTGCTCGCACGTGACGATGCCACGCCGCGGATCGCGCCGGAACATCTGCGCCTGCTCCTCGCCACGTCCGCGAGCGAAATGGAAGATCGGCCTGACGAATCTCAGGCACTCGCCGCCAAGGCCGTTGCTCGCTCACCCGCGCCGCTGCTCCGCGCGCTGGACCGCCTGGCGACGGCCGGTTGGAGATTCGAGGAGCTCGCGCTGCCGTCCTTTGCGCCAGTTGTGCAGCGTTTCAACGAGCTGATGAAAAAATGCGACTTCATTCTCGCGGGCGACAACGATCGGCGGCGGTTGCAACAAGCGGCAGGCGACGCGCGGAAATTTTCCCGGGTGCTCATCACCGGATTCGACGGAGCGCATTGGCCGCACTGGTTTCTCCTGCGCACCGCGGTCGAGCTGGCCGAAAACGCCATGGTCGTGCTCGAAGAACCGCGTGACAGCTTTTCCGATGTCGATCTTTCCTGGATCGGCTCGTGGGAAGAAATCTACGGCGAAGCGCAACGCGCGGCGGCACATGCGCCTGGTGATTCGCTTTTCAGCGAAACGGAAATGCGCGGTGGCGGGGAATCGACCAAACACTTCGATTTTCTCATCGGCACGAACGCATCGGAACAAGCCGAAGCAATTGCGCGACAATGCATTCGTTATCTGGCGGAAGAGAAATGCACGCGGCTCGGCGTAATTTTTGCCGGGAGCGGTGCGTTGCCGCGCCTGGTCGCGACCTTGCTGGAGCGGCTCGACATTCTGCACAACGACGGGCTCGCGCACTTCGTTCCGGGCATTTTCGAATCGGCGGAGTGGCAAGCGTGGATCGAATTGCAACGCGCGCCGCGGCTCAAGCCCTTTCTTCATTTCCTGAACGCGCTACCCGAGCCGGCGGTCTTATCGCCCAAAATTAGCCGTCAACTTTTCGAAAAGATTCTGCGCGAAAGTTACCAGGAGGTGTTGCTGGACGATCTCGAACTGCTGCGTGAATTCTGTGCTGCGCGCGTGGACGAAAAATTTCAGTCAGTCGCCGAAGCGCTGCGGGCGTTGCCGTTTCTGCCGCCGCGCGCCACACTCGCGCAGTTTCTCGACCAAACTCAGGCTGCGCTTGCGCAGCTCGGCTGGAAACAACACGCCCTCGAAATCGCCAACGCCGCGCACGATTGGCCGCAGCGTCTCGATGCGAAATTTGCACGCTCGCTTTTTTTACGCTGGCTTGAAGAGACGGCTGCGACGTTGCGTGCGGCCCGCTCGGCCGCCGGCGATCACACGTATGCGCGCGTGCAATTGCTCACTGTGGCGCAGGCGCAGAATCAGGAATGGTCGCATCTGATTCTTGCGGGTTGGAACGAAGGCGCCTGGCCGCCGCCGGGCGGAGCTGAGTTCGCACGCATCGAAGAAATTCGCGCCTTCAATCGCAGCGTGCAGCAGCTGAATAAGCGCGCCGCCGGCCAAGGAAGCCAGGGTGAAGGCCATAGCAGCGTGCGTGAAAATCATTCGCTCTATCTCGGCCCGAGCGAGCAACGCGCAATCGCATTGCGGCAATTCGATGCGCTGCTCGAATCAGCCTGCGAAGGCGTGACGCTCGCGGCCAGTCTAGTCCATGAAGACGCGCCGGAACGCTTCTGGAACCCAAGCGAATGTTTTACCGAGATTTATCTAAAAACCCGGCATGAACCGCTCACGCAAACGACACTAAAACGTTTGCAACGCGCGACTGCACTCTTGCCGAAGACTGCGCCGGCCGCGACGAGCGTGCAGCAAACCCTCATCGCATTCAACGCCCGCCGCGACGCTTCCAAACCCGCAGGCGAATACAACTTCGCATTGCGGCCCGACGAGTCGTATCGCCCGTTGCCGACTCTGAGCGTAAGCGATCTCGAGCGAATGGTTTCATCGCCAGCAATTATCTGGATGAAGCGGTATCTCGGCGTTGAAGCGCCGGACGACATTACGAATCCATGGGCAGCGACGAGCGGCAAATGGGTGCATCACTGGCTGGCGAGCATTATTGAAAAGCACGACGGAAGGATTTTCTCGCCGTTTCCCTCCTTGAGACAAATTGACGAGCGTATCCGTCTTTCCGCAGATGAACGCCGCGCGGCGCTGCAACAGCTTTGCAACTTGTTGGGCAAGATCGTGCCTGATTGGTGGGTCTCGGGTTGGTTGAACGCGAGCTATCTCGCGCGGCATCTTGGCGGAAAAATCGCAGGCATGGACGAATGGAAGTGGATGGCGACCGAGTTAGCCATCGGCCGCGAAGGCGCGGTGAAAATAACCGACGCAGTAGAACTTCAATTACGAGGACACGTCGATTTGGTCCTGGCGCAAAATGATGCGGCCAATTTCGCCGGGCAAAAAATCTGGATCGTCGATTACAAGACCGGTTCGACCAAAGAGCTGAAGGGTTCCGATCTACACGACAATCTTGTTAAAGGCACAACGCTCCAGCTCGGTCTTTACGCGTTGGCCATGCGAGACCTCGGGGCCGCTGAAGTGAGTGTGAGCATCCTTTCGCTCGCGGTAAAAAATGTCGCGCCGCAATTGTCCGTTGTCGATCTTGCACGACACACCAACGTCTTCGCCGATCTCGCGGAAATGCAGCGCACCGGCGTTTTCGGAATGAAGGGCGAGATTCGTCCTGCGTTTGGATACAGCGCGCCCTATCCGCTCGCGACCTTGCCAATCGATAACGACATCTTGGAAGATAAATGGGTGCTAACGCATCCCGCGCTCGTGCTCGAAAAAGAGGAGTGGGAAACATGGTGATGCCGCGCGACGAAGCCGCTCGAGCGCGTTTTGCCAGCGAGCCGGACCGCAATTTTTCTGTGATCGCATCTGCCGGTTCGGGCAAGACGACTGCAATCACGCAGCGCGTTTTGTCGATCGCGCGTTCGACTACTGCCGCGGAAATCCTGCCGCGCCTCGTTGTCGTCACTTTCACGAATCGCGCGGCAGACGAAATGCAGCAGCGCACGCGACAAGCTCTGCTCCACGAAAATTTGCGCCCGGAAGTGCAGATTGCATTCAATCGCGCCTTCTTCGGTACGATCCATTCGTTCTGCATGAAGCTCCTGACCGACTTCGGTCATTATCTTGGATTGCCTGCCCCGCTCGAGTTAGTGAGTGAAGACGACGACACCCTCTGGCAAGAATTCGCGCAAAACCAGACACACATTGGACGTTCGTTGGGCGACAAAGATCGCGCCATGCTTTTGCGCTTTGTGCAGGCGCGCGATCTCATGGAGCTGGCCCGACGCGCGGGCTCTGCCGTCTTGCGCCTGCCAGAACTATCGCCCTGTCCGCTCCTCGATTTCGCCGAGGTTTATGCGCAACCCGACAAGGGCAACGATAATATCAGCAAGTCGCAGGCGGAATTGCGCGACTGGGAGAGCCGTTACACGGGCGACTGGGAATTCTTGCGCTGGCCGGTTTGCTTCACCGCGGCGAACGCGCGGTTCACTCAACTTTGGCAGGAGAAATTTGCGCCGTTGCGAAAATGGGTCTGCGATGCCGCCACCGGCGTCGCGGCCGAAGTGCAACGTGATTATCTCGATTTTCGACTTGACCACGGGCTCGTTACGTACGGAGATCAAATCGCGCTCGCGAAGGAGTTGCTGCAACATCCGGTCGCCGCGCAACGGATTCGCGGAGAAAACTTTCGTGTCATTCTCGACGAGGCACAGGATACCGAGCCGGCGCAATTTTCCGTGCTTCTCGAGGCGACCCGCCCGCCGGAAGCACGCGGCCTTTGGTTGCAAGATCGACAATCGCCGCCGCAGCCCGGCCATTTCTGCATGGTCGGCGATTTTCAGCAATCGATTTACCGCGAGCGTGCGGACTTGAATTATTATCGAGCCGTTCACGAAGCGCTCATCGCCGACCAGAACGGGGAGAGCTTGGAATTCTCCGTTACGTTTCGACTCGATCAGAGGCAACTCGATTTCGTTAACGAGACTTTTCGCGAGATTCTAAACGAAGAAGACGGACAAGTGCCTTTCGTCGAATTGCAGCCGCGGCCGAAGATTCTTCCTGGGAAAGTCATTCGCGTGCCGCTCATCGCGAAGGAACTGTTGCCGGAAGGAAAGAAACTCAAAGATTACCAGAAAGCGCGCATCGAAGCGGACTATCTGGCCCGGTGGATCAACGAAGCGGGGCTGAAAAAACTTTCCGCCGACATCTGGCGCGAAGTAGCGATTCTTTGTCCGCGCAAAGCCTGGCTGCAGACGATGGCCGCAGCGCTACGCCGCCTCGGTCTGCCAGTGTCGATCCAATCAGAGCGCGATGTCAAAGGCGACAGCCCGGCCTACGCGTGGCTGACCGCGCTCCTCACGATCATGACCGACCCGCTCAACGCCTACGAAATCGTCGGTGTGCTCCGCGAAATTTTCGGCGTGTCCGATCACGATCTTGCGGTTTTTTCGGAAGCGCAAAAAGCGAGATTTCACATCGACGAGGTCCTGTCGGCTGCTGGAAAGATTTCTTCGCAGCTGCGGACGCTGGCGGAGATTCGCCAACGTGCCGAAGGCCTGGCCTTGTTCGACGCAGTCGCTTTGATTGTGGGGCAAACGCAACTGCGCGAACGTTTGCTCCTGTTGCCCGCCACGGAGTTCGGCGGTCTCGCGCGCGAACTCGATGCCTTGCTCGCGCAGGCGGCGGAAGCGGAAGTAAACGGCATGATCCTGGCGGAATTCGCCCAACGCTTGCGCGACGATTTCACGACGCCGCGCACGGTTCGTTTTTCCGCCGACGACAATGCCGTCCAGCTCATCACTTCGCACAAGGCAAAAGGCTCGGAATGGCAGGCGGTAATCGTGCCGTTCCTCGCCCGCGATCTGCGGCCGCCCTCGCCGCGCTATCCGCATTTTGTGAAATCGCCGGCGAACGGCAAACTCATTATCGCTTTCGGCAAAGAGGACAAATCGAAGGATTTGAAGGACGCGATCGAACGCGCGCAACAGCAGGAACTCGAGCGCCTTCTGTATGTGGCAACGACGCGTGCGCGTCACACGCTTGTCGTGGTGCTCGATCAGGAGATCTTCTCCAACACCGATGGCAAACTGCCGAGAACGGCACAACTTCGGCGGCTGATTCGCGACCAGGACTCTTATTCCGGTGAATTCGAAAAACTTACGAGCACGACCGGAGACATTGAAGATTCTGAACTCTCTCCGCCAACGCCCGAAAAATCCGAAGCGAAGATCGACACCTTAACTTCTCGCGAACTCAATCGCGCCGTGAAACGTGCCTCGGAATTCGTGCGCAAGCTCACGCCAAGCACGCTCGAGACGGAAGTTCCGGCTGAAGTGCGGACATACTCGCGGCTCGATAATCTTGCCACGCTCTACGGCCGCTGGTGGCACAAATTTTTCGAACGCCTGGATTGGAAAGGGGGAATCGATTCCGCGCAAAAGGCATTCGAAAAAGAATTGCCGATTTCTCCCGACGCAAAGGCCGCAACCAAAGATTGGAACGCCACGCGCCCAAATTTGTTCAGCGACAAGAACATTGCGCGTTTCCTCGCACGCGATGAAACGCAGTTTTATCATGAGCTTCCATTTTCCTGGCGCCGAAACGATCGCAGCGTCCTGGAAGGCTTGATCGATTCGCTCATGATCGATCGCAAGGCGGGCCGCTGTCTTCTGCTCGATTGGAAAACAAACAACGTCTCGTCAACCGAGGCGGAGATTTTTCGTGCGCGCTACCGCCCGCAGATCGCGGCTTATTGGAAAGTGGTCGGCGAAATTACCGGCCTCGAAGTGGAAGCGGGCTTGTTCTCGACCGCGCTTGGCTGTTTGCTGCTTTACCCTACAGACGAATTACGGGAGGAATGGCACCGGTTAGAACAACTTCCGCCCGCGAAGCTCGAGGAAGAAATGCGCCCGGACGCACCCCACGACCTATAATGGGAAGGGCCGTTGTACCGGCGCGGCTTAATCAGCAATCGCGTTCGCCGCGGATGAATTGTTCGACGGCGCGGTAGGCTTCGTCGTCGGTCATTTGCACGGGCGGATGCTTGGAGAAGTAAGCGGAGGCGGAATGGAGCACGCCGCCAATCCCGCGATCGAGTCCGAGCTTGCAACAGCGGATGGAATCGATGGCGATGCCGGCAGAGTTCGGGGAATCCTCGACCGACAGTTTCAAATCCATCTCCATCGGGACATTGCCGAAAAGACGTCCTTCCACGCGAATAAAACAAATCTTGTTATCGAGTTGCCACGGCACGTAGTCGCTTGGGCCAATGTGAATGTTCTCATCCGCCAGTCGTTCGCCAATGACGGACTGCACGGCTTCGGTCTTGGACGTTTTCTTGGAGGCAAGCCGGTCGCGACTCAGCATGTTGAGAAAATCGGTGTTGCCGCCGGTGTTTAATTGATAGGTGCGTTCGATCTTGACCCCGCGCTTGCGGAAAAGATCGACAATCGTCCGGTGCACGATGGTCGCGCCCATCTGCGCTTTGATATCGTCACCGATCAAGGGGAGATTCTTGTCCGCGAAACGCTTTGACCACACAGGGTCGCTGGCGATGAAAACCGGAATATTATTTACAAAACCGAGACCGGCTTCCAGGGCGCATCCAGCGTAAAAGCGTGTCGCGTCCTCCGAGCCGACCGGTAGATAATTAACGAGGATTTCTGCGCAGGAATCCTTCAGTTCCGAAATAACTTGCTCGCGGGTGGATTCTTTTTCGAGCGGCAGAAAGGTGCGCAGCGGGTCCTGGTCGCGCATGTGCGCAGCATAGCTGTCCAAGACGCAGCCCATCTTCACGATCGCACCGGTAAGGGTGATGTTTTCGCAGAAAACCTTTGTACAATTTGGCGGCGAAAAGATGGCTTTGCTCACATCCAGACCGACCTTGCGGCGGTCGATATCGAAGGCTGCTACGACCTCGATGTCGTCCGGCCGATAGGAGCCGATCTTTCGATGCATTAGACCGACTCCCGCACCGTTAGTGGAGGAGCCGCGATAGAAGTTAATCCCTTGAACAAGGGAGCTGGCGCAATTGCCCACTCCGACGATGGCGATTCGAATTTTTCTCATGTCTGAAACTGACAGCGTAGCTACAGCCTCTTAGCTGGGGCAAGAGGCAAGTTTATTTCGGGTTAAGAACTGAAGCGCCGAATGGAACCCGTTCCAGCCCCGGCGTCAAGCGTAATTCCTCGCAGGGGCTGGCGCAACCTTGTCCGCCATAATTCTCTGGCGAGGAGTGATTTTTATGGGAAGAATAGGCCCTGCTTAAGGAGATAGGTGAATGTGCCGGCAACGTTCGAGCTTGCTACTAATATTGATACTGACCCTGGCTTTAACCGGCGCGCTTCAGGCCGCAACGCCTGATTACAGTATAGAGGAAGCGGTCACGCGGGCCCAGGCACAGAATCCGGACATCGCGATTGCGCGCAAAAAAGTTCAAGCCGCACGGGGCGGTCTGATCGAGGCGCGCGCCGGCTATCTCCCATCAGTGGTTTCAAGCGGATTACTCCGGGAGCGCCAGCATCAGTCTGATTCACGCCTGCGCGACGAGGATTACAGCGCCAACGTCAAGGTGGTGCAAAACATTTACACGGGCGGAGCCGTGAGCAGCCAGGTGGCGATCGCACGTTTGAACCTGGAGAAACAAGAATACGAATATCAAGCCGTCGCCAACCGTGTCTCCATGGATGTGCGGATCGCTTTCAACGAGCTGTTGCTCAATCGAGCCAAGATTCGCGTGCACGAACAATCGGTGGGCGTTTTGCAGGAGGAAGTGAAAACGCAACAGGAACGGTTGGGCGCCGGCATGGTCGGGCAATTAAATGTGAGCCGGGCCGAAGTGACATTAGCAAACGAACAACCGGAGCTAATCGACGCGCAAACGCAGTTACAAAACTCGTACCTGCGTTTGAGCGAGCTGTTTGGAATGGACCTCAAGTCGAAATCCGTGCATGCGCAGTTCGAGGTCACCGGCCAGTTGCAGTATCAAGCCCGCCACCCCGATTTGAACGAATGTCTGGCCCGCGCCGACATCGACCGACCGGAAATCAAAGCACGGCAGAGAGACGTCGAGATTGAAGAGGCGCAGGAAAAACTCGATCGCAGTGCCCTTCGTCCATGGGTCGACTTCTCTTCTGGATACGAACTTTACAACGAGCGGGATCCGTTGATCGGTCACGAATTCAATCACGGTTATGTGCTCGGCCTCAACGCGCACTGGCACATTTTCGATGGCTTTGCCACGAAAGGCCGCGTCATCGCGACGCGGGCACGCCGCGACGCGGCCGCCCAAACACTCGACGCCACGCGGCGCTCGGTCGCATCCGAGGTGCGGAGCGCTTTTCTCGACTTGGAGCAATCCGACCGGGTGCTCGAAGCGGAGACGAAAAATGTTCAGACGGCGGACGAATCTCTTGAGATTGCCAAGGGGAACCTCAGCGCCGGCCTGGGAACGCAATTGGATGTTTTGCAGGCGGCCTCGGATGTGACACGAACGCGGACGACGCGGCTAAGCGCAATTTATCTGCACAACGTGGCATTGGCCAGACTCGCCCGCGCCTGTGCCGTGGAACCTGATGCGCTCGAGTTTAAGCCGGAGAACACCGGCGAAACAAAGGAGGCAAACAAGATTGTCGATCTGGCGATGCCGCCGGCCACCTTGACGCAGCGATGAAAACTTTATCTCTCATCGTTCCGCTTACCGTCGCGCTCGTGATTTCTTCCGTCGCAGAAACGACGGGCCTAACTTTGCAGGCGGCCCTGCAAAGAGCGGTGGAAAAGAATCCGGAGATTCAGAAAGCGAAATACAAAGTCGAACAAGCCGGCGGTCAGCGTCTGATCTTCAGAGCCGTGGCTCTTCCCGATGCCGTGGTTGGAGTAGTCGGTGGCGATCAAGGTGGATATCGGGCCGGTCAGAGTGCCAATCAGCCATTCGGTTTTGCTTATGGCACCTTTTCGCAGCCGCTCTTTGACGCCAGGATTCCCGCCTCTTATCGGCGCGGCAACGTTGAGTTACTCATCGCGCAGCAACAACTGAACATCGCCATGGAAACGCAGTTGCACGCGACCCGGTTGGCCTTTTACAGCGCGCTTTACAATCGATCGCTCCAAACTTTGCGCGAGGGGCAACGGCAGCACCTGGAGGAAAATGTGAGCAGCCAAAAAGCTCGATACGAAGCTGGGTTGGTCGATCGCAGCGCCCTCACGAGCGCGCAGTTGCAAACGCGTGAGCTTGATC
>Ga0208989_10000565_pt1 | contig 11019 bp, 11 predicted proteins | sample MedBloCAOM3_M1_FD_187852 | JGI IMG/M metagenome (GOLD analysis project Ga0208989, IMG submission 187852) | Forest soil microbial communities from El Dorado National Forest, California, USA - Mediterranean Blodgett CA OM3_M1 (SPAdes) (version 2) | ecosystem: Environmental > Terrestrial > Soil >...
GCTCTGCTTGCGCTGGCAGCGATCGCCTTGGCCGCGCTGATTTGGGCGGAGACGCGCCATCATCGGCCGCTGCTCGACTTCGGTCTGTTTTCGGACCAGAACTTTGCGCTCGCCTCCGGGCTGGTGTTCCTCCTCATGTTCGACATCATGGCCCTCCTCCTCTACTACAACCTCTTCGCGCAAGCTCCGGAGGGACTTGGCATGACCGCTGTTGCCGCAGGCCTCTCACTCGTACCCCTCTCGGTTGCGCTCTTCGGCTTCGCGCGTACGGCCCCACGGCTCGGGGCAGCTCTCGGTCTACGGAAGATGATGGTAGGCGGGTCGCTACTGCTCGCGCTTGGCTGCACGATCGCCTGGATGTCCCAGGCTGGAGCGGGGTTCACGATGCTGATGCTCGGCCTGTTGGCAGCCGGCGCCGGCATTGCGCTGCCCTATGCATCAGCCCCGCGTATTGCCCTCGCAACGCTGTCGCAGACGCAAACCGGCAAGGGCTCCGGCGTACTCAACTCGTGCAGCTTTCTCGGCGGGACTGTCGGCGTCACCTGCGGTGGAATCGTGTTCGGGCATGCCGGCTTCGCCGGCGTGCTTGAGCTGGTGGGGCTATCCGCGCTGGTAGGCGCGGCGCTCTCGTTGCGGCTGCGAGCAGTTTAAAATTCGGCTCGATATCGCCGCTTGGTGACGCGAATGAGAAACGCGTTCCGTTATCCGATGGGTGATGGGCGAACCTCGTCGGGATCGCACGCCTTTTCGAGCACTCCCCTCCTGTGGGAACCTATTTCGGCTCGTCATCGCGGGCCGCCTTGAGCAGATACTCCGTGGCGGCGCTGGTCAGCCTGGGGTCGTCGCGCATGAAACCGAGGGCGGCGTTGCACGGATGACAGAGCAGGCCGCGCACCTTGCCGGTGGCGTGGCAATGATCGACGAACAGCGGCTTGTCGGGCCGCGTCTTGCAGATGCCGCAGACGCCGCCCTGTTGGGCCAGCATGGCATCGTAGTCCTCCACTGAAAGCCCGTAGACCTGCTTGAGCCGCTCCTCGCGGCGGTACGTTCGGCTGTGGTCGCGCCGCCGCTTCGCCCGGCGCCGATCATCGCTGGCATAGGCGTGCCGCGCCCGCTCGTTGAGCTCCTCTCGATGGGCCACGCGAAAGGCGCGGTTGCGCGCCAGAACCGCTTCGCGATAGTCCTTATCCTCCGCATATTGTTTCCGTCGCCTCGCGTTTTCGGAACTCACGCAGCCCCCCAAATTCCTGTGTTAGTTCGGCCCCGTCCGGCGCGCCCTGCCCCACCGGCATGCCGGCGGCGGGCAAGCTCTCGCTGGCCCGCGGCCAAGTGCCCGGCGCCGGTGGGCGGCCGATGCGTGCTCAAGAAGTCTGCGAAACACGATTGATGAACCGGCGCTCGCGCGGGCGGCTAGGCCCGTACGGCCGTGGCCGCGCGACTTGCGCCGCGGCGAAACCCGCCCACGACGTTACAAGCCATGGTGCGCGGATGGTCCGCTAACGGCAGCCGCACATTTGGTCACTGGTTCACGGCGCTGCCGTGTTGGTCAGGTCATGCTTCGTCGAGATCGGGATCGGCTTTAGCCAACGCTTCGCCGCGCAGGCGAACGAGCGAAATCGCCGTCGCCAACGCGAACGTCGTCGTCACCTGCCAGCAGTCCCCAGAAGGGAATCGCGTGCACCGGACCGGTCTTCAATCGGATTTTTGGATGATGTTTTGCATACGAGATTCGCTATTACATGTCAAGTGAAGTAGCAGCGGGGTCGTGGCTCACGCTATGGCGGTAGTAGCCGTGCGCAAGTTAGAGACGGACCATCTTTTCAAGTTCGACCAGGTCACTTCTTATTAGGCCATATACCCCCCGTCGATCGACATTACGGTGCCGACGGCAAACGATGCCGCATCACAGCACAGCCAGAGCACCGCCGCGGCGATTTCGTCCGGGGTACCGATCTTTCCGCGCGGCGTCTGTCTGATGACGGCTTCAGCAACGCCCTTGTCCCGCTTCATCCAATTTGCAACCGGCGGCGTGTTGATCCAGCCAGGACAGATGGCGCAAATGCGGGGACCTTGGACCGCGTGTTCCAATGCAGCACTACGCGTAAGACCGATGACCCCATGTTTCGCGGCCGAGTAGGCTGCTCCCCCTGGAAACGGATAGCCACGCAGCCCATCGACCGAAGCATTGTTGACGATCACGCCCATGCCTGACTTTTTCATCGCTGGAATCTCTGCGTTCATGCAGAGGAACACAGACGTCAGATATCCGTCGATGGTCTTGCGCCAGGCGGACTCGGGCATGCTTGCGACAGGAGCGAAGCGTGCGCCGTTGCCACCGTTGTTGAACGCGTAGTCAAGACGACCATGCATGCTGATGACCGCGTCGATCAAACGCGTTACGGACTTTCCGTCAGCAACATCTGCCGCGCGCCACTGAACGTCTCCCACTGCGGTAAGCCTCTTGAGCGCAACTCTGGCGGCGGCTACTCCTCGGCTTGCGATCACGACCCGCGCACCCTGACGCGCAAAGGCGCTTGCGGTGGCAAAACCGATGCCGCTACTACCTCCGGTCACGAGCGCCACCGTGCCCCGCATGCCCGGATAGATTGGCGCGCTGGCATCTGGTCCCCGAGAAGTGACCGTCATGGAATCGCTCCGTCGCGGCCGGCGACGAGTAGGGAACATGGCTCAGTAGAGCCATTCTCGATAGGTCGCACAAGATGACGTCTTGCGACATCTCTTCCGCTGCTGGCACTAACCGAGCTGACGCTTCTGCATGTTGCAATGACGCAATCACGATATTATTGGCGCATCGCGATGCTCCGAATGCGGTAGTGTCTCGAGACACTACCCAGAATGCAGCTCTTGACGGGCAGCGGCTGCCGCATTTCCAGGACAGGCAGACCAACCCGGTGTAGCAGCCAGCCTTGTGTCTTCACGATGATTTCGAGCGATCAAAAACCTGTAATATGGCGTCCGCCCAAGATCTTGATTGTCATCGTCCATGACCCTGAAAACCGAGGTACCCAACATGTCCGCAACGAGACAAACGGGCTTCGCAAGCCAGCGATTACGGCAAGAGCAGATAGCAAGGCTTATAGCGATCGGACTGGTGTACTTCGTGAGCACGGGACCAACTTCCGCGGCGGACAGAGAAATGACGAAGGAATACTTGACGTGTCTGGACAAGGCCAGCGGCGTCACTTTTGAGATGATCACTTGCATTAGTGCCGAAACAAAGCGTCAAGACGTTCGTCTTAATGAGCACTACAACAAACTGATTTCGAAACTTTCTGCAAATCGAAAAAAGGTGCTACTTGAGGCGCAGCGTGCTTGGATCAAATTCCGCGACGCGAACTGTCGCTTTTATTATGATCCGGAAGGTGGTTCCAGCGCACGAGTGGCCGCCGATGAATGCCTTCTAAACGCGACCGCTGATCGCGTCAGAGAGTTAAAGCTGTTGACTACTGATCGGTAGGCCAAGCTTCGGCGTCATTTAATGTCCGGTTTGACCCATTTCGGAAATCGCCGCACCGAAGGGTCCCGTTCTCGGCGTGGGGCGAGGCGCCGGCCTTTGCAGGATTGGCGATAGGTCGCCGCGTGGCGCGATGACAAGTTCCGGCGGCGAGTAGGAGCGCCGCCGGGGCATACACGCGCAGCGAGATGATCCGCGAGCACACGCGGCAAGCAAATGAGCGCCCGCCTCACAAGTGCTTAGGCTGGAGACGCGAGGGGTTTTCCCTTCTCCACAACATAGGTGATAAGAATTCTGGACTTGGCGTCGCCCGGCTTACCACCCGCATGGGGCGTTTCGGGCGGTATTTGGAAGGCATCGCCTACTTTGAGTGTGCGGGTCGGTTGACCTTGTATGGGAAGCTCGAAACCGCCTTCCAAGACATAGGCGGATTCGATTCCTGGATGCGTGTGTCGCCCGAGCGGCACTCCCGGCTCTATTGTCGCTTCCACAAGTACCGTCACATAGCCCGGCATCGGACCGTCTGTCTGCGACAAGATCTTTCGCGTGACGCCGCCGGTCGCTGCGGGCGGCGCACCTTGGGCCGACGCTGCGGTGGCAACAAACTCCGTAATTCCGCAGATCGCGCATGACGCGAAACCCGCGAATCCTCGTCGTGTCAGCATGACGCCCTCCCTGCCTTCTGTCTGAGTCACCAGCGCCCAGACTTTCCTGACGCATATCGTAAGTCTTTGACGATTGAGTTGACAAGGGAAAGGCTCGGTCGTGTGATCACCGCAGCTCAACGCAGGGCGGGTGCGTTTTCCAGGTGCTGCCCTTCGCCAATCCAGCCGTTGCGTGCACGCAACCCGCACGGGGATCGCTTGACCTCACCGAGTCCGCATTTGATGCTAATGCCAAGTGCCAGCACGCCGCGACTACGTCTGCTCCGGGATGCAAAGCGGAAAACATTTGCTCGTACCGAGTTTTCTCAGTTTGACCCGAAGCAGACGCCAAGTCGGTTACCTCGACGATCATCAGATCGACGGATTTGGGAAGGATGGAGCTGTCATTGCGGCAGCGCGGGCTACGCCGGTTCGGCAAAAAAGTTGCCGGACGAGGCGGTCGCAATTATTCATACCCCGAAGATTCTAACGTAGCGCGCCTTGATCTCCTCGGTCTGCGCGAGCACCGCGACGGGATCGGCTCGCAACAACCTCACTGCGGATAACGACGTTCGTCCTGGCCGCTCCTTAACGAGCGCATGAAATGAGAGATGTGCGAAGGCATCGACAAACAATTGCTGGGCCTCGACGCTGAATACGAAGCTCTGGAACAGGCGCGCGGCATTCGAGTTTGGCGCGCTGCGGAACACCCCGCTTGGAACAGGGATCAGTGGTGAGCCCTCGGCCGCGTGGACGACCTCAACCGGCTGACCCTGATCCTTGAGCAGCACCAGGCTGTAGTCGTTACCATCGGCCATGACCGCGCGCTCGCCGATCGCCACCTTTTTCGGCGGATCAGCGGCCGATTGGACTTGCATGACTTTCTGTTGCGCGAGCTTTTCGAAATATGACCAGCCGAGTTCGCGCACCAGGAGGAACGTCGTAGTCAGGATCGCGCCGCTATAGCCCGGGTGGCCCTTTACGAGCTTGCCCCGCCACTTGGGGTCGAGCAGGTCGGCATAGCTCTTCGGGGCATCCTCGCGCGCGACGAGATTCGTGTTGTAGCCGATAACTTCGAGCCAAGCGCACAGCGTCGCGTGCATCCCGCTTGGATCCACGTGTTCCGGCGGAAAATACTTGGAGACGTCCTCCGGAACGTAGGGTGCAACCCAACCCTTGCTTTTCCAGTCGAGGAAGTGGGCTGGGTCCGTGCTGCAAACGACATCGACCGCATAGATGCGGCTTGCCTGTTCCTGGCCGATGCGCTGAAAAATCCGTTCCGCGCCCGAGCGCTCAACGCGCACGGCAATGCCGGGGTATTTCGCCTCGAATGCCTTGCCGAGTCGTTCCGAGGTTGGAAGCTCGAGCGCCGTGTAGAAAGAAATCTTGCCTTCCTTGCGGGCGGCTTCGATAAGCGCCGGCGTGACTGCACTCGGCTCCGCCGTGGCGGCTTTAAGGGGTTCCGCGAAGACGGCGCCGGCGGCCATCGCCGCAGACGCTTTAAGCACGTCGCGTCTGGAATGCGTCGGCTTTCGCATGGCTCGCACCTGCATTGATGTATCTTTGCCTGTCAGGCCCGGTCGAGACTTTCACGTGCCGCGAGCGGCCATGCGATCGCGGCGCCGCCGAAGAGCGTGATGAACTCGCGGCGTTTCATCATGAGGAATTCCCCGCCTGTCTGCTCGGCGAATACCCAGCTCGTTGGGACTGAAAATTAGCGACGCTTCCGACTACGCTTGGCGGCGAGCGGCGCTGCGTCACGGCGTGCTCTCCCGGCGTGCAGGCAGTGTGAACTGAAAGATAGCACCCCGCGGGGTGCTGGCCGCGGCCCACACCCGTCCACCGTGCGCCTCGACGATTGAGCGGCAGATCGAGAGCCCCATGCCCATGCCATCGGGCTTGCTTGTGTGGAATGCCTGGAACAGGCGGTCGGAGCTCTCCGGCGTCAGTCCCGGCCCGGAATCTTGCACCGCGACAAGCACGCTGTCCGCTGCATTGCTCGCACTGCTGATCAGAAGCTCCCGCGGCCCTTCGTTCACAGCGCTCATTGCTTCAATGGCATTGATGATCAAGTTCAGCAGCACTTGCTGCAGTTGGATGCGATCCCCTTGCACCACCGGCAGCCCTTGCGCCAGTTGGATCTGCAACGCGATGCGGTGGTTGAACAGCTCGCTCCGGGTCAGGGTGGTCGCGTCGACGATCGCTTGGTTGACGTCCAACGGGTCGTGCCGTGGGGGCACTTTAGTGATGAGGCCGCGAATCCGGCCGATGACGTCACTCGCTCGATTGCCGTCCTTGATGATACCGCCGAGGGCCTGCCGGACCTCGCCCAGTTCAGGCGGCTGGGCGCCAAGCCAACGCAAGGCGGCGTCGGCAGTGGTGACGACCGCGGCGATCGGCTGCTTGACTTCGTGGGCAATCGAGGCCGCGAGGTGCCCCATGGTGGCGACGCGGTTGGCGTGCGCAAGCGCCAGCGTGCGTTGCTTCTCGGCTTCGAACAGCCGCACGTTTTCGATCGCGATCACCGCCTGGTCGGCGAAGGTCTCGAGAAGCGCGATCTGCTTGTCGCGGAACGATCGGACCTCCATCCGCCGTATCAGAATGACTCCAATGGGGGTACCCTTGCGCAGCAACGGCGTCGCAAGCGTGGTCCGATGGCCCTCGCGTTTCGCGTGCCTGCTGCCTACCGGGTACTCGCTGTCCTCTGCTGCGAGGTCATGGACATGAATCGTCCGACGATCGCATGCGGCTCGTCCAATTACCGTGTCTCGGTTTGCGGGGATTCCCTCGCGGGCATGACTCGTCGCCGGAATTCCCCCGTATGAAGCTACCAGCCGAAGAAGGTTACCCTCCAGGCGGAAGATCACCGCATTGTTTGCGTCGCACAGGCGACCGGCATTTTCGCCTACCGCGTCCAGCACCGGCTGAATCTCGGTCGGCGAGTTCGAGATGATGCGCAGCACCTCGGAGGTGGCGGCTTGCTCCTCCAGCGCCTCGACAAGGTGCTCCCGCGCCTGGGCAATCTCGCGTCTGCATGCTTTGAGCTGCTGTTCGAGATCGGCGCGGGGCGGGCGAGTTCGACCGACGCGCGTTTTCGCCTTCGTTCCAGTCAAACGAAGCTTGCGACCGTGCGTTCGGCTCTTCGCCCCTTTGCGAGACAAGGTCACCTCATCGGCGCAGGGACTGGCCCCCAATGCTGATCGTCACAGCCGGGGACTGGGTCTTCCAGTGCGGGGAGAATAGCACGCAGCCCCGAGCGCGTCTCAGCCCGTTCATCGCCGGCCAGCATGATCGGCCACGGACCGGAATCGGGAGTGGTCAAGCGCCGCAACGGAAGTCCGGTCCTGGCACGAAATGGACCTCCCAGCATGTCCGCTTTTCCGCCGCTTGTGGGGGCTAAGCGGACATCAGTCGCCGATTGTCGAACGATCGCGATTATGAGTACGCGCCCGACTAGCTGATCGCCTCTCTTGGCCGCGGTAGCGGCGGTGTGCGCCGACCGTATTCGTGGCCCGGATAGCCGCGCCGGCAATGGGCGACCAGCTCTTCGACGAATTGCACAGCATAGGGTGGCAAGAAGCGCTGCGAGTCCCAGGCAGCGACAGCCCATCGTCCGATCGACACTCCGCGATGCACCACCACCGCTGCCCGGACACCCGCACGGGGAATCCGTACCGGAGATGGAACCACGGCAACACCGTGGCCGGTCCGGGCCAATGCGATCAGCGTCTGCGGCACGACGCTTTCGAGCAGCACGCGCGGCCGAATGTGCGCGACCTGGCAGACGGCCTCGAACCAGCCATGCGACGCGAAGCTTGAGCTGAGACGCAGCAACGGTTCGTCGGCGAGATCCGTCATGTCGAGCACTGCACGACGGCTCAGGCGGTGGCCCTGCGGCAGCACGGCCAGAACGTGCATCGGATGGAGCAACCGGCCCGAGAAGCGCTCTTCGCCGGCCGGCATGTGGGCGACGTCAATGTCGCCGCGCTCCAGGCGGCCCGGCAAGCGGGAGCCACCATCCTCCACCAGGTGGACCTCGACGCCGGCGTGGCGTTTGCGGTAACGCGACAGAAAATCTGCCAGCAGATTCTCGATGACCTGCGGTGTGGCGCCAACCCGCAGCACTCCGACGTCTCCCGTCTTGAGTGCGCTCGCGCGCTGGCCAAGCGCCTCGGCGTCAAACAACAGCCGCCGACTGCGCATCAGCAGGTCCTCGCCCTCCGACGTCAGCCGCACGCGCCGTCCGATCCGCGCGAACAGCCGCAAGCCCAATTCATCCTCGAGCGCCTGGATTTGCCGCGACGCGGCCGACTGAGTCAGATTCAGCTGCGCGGCCGCGCGCGCAAAACCGGCATTGTCGGCGATCGCAACGAAGGTGCGCAGGAACCGGAGGTTCATCGGGATACATTCTATTTTATCATCGTTCGGTGGAATATAAATGAATTAGACACATCGGTGGCGTTTTGACTAGCCTGCGCGATGGAAATCCAAACGGGGAAATCCAACCGGAGAAACCGTCATGGCTGACTTTCGGAATGCGCGAGTTCTGTTCGCCTCCACACTGATCGCGCTACTAAGTCCGGGGCTTGCGCGCGCGGGTGAGGAACGGCTTGGCGAGGTCAATTTGCCGATCTCATGCAGCCCGGCGGCGCAGCAGCAATTCAATCGCGCCCTCGCCATGCAGCATTCCTTCTTCTTTCCAGAGACCGTGAAGGCGTTCACCGCCATTGCCGAGAAGGAACCGTCTTGCGCCATGGCCTATTGGGGCATCGCGATCAGCCAGCGCCCTAATCCGCTGGTCGGCCCGTTCCCCGGCGATGTCCTCAAGCGTGGCTGGGAAGCGATCGAGCAGGCGCGCGCAGCTTCGCAGAAAACCGAGCGGGAGATCGGGTGGATCGAGGCGCTTGCCGCCTACTATCAGGACTACGCGACCGTCCCGCAGCAAAGGCGCACGGCAAACTACGAAGCGGCGATGGCGCGACTTTGGGCGCGCGATCCCGATGACGCCGAGGCGGCAATTTTCTACGCGCTGGCACTCAACGAAGCGGCTGACCCGGCCGACAAGACATATGCCAAGCAACTCAAGGCCGCCGATATCCTCGAAAAGCTAGAGTCGAAGTATCCCAACCACCCTGGCATCGCGCATTACATCATCCACAGCTACGACTATCCAGAGCTCGCCATGCGGGGCGTGCTCGCTGCTGCGCGCTGCGCGCGACTCGCACCTTCAGCGCCGCACGCACTGCACATGCCCTCGCACATCTACTCGACGCTCGGCATGTGGCAGGAGGTGATCAGCTCGGATCGCGCGGCCGACGAGGAGACCATCGCCTACACTGCTCGCATCGATCCGCAGGCCGCCGCCGATCCTGCGAAAAACCCTGGGCGTTACCATTTCCTCGACTTTCTGACGAACGGTTACCTGCAATTGGGGCAGGACCAGCAGGCGAAACGCATCGTCGATGCGCGCAATAGCGTTGCCGAATATCCGGCAGGCTTCCGCTACAGCGGGCACACGGCCTTTGCGGTCATACCCGTCCGCTACGCGTTCGAGCGCGCTGACTGGGTGGAAGCCGCGGCGCTTGCGATTCCGAAAACGCCATTCGCGCAAGCTGAGGCGATTGCCTGGTTCGGCCGCGCGATCGGTGCTGCCCGCAGCGGAGATCTGACGAAGGCCAAGGAGGCCATCGATCAGCTCCGCGTGCTCAAGGACAGGCTTGCTAAGGCGAACGACGCTTATTGGACGGGACAAGTTGCCATCCAAGAGCAGGCTGCCGGGGCCTGGCTTGCGCTCGCCGAGGACCGCAAAGGGGATGCCATTGCGGCGATGCGTCAGGCCGCCGACCTGGAAGATCGAAGCGGCAAGCATGTCGCGATGGAAAATCGTCTCTCGCCGATCCGGGAATTGCTCGGCGAGCTGCTGCTCGAAGCGAATGAGCCTGCGCAGGCACTGAAAGAATTCGAAACGTCGCTGCGCAACAATCCGAACCGCTATCGCTCCTTTGCGGGCGCCGCAAAGGCCGCCGAACGGGCCGGAGATCGAGCGCAGGCCAAGAGCTACTATGAGAAGCTCGTCGCGCTTGCGGCCCAGGCGGATGGTGGACGGCCCGACCTTGTCGCAGCCAAGCAGTATCTCGCAGGGAAATGACCAGTTGCTGGGAGAATTGGCCAGGCCGGGGTTTGTTATCGAACTAGGGGGCGACGATGTTCGATCTCGAGCAATTCACCGCCGATTGCCGGGCTGCGCTCGCGGCCGACAAATCGCACAAGCATGTGCGCGAGGTCGTCGCGCGGGCAGTCGCCGATCCGGCTTCCATGCTGAGAGCTTTGGGCGAGCCGAAATGCGCCGGCCTCCACAAACTCTATCAGTCCCATGACCTGACCATCCTCAATGTCGTATGGGCGCCGATGATGACCATCATGCCCCACAATCATTCAATGTGGGCGGTCATCGGCATCTATACGGGACGCGAGGACAACATCTTCTGGCGCCGCCTGCCCGGCAGCCCGGGGAGGGTCGAGGCTGCGGGGGCCAAGGCGCTGTGCGAGCGGGATGCGGCGCCTCTCGGACACGACATCATTCACTCGGTCACCAATCCGATTCTACGCCTGACCGGCGCAATTCATGTGTACGGCGGTGATTTCTTCGATCCCACGCATAGGAGTGAGTGGGACCCGGAAACCCTGGTGGAAGGACCGTTCGATCCGGAACGCGCGGTTCGCCGTTTTGAAGAGGCAAATGCAATTTTTGCGAACAGACAAGGACACCAAGAACAATAACAGATTGTCTGTTCCTGGACGGATTGTGTTGCAAAAGTCGCCAAGCAGCCTCTGTGAAATAGAAATTTGTAACGATCGAATCGGGGCGCGGGCTCCTTTGAATCGTTGTTGCGCGTTCGC
>Ga0208989_10000566_pt1 | contig 11015 bp, 9 predicted proteins | sample MedBloCAOM3_M1_FD_187852 | JGI IMG/M metagenome (GOLD analysis project Ga0208989, IMG submission 187852) | Forest soil microbial communities from El Dorado National Forest, California, USA - Mediterranean Blodgett CA OM3_M1 (SPAdes) (version 2) | ecosystem: Environmental > Terrestrial > Soil >...
GGCGCCCTGATCGAAGCGATCGACCTGGCCCAGCTCGCCAAACTCGACGGCGAGTCGGCGCGAGAAGAAATTCGCGATATCGTCAATGAGATCATCGCGATCAAGAACATCGTGATGTCGATCGCCGAGCAGGAGGAACTGCTTGACGACATCTGCAACGACGTTCTCGGATATGGCCCGCTTGAACCGCTGTTGTCGCGCGACGACATCTCCGACATCATGGTCAACGGCGCCGGAACGGTGTTCATCGAAGTCGCGGGCCGCATTCAGCGCACCGGAATCCGTTTCCGCGACAACGCGCAATTGCTCAATATCTGTCAGCGCATCGTCAGCCAGGTCGGCCGGCGCGTCGACGAATCCTCGCCGATCTGCGACGCCCGGCTTGCCGACGGCTCACGCGTCAACGCCATCGTTCCGCCGCTGGCGATCGATGGGCCCGCATTGACGATCCGCAAATTCAAAAAAGACAAGCTGACCCTGGACCAGCTGGTGAGGTTCGGAGCGATCTCGCCGGAAGGCGCGGAGATTCTGCAGATCATCGGCCGCGTCCGCTGCAACGTTCTGATCTCGGGCGGCACCGGCTCCGGCAAGACCACGCTGCTCAACTGCCTCACCCAATTCATCGAGCACGACGAACGTGTCATTACCTGCGAAGACGCCGCGGAACTTCAACTGCAGCAACCTCATGTGGTGCGCCTGGAAACCCGTCCACCCAACATCGAGGGTGAAGGTCAGGTCTCGATGCGCGAACTGGTCCGTAACTGCCTCCGCATGCGTCCTGAACGCATCATCGTCGGCGAAGTCCGCGGACCGGAGGCGTTCGACCTGCTGCAGGCTATGAACACCGGCCATGACGGGTCGATGGGAACGCTGCACGCCAACAATCCCCGCGAAGCCCTGTCGCGTTGCGAATCGATGATCACGATGGGCGGATTTTCGCTTCCGTCACGGACGATCCGCGAGATGATCTGCGCCTCGATCGACGTCATCATCCAGGCAGCCCGGCTGCGCGACGGCTCGCGGCGCATCACGCACATCACCGAGGTGATGGGCATGGAAGGCGATACCATCATTACCCAGGACCTGTTCCTCTACGACATGATCGGCGAGGATGCCAACGGCCACATCATCGGCCGACATCGCTCGACCGGCATCGGACGGCCGCGCTTCTGGGATCGCGCAAGATATTACGGCGAAGAGAAGCGGCTCGCTGCCGCGCTCGATGCCGCTGAAGTCACCACAGAGGTTTGAAGGAGCGGGCCATGAACATCCAAGCGCTCGCACTGGCTTTTCTCGCGACCACCACCGTCGGCGGTATCTCGTGGGTTTTTCTTTATCCCATGCTGTCGGGAGAAAGAAAAGCCGAGCATCGCCGGTCGTCCGTCGCGAAGTCGGAGCCGGCTGCGCGCAATGTCGACAAAAACCAGCGCTCTCGCCGCGAACAGGTCGAAGGGTCGCTGAAGGAACTCGAGGCGCGTCGCCAGAAGGAAAAGAAGATCCCGCTCAGCAGCCGTCTCACCCAGGCCGGCCTGACCTGGACAACACAGAAATTCATGGTCGCTTCCGGCGTTCTCGCCGCCTTTGCCTTTGCGATCGCGATGCTGGCGGGCGGCGGATTGATTGCGGCTGTCGGCCTGGCCTTCGCGGCGGGTTTCGGGCTGCCGCGCTGGGCCCTGAGCTATCTCAAGAAGCGCCGGGAAAAGGCGTTTCTCAAGGCGCTGCCGGATGCCGTCGACGTGATCGTTCGCGGCATCAAGGCGGGCCTGCCGCTGTTTGAATCCATCAAGGTCGTCGCCGCCGATGCGCCGGAGCCGCTCAAGAGCGAGTTCCTCGCCATCATCGAAACCCAGGCGATCGGCATGCCGCTTGGCGATGCATGCGCCCGCCTGTTCGATCGGATGCCGGTGCCGGAGGCGAATTTCTTCGGAATCGTGATCGCGATCCAGCAAAAGTCCGGCGGCAATCTGTCGGAGGCCTTGGGCAACCTGTCCAAGGTGCTGCGCGATCGCAAGAAGATGGCCGAGAAGATTCAGGCGATGTCGATGGAAGCCAAGGCGTCCGCGGGCATTATCGGCTCGTTGCCGCCGATCGTCATGCTGCTGGTCTACCTCTCGACCCCCGACTACATCTCGCTGCTGTGGACCCATCCGACCGGTCAATTGATGCTGGTTGGCTGTGTGGTCTGGATGTCCATCGGCATTTTCGTAATGAAGAGAATGATCAACTTCGACTTCTGATGGTGCAGCATGTTTAGTTTTCTGGTCGAGAAGATCCACGACGCACGGTTCGTTTCCATGGTGCTCGCCGCCATTGCCGTGAGCGCTACCGCGTACACGTTGATGATGCCGCTGTTCGCCGGCGAAGGACTGTCCAAGCGCATGAAGGCCGTCGCCAGCGAACGCGAGCGGATCCGGCAACGGGAGCGCGAACGTCTCTCCAAGAGCGAAAAGGTATCGCTGCGGCAGACCCCGAAGCAGCTCGTCTCCAAGGTGGTGGAAGACTTCAACCTTGGCAAATGGCTGGCGCAGGAGGCCGCGCGCGAGAAGCTTATCATGGCCGGCTATCGCGGGCATGCGCCTTACGTAACATTCCTGTTCTTCCGGCTGGTCACTCCTATCGTGTTTTTCCTCGGGGCGGTGCTGTATGTTTTCGTGATCTCGCATATGCAGAAATCGACGCCGGTGAAAATCGGCATGTGCATCGGCGCGGCCTATCTTGGGCTGCAGGCGCCGATGATGTTTCTGAAGAACGCGATCTCAAAGCGCCAGCTCTCGATCAAGCGCGCCTTTCCCGATGCGCTCGATCTGCTGCTGATCTGCATCGAGTCCGGCATGTCGATCGAAGTGGCCTTCCGCAAGGTCTCAACCGAGATCGTGACGCAGTCGGTTGCGCTGTCGGAGGAATTCACGCTGACCACGGCCGAACTCTCCTATCTGCAGGACCGCAAGGTGGCCTACGAGAACCTGGCAAAACGCACCGGCCTCGAGGGCGTGAAATCGGTATGTCTGGCCTTGCAGCAATCGGAACGTTACGGCACGCCGCTCGGCCAGAGCTTGCGCGTCATGGCACAGGAAAATCGCGACATGCGCATGAATGAGGCTGAGAAGAAGGCGGCCGCGCTGCCGCCGAAACTGACGGTGCCGATGATTCTGTTCTTCCTGCCGGTGTTGTTTGTCGTCATCCTGGGTCCGACCTTCATCAAGGTCGCGGCGATGCAGTGAGCCGGGCCGATCGGATAAATTGGTAGCCTGCCCTAAACATTCGGTTGCGAAGTTGCACCAGCTGATGCCGTCGTCGCCCGGCTTCGCGGGTGATGACGCCTCCGATCGGAGCAATGATCAGTTGGGACGGCTGAGCGACGCCACCGGCACGGTGCCGGCGCCGTCGCGCGGGCTATCCTTGCGGTTCAGCATCTGCTTCAGGTAGGCGACGTTCGCAGCCGCCTCCTCCGCCGGCAGATCGGCCTTCACGATGATTTCAGCTTCGGCAAAGCGGCCCTGCAGACCAACCACCAGACCCAGATTCTGCCGCACCCGCGCATCGGCGCGGGTGCTGCCGTAAGCGCGGCGAAGCGCCTCCTCGGCCTTCGGCAGATCCCTGGAAAGAACATAGGAGAGGCCGAGATTGGACAGCACCGAGGGCTCCTCGGGCACGATCTTCAACGCGCTCTCGTAATAGCGGCGCGCTTCGTCATGCCGGCCGAGCTGATCGAGCACGGTTCCCTGCACCGAAAGAATTCGCCAATCGGGATTGTCGGGCGAATGGGCGCGGGTCAGAACGTCGAAGCCCTGCTGGAAATTGCCGTTATCGGCAAGCGCGCGGCCGTAGCCGGCGAGCAGCGCCTTGTTGCCGGGATGAGCGATGGTGGCCTGTTCGAGCACGGCGACGGCCTGGCCGCGCTGCCCCGTGGCGCGCAGCGCCTGGCCATAGAGCAGGGCCGCGTCGGCGTCCTTGGGATTGGCGCGATAGCGATCGCCGTAAACTTCCACCGAACGCCGCGGATCGGCGTCGGGGCCGGTCTCGGCCTTTGGCGACAACGATCCGGTGATGTCGGACATGGTCGTCTGGCAGCCGCCGAGGCCCACGGCCAAAATCGCCGCCACGGCCGCAGATGCAAGAAGCCGGGCAACACTGGACTGCTGGCGCATAGAGCTTTAACTCACGGTATCAGACGAATGGTTGGAGCCGAATGCGGTCAGAAATAAACCGTTAACCCTAACACCCGGTTAATCCGCAGCTCGGCGAAGTTCGTTCGTCGTCAGTGGATCTACGGGGCGCGATTGGCCAACCCGCCGTACGCTACGCGGTGATTGAACCAGTGGAACAGGACAACCCACAAATGTTGCGAAATTTCTTTCGTCGGATCGTGATTGCAGCTTTGCTGTTGGCAGCCACAGCCACTTTTGCTGCGCCCGTGCAGGCAAAACGCCACGCGGTGCATCGCTGGCACGGGTATGGCTTCTTGCCCGGCTATCGTTCACCCGAACGGATCGAAGCGGAGCAGGCGCGAAATCGCGGGCCGGTCTATTGGTATGGCGGCCCGGGTTTTTATCGAGGGCGCTGGAACGGCGGCGGGTTCGGTCCGTGCTGGACCCAGACCCCGATCGGCAATGTGTGGAACTGCGGTCGATAGCGGGATCGCAGTCCAGTGCGCCGCTCAGCCCAACAAAAAGAAACGGCCTCAGATGCAGACACTGAGGCCGATTGCTCCTGGGATTTTCGGGTAGATCGACAATTCGGTCCGTGACCGTTCAGGCGGAGTGACGAAGAACCGCCATCACTCGCAGACCGAGACGCGGCGTATTCGCCAACCGTAGGGGGTCAAGACGCGTCGCCGCTGCTCATAGCAAACGCCCGCGTCGCCATAGTACGGATAGTATCCGCCATAGCCGTACGGACCGTAGACGCCGCGACCCAAACCAAGCCCAAATCCGGCGCCGCGGAATCCGCCACCACGGAAACCGCCGCCGCGGCCTCCACCGCCACGAGCAAGGGCAGATGTGGTAGAGGCACCCAACAAGAGCGCCGACGCGCCAATGACACTGAGGCCATAGATGCAAAGCAAAGCGATGACTGCCAGGCCGCACGTCAGGATATTGCGATAGCTCGTTCGGTTTTGGACCATTGATTCTCTCGCCCGGTGTCCTGTTCGCGCAGACAGCATTTGTTATCAAAAGCGTAGGTTTGAGTCACGCTTTCGGTCAAATCACCTCGACGTCATCGTCGTGAAGCTGAGAAGGGGTGCTCAAATGCGGGCCCCTAAACACGCCACAATATTCGCCGCGTTCGGACTGGTTTGACATTGGAGGCCATTGTAGAAGTACCAAGGGCTCGCAACGTCTGGCTGATTGCCACTCCGGCCTCTGCCTGCCCCGTTTCAATTGAAGACCGAGAGAAGCATGCATTCCGTATTCGAGACCGCGCCTGCCACGACAGCCATTCCCATTACGTTTGCGACCAAGGCCACATGGGATTCGATCTGCGCGGCTCTTCCCGCGCCGGCCCGGCAGTTCGCGCTGGCCAATGGCTTTGCGGCCAAGCCGGGCGCGTGCCTTACGCTGCCCGCTTCGGATGGACAGATCGCGCACGTGCTGTTCGGCCTTGAGGAGGAGACCAGCAAATTCCGCGACCTGTTCCGGCCCGGCGCGTTGCCGGGCCTGCTGCCGGCGGGCGTCTATCGCTTCGCCAATGCGCCGCACGACAGCCGTCTCGCCACACTGGCGTTTGCGCTCGGCGCTTATCGCTTCGGCCGCTATCGCAAGGCGGATGCGCCCGATGTCAAACTGGTGCCGCCCGATGGCATTGACGTTGCGGCCGTTGCGCGAATGGCGGAAGCGGCCGCGCTTGCCCGCGACCTCATCAATACACCGTCGAACGACATGGGACCGGAAGAGCTGGCGTCGGCGGCCGAGCAGCTGGCGCAACGCTTCGGCGCCACATTCGGCTGCGTCGTCGGCGACGATCTGATCCGACAAAATTTTCCCTTGATTCATGCGGTCGGGATGGCGTCGTCGCGCGCGCCGCGGCTGATCGATTTGAGCTGGGGCGATCCCGTCCACCCCAAGGTGACGTTGGTCGGCAAGGGCGTGTGCTTCGATACCGGCGGGCTGGACCTGAAGCCATCCAGCGGCATGCTGATCATGAAGAAGGATATGGGCGGGGCCGCCAACGTGCTGGCGCTGGCGCAGATGGTGATGGATGCAAAACTCAAGGTGCGCTTGCGGGTTTTGATTCCCGCGGTCGAGAACGCGGTCGCCGGCAATGCCTTCCGTCCGCTCGATATCTTCAAATCGCGCAAGGGCCTGAACGTGGAGATCGGCAACACCGACGCCGAGGGCCGGCTGGTGCTGGCCGACGCGCTGGCGCTCGCCTGCGAGGAAAAGCCCGACCTGCTGATCGATCTCGGCACCCTGACCGGCGCGGCACGGGTGGCGCTGGGTCCGGATTTACCGCCCTTTTACACCGATGATGAGACACTGGCGCTGGACGTCGCACGCTGCGCCAAACAGGAGAACGATCCGTTGTGGCGAATGCCGCTGTGGCCTCCTTACGATGCCTGGCTCGATTCGAAGGTCGCCAATATCAACAACGCGCCGTCGGGTACGTTCGCGGGCTCGATCACCTGCGCCCTGTTCCTGCGGCGTTTCGTCGAGGATGCAACGAGCTGGCTGCATGTCGATATCTACGGCTGGACGCCATCGGCAAGGCCGGCGCGGCCCGAGGGCGGCGAATGCCAGGCCGCGCGCGCGATCTACCAACTGCTGAGCGAACGCTATGGATGATCCGCGCCTGACGCCGGCACGGCCCGACCTCGCCGCGAAATATCTCGAAGGCAAGGTCAAGGCCACGCGTTTTGTCATTGGCGAGGAATTCGAAATTGCCGATGCGCTCGCGCCGCTGCGCGAGGGGCCGTCTTCCGATGCCATGCTGTTGACGCAGGCGCTGATGGGCGAACGCGTCACGATTTATGACCGCAATGATGAAGGTTTTGCCTGGGGCCAATTGAACAGCGACGGCTATGTCGGCTGGCTTCCCGACCGCGCGCTGGCAAAGCCTGTCGCGAAACCCACGCACAAGGTCACGGCGATCAGAACGTTCGCGTTTCCAGGTCCCTCGCTCAAACTGCCGCCGGTCGATACGGTGGTCATGGGGACGACGATAATTGTGATGCGCGAGGACGGCGCTTTTGCCGTGACCCGCGACGGCTGGCACCTGCCGCTGCCGCACGTCGGCCGCATCGATCGCCACGCGGACGATTTTGTCGGCGTCGCGGAACGATTCGCCGGCACGCCGTATCTGTGGGGTGGCAAGAGCAGTCTTGGGATCGACTGTTCCGGGCTGGTGCAGGTATCGCTGAACGCTGCGGGTACCGGCTGCCCGCGCGACAGCGACATGCAACAGGACAGCCTCGGCAGGGCATTGGACGCGTCGGAATCGAAGAAATTGCAGCGCGGCGACCTGATTTTCTGGAAGGGCCATGTCGCGATCGTGCGGGATGCCGACACCATCGTGCACGCCAATGCGCATCACATGGCCACGACAATCGAAAACACCCGTGACGCCATCGCGCGCATAAAAGCCGCCGGCAGCGAAATCGCAGCGATCAAGCGGCTTCGCTAGCGCTATTCGGCGGCAGCGCCACCGGGTGCGGCTTCCAGCCGGAACGCTGCCGCGAACAGCGCGCGCGTGTAATCGGTCTTCGGCGACTTGAACAGCTTCGAAGCCGGCCCCTCCTCCACCACCTTGCCGTCACGCATCACGATCAGATGACTGGCGAGCGAGGCGACCACGCGCAAATCATGCGAGATGAACATGTAGGTCAGGTCGCGCTTGCGCTGCAGTTCACGCAAGAGATCGACCATCTGCGCCTGGAACAGCATGTCGAGCGCGCTGGTCGGCTCATCCAGCACGACGAAATTCGGCTCCAGCACCACCGCGCGGGCAATGCTGATGCGCTGGCGCTGGCCGCCGGAGAATTCATGCGGATAGCGAAACCGCGTCGCCGGATCCATGCCGACATCCCGGAGCGCCTTGATCACGCGCACTTCGCGCTCGTGTTCCGAAAGCGCGCGCTGATGCACGCTGAGGCCTTCGGCCACGATGTCGCCGACCGACATGCGCGGGCTCAGCGCGCCGAACGGATCCTGGAACACGATCTGCATGTCGCGGCGGAACGGCCGCATCGCCTTGAAGCGCAGGCCCTGGATGTCTTTGCCTAAAAACACGATCGGCCCGTCGGACGAGATCAGCCGCAGCAGCGCCAGGCCGAGCGTGGTCTTGCCGGAGCCGGATTCGCCGACCACGCCCAGCGTCTCGCCCTTGCGCACCGTCAGACTGACACCGTCGACCGCCTTGATATGTCCGACCGTACTGCGCAGCAGACCGCGCTTGACCGGAAACCAGACCTTCAAATCGTCCGCCGATATCACGACCGGCGAATTGGGCCGGGGTGGCGCCGGGTCGGGTTTTGGTTCGGCCGCCAGTAGAGCGCGGGTGTAGGGGTGCTTTGGCGCGGTGAAGACCTGTTCCACCGGGCCCTGCTCGACGATCTTGCCGCCGTTCATGACGCAGACCACGTCCGCAATGCGGCGAACGATGCCGAGATCATGGGTGATGAACAAAAGACTCATGCCGAGCCGGGCGCGGATCTGCGCCAGCAGCGTGAGGATCTGCGCCTGCACGGTGACGTCGAGCGCCGTGGTCGGTTCATCCGCGATCAACAGATCCGGCTCGTTGGCAAGCGCCATCGCGATCATGACACGCTGGCGCTGGCCGCCGGACAATTGATGCGGATAGCTCTTGAGCCGGGTTTCCGGCTCGGGAATGCCGACCTGGGTCAACAGCTCTAGCGTTCGTGCCCGCGCCACGGCTCCGCGAATGCCGCTGTGAAGTTGCAGGATCTCGCCGATCTGGGACTCAATCGTATGCAGCGGATTGAGCGACGTCATCGGTTCCTGGAAGATGATCGAAATATCGTTGCCGCGAATGCCGCGAATCTCGCGCTCCGACAGTTGCAGCAGTTCGTTCCCCTTGAAGCGAATGCTGCCGGAAGGATGCGATGCGGTCGGATACGGCAGCAGTTTCAGGATCGACAGCGCACTGACGGATTTTCCGGAACCGGATTCTCCGACCAGCGCCACGCACTCGCCGCGCTTGATCTCAAACGAAATGTGATCGACCGCGACCGAGGCGCCGCTGGGCTGATGGAACGCCACCGACAGGTCGCGAACGTCGAGCAGGGGCTGGTTGATGGCGTCCATGTGCCCGGCCTATCTGAAGGTCTTGCGCGGATCGAACGCGTCGCGCGCCGCCTCGCCGATGAAAATCAGGAGCGACAGCATGATCGCGACCGCGAAAAATCCGGTGAAGCCAAGCCAGGGCGCCTGCACATTGGCCTTGGCCTGCGACAGCAATTCGCCGAGCGACGGCGAGCCCGGCGGTAGCCCAAAGCCGAGGAAATCCAGCGCGGTCAGCGTCATCACCGACGACGATACGATGAACGGCAGGAATGTCATGGTCGCCACCATGGCGTTCGGCAACAGATGGCGGAACATGATCACGGCATTGGAGACGCCGAGCGCGCGGGCCGCCATGATGTATTCAAAGTTGCGTCCGCGCAGGAATTCCGCGCGCACCAGACCGACCAGCGACACCCAGGAGAATAACAGGAGAATGCCGAGCAGGATGAAGAACCCGGGGGGCAGCACCGACGAGATGATCAGCAGGAGATATAGCGAGGGAATAGCGGTCCAGACCTCGATGAAGCGCTGGAAGCCGAGATCGATCCAGCCGCCGAAATAACCCTGCACGCCGCCGGCGGCGACGCCGATGATCGAGGAGATGATGGTCAGGGCAAGGCCGAACAGCACCGAGATGCGAAAGCCGTAAATCAGCCGCGCGACCACGTCGCGGCCCTGATCGTCGGTGCCGAGCCAGTTGTATTCGAGGTCGCGGCAGCTCTTCAGGCCCTTCTTCTGCACCACCTCCTTGCACTGCGCTTCCGTCAGCATCCAGGTCGGCTTCGACGGCGCGGGTGTCGGCAGATCGAGATTGTGCGTGTCGTAGGAATAGCGGATCAGCGGCCAGACGATGGCGCCGTTCTTGTCGGCGATCAGCTTCTGCAAGTACGGATCGCGATAGTCGGCAGCGGTCTCGAAATCCCCGCCGAAGGTGGTCTCGGAATAACTGATGAACGCCGGCCAATACAGATGGCCGTCGAACTTGACGAGGAACGGGCGATCGTTGGCGATCAGTTCGGCGAACAGCGAGACGAAGAACAGGATCAGAAAAATCCAGAACGACCAGTAACCCCGGCGGTTCGACTTGAAATTCTGCCAACGGCGGCGGTTGAGCGGCGACGGGCTGAACCTGCCGTGCGTCATCGGCACGATTTCGCCGAGCGGCGACTGGACCGTGGTTTCGATGGGCGGCGGCGCGATGATCGTCATCAGACCTCCCGCGCCTCGAAATCGATCCGCGGATCGATCCACATGTAAGCGAGGTCAGAGATCAAATTGACCACCAGACCCACCAGCGAAAAGATGAACAGCGTTCCGAACACCACCGGGTAGTCGCGGTTCAGCACGCTCTCGAAGCCGAGCAGGCCGAGCCCGTCGAGCGAGAAGATGGTTTCGATCAGGAGCGAGCCCGAGAAGAACGCATGAATGAACGCGCCCGGAAATCCGGCGATGACGATCAGCATGGCGTTGCGGAAGATGTGATTGTAGAGCACCTGCCGTTCGCCGCAGCCCTTGGCACGCGCCGTCATCACATATTGCTTGCGGATTTCATCGAGGAAGGAATTCTTGGTCAAGAGCGTCATGGTGGCGAAGGCCCCGAGCGCCATCGAGATCAGCGGCAGCGTGATGTGCCAGAAATAGTCCAGGATTTTCCAGTACCAGGGAAATTGCGCCCAGCCGTCCGAGGTCAGACCGCGCAGCGGGAAAATGTTGAAGAACGAGCCGCCGGCGAACAGGATGATCAGGAGAATCGCGAACAGAAATCCCGGTATCGCA
>Ga0208989_10000567_pt1 | contig 11015 bp, 9 predicted proteins | sample MedBloCAOM3_M1_FD_187852 | JGI IMG/M metagenome (GOLD analysis project Ga0208989, IMG submission 187852) | Forest soil microbial communities from El Dorado National Forest, California, USA - Mediterranean Blodgett CA OM3_M1 (SPAdes) (version 2) | ecosystem: Environmental > Terrestrial > Soil >...
CCCGAGAAGATTCCCGCCGAATGATCGCGGTAACGGCGCGAATCAGTGGGCGTGATCTCGGTTCCACCGTGCATGACGTGCAGCGGGTGCTTGATAAACCCGGCCTGCTGCCGGCTAACGTACCTTACACGCTGGGAGGCTTATACGAACAACAACAGATCGCTTTCCAGGGACTAACCGTCATCTTGATCGCAGCGATTATTCTGGTCCTTTTGCTGCTGCTGTTCCTCTACGAGAACTACCGCGTGGCGATCGCGATGCTGGTCACAACTTTACTGGCAGTCGCCGGCGTTTACATCGGCCTCTGGGCAACCGGCACCGAAATCAATATTACCTCGCGAATGGGCATGACGATGATCGTAGGCATTGTTACTGAAGTCGCGATTTTTTATTATTCGGAGTTTCAGGAGATTGGGGAACGGGATAATCGGTTTATCATCGCGGGTATTAACCGAATGCGTCCGATCGCAATGACCACATTTGCCGCGATCCTCGCTCTGCTCCCTTTGGCCTTGGGGATTGGCGAAGGATCTGCCATGCTCAAGCCGCTGGCGATCGCGATTATTTCAGGGCTGGTGTTTCAGCTTCCTTTAGTGCTGATCGTTTTCCCGTGCCTTCTTGCGCTCTTCCAGCGCAATCCGAAAGGGAAACAATTGAAAGCCCACCTCGACCGAGTCCCGGTAACAGCCGGCTAGCAATAGCTCCAAAGCGAACGTTACTAAAACCATTCAGCGATCCCAATGAGAATCTTAGTAGTAGAAGATGAAAAGAAGATTGCGCGCTTCGTACAGAGAGGGCTAAAGGAGTGCGGCTTTGTGGTAGATGTTTTGTACCGTGGTGATGAAGCTTTGGATGTCATTCTCACCCACCATTTCGATGCGATCGTCCTGGATATCATGCTTCCCGGTCAAGACGGTCTTCGGGTTCTCCGAGCGCTTCGCGAAAACTCGAATTTTGTTCCGGTTTTGCTGTTGACCGCCAGAGGGGACGTCGCGGAGAAGGTGGAAGGCTTGGATCTTGGAGCCGACGATTACCTGGCGAAGCCATTTTCTATCGAGGAACTTGCGGCTCGGCTTCGTGCACTCGCGCGCCGAATAGCAGGTGAACAGTTTGCGCGTTATCGAGTGAGTAACCTGGTGCTCGATCCCGCCACCCGAGCCATTCGTCGCGGAGAGCGAAAAATCGAACTAACCAGCCGAGAGTTTGCCTTGCTTGAGTGTTTGATGCGATCACCGAACCGAGTTTTCACACGCACCCAGCTGAGCCAGCAGGTCTGGGAGTATGAATTTTGTCCGGACAGCAATTTGGTTGATGTTTACGTCCAAAGGCTGCGACGGAAGATTGATGATGGCGAGCCGGACAAACTTATCCAGACCGTCCGCGGAGCTGGATACCGAATTGGAGATGGCGTGTGAAGCGTTGGCCGCTCAGAAGCCGGTTGGCATTGTGGACCGCCGTCTTGTTGACTTTCGAGTTAGCGATTTTTGGGATCGCATCGGGTTGGTTAATTTTGCAAAACCAAACCGACGCCTTTCGCGAAATTGATGCACAACCGCTCAAGCAGAGCTCGATTCAAGATGAGACTCGAGAGCTGTTAATTAAGTTAGTCGTGGCAGACCTGACCGCACTGCCATTGACGGTGCTGGTTGCTGCTTTCGGCGTTTGGTGGACTACCGGTAAAGCGCTTAAACCATTGCAGGATATCGCCGACGCGGCCGAGCGAATTCACGCGAAAGCGCTGCGTACCCGTATTCCGAATCCACCGGTGCACGACGAGATTGGACGACTAGTATCTGTGCTGAACAATGCATTTGATCGCTTGGAACGCAGTTTCGCTCAGGCGACCCGGTTTTCCAGCGATGCTTCTCATGAACTAAAGACGCCGTTAACTATCATGCGCGGTGAGATCGAATCCGCTTTGTCCAACGATTCGATCGATCCGCAAAACGAGAAACTGCTCGAAGGTCTTCTGCAACAGACGCATCGTCTCTCGGCGATTGTCGAAAACTTGCTTTTGCTCTCCCGGGCTGACGCCGGTGCCCTCAATCTTCGGAAACAAACAGTCGATTTTTCAGGGCTTTGTCATGAATTAACTGCGGACGCCGAAATACTGGCCCTGCGGCACAACATAGATATTTCTTCTACGATCGAGAATGACGTTCAAGTATTGGCCGATGAATGGTATCTGCGGAGGCTTCTGCTCAATCTTTTAGATAACGCCATCAAGTACAACTTCTATTCTGGAAAGGTCGAAATTTCCCTGACGAAATCAGGAGATCTCGCTTCGTTCCGAATCGCCAACACTGGCCCGGAGATTTCGGAGGAACACCAAACGCGGATTTTTGAACGATTTTATCGGACCGAAGACAGTCGGGCTTCTGAGGTAGTCGGTTCCGGTTTAGGACTGAGTATTTGCCGAGAAATCGTGCTCGCGCATCGGGGCCAGATCTGGATGGAAAGAACCCGACCAGGTTGGACAGTGTTTGTCGTCAACCTTCCTCTCGCTGTCCGGCGACTCGAATTAGCCGCTGGTAATTTGTGATTTGTCATCTGCTCTTTGTCATCCTCCCGGTACACATTCTGCTAGTCGACCTGAATCTCAGCCATCCCTGCGCTCTAACTATCTTTCCCAACTCGAGAATGTCGCGCAGTCACTCGGCGTGATGGCGCCCACCGGAACACTCGGCGTCATCATTCCCCTGTTGGTCGGCAAAGCCGGAAACGGAACTTGGCTTGTTCTGCTCCTCATCATGGTTGCCTATACTTTGATTCTCCTCTGCATCAACCAGTTCGCCGGACGCTGTGTCTCCGCGGGCTCCCTCGCTACTTACGCGAAACTCGGGTTAGGCAGATGGGGTGGAATTGTCACTGGCTGGGCCTATGTGATTGCAATGACGTTCGGGCTCGCCAGTTCCGCGCCGTCCGCTGGCTACTATCTTGATTTCGTGTTCCGACAAGCTTTTGGCGGAGGCCCAGGCCAAATTCGAGCGATCGTCCTTACCTCATTGGTGGTTCTAGCGTCTTGGTGGACCGCCCATCGCGATATCAAGCTTTCGACCAAACTCATGTTGGCTATCGAATGGACTTCCATCTGTATCATGGTGTTGATCGTTGGAATCGAAATGTTCCGATCAAACCATTGGATCGACCGTTCGCAACTGCATCTGGCCGGCATCACGCCGTCTGGACTTCAGCTCGGGCTAGTTTTCGGCTTTATGGCCTTTGCTGGCGCTGAGAGTGTGACTGCTTTGGGTGAAGAATCCAGAAACGCGAAAAGAATAGTACCAAAGGTGATCTTTGGTTGCCTGATTCCTGTCGGCATCCTGCATATTGTGATGAGTTATTGTATGGTGAGCTACGCTCACCGGCATTCACTCTCCCTCGACGAACTCGATGCACCGTTCGACACCATCGCCAATTCGTTGCACCTGCCGGTCTTGGGTGTCCTCAGCTCGATCGGTATCGCGATGAGCTATTTTGCCTGCGCACTCGGTTCCCTCAATGCGGCTGCCCGGGTTCTCTTCTCGATGGCAAAACAACAGCTCTTTTTTAAATCATTCGGAATCGCTCATCGTGCCAATTTCACACCGGCCAAAAGCATCATAGCTGTTTCCCTGATCGGTCTTATTTCACCCTCTCTTTTGCTGGCCTTCAACTATACGCTCACTGATTGTATTAACTATCTGACCCAACTGGCTTCATTTGGCTGTATCGCTGCCTATTTTGCCGTCTGCCTCGCAACACCATTCTACTTCTTTGCCAAGAAAATACCGCGACCCTCTATTCTAACGATTGCCGTTATCTCGTTGTCGGTGTTGGGGTTCATTCTAGTCTTCAGTGTAATCCCCGTGCCTCCGCCGCCATGGTCATTCCTGCCTTATATTTTCTTGGTGATGGTAGCCATAGGCGTAGTTCTCTCACTGTTTTGCGGACGAAATATGGGAACGGCCGGCCGGGAAGACGTGTATGCGGGATCCGCCGCGGCAGACGACGTTCTACCATAGCAGGCCTAGCTAGAGTACGAGCCATGACCCATCAGCGAACTGCGCGCTGGGCGAAACACGTCGTTGAGCACAGCGAGAAAACGTGTGAGCCGATAGACTGCGCCGTATAAGGCTCACAGTCCGGCATTAAACCGCATCGCCTTATTCGCGCGGGCTAAGAGAAAGTTTTTGAACCCGCGAGGCCTTACAATGGTAGGGCGAAAACCCGACTACGCGAAACGCTTTGTCGTCGGCCATACCCTAAGACATGTACTGTGTTACAGCTAGGGCGCGCCGGCGCTTGCGAAGGCGGCCTCGGCGCATTTGTTGACTGCATCCTTTCGCTTGGCATCCCCATGCGCCGAGGTTTTCGTACCTACCGGAACCTTTACTGCTGCACCAACGCCATCATATCTGGCGCATAGCGTTCACCGGCAACAGCAAATTCTCGAAGGCGAGCGTTGGTCTCTTTCAGATCATCTTCGGTGAGCAGCACTACCAAAGCACCCATGTTGTCTCCCAGATAACGAACCCTCTTTGTACCAGGAATCGGAATCATATCGTTCCCCTGAGCCAACACCCAAGCCAAAGCAAACTGTGCGGGTGTACAACTCTTCTTCGCCGCCAATTCGTTTACCGCGTCAGCCAATTTGATGTTGTTCTGCAACGCCTCCTCGGCAAAACGCGGATTGGTCCGGCGCCAGTCGGTCGGATCAAGATCCGATACTTTTTGGATTGCCCCAGTCAAAAACCCGCGACCCAACGGACTGTACGGCACGAAACCAATCCCAAGTTCACGACAAGTCGCGAGTACGCCGTTTGTTTCCACTTCGCGGGACCAAAGTGAATATTCGCTTTGCAACGCCGCGATCGGATGCACCTTGGCTGCACGTCGTAACGTTTCCGAGTTAGCTTCTGACAACCCGAGCGACCGTGCCTTACCCGCTGCTACCAGTTCCGCCATTGCCCCAACAGTTTCTTCGATCGGTACCTTGGGATCAACGCGATGCTGATAAAAGAGATCTATTACATCGATGCCGAGCCGGCCCAGACTCGCATCGCACGCGCGCCGGACGTTGGCGGGCGAACTATCAGCCGTGCGGATCTGATTCGCATCGATTTTGAATCCGAACTTGGTCGCGACCACCACGCTGTCGCGCGGAACGTCGCGGAGAAAACGTCCAAGCAATTCTTCGTTTTTGTAAGGCCCGTAGACTTCGGCCGTATCGAGGAAGTTGCCACCGAGTTCAAGATACCGATGAAGGACGCGCAGAGATTCGGCTTCGTCGGTGGGCCCGTAGGCGTAGGACATTCCCATACAGCCTAGTCCAAGCGGTGAAACCGTGATACCGGAATTGCCGAGGGAACGGAAAGGAACAGATTTGTTTGCCATAGCTTAATGTCAGGGTTTCAAGAACTTTACGTGTTTCGATTTTGATTTTTGAGGTAAGAGAAAATGTGGTCTAAATCGGATGAAAGTAAGGATTCATTATTCACAAAGCCGACCGTGTGTTGATTAGTTGCCGATGCGACTTGGATCGATGTGGTACTCCTTACCGGTCTTTGTTTCTCCCGAGCGGGATTTGCGATGATTGATAATTTCAGCATAAAAGCCGCCGAAAATGATATCGCGTTGGGCGGGCAAGAATTCGTGAGGGAAACCATAATCGATCGCACTGGCATGATCGAGTTGGCCAACAATTTCTTCCGTTAACTCCCACTCGAGAGCTTGCAAATTGGAAGCCATCTGCCCGGCATCAGAGGCACCAAGCAAAGGAATCGTTTGCTTATATCGTAGCCAATTAATCGCCACTTCTGCCGGTTCGTGTCCTAGTTGGTCGGCCATTTCGACAACAATGTCACCGATCTCAATCGCACGGTCGCTGAATTGATGAAGCTCCATCTTCTCGCCCCGACCGCTGACCGCCTTTTGGCCGTTACGACGGCCATACTTGCCAGTCAGAATTCCCATCGCCAATGGCGACCACGCCAAAATCGCCAGGTCAAGAGCATGTGACATGGGGATCAGCTCACGCTCTGGTGTACGCGAGGCCAGGTTATACTCTATTTGCGTGGCAACAAATGCCGACCATCCGTATGGATGCGCGATAGCGTTTGCTTGGCTAACAATCCAAGCCGGAGTGTCGGAAATGCCCAGGTAAAGGACTTGCCGTGCCTCACCAGGTCATCAAGACCTCGAAGGACTTCTTCAATCGGAGTCGTAAAATCCCAGGCATGCAGCCAAAAAATGTCGATGTAATCCGTTTTGAGTCGCCGAAGGCTGGTTTCGATTGATTGGATCATCGTCTTACGACTGTTACCAGCCGCGTTCGGATCCTGATTTAAAGTGGTACTAAGAGTATACTTGGTTCCGAGAACAATCGCCTCTCGTTCCGGTCCGACTAGTTCACCAACGATCGATTCGCTCGATCCATTCGTGTAAATTGATGCGGTATCAACGAAGTTGCCTCCGGCCTTGCGAAATACTTCGTAGATTTTTCGAGCTTCGTCCCGGCCGGCTCCCCAACCCCAATCGGTTCCGAAGGTCATTGCGCCGAGAGCAACTTCTGAGACTCTCAACCCACTGTTTCCGAGCAATCGGTAGTTCATTGATTTTTAGCGATTGAAAAGCGAAACATATGCAGCATACAGGCTCGGCAGTTCCGGCCGTTCGCTTGTTCCGCCAGCTTTTGCTGCTGGACCGAATCCCCACACGGTGGAAAAGATTAAAATCGCCAAATCGAACAAGAAGGCTTTCTTATCTTTCGATTCTGAGATTGTTCTCATGAACCGAACGTACCGAGGAATGAAAGAACCATCTCTCGGGCTCTTGCTCAGACTGTCGGACTTTTGCGCAGAAATGCGCTGACCGAGGTAAGCGTCAGGTCGACCGCCGATATTCGCTTGGAGGAATACCCACTTCTCGGCGGAAGATTTGCGCAAAATGGCTAGGGCTAGTGTAGCCCACTTCGAGGCCGATCTCGATTACGCTCTTGTTTGTCTCTCTGAGCAGACGCCGAGCCTTCGCCATTCTTAAGTGAATGAAATATTGGGAAGGGGTCAGCCCGGTCGTCCTTTTGAAGAGGCGACTAAAATGGAACTCGCTCATGTCTGCTTCCCTGGCCAAACGGATCAGACTAAACTCCTCCTCCAAATGGGCTGCCATTAGTTCGGTGGTCTTGCGCAGTTTAAACCCTGGTAGTCCTCCCTTGTATTCCCGAACATCCTTCGTTAGGTCCGTGTAGTTTCGTGCCAAGTGAACGGCCAGGGCTTGGGCAACTCCTTCCACAAACAGCGGACTAGCCGAACGACCGGATGAGACCTCTCCTCGCAGCCCTTCCAAGAGCGCAGCGAGAAACGTATCTTTGAAACCGGAAACATCCCGCAGATGGATTGTTTCCAAATTTTTTTTAAATACCTCTTCGATCGCCCGAGTGAAGACCGGTAATCCTAGATAAAGATGCATGGTCCCAAAAGGTTCAGGTCCGATTGATCTCCAACGTAGCTCATAAGGAGACTGGGAAGCGGTGAGGAAAAAATCTCCGGTTTCGACGCGAGTCTTGAGCCAAGGGCCGCCCAGTTCCCGTTCTTCGACCACCGCCGTTCCAGAGAGGACCCGCACAATGAATGGCTCGGCAACGCCCGGAACGATGGTACTCTCCCGCACTGGGTACTCAGAATAGATCCGGACTAACAGGTCTTTCCACCCATTGCTGGCGGCCATCAGTCTACCAGAGGTATACTGATCGAAAGCTTCAGCTGAGGTGCTTTCAGGAAGAGCCATCATAACTTAATCGGTAACCCGACCTTTCCCCAGATTCAAATCATCGGGCCAGCACATGCCAATCTTGGACGGCAAAACTCACGATTTGCGCAGGCCAGAGCATTACTGCAGAACCTCTTGCGGCATCTCAACCAGAGCGATTGATTTGGGTCGTCTGGTAAAAAAATGGCAGACGACCAGGAAGATGGCCGCCAGCGCATAACTTATGGCGAACTCGGGAGCCGCACACCAACCGATCTTCGTGTCGATGCCTTGAGGCGTTAGCTGAAACGCATGGATCAGCCCAAAGAACGAAAGAATCGCCCCGGCGAAGATCCAAAGAGCTGCGCGGAAAAAACGGCGATCGGTGGTGAACGCGAGAGTGGCGGCCCAAAGCATCGAGGTGAGTACCGCGCCTTGGCTAATGGCAATAAGACCATAGATCGGAGGTTCCTCGCCAAAGGAGTCCGCAACCGCAAATAGACTGGAGCCACCTTTCCTCACACCTAAATCCAGGAGCTCCAGCGCCCAAGAGGCAAGCATCGGAATTAACCCGAAACAAACCGCAATCGCATGGTTCTTGGGAACTTCCGTGAAGGCCTGGCCTACCATGGCCAAACCGAACCAGATAACGATGATGGCGACAACTGCTAACGGCACAAAATGCAAGACCAGTGGAACTACTCCCGTTAAACAGATCAACATCGTCGTTACGCCATTCAGAACCGAATAGCCGGCTCGCGCGCCAAATGACTTGTGAGCCATGTGGCCGAAATAGAGCGTGGTCGGGAATGCACTGCCAAAAACTGCGGCGGCGAGGGTGGCCACTCCGTTCACAAGCAATGAGGGGCGAGTTGGATAGTCATCTCCAGCCACCTTGACGCTTTCCAACACTTGCAGCGAGACGATCGTATCCAGCAAGCTCATGGAAAGATGATCGGAAGAAATTTCCAACCTTCTGTCCGCCGAAGAAAATCCCAAACGTTGACCGGCTTCGGAGGATAAAATCCAGGCGAGGTGATCGCCTGCGTATCTGGCAATTGGTAAAGGTTAAGGGCTTGCAATATCAGTGCGGCAAAAATACCGACGACAATGCAGAGCAAAGCGGCCGGCAATCGTCCAGGCAACCGCAGGTGCGAGGAGTAAAACGTGAGAATGATCACAGCCGGCAGTAAAGCGAGCGCCGGATTTTGAAAGATCTGGAAGACGAAACCAAGACAAAGGAAGGCGAGCGCAATGCCAGCCAGTGGACAGAGCAGAGCGGTTCTCGGCGTCGTACGCCGGAGCCAGTCGGTACAAAACGATCCGACCGTCTGCACGATGCCGCTTAGAAAACAGCAAAGCATTCCGACCTGCCAGGTTAACTCCGGGTCTTTGGTTCGGTTGAAGACCGGTACCATGATCAGAAAGATGTAGGCGAAAATCGTCGGCGTGTTGACGCCAAAAGGGATTGCCGTGACATCTGAGCGTCCGGTTCTTTTCGCTAATTGCCTCGCTTCGGTTCAGCGGTTTCCGCACAGCAAGACCCTAGGTTGTAGACTCCGATTGCGTCCCGCTAGGGACACGACGAAACTAGCCCCGCACTTCAGTGTGGAGTGACATCCTCACGAGCGAGTCCGTCCCGACCGGGACGATAGAAGGGTCTTTCAATTCCAGAGGTATTTGTCCTCAAATTGCAGATTATGTTTCTTTAAAAATGCGAGGTATTCTTCTTGGAAAGTCCGCGTCCGATGATATTCGGCTTGGTTCTTGATGTATTCGACGGTCTCGGACAAATGGGGAAACGCTCACACTGAAGGCGCCATAACCCTCCTGCCAGGCAATTGTGTAGTTCTCGAAAGGTATCGTGTACCCAGGCCGATGCTACCCCTTTGATCAATTGGATTGCTTTGGTGACCGCGATGGTTGTTGGCAACGAAAGCAGGAGATGTACATGGTCAGCAACGCCACCAATACATGCTGGCTTGATGCCGTTTTGCTTGGCGATGCCGCCCAAATAAGGCCACAGACGTTCCCTAGTCTCAGGGCTAAGAATTGGTATACGCTCTTTGGTGCTAAATATGCAATGGATGCTCAGCGAGGAAAAAGTGTGTGCCATAAAAACATGTTAACCCACAGATCAAAATATAAACAATATTATTTATTGTTGCCTTAAATGTGGTTGCGACAATATAAACCGCCTTTCTATCGTCCCTGTCGGGACGCTGCGGTTCTTAGCTTTCGCTTACCCAGCACTAAAGTGCTGGGCTACTCTCGTTGCGTCCCCTGCCGGACAGAATTGAGAAGCACCCACCCATCAGGAACATGACTTGCTAATAGGCAATCATGGATCGACCGCCGAAAAACCTCCCAAAAAATTGCACCCTTAGCCGTGAAGACTGGAACGTGTTAGCTGCGTGCTGGCATCCGATCGCCTACGGCGACGCGATAACCGATCAGCCGCAGTCTCTCAAACTACTGGATGAGGAGCTTGTAGTTTATCGAACCGCAAAAGGCGTCGTTGTTGCCAAGGATCTTTGTATCCATCGGGGCGCTCGACTTTCTCTCGGCTGGCTGGAAGGGGATGAACTGGTGTGCGCCTACCACGGATTTCGCTATGGTTTTGAGGGAAAATGCACCGGCATTCCGGCGCATCCGACCCTGCCAATCTCGGAAAAGCTATGTCTCATCACGTTTCCGACGATCGAAAAATATGGCCTGATTTGGACTTGCCTCAGCGCGACCCCACTTGCGGATCTTGCCGTCTGGCCGGAAATGGAGGATCCTACCTATCACCGTATTCACCTTGATCCATTCGACTGGAGAGCTTCGGCCGCACGTCAAGCTGAGAACTTCCTCGATATTACTCATTTTTCTTGGCTTCATGTCGGAACCTTCGGCAATCGCGAAAAACCTGAGATCGAGAAATACGAAGTTACGCAAACTGCAACCGGTCTGCACATGGATTACGTCTATCCGATGATCACTCCGTTCGGTGAATCGATGCAGACTTTCTCCTATGATGTGACTTTGCCCTTCTCCTCCCGGATCCAGCTTCCGGATTTTAACCGTGGCCGGAAATATGCGATCTTTGTTTCGGCATGTCCTATTTCAGCTCGACTGACACGGATCTTTTTCTTCATGGCACAAGATGGGCCATTCGAAGACATCGAAGGCCTGATCGCATTTGAAACGAAGGTTTTTGCGGAGGATCAACGCTTGGTAGAGTCACAGCACCCAGAAGAATTGCCGCTCGATTTGAGCGCCGAATTTCATATCCGGGCGGATCA
>Ga0208989_10000573_pt1 | contig 10989 bp, 9 predicted proteins | sample MedBloCAOM3_M1_FD_187852 | JGI IMG/M metagenome (GOLD analysis project Ga0208989, IMG submission 187852) | Forest soil microbial communities from El Dorado National Forest, California, USA - Mediterranean Blodgett CA OM3_M1 (SPAdes) (version 2) | ecosystem: Environmental > Terrestrial > Soil >...
GCCGCTGACCATCGCCAGCGCGCCTTCCGAGGAGCCGCCGAAGAACAGCGGCGGGTGCGGCTTCTGCAGCGGCTGCACGTCGGACTTGGCACCGCGCACCCGGTAGAACTCGCCGGCGAAGTCGAACCGCCGTTCGCTCGTCCAGGCGAGTTTCATCACTTCGAGATACTCGCCGGCACGACGGTAGCGTTCTTCCTTGGGTGCGAAGTCGCCGTCGCCTTCCTGCTCGGCGTCGCTCGCACCGGAGATGATGTGCAGGGCGATGCGGCCGTTGGTGAGATGGTCGAAGGTCGCGATCTTGCGCGCGGCCAAAGTCGGCGCGACGAAGCCCGGCCGGTGGGCGATCAGGAAACCCAGTCGTTCGGTGTGCGTGGCAGCATATTGGGCGACGAGGAAACCCTCGGCCGAGGAGGCCGTGTAGCCCACCAGCGCCAGGTCGAAGCCCGCCGCATCGTGTGCCTGGGCGTAGGACCGCAGGTAGGGCACGGAGATGCCGCCCTTGATGATGTGCACGGTGGCTTCGCCGCCCGGCGGCGCGACACCGATCATACCGATCACCCGCACGGGCATGTCATCCTCCGATCAGCCGGCTGCCGCGAGATCGATGGCGCGGCGATACATGGTCATCGCCGCCTCCGGCGTATTGTAGCCCGCATGCGCCGTCAGCGTCACGTTGTCGAGCGCGAGGAGCGGCTCGTCCGGCGGCACCGGCTCCTGGGCGAACACGTCGGTCGCATAGTGGCCGACATGGCCGGAGCGCAGGCATTCGATCAGCGCCGCCTCGTCGACGACACCGGCCCGCGCCGTGTTGACCACGATGACGCCGGGCTTGGTCTTCTCGAGCTTGGCGCGACCCAGGAAGCCGCGCGTCGCATCGTTGAGGCCAAGATGCAGGCTCACGATATCCGAGCGCGCCAGCAGTTCGTCGAGCGTCACCATCGGCACGGGCGGGTCGGCGATCGGCGACCGGTTGAAGGCGATGGGCTTCAGGCCGACGCCCTTTGCGATGCGCGCCATCTCGCGGCCGATGCCGCCCAGACCGATGATACCCAGCGTCTTCCCCTTGAGCTCCATGCCCTGCATCGGCCGCCAGCCGCCGCCGCGAACCATCCCGTGCATGGTCGCGATATGCCGCGCCGCGGCGAAGACCAGGCCCATGGCGTGCTCGGCGACGGTGGTGTCGCCGTAGCCGCTGATGGTCGAGACTTTTATGCCGAGCCGGGCGGCTGCATCGAGGTCGACGAAGCTCGCGGCGCCGGTGCCGAGAAAGACGATATGCTTCAGGCCTGCGCAGCTGCCGAGCGTGGCCTCGTTGAAATAGGTCGCGTCGTTGATCACCGTGTCGTAGCCGGCAATCGTCTTCGGAACGTCGCTCGCGGCGACCGGGCCCATGTTGACGGCGATCGGAATGTCCTTGGGCCCATGAACCTTTCGCCACACGCGATCGATATCCGGCGTCGAGTCGATGAAAAGCGTCCTGGCCATCGTTGCCGTCACGCCTTGAAGGCGGCGATCGCCTTCTCGTCGAACTTCAAGCCCAATCCCGGCTTGGTCGGCAGCACGAGCTGCCCACCCTCGATCGCCGGCGTCTCCTCGTAGAGCGCCAGCATCCACGGCATGTATTCCACGGTGAGCCCATTCGGGCAGGCGGCCACCATGTGCACCAGCATCTCCGGCATCACGTGGCTGACGACCGGCAGGTTGAACGCCTCCGCCATGCCGGCGACCTTCATCCATTGGCTGACGCCGCCCACGCGGGCGAGGTCGATCATGACGATGTCGACGGATCGCGCCTCGATCATGTGGCGGAACGGCACGATGCCCCAGACATACTCGCCGCCGGCGACCGGCGTCTTCAGCGCGGCGGTGACGCGGGCGAGGCCGGGGAAGTCGTCGGCCGCGGTCACGTCCTCGAGCCAGAACAGGCCGACATCCTCGACCCGGCTGCCGATATCGATCGCCTGCTCCGGCCGCCAGCGCTGGTTGATGTCGCACATCAGCTTGATGTCCGGACCGATCGCCTCGCGCACCACGCGCACGCGGCGCACTTCCTCGGCCGGCGTCGGGTTTCCGGGCAGGCCCATCTGGGTCTTCATTTCCCGGAAGCCTTTTTGCAACAGGATACGTGCAGCGCGTTGCGCCTGATCGTCCGTGAGTCCGCGGCGCAGCGAGCCGGAGGCGTAGGTCGGCACACGGTCACGATGGCCGCCCAAAAGCTTCCAGAGAGGCTGGTCCAGAGCCTTGCCCTTGATGTCCCACAGCGCGACGTCGATCGCCGAGAGTGCGAGCGTGAAGATGCCGCCTGGCCCGCAGGCATCGCCGGTGCCGATGCGGAGCTTGGCGACGATCTTCTCGATGCGCAGGGGATCCTCGCCGACCGTGAGCGCGGCCAACTCTTCGACGGCGGTGCGCAGGCTGCCGCTCATCTTGCCACCATAGAGCGTGACGCCGATGCCCTCGATGCCGCTGTCGGTGCGCAGGCGCAGGATGACGATGGGTCGCTTGCGCCCAGCCTCTTCCGGCATGTTCGCCAGCGGATCGTCTTCGGGCACGTTGAGCGTGGTCGCTTCGTAGCTGCTGATCTTCATGCCGATTTTCCTTGAGAGAATGCCCTCATCCTGAGCGCAGCGAAGGATCTCATGCCCACGGCAAGCGGAGATGAGGTCCTTCGCTACGCTCAGGACGACAAGATTTAAGGAGTCAAGGCCTATTCAGCCGCTGCGCGGCGAGCCACGGCCTCGATGCGGCGCTGGCGCCTCTCGTCGCGCGGATTGTCCATCTCCTCGGCCATCGCATCCGGCACCCAGGCGTCGCGGCCCGCCACGTAGTTCCGGTTGGTCTGCGCCGGATTGCGGTTGACCAGCGGCCGCGCATAGAGCGGGTGCGTCATGCTGCGGATCTCGTGCTCGATCTGGAACAGCGGCTTGCCGCTGTCGAGGTCGGTGATCACCTCGAAGCGATACTGATACTGATTGCTCTCCTCGGTCACGAGACTGCGCTCGAGCAACTGCCGGTGCGGTCCGGAGAAATCGCCGACATAGACCTGGATGTGGTGCCCGTCATAGGCCGGTATCTTCGCCTTGGTCTCGCGGAAGACAAGCTCCTGTCCTTGGCCGACCGCGACCCGCGCCGCCGGCGTATCGCCCGCCTTGTCGACGCTCGTCAGCGCCCCGAAGACCTTGGCGTAGAATCCGGCGATGCCCTTGGCCGCGCCGGCCGGAACGTCGAACTCGACATAGGGCATGCCGAGCGCCATGCCGCCGAAACGCTTCGTGGGCTCATAAAGGCAGAACGTATTGCCCCACGGGCAGGTCGCCTCGACGTGATCGTCGTGTTCGGTGAAGTCGAACTTCGTTCCCTCGAGCGGCTTGCGCATGTTCTCCAGGCGGCGCAGCAGCGCGGTGCGATCGGGGATGACCAGGGCGGTCCGGCCGCGCAGCCGCTGCGGCTTGCCGGTGATCAAGTGGAACTGGCTGCGGCCGACATTCACCCACATGTTGTCGACGCTGGTCATCAGATAGGGGTCGCGCGTGAGCCCGAGCCCGCTGATGTAGAACAACGTCGTCTGGACCTGATTTTCGACCTGCAGATTGACGTGCTCCAGGCCGACGATGTTGCCGAGATCCTCGGCGCTGCGATCGTACTGCTTGCTCATGGTTCGCCTCCTCGACGTAATTTCCGCATTTTCCGCAATTTCCGCTACCCGTTTGGCCGCCTTCCGGCGCCCGGAAAGGGGGTTAGCGCAGTTAGCGCAGCCCATTTACCCCCTTGCTAGCGCCCATCGGACCCCAGCACTGTCAGCAAACGGTCGAAGTAAATGAACGCCGAATCCTCCTGCGCGAGTGTCAGGGAGGATACGCCACAACATTGCTCAGTCTTGTCAAGGGGTGAAGGGGAGCTTTGCACGAATCTCGATTGGCAGCGTTGCGAAAACGTGCGGAACTGCAAGGCAACAAGAACTACGGTCCGGAGGACGCGGCCCATGATCACCAAATTCGACAGTTCCTATGTCGGCTCCGTCGACCTGGAAAATCCCGGCTACGGCGGCACGCCGATCAACGATCGCCACTACCCGAACCAGGAACTGGCGAGCGTGCTGCACAAGGCGGTGGCTTACGCCAAGCAGATGGACACGCGGGGCTACGACACCTTCTGGATGGCCGAGCACCATTTCCAGCCCGAAGGCACCGAGTGCATCCCGAACCTGCTGATGATGGCGCTGCATCTCGCGGGCGTGACCAAGAACCTCCGGATCGGCTGCGGCTTCAACGTCGTGCCGATGTGGCATCCGCTGCGCCTGGCGGAAGACTATGCCATGGCCGACGTCCTGACTGGCGGCCGCGTCATTTTTGGCGTGGCGCGCGGCTATCACACGCGCGAGGTCGAAAGCTTCGGCGCGCCGCTCACCGACCAGGCGGCGAACCGGGAACTGTTCGAGGAAGGCGTCGACATCGTCTTCAAGGCGTTCAACGAGGAACGCTTCTCCCACAAGGGAACGAACTACACGATCCCGCCGGCAGTGCCCTATCGCGGCTACACGCTGAAGGACATCACCCTGGTGCCGCGCCCGCTGCGCCTGCCGGTGGAATGCTGGCAGCCGATCCAGAGCGGCTCCGAGCGCGCCTTCGACTTCATGGCCAAGCATGGCATCTCCGGCGTGATCGGCGGCGGCTCGGCCGAAGGCGGCGCGGTCGACAAGCACATGACCGCCTTCCAGGCGGCCTATGCTCGCCGCGGCATCAAGCTCGAGCTGGGCGAACGCCTGTCGCTGGGCTTCCAGTTCTTCATCGCCGAAAACCGCGAGGCGGCGATGCGCGCGGCGGGGAAATACTACGAGGAGAACATGAAGATGTTCGGCGAGCTGCGCCTGGTGCGCGCGCTCTCCGACGAGCAGATCGCGGCGATGCGCGATCCGCGTCTCGCCGCCAACACCAAGCTGCCGAGGATCGAGGACGCGGTGAAGGCCGGCGGCTTCCTGGCCGGCACGCCCGCCGACATCATCGAGCAGCTCAAGGCCGTCGAGAAGCGCTATCCGGGCCTCGATCGCGTCAGTTGCGGCATGGCGCTCGGCACGCCGCTCGCGGTGGCGCTGGAACAGCTCGATCGGTTCGCCAACGAGGTGATGCCGGCCTTCCGGACCGTGCGGGCCGCCGCCGCCGAGTGAACAGCCTTATGAGGGGAGACGAACGATGATTTTCGAGATCCGCACCTATCTGCTGAAGCCCGGCACCGCACCCCAGGCCGAGGAGGCGTTCGCGGTCGCCATAGAAGGCCGCACCAAACTCTCGCGCCTCGCCGGCTATTGGCGGACCGAGGTGGGCACGCTCAACCAGATCATCCATATCTGGCCCTACAAGGATGTGAACGAGCGTGACCGCATCCGCGCCGAAGCCGTCGCGGCCAAGGTCTGGCCGCCCAAGATCGCGGACTTCGTCCTCGACATGGAGTCCAAGATCCTCCATCCCGCGCCCTTCTCGCCGCATTTCGAGCCCGGCGAGCATGGCGGCCTCTACGAGTTCCGCACCTACACCTACGGGCCGGGCGCCATCCCCAAGGTGATCGAGGCCTGGACCCCGCGCATCAAGGAGCGCTCCGCCGTCTCGCCGCTGATCTTCGCGGGCTTCACCGACATCGGTGCCCTGAATCAATGGGTCCATGTCTGGGCCTACAAGAACATGGGTGAACGCGAGCGCCTGCGGGCCTCGGCGATGAAGCCGGGCCAGTGGCCGCCGCCGCGGGGCGAGGGCGTCGTCCTGCACAAGCAAACGAGCACCTTCGCCGTACCGGCGAAGTTCTCGCCGTTGCGCTGAGAGTCGAGGCGAGAAGGAAAGGGAGGCGAGCGATGACAGTCACCATCCGCCAGGTCGGGCCCTGCTTCGCGGGCGAAGTCGAGGGCATCGACATGCGCAAGCCGCTGACGCGCGACGAGGTAGCGGCAGTCCACGCCGGCATGGACAAGTATGCCGTGCTGGTGTTCCACGACCAGAAGATCGACGACGCCCAGCAGCTCGCCTTCACCCAGAGCCTGGGCGACATCGAGCACGCCATCGGCACCAGCCTGCGGGCGGCCAACGAGGCGCGCCTGCCCACGACCTTCGCCGACGTCTCCAACCTCGACAAGAACAACACGCCGTTCGCGCGCGAGGATCGCCGCCGGCTGTTCGCCATCGGCAACCGCCTGTGGCACTCCGACAGCTCGTTCAAGGCGATACCGGCGAAGTATTCGCTGCTGCACGCCATCAGCATCCCGTCGAAGGGCGGCGACACGCAGTTCGCCTATATGCGCGCGGCCTACGATGCGCTGGACGAGGAGACCAAGGAGGAAGTCGAGGACATGGTGTGCGAGCATTCGCAGATGTTCTCGCGCCAGCTCATCGGCTTCACCGATTTCACCGACGAGGAGCGCGAGCGTTTCAAGCCGGTCCTGCAGCGCATGGTCCGCACGCTGCCGGCGACCGGCAGCAAGTCGCTCTACCTCTCCTCCCACGCCGGCGGCATCGTCGGCTGGCCGATGCCCGAGGCACGCGGCTACCTGCGCGATCTCGTCGAGCGCGCCACCCAGCGCGAGTTCGTCTACACCCACAAATGGCGGGTCGACGATCTGGTGATGTGGGACAATCGCCAGACCATGCATCGCGCCCGCCCCTTCCCGGCGCATGAGCCGCGCGACATGCGGCGCACCACCCTGGCCGGCGACGGGCCGACGGTGGACCAGGCGTTCGTGGCCCCCCGCTCAAGCCATCGAACGCCCGATCAGGTGCACGCCCACTAGCAGCAGGCCGACGAAGAAGCAGCGGCGAAACAGGCCGGCGGAAAGCCTGAGCCGGGCGATCTGGCCGATCCACATGCCGGCGCCGGCCACGACCAGCGCGATACAGGCGGGCGCCGCTATCGAGACATCGAAGCCGCCCGACGCCGCCACGTTGACCGACAGAGCGAGCGTCGAGACGGTGAAGGAAAGGCCCAGCGCCTGCACCAGCTCTTCGCGCTCGAGCCCGATGGCCTGCAGGTAGGGCACCGCGGGAATGACGAACACGCCCGTCGCCGCCGTGATCGCACCGGTGATGGCCCCGGTTGCCGGCCCCAAAATCCGTTCGCGCTTCCGCGCCAGCGCGAAGCGCACGGAGAACAGGCCCATCAGCGCATAGAGCGCCAGGGCGCCGCCCAGCAGCGCCGTTCCGTAGCGCGCGCCCACGCCCGTCATGAGCCCCAGGCCGGCCCACGTCCCGAGGCACACCGCCAGCATGGTCGGCCACAGACGCCGGACGAGCGGCCGCAGAGAGGGTCCCGCGATCATCTGCCAGGCGTTGGTCAACAGCGACGGCAGGATCAGGAGGCCGGCCGCCTCGACGGGCGGCATGACGATGGCCAGCAATCCCATGGCGATGGTCGGCAGGCCGAGGCCGATCACGCCCTTGACGAAGCCGGCCAGGAAAAACACCGCGCCGACGAAGAGGAGGGTCTTATCCAGCATCGTCCCACGCTGCGGGCGATGGAGCCGGCTGGCAATGTGGAGGTTCCGGTATTAGCCTTCGGATAGTACGAAGGCTCCGAGGAATCCATGCGTTTCGATCTGGTCGACTTGCGGCTTTTCCTTCATGTCGCCGAGGCCCGCAGCATCACCCACGGCGCCCGCCGCGCCAATCTCGCCCTCGCCTCGGCAAGCGAGCGCATCCGCGGCATGGAGCAAAAGCTCGGCGTCGCCCTCCTCGCGCGCGACCGCCGCGGCGTGTCGCTGACCCCCGCCGGCCAGAGCGTCGTCGACCATGCGCGGCTCATCCTGAGGCAGGTCGAATCCCTGCAAGGCGAACTGGGCGTGCATGCCCGCGGCCTCACCGGCACCGTCCGGATCCTGTCCAACACCGCGGCGTTCAGCGAGCACCTGCCGAAGCTCCTGGCCTCCTTCCTGGCTAAAAATCCCGCCATCAGCGTCGACCTGGAGGAGCGCGAAAGCAGCGACATCGGCGCGTTGATCGCCTCGGGATCGGGCGACATCGGCATCGCGTCCGAGACGGCGCTGTCGGATGCGCTGGAGACCTTGCCCTTCCGCATCGATCGCCTCGTCGCCGTCGTTGCCGCCACCGACGCGCTGGCCAAGCGGCGGCAGATCCGTTTCGGCGAACTGGTCGGCCGGAATTTCGTCGGCCTGCCCCACGACAGCGCCCTGCAACTCCATCTCGCGCGCCATGCGGCGCTGCAGGGGGCGACGATGAGGCTGCGCATCCGCGTGAGCGGCTTCGATGCGGTCTGCCGCATGGTCGAGGCGGGCGTGGGCATCGGCATCGTTCCCGAGGTCGCGGCGAGACGCTGTCGCCGCTCGATGCGCATCGCGGTCATCCCCCTTGCCGAGGCGTGGGCGACGCGCAGGCTCGTCCTGTGCGTTCGCCAGATGCGGACGCTTGCCGTTCCCGCCCGCCGGCTGGTCGAGCATCTGGGTCGCGAGGCTGCCCTGCACTAAGGATTTCCGAAGTGTTGGATGCTCTCATAAGTCATCCCTCCCCGTCTTCGCTATCGTATTCACGCATTTCGACTCAAATGCCCTCTCCGCCCGCATTAGCGGGGGGAGAGGGAGGGGCCCGCGCGAAGCGCGGGAGGGTGAGGTGGGCTACGGTGCTCGCATCAGAAATATCCCGTGCTTATCAACCACCACCTCACCTACCCATTGCTTCGCAATGGGTCCCTTCCTCTCCCCCGCTTCACGGCGGAGAGGACCCTGAGCAAATGATCTCGGATGTGTGACTCGTCTTCAGGGAAGGCGAATGAAAGGCTGCTGCCGCGCTGCGCTACGTCTTCAGCAGCGCCGTCATGATGCGGTCGCGGGTCAAGGGCATGTCGTGGATGCGCACGCCGAGCGCATGGGCGACGGCGTTGCCGATCGCGGCCGCGGTCGGCCCCACCGTGCATTCGCCGACGCCGAGCGAGGGGTTGCCGGCGTCCGGGACCAGCTCGACCTGCATGTCCGGCACCTCGCTGAAGCGCAGGATCGGGTAGCCGTCCCAATCGAGGGAGGCGATGCCGTGCTCGTCGAGGCGGACCTGCTCCTTCAAGGCCCAGCTCGTGGCCTGGACGATGCCGCCCTCGAGCTGGTTGCGCGCACCGTCGGGGTTGACCACCAGGCCGGCATCGACGACGGCCCACACGCGATCGACCTTCACAGTCTCCTGCACGGTGACGGCGGCCGCCACCGCGGCATAGGCGGCGCGGTTCTTGTAGCGGGCGAAGGCGACGCCGAGGCCCTTGCCGCTGCCAGCCGGGCCGCGCGACGCCCAACCGGCGCGTTCCGCCACCAGCTCGATCAACTTGCGGGCGCGCGGCTCTGACAGGATCGACAAGCGATAGGCCACTGGGTCCTCGCCGACGCGCGCCGCCAACTCGTCCATCAGGGATTCGATAGCATAGACGTTGGGCAGCGCGCCCAGGCCGCGCAACGCCGAGGTGCGAACGGGCGGGCGCAGCACCAGATGGTGCAGGATACGGTGCGCCGGCACGTCGTAGAGCGGCACCGCGTTGCGCGTGCCGCCGCCGCCGCGCGCCTCGGGCGGATCGGTCGGCGTCACTTCGGGGGGCGGATTCGCCAACGCCTCGGAGGCGAGCAGATAGCCGCTGCCGCTGCCCGGCCGCTGGACATGGGTCGGGCTGAAAATCTCCGTCGTCCAGTCGGCGGGCCGGCCGCGCTCGTCGAGATCGACATGCAAGGTCACCAGCATGGCCGGTCCGACCGGCTCGAAGCCGAACTCCTCCTCGCGGCGCCATTGCAGGCGGATGCATTGATCGGGCAGGCGCCGGGCGATCAGCGCCGCATCGAGCGCCGCATCATCGGCGCCGTTGTGGCCGTAGCAACCGGCGCCGTGCAGGTGGCGCGCGGTGATGGCCTCGGGCGGCAGGCCGAGCACCGCCGCCAGGTTCTTGCGCAGCGGATGCATGCCCTGGCCGTGCGACCACACGGTGAGATGGCCGTCGCGGAACTCGGCCAGCGCGCAGGACGGCGCCATCGAGGCGTGCGCGATGTAGGGCCGCGAGACGGTGATCTGCACGAGGCGCTTAGGCGGCGTTGTCGATGGCTCCGCGCCGATGCGCCGGTCCTCGGCGGGCTGGCCTTTCAGCCAGGCCGCTTCCTGCTGCTCGGGATCGATGCGCCGCACGTTGTCCCACGTCGCATGCAGCGGGGCGGCGGCCGCGGCGGCCTGGGCCACGCTCTCGACCGGGCTGACGAAGGCCACGAAATTGGCTTCGCGCACGATCTGCAATTCGCCTTTCGCCGCACGGCGGATCGCTGCCTCGTCGAGCGCCGCCAGGGTGGCGCCCCGGCTGGGCTGGCGCAGCGTCCGGGCATGCAGGAGGTTCTCAGGCACGAAGTCGTGCACGAAGGCGGCGCCGCTCACCTTCGCCGGCAGATCGATGCGCGGCACGCTCTGGCCGACCACCTTGTATGACGCGGCGGGCTTGGCCGGCACCGTCCCGGTGACCGCCTGGGTGAGATCGATCTCGGGTGCAACCGTCCAGTAGTCCTGGCCGGTCGCCTCGCCGTTCTGCAGGAATTGCCCGTCGACCACCGAGAGCTCGTCGCGGCTGCAATTGAGCCGGAGCGCCGCCCGCTCCAGCGCCTTGGCGCGCACCTCGGCGCAGACCAGCCGCACCGAGCCGCCCGACACTTCGACCGACAGCGAAGACGTCGTGTAGAGCTCGTCGGGACCATGGGTGGTGTCGCCGGACAGCACGGTGACGCGATCGAGCGGCAGGTCGAGCTCGTCGGCCGCGATCTGGCCGATGGCGGTGACGACGCCCTGGCCGATCTCGACCTTGCCGGTGGCGATGCGCACGGTGCGGTCGGGCTGGAACCGGATCCAGCGGTCGAGACGCGGATTCTCGACCAGGCTGGCCGGCAGGGCGGGCGCGCTCATGCCGGCCTCCCATTGCGCAGCGTCGCGGCGGCGCGTTCCACCGCGCGCAGGATGCGCTGGTGCGTGCCGCAACGGCAGAGATGCTTGT
>Ga0208989_10000574_pt1 | contig 10980 bp, 9 predicted proteins | sample MedBloCAOM3_M1_FD_187852 | JGI IMG/M metagenome (GOLD analysis project Ga0208989, IMG submission 187852) | Forest soil microbial communities from El Dorado National Forest, California, USA - Mediterranean Blodgett CA OM3_M1 (SPAdes) (version 2) | ecosystem: Environmental > Terrestrial > Soil >...
TGGCCCAGCGATCCGTCAATGGTGATGACATCGCCGGTCTTGAAGATGCGGGAGCCGATGCTCATGGTGCCGCGGCCGTAATCGACGCGGATGGTGCCGCAGCCGGAGACACAGGGCTTGCCCATGCCGCGCGCGACCACCGCGGCGTGCGAGGTCATGCCGCCGCGCGTGGTCAGAATGCCTTCCGCCGCGTGCATGCCGTGAATGTCTTCGGGGCTGGTCTCGATCCGCACCAGAATGACCTTGCGGCCATCGGCCTGCAGTTTCGCGGCCTCATCGGAGGAGAACACGATTTCGCCGGCCGCGGCGCCGGGCGAGGCCGGCAGGCCGGTGGCGATGACATCGCGCTTCGCGGAGGGATCGATGGTCGGATGCAGCAATTGATCGAGCGATGCGGGATCGATCCGCGATACCGCATCCTTCTTGCTGATCAGGCCTTCATTGGCGAGCTCGACGGCGATCCGAAGCGCTGCTTTCGCGGTGCGCTTGCCGCCGCGGGTCTGCAGCATCCACAGCTTGCCCTGTTCGACCGTGAACTCCATGTCCTGCATGTCGCGGTAATGCTTTTCGAGCAGCGTGTAGATCCGGGTCAGTTCCTTGAAAGCCTCGGGCATCGCGGTTTCCATCGATGCCTTGTCGGAGCCGGACTCCTTGCGCGCGTATTCGGTGATGTCCTGTGGCGTGCGAATACCCGCCACCACGTCTTCGCCTTGCGCGTTGATCAGGAATTCGCCGTACAGTCTGCTCTCGCCGGTCGAAGGATTGCGCGTGAACGCGACGCCGGTCGCCGAGGTCTCGCCCATATTGCCGAACACCATCGCCTGCACGTTGACCGCGGTGCCCCAGGACTCCGGAATGTCATGCAGCCGCCGGTAGGTCACCGCGCGCGCGTTCATCCACGACGAAAACACCGCGCCGATCGCGCCCCACAATTGAGCATGCGGATCCTGCGGAAAATCCTTGCCGGTTTCGCGCGCCACCGCCTCCTTGTAGCGGCCGACCAGATCGACCCAGTCGTCGCCGGTGAGATCGGTGTCGAGCGTATAGCCCTGGCTGTCCTTGAAGGTATCGAGAATGTCCTCGAAGTGAGAATGCTCGAAGCCGAGCACCACGTCGGAATACATCGTGATGAATCTGCGGTAGCTGTCATAGGCGAAGCGGCGATCGCCGGACATTTCCGCCAGCGCTTCGACCGTCTTGTCGTTGAGACCGAGATTGAGCACGGTATCCATCATGCCCGGCATCGAGGCGCGGCCGCCGGAACGCACCGAAACCAGCAGCGGATTCTTCGAATCGCCGAAAGCCTTGCCGGTCAGCTTGCCGACATGGTCCAGCGCCTTTTCGACCTGCGCCTTCAATTCCTTCGGGTAGGATTTATCGTGCGCATAAAAGTAAGTGCACACCGAAGTCGGAATGGTGAAGCCGGGAGGCACCGGCAGGCCGAGATTGGCCATCTCGGCGAGGTTGGCGCCCTTGCCGCCAAGCAAATCGCGCAACCCTGCTTTGCCTTCGGCTTTGCCGTCGCCAAATGTGAACACCCATTTGCCGGATTTTGCCACATCGAGCGCAGGCTTGCTTGCGTCCACCTTGCCAACCGATTTCGGCGCCGGCTTGGCTGGGCTCTTCTCTAGCGCCTTGCGGGCGCTGGCCGGCGGCGCGGCCTTGGCCCGAGCTGGCATGGATCGTTTTGATTTCGCTGCGGTTTTTTTGGTCTTCGCTACGGCTTTGGCCATGACTGCAAACAATCCGCGAGAGGAAGGGAGATTGCGCGCCTTACACCACTTTGGGCGGTTCCGCGCAAGGTGCGAACACCCGTTTCAGTGCTAGATATGAAGCCACCTGAGCAGCCCAAGGCCAATCAGGCCATTGAGAATTAGAAAGATCGCGACCACCAAATTCAGTAGCCGCGGCATGATCAGAATGAGCAGGCCTGCGATCACAGACATGACTGGTGAAATGTGGGCAACCGTGAGGGTCATTTTGAAGATCTCTCCGCTAGCGCTGTGGGGAAATGTCGAATCGAGGCCTGCATTTTATCCCCATGCGCGGTTCCACGATAGCAGAGCCCAATGGGTTCCGGCGCACGCGAAACTGCCAAAAATTGCGGCGAACGAAAGCGCATTTTGCTGGGAACGATGCAGCGCGGAATGCATTGGCTGGGATTGCGTGCCGGTGCGAGCCGGCGTGCATCATCGCAAAGGAGTTGATCATGCGGAACAAGGTACTTGCCATTGCAGCGATCGCGGGCGCCATCAGTGCACCGATCGCGGCGCAGGCGCAGAGCGAGATCACCACGGGCGTGGTGCGCGGCGGCAGCGTAATCGTCGACGACGACATCGATGGCATCGCCGTCGACCGGCGGCCCGCGTTCCGTGAATACATCGTGCGCGAACGCGTGCCCAGCTACGTGATTCCGGACCGTGTGATCGTGGGCGGCGTACTGCCGGAAACCGGCGTCACCTACTACGACGTGCCGCAGACGTTCGGCGTCACACCCTATCGCTACACCGTGGTGAACGGCCGGACCGTGCTGGTCGAACCGCGTACCCGCCGCATCGTTCAGGTGATCGAGTAAAGTTTCGCTTCGCCTGAAAGAATTGTCCGGGCGCCGGCGCAATTTTGAGAGCGACTGGACATGAAGGCCTCGCCCGGTGCCCCCGCCGGGCGGGGCTTTTCTCGGGGATCGTTATCCCTTCAGCATCGACAGGATCTGACGAGTCGATTTGTAGTTCGCCACTGTGTTGTCGCGAAATGCCGGCGTCCAGTTGACCGTCTGGCGCTCTTCGGGGCTCATCGACGAATAGCTATTGAGAATGCCGAGACTGAGCTGGGTCGGATCGCCGCTGGTCTGGCTCTTCTTTAGCGCGGCAAGAATGTTGGCGCGGTTGCGCGACTCCAGCGCCTGCTTGGCGACGAAGCTCTCCTGCTTCGAGAACAAGCCGTCCTGATTGAGCGAGATCGCCGCGAGCGATCGGTTGTCGATCGAACTGAGGTCGGCTTGTTGACCGGTTTTGCGGCCGCGGTCGAACACCAGTTCCTTGCCGGCGGCGGCGGCAGCCTTCGCCTGCGCGTCGAGCATGGCGCGAACATTCTTGGCGACAGTCGAAATATTCTGCGTCGCCGTGGTGCCGCTATTGGCATTTTGCGTAAGATAAGCAGCGACCGGATCGTTGGTAATGGCCGCTGGCGCGGTGGTGGGGTTCAGGTGGGTGGCCTGGACGCCCTTCAGCACCGCCGCGCGCTGCGCCGACCACGTCGCCGTGGCCTTCTCCTCGCCGCTGGCGCCATCGAGATAATCGAGCGCCGCCTGGTAGATCGAGCTGAAGTCGCCCGTCAGTTTCGATGTCGCCGCGGCTGGCGCCAACGCGTCATTGAAGCGATTGCCAAGCTCCGTATTGGCGGCTTTCTGCTCGTCCGGGCTGAACTTGTCGCCATTGTTGGTCGCGATCGCGAACAGCGAGCGGCGATCGAGCGACGACAGATCGATTGTCGTCTTGCCGTCAGCGCCGATCGGCCCCTTGACCTTGGCGGCGGCGTAGAGACCGTCGAGCGCGGTGCGCGCATCGGCGGTCACGGTGGTGAAATCCTTCAAGGTGGAAACGTTGGCGAGCTGCGCGCGAGCGGCGTCCGACAACGTCAAATTCGTTGCCGCATTCACGTCGGGCTGACTGCCGGATTCGGCGGCGTTCAGGGCGCTTGCCAGCGATGGCTGCGTCGCCGCGGCGCGGGCATAGGCGGAGCCGAATTGGGCGTAAGGGTTGAGGCCGGTGTTTACCGAGGTCATTTCCGTCCCTGCTAGGTGACGGTTAAGGTACCGTTACCGCAACGGACCATTTCAAATCGTGGTTAACGAGACGTAAATATTTCCCGATGTGTGCCGATATTCGGATGTGTGCATCGTGTTTCGGTTCTTCGGAGCACCACGCCGCAACGGCGCTGTGCGCAGCATCCGGGGCACGAGCCTAATCCTGTATCTTGGAAAAATCCGCCACCGCGCGCGTCGCGGCGCGGATTTCATTGAGCAGCTTCAGGCGATTTTCGCGCACTCTTGCGTCGTCGTCGTTGACCTTGACCTTGTCGAAGAACGCATCGACTGCCGGCCGCAGTTTCGCCATCACGCTCATTGCGCCCGCAAAATCCTCGATGGCGACGGCAGCGCTGGCTTCCGCCTTCACCTGATCGATTGCCTTGGCGAGCGCCTTTTCTTCGTCGAGGCTGTAGAGCGCCGCGTCCGGCGCGCCGTCGTAGGTCTTGCCGTCCCTCTTCTCCTCGATGCGCAAAATATTCGCGGCGCGCTTGGTGCCCGCGAGTAAATTCTTGCCGTCATCGGTATCGAGAAATTTTCCGAGCGCCTCGACGCGGCGGACCACCATCAGGAGATCGTCCTGGCCTTCGAGAGCGAAGACAGCGTCAACGAGATCATGCCGCGCACCTTGGTCGCGGAGTTGGACTTTGAGGCGGTCGGCGAAGAAGGAAAGGAGGTCGGTCGCTAGTTTGTCCATCGCCAACTTAGCAAACTGCTTCTGAGATAGCTGCTCCGTGGCATTCGCAACGGCAGACAACTTGCCTGGGAAAGAAGGTGGCACACCTTCGAACATGAAAGGACCGGCGACTATATCGATATGCCTAAGTCGCCGTTCGAACTCTTCGTATGCTTGGGCTCTGGCGACGTACTGATCGTTGTCCTCTTCAGCTCCCAAGTCAGGATTGCTGATCTGATGCATTCCAATTTCGTCGCGGTGTCGATCGATGAACCCATCGCTATTTAAGAAGAGCAGATAGCAGGGCTCATTCCATTCAGACTCACCGTCGTAGGTTTGTGGATCCCACGTTGCTGCGAGCTGCAGATAGCCGTGTTCCGGCCGGAAGCTAAAGTACAGCGCCAGAGTTAATGCCTTGTGGAACAGCTCATTCAGAGACGCGCGGGTGCCGTTGGAAAGCACCAGCCTGATCACCCCCAGCGCCGCTCTCCGCAGCGCAAACGGGTCCTTGCTTCCCGTCGGCTTCTCATCGATCGCCCAGAATCCAACCAGCGTATCGATCTTGTCGGCCAGCGCAACGGCAATGCTTACCGGACCGGTCGGTACGCGATCAGCCGGGCCTTGCGGCTTGTAATGCTCCTCGCTTGCAGCAGCCACAGAGGCATCCTCGCCCTGCGCCAGCGCGTAATACTTCCCCATCAAGCCCTGCAGCTCCGGAAATTCGCCGACCACTTCGGTGAGCAAATCCGCTTTCGCCAGACGCGCGGCGCGTTTTGTTTTTTCGACATCGGCGCCGACCAGCGGCGCGATCTCCGCCGCCAGCCGCTCGATGCGCGCAATGCGCTTGCCCTGCGTGCCCAGCTTTTCGTGAAACACGATCTGGTCGAATTTCGGCAGTCGGTCTTCCAGCTTGGTCTTCAGATCGGTCTCGTAGAAAAACTTTGCATCACTCAGGCGCGCGCGGATCACGCGCTCGTTGCCGGCGATAATGGCCTTGCCGCCGTCTGATGCTTCGATGTTGGCGGTGAGAATGAATTTGTTGGTCAGCCTGCCCGTCTTGGGATCGCTGACTACAAAACATTTCTGGTTGTTGCGGATCGTAGCGCGGATCACCTCACCCGGAATTGACAAGAATTCCTTGTCGAACGATCCCATCAGCACGACAGGCCATTCAACCAGTCCCGCGACTTCGTCGAGCAACACCTGATCTTCGATCAGCTCAAACCCTTGCGCAAATGCAAGCTGCTTCGCGTCAGCCAGAATGATGTCCTTGCGCCCTTGCGGATCGAGCACGACCTTCGCCGCCTGCAGTTTTGCCTGATAATCCTCAAAGCGGCGCACGGGAATCGGCGCCGGCGCCATGAAGCGATGGCCATAGGTGGTCTGGCCGGCTTCGATGCCATCAACGGCGAATTTCACCACGTCGGGTTCTTCGGTCTCCATGCCGAAGGTGGCGACGATGGCATGCAGCGGCCGCACCCATTGCAGCGCGCCCCGCCGCGCCGAGCGTTCGCCCCAGCGCATCGATTTCGGCCACGGGAAGGTTCTGATGATGACCGGCAGCATGTCGGCGAGCACGTCCAGCGTGGCGCGGCCGGGCTTTTCGATCAGCGCGACGTAGAAATCGCCCTTCTTGGGATCGCGCTGGATTTTGGCTTCGTCGAGCGAGGCAAGACCGGTGGCCTTGAGAAAACCCGCGATCGCAGCCTCCGGCCCGCCGACCCGCGGCCCCTTGCGCTCTTCCTTGAGGTCGGACTGCCGCGCCGGAACGCCGTGCACCGTCAGCGTCAGCCGCCGCGGCGTCGCAAACGCTTTCGCGCCTTCATAGACGAGGCCCTCGGCGACGAGCTTGTCGGTCACCATCCGGCGCAGATCGTCGGCCGCCTTCGCCTGCATCCGCGCTGGGATTTCTTCGGAGAAAAGCTCGAGGAGAAGATCGGGCATCAACCCGCCCCGCCCGCTTCGGTGTGCACCCAGGCTTCGCCGCAGGCCTTCGCCAGTTCGCGCACACGCATGATGTAGCTCTGCCGCTCGGTCACCGAAATCACGCCGCGCGCATCGAGCAGATTGAAGACATGGCTGGCCTTGATGCACTGGTCGTAGGCCGGCAGCGCCATCAGATGTGCCTCGCGCTCGCCGTCCTTCCACCCTGCATCGAGATATCTTTTGCAGGCTTCCTCGGCCATGGCGAATTGCTTGAACAGCATGTCGGCGTCGGAGTATTCGAAATTGTGCCGCGAATATTCCTGCTCGGCTTGCAGGAACACGTCGCCATAGCTGACGCGCTCAGCGCCATCGCGGCCGTTGAAGTTGAGATCGTAGACGCGGTCGACGCCCTGCACATACATGGCAAGGCGCTCGAGCCCGTAGGTAAGTTCGCCGGCGACCGGCGCGCATTCGACGCCGGCGACCTGCTGGAAATAAGTGAACTGCGACACTTCCATGCCGTCGCACCAGCATTCCCATCCGAGCCCCCAGGCGCCGAGCGTCGGGCTTTCCCAGTCGTCCTCGACGAAGCGGATGTCGTGCAGCGCAGAGTCGACGCCGATCGCAGCCAGCGATTTCAGGTAGAGTTCCTGAATGTCCGGCGGCGACGGCTTCAGAATCACCTGAAACTGGTAGTAGTGCTGAAGGCGATTTGGATTTTCGCCGTAGCGCCCATCCTTCGGCCGCCGCGACGGCTGCACATAGGCCGCATTCCAGCGCTTCGGACCGAGCGCGCGCAGCGTGGTCGCCGGGTGAAAGGTGCCCGCGCCTACTTCCATGTCGTAGGGCTGCAGGATCACGCAGCCGTAGTCGGCCCAATACCGCTGCAGCGTCAGGATCAGTCCCTGGAACGAGCGTTCCGGGCGCATGTGCGGAGGCAGGGAGTCCATCGTCCGATTCAGTCTTCGCTGGGGGCCGGCAAGCGCGCGGGACCGTATCGGCGGGGGCACAGAGAATCAAGGCAATGTCCGGCAGGATTTGCCGTGAAAATGCCGGAAGAGCGCGCGCCGGAGTTAGTGATCTCTCTCGATGAGATTTGACCAGCAAGAGCCGCCGCGGCCGATAGACGAGCCATCCCCCAGGCTTGCCCCGGTTTCGGAGTGGTGCCCTACCCTGAGGCCGGCGCTAGTCTTTTCAAGGTATAGGGAGCTGATCAGCCCGGGCGATAGGCGCCGGTGTTGGGATCCCGCCGCAGCGTCGGAATCTCGTTCGACTTTGCAGCCTCGGCGAGCCGGGCGAGGCGCGCCTCTTCCAATTCCCTGTTGACCCTCAGGGCTGTCCGGTAGGCCCAGCGGACCACGGCCAGCCCACCCAGGGCGCCCGCAAATGCGATCAGCGGCGGCATCGGTCGATCCTTGTCGTTCATTCGTAACGCCCCTATTGGCATTGTTGCGCAAGCGGACTTTGCCTGCAATCGCATTGTCCGGGACCAAATGGCGCGGGTAAATTCGCGTTTAAAACCCGAATTTGGCCCAAATTGCCCTGCTCTCCAGCGCCGAAATCAGTTCGTCCGGCAACCCTGCGATACCGTCCAGTTGGCTCAGCGTTCCCGCGCCTGCCGATTTGCGGCCCAGAAGGCCCGACAACAGCCCCGTCGAAGGCGCGACCACCGGCGTCAGTACCTTGTCCCCGTAGCGCGCGCGCAGCGTCGAGCGCAGATCGCCGATCGCATCCGCAAGGCCAAGCGACACGGACGTTTCTCCCGCCCAATATTCTCCGGTGAAGAGAACATCGTCGGAGCCCTTGAGGCGAGTGCCCCGGCTCTGTCTCACCAGCCCGATGAAGATGGTGTGGATCTCGCGCTGAAGCGCTTTGACGCGCGCGACATCATCGGGGTTTTCCGGCAGAAACGGATCGAGCATCGCCTTGTGCTCGCCCGCCGTATACAGCCGCCGTTCGACACCGACCTTTTTGATCAACTCCTGAAATCCAAAGGAGCCGCCGACCACGCCGATCGAGCCCATGATCGAGGATGGATCGCAAAAAATCTCGTCGCCCGCGCAGGCGATCATGTAGCCGCCGGATGCCGCGACATCCTCCACGAACACCAGCACCGGCAGTTTCTTTTCCGCGGCGAGTTGCCGAATCCGTAAGTAGATCTGGCGCGACTGCACCGGCGAACCGCCTGGCGAATTGATCACCAGCGCCACGGCTTTGGCATTCTTCATCGCGAAGGCGCGCTCGAGCGTTCTGGCGACGCCGGCGAGCGACATGCCCGGCCGCAGCGGCGTCACCGCACCGATCAGGCCTGACAGTCGGACCACAGGCACCACGGCGATTCCACGGCGCAGACGCGCGGGAATCAATTCCATCAGCCTGTCGACCAGGCCGGGCCATCTTCCGCGATTATCGGATTTTTCCATCATCCCGTTACCTCGAATTTAACCATTTTTTATCACGCCGCTGTCATTGAATCGAACGGAACGCGTTTTGCATTGCGCTCGTTGTTAGCTGCAATGGTGCAGCGGAGAAAGACATGAAAATCTATCTGCTGATGGTGCTGATTGGTACACTTTTGACGGCAATTCACTTCACTTCAGCGCCAGAACAGCGGTCGAAAACGCTTCCGCAATAGCCCGTCGGCTCAAAGCTCAAGCGACTGAGCCGTATTCAGCGTATCGCTAGCGGCAATACTTCCTTCCCGGCCAGAACGTCCTGCACCTGTTTATTGGGCACGGCTGACTCATCATTGAGCATCAGCGCGGCATACATTTGAGTCGCTGCCTTTCCACCTTTGATGGCGCGAATTAGCACGCGAATCGCGGGCATCTTCGCGTCACCGTGAACAGGCAGAATTGCCAGGCTGCCAAAGCCGCGATCGAGCGCCGCCAGCACCTCGAGGAGGCCATCGGCGCGCCAGATCAGGCTGAGTAAGCCGCCGGATTTCAGGATTCGTCGCGCCGCGTGAATCCAGCTCTCGAGCGTCGCAGCCGTCGCCATGTGAGCGATCTCGCGCGCTTTGTCCGGCGAGGCGCGGTGCCGCGCGGCATCATTGAACGGCGGATTCATCAGGACCACATCGACACTGTCGGGAGAAAGGCCAGCCGCTGCGAACGCCTCGGCGGTGGATGTAACGTCGAGCACGACGGCATCAGCCGCGATTGCATTCGAGCCGGCGTTGCCGCGCGCGAGGCCGGCGAGCGCCTCATCGACCTCGACCAGAATGAGTTCGATTCCGGCCACGCGTTTGGCGACCGCGAGGCCGGCAGCGCCAACGCCGGCGCCGAAATCAACCACCCGATCGCCTGAACGCGCTGATGTCGCCGCAGCCAGCAGCATGGCGTCGTGGCCGGCGCGGTGACCCGACTTCGGTTGCCGCAGCCGTAATTGCCCGCCGAGAAATGCATCCTCGGTGAATTCGCCGGGATCAGTCATCAGCCCGGAGTTCGTGGGCAAGGCCCGCATCGCTGAGAATCTGGCGCGCTTCGCGGTCATCATCGTCATGGACCAGAATCCGGCGCGGCAAGACCCCGAGGGAGCCTTCGATAATGCTCATGTTTTGGTCCAGCACCAGATGATGGATATTCGCGCCGTCGAGCAGCGCGCCGACAGCCGAAACCAGTACCATATCGTTGGTGCGAACCAATTCCCGCAACTTCCGGTTCTCCTTTGTCGGGCCGACGCGGCGGCTGAACGACGCGCCTCAACCGCTTCATGCCCTTGCCGCGTTACCCGGCACTTTCTATTGTTATATCTTAAGGATAGTCCAAATTGGGCAAATGTGGAGACCAGCGTGGCGGTTATTGTACCTTTCGAGAGCCCCTCGAGCGCTTCGATAGATGAGCTGGTCGCGCTTGTCGCCGCCGATATGGAGCGCGTCAACACTACCATACTGTCGCGGACCGGCTCGGAAGTCACCATGATCCCCGAGGTCGCCAACCACCTGATTTCCTCAGGGGGAAAACGGCTGCGCCCGATGCTGACGCTGGCGATGGCAAATCTCACGGGCTATTCCGGCGATGGCCATATCAAGCTCGCCGCCTCAGTCGAGTTCATGCACACCGCCACATTGCTGCACGACGACGTGGTCGACGAAAGCGAATTGCGGCGCGGCAAGCTGTCGGCCCGCATGCTGTGGGGTAACGAGGCCAGCGTTCTGGTCGGTGACTTCCTGCTCGGCCAGGCGTTTCGCATGATGGTCGAGGTCGGCTCGCTGCGCGCGCTCGACATTCTCTCGTCCGCCGCGGCAACGATCGCCGAAGGCGAAGTGATGCAGCTCGCGGCGGCGAAGAATACCGCCACCACGGAAGACGAATATCTCGCTGTTATCCGCGGCAAGACCGCCGAACTATTCGCGGCGGCCTGCGAGGTCGGCCCCGTCATTGCCAATCGTCCGAAGGCCGAACAGACCGCGTGCCGCTCGGTCGGCATGAATCTGGGCATCGCGTTTCAACTGGTGGATGACGTTCTGGACTACGGCGGCAAGGCCGCCAAACTCGGCAAGAACATCGGCGACGATTTCCGCGAGGGCAAGATCACGCTGCCGGTGGTGCTGGCGTTCCGCCGCGGCAAC
>Ga0208989_10000578_pt1 | contig 10963 bp, 10 predicted proteins | sample MedBloCAOM3_M1_FD_187852 | JGI IMG/M metagenome (GOLD analysis project Ga0208989, IMG submission 187852) | Forest soil microbial communities from El Dorado National Forest, California, USA - Mediterranean Blodgett CA OM3_M1 (SPAdes) (version 2) | ecosystem: Environmental > Terrestrial > Soil >...
CCGGTTGTTGCCGCGCCGGTCGGGCAGCATCAGGGTCTTCTCGTCGTGGGCGCGCACGAAGCCTGGCTTGTCGCCGCGCGGCGAGCAGTCAAGTCCCTCCGGTCCGGCGGTCGCGAGCGACGCGAATGGCGAGGCCTCGATGTAGGCGCGATAATGCGGCGTGATCCGGTCGACTTCCTTGACCGTGGCCGCTTCGACCGGCTGGCCGTAGAGCGCTTCCAGTTCGGCGATGGTGGTGAGGGTGTCGGGCATGGCGAGTTACGAATCTCCTTCCCACAACTTGAGTTCTTCCTCGGGTAGCGGCTCGAAGAATTCGGGACCGACCTTGGCGAGCCCCTTCAGGCGCCCGAACTGGCGCTTTGCTCTGGGCTTCGATTGAACGGAAACGATCATGGCGACGGGCTTGGTCCCGCGCGCGATGATGATCTCTTCGCCAGCCTCGGCGCGTGCGATCAGCTTGGGAAGCTGAGCCGCAGCAGCTTTAAGGGTGAACATCGGCATCGCCGGAAATTGTCCGGTGCCGCTGGCGAAATCAAGCCCAGCGCGCCGGTGAGGTGCCGAGCGGCTCGGCGGGCCTGGCGAAATAGGCCGGAGTCTCGCTGAATTGCGTGACAGGCTTGAGATGCCGCAGATGGCCGAACGGGCCGTCACTTTCCATGAGATAGCGAGCGAGTTCGGTCTCGGGCAGCTCGGAGGTGCCCTGGCTGGCGTCGACCGTGCCGAGGCTCGCCAGCCAATGCGCGACCTGGACCAGCGAGACGCGCACCAGCCATGAGCCGCCTTGTTCCATTCGACGGGCGAGTCCGGCCATGGCGCCCAGCGCGCCGAGATAGCCCGCGACGTAGTCGAGCGCCTGCACCGGCAGGTTGCGCGGCTTGGCGAGCGAGCCTTGCGTGGCGGCAAGGCCGGTCACGTTCTGCACGATCGAATCGAAGCCGCGGCGCTCTGCCCACGGGCCCTCGTGGCCGTAGGCGCAGATGCTGACGCAGACGATACCGGGTCGGAGCGCCGCCACCTGTTCCGGCGAGAAGCCGCGGCTGGCGATGGTGCCGGGGCGATAGCCCTGGGTGAAGATATCGGCCTCGCGCAACAGGCCGGTCATCGTCTCGACACCGGCGGGCTGGGTGAGATCGACCCAGGCGCAGCGCTTGCCGTGGCCGGTGTCCATCAGGATCTCGGTCTGATAGGGCAGGTGAGGGGCGGCGATGTGCAGGACATCGGCGCCGTTCTCGGCCAGCACGCGGCCGCTGGTCGGTCCGGCCAGCACGCGCGTGAGATCGAGCGCGCGCACGCCGCTCAACGGGCGCTCACCTTTCGGCAACGGCTCGGTCGGCGCCTCGCCGATCTTCACCATGTCGATCAGCGGCAGCTTGGCAATCGCGACGCCGTGGGGATGGGCGTTCCATTCCTCGCGGCTGCGCGAGAGCCCGCCGACGCAGCCGCCTGCGGCGATCGCCTCCTCGATGGCGAGTCCGTCCCACTTGGCGACCGCTGCCGCCAGCGCTTCCTTGGTGTCGGTCGCGGCGCCGGCGATCCTGAGCGCGCCGGCGCGATGGTGTGGATGGTTGGTGTGCAGGAACATGGTCCGGCCGTCGCGCGTCGGGTAGTGGCCGGCCAGCGGATCCCACGACACCGGCCGCTTGCCGTTCTGCAGCACATAGGTGTTGGAGCGCAGCGACATCACGGCGGCATGGCGGTCGACATCGACGGCCTGCGTCTTGCCGGTCCGCAGCCGCCACAGGTCGGAGACGGCGAGGCCCACCGCGCCCAGCGCCGCCGACCCGGCATGGGCGATGCGCCAGGGCGTTTTGAACACCGGATCGTCGCCGCCGGCGATGGTGAGCGAATCGTCGCCACGCTTCGCCCGGCCGAGCTGGTCCAGGATCGCGTAGGCGAGATCCGTGCTCATTTGTCCGTCATGATCCTGGTGAGCAGCGCCATCAGGTCCTGCGGGCAGGTGATGTGCGGATTGTGGCTGGCGTCGATCTCGTAGTACTTCCAGCCCGACTCGCTCTTGGCGCGTTCGGCGAACTGGCGGAACACGTCGCCCGGTCCGCTTTTCTTGGCATAGATGTAGTGGCGTGGCGGCGGCTCGGTCGATTGCAGGCGAATCTTCTGTTCGAAACTTTTAAGCGGCTGCGAGCGGCGGCGCGGCGTCGCCCAGCTGACGTCCGCGGGCGCGGTGTCGGGCGGCATGGGCATGGCGGGCACGCGCCAACCGCCGCCTTCACCCTTCGCCTTGCCGAGCATGTTCTCGGCGGCTTGCGGCCCCACGAGGTCGAACAGGCTCTCGCCGTCCTTGGGGGCGAAGGCGTCGAGATAGACCACGCGCGCGATGCGGCGGCGCGCCTTTTCGGCGACACCGGTCGCCACCATGCCGCCATAGGAATGGCCGATCAGGGTGACGTCCTTCAGGTCCTCGAAATCCAGCACCGCCGCCACGTCGTTGATATGGATGCTGAGGTCGATTTCCGGGTTGGACAGGTGGGCGCGCTCGCCCAGTCCGGTATAGGTGGGCGAAAAGAACTCATGGCCGGCGTCCCGAAACAGCGGCCGCATCTTCTTCCACGCCCAGGCAGCCGACCATGCCCCATGCGCCAGAACGATCGTTGCCATGCGCTCCTCCTCTCTGCTGGCGGATCCGGCCCACCAATGCTATTACGAATTACTCGCAATGACTTCCAAAGCAACCATAGCACTGGGCAACGCTCTCGTGGGTTTTCGCGGTCGCATTCGTGAACTCGTCGTCGACAAGGCGGGGGTCGGCTTGCCGGGGCCCGAGCTCGAGCGCCGCCTGATCGAACTGGGCTTCGTCGAAGGCGCCGATGTCGAGCTGCTGCACCAGGGCCTGTTCGGCGGCGACCCCATCGCCGTGCGCGTCGCCCATACGACGATCGCGCTGCGCCGGCGAGAGGCCATGGCCATCCTGGTGACCCCGGCCCTGCCAGCATGAACGCCGGTGGCATCCTGACAGCCGCCGTGGCGCCCGCCGTCGCGCCGGTCATTGCCCTGGTCGGCAATCCCAACTGCGGCAAGACGGCGCTGTTCAACGCGCTGACCGGCAGCCGGCAGAAAGTCGCCAACTATCCGGGCGTCACGGTCGAGAAGAAGATCGGGCGGCTCACCACGCCGGCCGGGCGTGTCCTGCAGATCGTCGACCTGCCCGGCACCTATTCGCTGCGTGCCCGTTCGCCCGACGAGGAGATCACGCGCGACGTCGTGCTGGGTCGCCTGCAGAGCGACGTGAATCCCGATCTCATCGTTTGCGTCGGCGACGCCTCCAACCTCAGGCTGGCGCTGCGTCTGGCGCTCGAGCTGAAGCGGGTCGGGCGACCGGTCATGCTGTCGCTCAACATGATGGATATCGCGCGCAAGCGCGGCGTCGAGATCGACGTCGCGCGCCTGTCGCGCGAGCTGGGCGTGCCCGTCGTGCAGTCGGTCGCGGTGCGCCGTGGCGGGACCGACGCGCTCCTGGGCGAGATCGACCGGCTGCTCGAGAACCTGCCGCTGGCGCAGGCGGCCGACTGGCACGCACCCGATGCCGGCGAGCTGCGCAGCGCCCAGCGCGAGGCCGACCGCGTGCTGCGCGCGGCGGTGAAGAGCTCGGGCGAGCGCGACCGTGGCACGGCCGCGGTCGACGCGGTGTTGCTGCATCCGGTGGCCGGCCTCGTCGTCCTGCTCGCCCTCCTGTTCGTCATGTTCCAGGCGGTGTTCGCCTGGGCGCGACCGTTGATGGACGTGATCCAGGATGGCTTCACCTGGCTCGGCACCCTGGTCGAGGCCTCGCCGCTGCCCGACCTGCTGAAAAGCTTCTTCAAGGACGGCCTCATCTCCGGCGTCGGCAGCGTGATCGTGTTCCTGCCGCAGATCGTCATCCTCTTCTTCTTCATCCTGGTGCTGGAGGATCTGGGCTACATGGCCCGCGCGGCCTTCCTGATGGACCGCATCATGGGCGGCGCCGGCCTGCACGGGCGCGCCTTCATCCCGCTGCTGTCGTCCTTCGCCTGCGCCATCCCCGGAATCATGTCGACGCGCGTCATCGACGACAAGCGCGACCGCCTCACCACCATCCTGGTGGCGCCGCTGATGACCTGCTCGGCGCGCATTCCGGTCTACACCCTGATCATCGGCGCGTTCATCCCCGACCGCGAGGTCTGGGGCTTCGTCGGCCTGCAGGGGCTGGTGATGTTCGGCCTCTACGCCAGCGGCATCGCCGGCGCGCTCGGCGTGTCGTTCATCATCAAGCGCGTGTTCTGGCATGGCGAGCCGGGCGAGCCCTTCATGCTCGAGCTGCCCGACTACAAGCTGCCGCGCGTCAAGAGCCTGGCGATCGGGCTGTGGACGCGCGCCACCATCTTCCTCAAGCGCGCCGGCACCACCATCCTTTCCATGATGGTGCTGATCTGGTTTCTCGCCTCCTTCCCGCGGCCGCCGGCAGGCGCCACCGAGCCCGCCATCAGCTACAGCCTCGCCGCCATGCTCGGTTCGCTGTTGCAGCCCCTCACCGAGCCGCTGGGTTTCAACTGGCAGATCAACGTGGCGCTGATCCCCGGCATGGCGGCGCGCGAGGTCGCGGTCGGCGCGCTGGGCACCATCTACGCCATCGACGGCGGCGAGGGTGCCGCCGACAAGATCGGCCAGGCGATCGCCGGCCAATGGAGCCTCGCCACCGCCCTGGCGCTGCTCGCCTGGTACGTGTTCGCGCCGCAATGCGCCTCTACCCTCGCCGTCATCCGCCGCGAGACCGGCAGCTGGAAATGGATGTGGGTCACTTTCGGCTACATGCTGGCCTTGGCCTACGCCGCGGCCTTGATCACCAACCAGGTCGCCCGGGCGCTGGGCGCGGGCTGATCTTCTTTCCATCGGGCCAGCCGCCGCCAGCCCTTCTTGGCCCGAGGTCTCGATGTCCAAAAGTCCCAAGCCGCAGCGCCGCAGCTTTCGCTACTGGCTGCAGCAGCTCCATCTCTGGATCGGCCTGATCCTGCTGCTGCCGTTGGTGATGATGGGGATCACCGGCGCCGTCTTGGTCTATGCGCATGACATCGAGCACCTGCTGGGCCAGGGCGAGCCGTCGGCGAGGACGGTCGGCGACTGGCGCTCGCCGGCCGAACTGATCGAAGCGGCCCGCGCGGCCTCCAACGACCCGACTCGCATTCCGATTGCCGTGCGCTGGCCCACGGAGGTGGGCGAGCCCGCGGCGGTGCGTTTGTCGCGGCCGGGCATGGCGAGCGAGCGTCCGCAGTTCCGGGGTGGAGAGCAGGGTGCACAGGCTCAAGGCCGCGTGCCGACGCAAAGCCCGTTCGCGGGCAGCCTGCAGATCCTGATCGATCCGGTGTCGCTCACGATCCTCGAGACCGAGCAGGCGATGACGGGCTGGGTCCGCTTCTTCCACGATCTGCACGGCCATCTCTTCATTGCCGGCGGGCTCGGTCGCGAACTGGTCGGTTGGCTCGGCGTAGCGCTGCTCGTGCTGGGCTGCTCGGGCCTCTATCTCTGGTGGCCGAAGCCGGGCCAGTGGAAGGCGGCTTTCATCGTGCGCCGCACGGCCAAGGGCGTGCGCTTCAATCGCGAGCTGCACGGCGCGGTCGGCATCTGGAGCCTGCTGCTGTTCATGCTGGTGAATTTCACCGGCGTTTATCTGGCCTTTCCGCAGCAGATCACGGCAGCGGTCAACACAATCTGGCCGGGCCGCGATATGCGCGCGGCGATGTTCCAGGCGCGGGTCGAGCCGGTGCGCGGCGCCGTGCCGATGGGCGTCGACGAGGCCGTGGCGCTCGCCCGTTCGCGGGTGCCCGACGCACGGTTCCTGAACGCGTTTCTCTCGATCCGGGCCGACCAGGCGACGCGGATCGGCCTGATTCGCCCCGCTCACAGAGAAGGCGCGCCGATCGTCACGGTGATCGTCGATCCCTTCCGGCGCAGCGTCGTCGATGTCTTCGATCCCACGACCATGAGCGCCGGCGAGGGCATCATCGCCTGGCAGCGCGCGCTGCACTACGGCGAGGGGCTGGGTGGGATCTACAAGTTCCTGGTCTTCGTCTCGGGCGTCATCATTCCGGTCTTCGCCGTCACCGGCTTCCTGATGTGGTGGCTGAAGCGGCGCAACCGCCGGGCCGGCGAGAAGGCCCGGCGCGCCATCCTGGACGCCGCCCGGCAGTCCGCGGATTAGTACGGCGCGAGGTCGTAGAGGGTGATCGAGCGGCGCGGCTCGGCTGGCCGCGAGCGCCACAGGTCGGGATCGACCGGCGTGCCGTGCGCCTGCACCCAGCGTTCGAAGTCGCGCGGCCGGCGCGTGTTGCCCAGCACGACGAAGCGCACCCCACCCTGCTCGACCTGCTGGGCGAAGGCGTCGACGCTCAGCACCGGGTCGGCGCCGAAGAAGCCGCCGAAGGCCATGACGGGCTGGCCGCTCTCGATGATGATCGGGGCGGCCAGCTGCGTGTTGGGCGCGGCCAGCAGGAAGTGCGCGTCGCCGCGATGGTTCTGCAGGAAAGCCCGCAATTTCGGATCGTTGGTGAGCGCCCCGTAGGTGCGCGACAGCAGCGGGCCGCGACCGTCATCCCTGCCGAGCCAGCGCGCCAGGCTCGACGACGGCAGCGTGAGGTTTCCCGGGGCGAACACGGTACTGAGCGCCCACAGGGTCGGCAGGATCAGCAGGGCGACACCGCCGATGACGGCGGGTGGCCGCTTGGCGCGCCACAACGTCGCCGCGCCCGCGAGCAGGGCCACCAGCGGGAAACCGATCCAGGTCGCGTCCCAGCCCAGCGAAGCGCCGGCGATATAGCCCTGCCATAGCGCGCTGGCCGCAAGCCCGAGCGCGAGATGCCCCGGCCCACGCCGCCACAGCTCGAAGCAGCCGATCCCGGCGAGGGCGGCGAGCGGCGGCGCCAGGGCGGCCAGGTAATAGGCGTGGAAGATGCCGCCCGCGGCGCTGAAGACGATGCCGTAGGTGAGGGCCCAGCTGCCCCATAGCGCCACCGAGGCGCGTCGTCGCCGCCAGCCGAACACGGCGCCCAGGACGGCCAGCGGCAGGGTCCAGGCGAACTGCGCGGCAAGCGCCGGAGCCGCGAGCCGCAAGGGTCCCACGGGTACGGCGTCGTAGGCTTCGAACCGCGGCGTCTGTGCTTGCACGGGCGGTGGCGTGGGCGGCGTTCGCGGCGCGCGCACGAAGCGTTCGAGTCCGTTATGGACCACGATCAGCTCGAGCATGGAATTGTCGTGGCTGCTGCCGGCATAGGGCCGGCTGTCCTTCGGCGTGAGGTCGAAGGCCATCGCCCAGGCGAGCGACACGACCGCGAGCGTCACGCCGGCTGCCGCCATCCAGCCAAGCCGCCGGCGCCAATCGAGCGTGCCGGCGAACCACCAGCCTGCCAGCAGCGCCGGACCACAGATGAGCGCGGCCAGCATCTTCACATTGAAGGCAACACCCAGCAGCGCCATCGCCGCCACCAGGGAAAGGCCGCGCCCGCGCAGCGCCGCCGTCGCCGCCAGCAGCAGGAAGAAGACCAGCCAGGAGTCGGTGTTGTTGGAGCGATCGACCGCGACGGCCACGGGCATCACGGCGAGCAGCAGGGTGGCGCAAAGTCCTGCCGGCATGCCAAACGGCTGGCGCACCAGGCGATAGAGCAGCGCCACCGAGGCGATGCCGGCCAGTGCCTGCGGCAGGTGGATCGTCCAGCCGCTATAGCCCAGCACCGCGGCGAAGGCCGTCTGGATCCAGAAGGCGACGGGCGGCTTGTCGAGCGAGATGTAGCCTGCCGGATCGAAGGAATTGTAGAAGAACAGCCACGCGCCCTGCAGCATGCTGCGCACGCCGGCGGCGTAGTAGGCGGTGCCGAAGCCGTTATCCTCCAGCCGCCACAGCCGCAGCCCGGCTGCGATCAGCAGCACGGCTGCAAGTGCCGCCGCTTCACGCCATCGTCTGGTCCGCGTTTCCGTCAATCGCCCGTTCCCCCGAACGGTTTACGCAGGATAGGGCCGCGTCATCCCGTATCGGGGGCCAGTTTTTTGTCATCGAGCGAGGCCGAGAAAGATCAGCAATGCGCGATCTACTCGGGTCATATCGGCGTCGGTGAGGCGACCGATCTGCTTTCGCAACTTGGTGCGGGAGACTGTCGACACTTTGTCTGCCATCACACGTGATGGCACGCGCAGGCCGTTGAACGGTGATGGCTCGATCAGTATTCGGAACAGCGGAAAATCGCCGGGATCGCTGGTGATGGGACAAATGGTAGCTGAATCGTTTTGATCGAAGCGATCTTCCTGAATGATCAGAACCGGGCGGGGCTTGCTCGTATAGTCCGGGCCTCCGGCAGCGGTCCACAGTTCGCCGCGTTTCACTCGAACTTCAGCTCAGATATGGAGTCTATGAATGCTTGATCGTCGGCAGCATGCGGGCTCCGTGCTGCAAGCCGTGACTGCCGTCGCGCTTCCTTGATGAACTGCGGCGAACGCACGTCCGGTACCCAAATCTGGATGGGGCGCAGGCCTTGGGCGCGCAGCCGCGCGCGATGGGCGCTGACCTTGTCGCGAGACGACTTACGAGGGGTGGACTTCGGCATTGCGATGAACTCTCAGGTTACATGTAACCTAGGCATTCCCGTGACCGCGCGCAAGGTCAACTCGGCAGCGGTCCCTTGAACACGAAGAAGGCGCCGGCGCAGATCAGGGCGAACCCGACGAGGTGGTTGAGCGTGATGCGCTCGCCGAGATAGAGCACGGAAAAGGCGGCGAACACCGATAGCGTGATGACCTCCTGCATGGTCTTGAGCTCGGCCGCCGAATAGACCGTGTGCCCCCAGCGGTTGGCCGGCACGGCGAAGCAATATTCGATGAAGGCGATGCCCCAGCTCGCCACGATCACCAGCCACAGCGGCCGGTCGGTGAACTTGAGATGCCCGTACCAGGCGAAGGTCATGAAGACGTTGGAGATCAGCAGCAGGACGATGGGCGTGATGGCGGGGGGCAGCCAGGTCATCTTCGGGTCTACTCCGGTTTGATGCCGAGTTTCTTCAGCAAGGGAACCACCGTGCGGTCCTCCTTGTCGAGCATGGCCGCCAGTTCCTGCGGCGTGCTGGGCGAGGCTTCGGCCGTGAGATCGGCGAAGCGCCTCACGGTCGCGGGGTCGGTCAGCACCTTCACCATGGCGTCGTGCAGCTTGGCCAGCACCTCGGGCGGCATCTTGGCCGGGCCGTACAGGCCCGTGTAGGTGCTGTAGGTGAAGTCGGCGAGCTCCTTGATGCCGGACTCCTTGATCGTCGGCACGTCGGGCAGCTCGGGCACGCGCTGGTCGGAGCTGACGGCGATGGCGCGCAGCTTGCCCGCCTTGATGTGGCCGATGGCGCTGTTGAGCTGGTCGACCTGGGCCGGCACTTGGCCCGCGATGACGTCGATCGATGCCGCGCCGCTGCCCTTGTAATGGACCATCGTGTACTTGGCGCCGGTCGCATCGCTCAAAAGTTCGATCACGATGTGGTTGGTCGTACCGACGCCGGAATCGGCGATGGCGAGCTTGCCGGGCGTGTCGCGGCCGATCCGCACGAAATCGGCCAGCGTCTTGATCGGTGAATCCGGCGTCACCACCAGCACGGCGGGCACCGCCTGGATGTGGCTGATCGGCTGGAATGCCGTCTTCCAGTCGTAAGGCGCGTTGCCGTAGATCACCGGTATGTCGACCAGCGAGTTGGCCGAGACCAGGAGGTTGTAGCCGTCGGGGGCGGAGCGGGCGATGACGTCGCTGCCGATCATGCCGCTGGCGCCGGCCTTGTTGTCGACCAGCACGGTGACGCCCAGCACCTCCCTGAGCTTCTCGGCGATGATGCGCGCGGTGACGTCGATATTCCCGCCCGGCGCATAGGGCGCCATGATCCGGATCGGCTTGTCGGGAAACTCGGCTGCCGCCGGACCGGTGCCAGCCAAGGCCAGCACAACGCCGAAGAGCGCCGCTTTGATGCGCATGATCTTCCCTCCTTGAATTTTTCCGGTTCCAGCCTGGTTCGGTGACCCTTGGAGCCTATGGAAAGCTGACGCGATCCACGCGGATGACTGCATAAGATCATGCCCGCGAACGTCGACGTCGCGGCGGCGTCTTCAACGCCGGTTGTGTGCCGCCGAGGCATGCCAATCGGTGGCTGCTTTCCCTCTCAATCGCGGTCTTGGATCCGTCGCGGCCGGGCGTGGTCTCGGCGTCCTCGAACCAGGCACGGCCCAAGGACGGCGCGTCGTCAGGGGCGCGCCAAACTCGTTTCGATGAACGCCTCTTCGAGCGCATTCGTCTTCCTACCGTGCCGCGTCCCGGCAAAACAAGCTAAGCCTGCGGCGGCCGGTGCTGCGCCCACGGACGCGCCCGCTCCAAAAGCGCGCCCAGCCGCAGCACGTCGGTCTCCGCGCCCCATTTGCCGACGATCTGGACGGAGGTCGGCAGGCCGTCGGCACCGAAGCCCGAAGGCAAAGCGAGCGCGGGATGGCCGGTGAGGTTGAAAGGGTATTGGTAGGAGGTCCAGCCCTGGCGGGTGATGCCGCATTTCACGCCGTCGACTAAAACCTCGTCGTTGGCGGCGTCGTGCGTGACGTCGAGCGCGGTGCGTGAGTTGGTCGGCGTCACCAGGAAATCGTGGCGCTCGAGCAGGGTCTGTATTTTGCGGAACAGCGCCGTGCGCGCGAACTGAGCGTTGCGGAAATCGGCCAGCGTGAACTTGGCGCCGCGCTCCATGAAGGCAAGCGTCACGGGGTCCATCTGGTTCTGCCACGTGGGCAGATACTGGGCGCAGAACACCGCGAAATTCGCCTGGTAGAGCACGCGGCCCTCGTATTCGATCCAGTCGATCTTCTCGCTGACCTCCTCGACGGCGGCGCCCATCTCCTGCCAGGCCGCAAGTGCTGAGCGCGTGTTGGCGCGCACGTCGGCGGCGATCCTGGGATTGGCGGTGAGCTCGATATAGCCGATGCGCACGCCCGAGAGATC
>Ga0208989_10000580_pt1 | contig 10951 bp, 9 predicted proteins | sample MedBloCAOM3_M1_FD_187852 | JGI IMG/M metagenome (GOLD analysis project Ga0208989, IMG submission 187852) | Forest soil microbial communities from El Dorado National Forest, California, USA - Mediterranean Blodgett CA OM3_M1 (SPAdes) (version 2) | ecosystem: Environmental > Terrestrial > Soil >...
TTTGCATCGTTCGGCCTAGGTTAGCCCCCGTTTGCAGGATACGATCTTCCCCGCGTAATCAAGGACGCCCGTTCAAGAGTCGTCCCGGGAGGAATGATCGTGAAATTGATATCGGCATATTTCCGTAGCCTTGCCCTCGGCCTTGCCGGCGCTCTGTTGCTGGCCGGCGCGGCAGGCGCCGCCGAGGTCCAGGTGATGATCTCGGGCGGGCTGACCGCTGCCTATAAGGCGCTGGTGCCGGAGTTCGAGCGCTTGTCCGGCAACAAGGTGCTGACGGCTTACGGGCCTTCGATGGGCACCACCGTCAATGCGATCCCGGTCCGACTGGAACGCGGCGAAGGCGCCGATGTCCTGATCATGGTGGGTTACGCGCTCGGCGACCTCGTCAAGCAAGGCAAGGTCATTGCGGACAGCCGCGTCGATCTCACGAGGTCGCTGATCGGCATCGCGGTGAAATCGGGCGCGCCGAAACCGGACATCAGCTCGGCGGAAGCGGTGAAGCGCACGCTGCTGGCGGCAAAATCGATCGCCTATTCCGACAGCGCCAGCGGCGTCTATGTCTCGACCGAGATGTTTGCGAAGCTCGGTATCGCCGATGAGATGAAGGACAAGGCCAGGAAGATTCCTGCCACGCCAGTAGGAGAAATCGTGGCGCGCGGCGACGCTGAGATCGGCTTCCAGCAGATCGCCGAACTGCTCCCCGTTCCAGGCGTCGATATCGTCGGGCCATTGCCGGCGGACTTGCAGAACATCACGGTGTTTTCCGCCGGGATCGCCACGGTCTCGAAAGAACCGGAGGCGGGCAAGGCGCTGATCAAATTCCTCGCGTCGCCTGCGGCCCGCGACACGATCGTCAAGAGCGGCATGGAGCCGATCGCGGCCGGCGCGACGAACTAGCGCAGCGAAATAGATCGTATCTGCTCTGGAGCGGCGGCCTTGCGCTGATCGCGTGACAGGACGACGAGTCGAATTCGTTCAGGACGCTATCCATTACGCGACTCAAAGAAGCGTCTCGCTAAATTTCACCAACACGGAACTCTGAGCGCTTGACGTCGCGGTCTTTCAACGCGGCCGACGTGAGGTACAGGTTCGGCATCGATTTTGTGCGGCACATTTGAACGGATTCCTGATTAACAAAGGCGCCAAAAGAGCAAGCAGGGCAGCGGTAACTTGATCGGTAGTCACGAACAGATCAGGCATGACAATTTTCTGCATTGGATGAAATTGAAGCAGAAATGGAGCCTCACATGCGCGTCGAACATCCTCCGATCGGAGGATGTTCACATTCAAGTCTGGTTCATTTAAAGGTACGTAACCATGAAGCATACAAGTATGGACCATGCGCCATCTTGTTTTCGCGAAAATAGTCAATCGCCAACAACCTCGACAGGAGAATTCATGTCAGCCGTCAAAACACCGCTCACCTTTGCCATTCTCGCCGCTACCGCCGGATTGATGCTCGTCGCTACGGCCGACACCAGCTTTGCCAAGGGTCCTCCGCGTCGTTGCTCGGATGATTGCCAAGCTAACAAGGCAAGGTCGCCCACGACTGGCGTGACCGGAAAGGTCCAGCGGGGCGGCGGGGGAAATAACGACGGGAGAAATTACAAGCAGCAGTAAGCGTCCATTACTCTTGATGGTACAAAAAAGCACGCGGCGGGCGATCGGATATTCGGTCGACCGCCGTCGCGCCAGCGGTAATCGCGCTGGCGCGACCAACTATCGAAATGCCAACTCTGGCGCTACCTGGTGCGGATCGGCGAGTCCTTCAGCCCATTATTGTCGTAGGCCTTCCGCAGCGTTCCATTTGTTGTGGCGTCCGTCATGAATTTGGTGACGAACGCCAGCGCCAGCGGGTGATTGAGCGGTACCGCGGCCGCGGTCACGGTCTGCTTGAAGGTTTCATCCAGCACCCGCGACCCCGGAATCTTCTTCGCCATGGCGTTGAGCTGGTCGCGCGACAGCGCGAACGCATCGACCTCGCCGCTCCTGAGCAGACCGAAGATTTCGTCGTAGGTTTGATAACCCGTGACCTTCGCGTTCTTCAGATGCGCGATGGCGCCGCGCATGGTGGTGGTGTTGTTGACCGCCGCAACCTTAACGCCGGGCTGATCGAGCGTTTGAAAATTCGTCGCCGATGAACCCGCTTTCACGATGTAGGTCGCGTCCGCAACCTCATAGATCGGCCCGAACGACATTTTTGCCTCACGCTCCGGGTCTTTTGGCAGGAAGCTGACGTCCCAGACGCCTCTCGACACGGCGTCGACGATCTGACCGGAGTTCTGGTACGCGACAAATTCGACTGGCACACCGAGCTGCGCCGCCATCTCCTTGCCGAGATCGACCGGCACCCCGGCATAAACTCCGGCTTCGTTCTTGGTGGACCAGTAAGCGCCGCCGGCCGGGCTGATGCCAATCGCCACCCGCAGCTTGCCGATCGGCGCGATCTCGTGCTTCAGGGCATCGGCGCTCGCAGGACCAGCCATCATCATCAAGACACCCAGAACGAGGCCGGCGATGCGCGGCAAAGATTGATTGGACATCGGATACTTTCTCATCGGCTCGTTATTGGTCGTTGAGCCTTCCCGCCATTGTGGTCGATTGGTGGAAGCATTGAAACCCAAATTATCGGCCAACCGATAAATTCGTTGAGGCGTGTACTTAAATTTGACTGGTAACCCTTGGCGGATGCGGCTCTTTACCAGAGCCGCCGACGCGCTCCTTCACGCGTTCGCGCAACTGCTGGAACGTTACGTAGAGCATCGGCACCAGGAAGATCCCGATTGAGCTTGCGGCAAGCATGCCGCCGAACACGGCGGTACCGACCGCCCTGCGGCTGATCTCTGCGGCGCCTGTGGCAATTACCAGCGGCAGCAGACCGAGAATGAACGCGATCGAGGTCATCATCACAGCTCGGAACCGCATTTGCGCACCAAGGATCGCCGCGTCCTCGATCGCGACCCCGCTCTCGCGCTGCTCCTTGGCGAACTCGACAATCAAGATGCCGTTCTTGGCGGCCAGCGCAATCAGCACCACGAGCCCGATCTGGCCGTAGAGATCGAGGTTCAGCCCGGCAATCTTGATGCCGAGGTAAGATCCGAAGACGCCGACGACGACCGACAGCAGCACGGGAATCGGGATCATCCAACTTTCATAAAGCGCGACCAGGAACAAATAGGCGAATAACACCGCAAGCCCGAGAATGATGCCGGTCTGGCCGGACGCCTGCTGCTCCTGATAGGCGGTGCCGGTCCATTCGAAAGCGTAGCCCGCCGGCAGCGTTTTATTGGAAATCTCGGTCATGGCGGCGAGCGCCGTCCCCGAAGAGACGCCCGGTGCCGGGCTGCCGTTCACCGTAACCGAGCGGTAGTTGTTGTAGCGGGTGATGACCTGTGGTCCCGTCACGACCTTGAGGCCGGCGATGGAGCGGATCGGCACCATCTGGCCGACGCTGTTGCGTACGTAAATCCGCCAGATGTCCGAAATGTCGGCGCGGTCGGATGCCTCGCCCTGAACGTTGACCTGCCAGGTGCGGCCGTAGAGATTGAAGTTGTTGACGTAGACGCCGCCGAGCGTCGCCTGCAGCGCGATGAACACGTCGCTGATGTTGAGGCCGAGCGCCTGCGCCTTGGCGCGGTCGATGTCGAGATAGATCGACGGATTGGTCGCCGTGAAGGTCGTGAACACCCGCGCGAGCCGCGGGTCGCGATTGGCGGCGCCGATCAAACCGCCGGCGACGCTGCCCATCGCGGCCGGATCCTGGCCCTCCAGCGCTTCGAGCTGGTACTCGAAGCCGCCGCTGGTCGAAAGCCCGATGATCGGCGGCAGATTGAACGGCAGCACGTTGGCCTGCCGGATCTGCGAGGCCGCGCCGAAGGTCCGCCCGATCAGCGCCTGCGCCGAATCGGCCGCCGCCTTGCGGTCCGCGAACGGCTTGAGCCGCGCTACCATGAAGGCGTTGTTCGGTTCGGATGCTCCGTCGAGCAGCGAAAAGCCGATGATCGAGAGCGTGTGCTCGACGGCCGGCATCTGCTTCAGCAGGTCTTCAACCTGCTTCGTTACCTCGCTGGTACGCGCCACCGACGCGCCGTCCGGCAATTGCACTGCGATGAAGAAGGCGCCCTGATCTTCTTCCGGGAGGAACCCGGTCGGCGTCACAAACGCCACGCCGAATATGCCGCCCGCGAATACCAGCACAAGCACGAGTGACAGCGCCGCCACCCGCGCCAGCCGGCGCACGCCGGCGGCGTAGCGGTCGCGAACCCAGTCGATGCCGCCGAGCACGCGCCCCATGATGCCGCGGCGCGGCCCGGTGTGACGCAGGAACACCGCGCACAGCGCAGGCGACAACGTCAATGCGTTCAAAGCCGAGATGACCATCGCCGCGCTGATCGTCACCGCGAACTGGCGGAACAGCGTTCCGGAAATTCCGGGAATGAAGGCGATCGGCACGAATACCGACAGCAGCACCAGCGTGATCGCGATGATCGGTGCGGTAATCTGTGTCATGGCCTTCTTGGTGGCTTCGGCGGGCGAAAGATCCGGTTCCTCCTCCATCACGCGCTCGACGTTCTCGACCACGACGATGGCGTCGTCGACCACGATGCCGATGGCGAGCACCATCGCCAGCAGCGACACCGTGTTGGCCGAATAGCCGAGCACCAGTAGCACGGCGAAGGCGCCGATCAGGCTGACCGGAACTGCAACCGCGGGGATTACGGTGGCGCGGAGATTGCCGAGGAACAGAAACACCACGATCACCACGAGGATGAAGGCTTCGCCGAGCGTCTTCAGCACCTCGGTGATGGTGTCGCGCACAAAAGTGGTGGAGTCGTATTGCACCAGATAGGTCAGGCCCGCCGGAAACCGATCCGACAGCTTCTGCAGCGTTGCCTGCACCGCCTTCGCCGTCGTCACGGCATTGGCGCCGGGTGAAAGATAAATGCCGATCGGCACCCCGGCGCGGCCGTCGATCCGCGACTCGCTGTCGAGATTTTGCGCGCCGATCTCGACGCGGGCGACGTCGCTGATCCGCAGCACCGAGCCGTCCGGGTTCGCCCGCAGCACGATGTTGCCGAATTGCTCCGGGGTGGTCAGCCTGCCCTGGGTCTGCACGTTCAACTGGAACTGTTGCTGGTCGCTGATCGGCCGCGCGCCGATGCGCCCGACCGGCGCCTGCACGCTTTGGGAACGAATTGCCGCGATAACATCTGATGGTGCGAGGTTGAGGCTGGTGAGCCGCTCCGTATCGAACCAGATCCGCATCGAGTAATTCAACTTCGCGAACAGGCTGGCCTGGCCTACCCCCGGGGTGCGGGAAATCGCGTCGAGCACGTTGATGATGGCGTAGTTGGTGATGAACAACGGGTCCTGCTCGCCATTCGCGCTGTACAGCACGATGAACTCCAGGATCGCCGAGGACTTCTTCTGCACCGTCAGGCCCTGCTGCTGCACTTCCGGTGGCAGTTGCGACAGCGCGGTCTGAACGCGGTTGTTGACATTGACGGTGTTGATGTCGGGATTTGTGCCGAGCGCAAACGAAACAGTGAGTGTGTAGCTGCCGTCGTTGCCGCTGGTCGATTTCATATACAGCGCGCGGTCGACGCCGACCACCTGCGCCTCGAGCGGCTGGGCGACACTGGTCTCGACCACCTCCGCGGAGGCACCGGGGAACACGCCGGAGACCGTGACCTGCGGCGGCACGATATCGGGAAATTGCGCCACGGGAATCTGCAGCAGCGCGAGCGCGCCGGCGAGGGTGATGACGAACGCAATCACGATCGCGAGACGGGGACGCTCGACGAAAACGGCGGAAATCATGGGGCGCTACCCGCCGGTTTCGTCCCGGCAACGCTGCTATCGATTTGCGTGCGGCCGTCACTTGCGGCGGCCTTCAAGCTGGACTGGATCAGCGGGCTCGCCGGCCCAGGCGAGACCGGCTGGCCAGGACGCACCCGCTGCAGGCCCTCGACGATCACCTTGTCGCCCGGATTGAGCCCGCTGATGACGGCGGCTATTGTGGAGGTTGATTGTCCGAGCTGGATTCGGCGCTGCTCGGCCTTATTGTCCGGGCCGACCGTGAAGACGTAATCGCCCTGTTGGTCGGACAGGACGGCGGAGCGCGGGATCGCAAGCACCTCGACCGGCTGCACGCCCTCCAGCAACACGGTAACGAATTCGCCGTCGGTAAGTTCGCGCACCGGACCGCCGGTGGTGGAAGGATCATGCAGCGTCGGATTGGGAATGACGCCACGTACCGTGACGGTGTCGGTATTTTGCGCGACGGTGTTGTTGATGAAGTCCAACTTCCCGGTCTGGTCATAGAGGCGACCATCCGGCAGGCGGACCTTGATCACCACGGCATTGAAGCCGCCCCGCGTCGCATAGCGCTCGCGCAGCTCCAGCCGCTGGCGTACCGAGACCGGGAAGATGACGTACATCGGGTCCTGGCTGACGATGGTCGTCAGCACTCCCGACGCCGGGCTGACAACGTTGCCCTCGGTCACCGCGGTGCGGCCGATCTTGCCGTCGATCGGCGAGCGGATATCGGTATAGTCGAGGTTGATCTGGGAAAATTGCACCTGGGCCTGCGCGGCCAGCACCTGGGCCTCCAGGCTGCGCTGGTTGGCGAGCGCGGCGTCAAAGGTCGATTGTTGACCGGCTGGCCCGCCGAGCAGCGTACGCGCCCGTTCGGTCGTCAATTTTGCGTTTTCCAGCGTCGCCTGCAACTGCGCGACTTGCGCTTTTTTCGTGGCGAGATCGGCCTCGAACGGGCCGCGCTCGAGACGATAGAGTTCATCTCCCTTCTTGATCTCGGCGCCTTCGTTGAACAGTCGGTTTTCCAGAAACGCGGTGACGCGCGCGACCACGTTGACCCGATTGACCGCCTCGATCCTTCCGAGAAATTCGCTGGTTTCGGTAATCGGTCGTTTGATCGCTTCGACGACCCCCACCGCCGGGGGCCCGCTTGCGGCTGGCTGCGCCAGAGTTGCCGCGGTTGTTCCAATTGCGATGGCGCCCGCAGTCAGCAGGCCGATGGGCACTCTTGCAAGGTGCATCTCGCGCGCCCTCACGATGACCGGACACCGATGTTAGCATAATTCGTTGAAAGGGTTCATGGCATTGATCAATTCTGACGTTGCTGGGTGCGAATGCCGGGAAAGAATCCCCGCGACGTCCGGCTAATCCCTCAGGCGCGCTTGATTCTGATCCGTTCCGCCTTAAATCCATGTAATAATTCCGCCCGGCTTGGATTCGATTTGCCCGCCATGAACAACGCCTTTTTCTCGGACCTGCTGGCCTCGATTTCCGAGCGCGGCCGCACTCTGCTCCGCCGCGCCGGATCATCCAACGGAAAACAGGACGCGTCCGGCCTGATCGAATTATGCGAGGCGTTGTTGTCTGGCCGGGGCGAAGCCTCCGGCACTGCAATGGCGCGCGAGGTGCTCGACCGCTATCATCACCTCGACGAGGCGAGCCGGCTTTCGTTCTTCGAAACGCTGGTCCGCAACTTCGGTCCGGACCGGGAAAAGATTGCCGAGGCGATCGAGACCTGGCGTGCGCAGCCGACCGACGATGACGCCAGCGATCTGCATTTTGCTTCCGAACCGCGGCGGCAGGAACTGTTCCGCCGATTGAACCGCGCGCCGGGCGGCACCAGTGAACTGGTAGCGATGCGCGCCGATTTGCTTGGCGCCATGAATGGCCACAAGGAGCTTGCCGCGCTCGATCGCGACGTCGTGCATTTGCTGGCCTCATGGTTTAACAGGGGATTTCTCGTGCTGCGCAGGATAGACTGGTCGACGCCCGCGAACATTCTGGAAAAAATCATTCGCTATGAGGCGGTGCACGAGATCCGCGACTGGGACGATCTGCGTCGGCGAATTGATCCGGCGGATCGGCGCTGTTATGCATTCTTCCATCCCGCTTTGGTCGACGAACCCTTAATTTTCGTCGAGGTAGCGCTGACGGAATCGATCCCCGGCGCGATCGCGCCGCTGCTCGCCGAAGACCGGCGGCCGGTGGCGATCGAGCGCGCCCGAACCGCGGTGTTCTATTCGATTTCCAACACGCAACGCGGCCTCGGCGGAATTTCCTTCGGCAGCTTCCTGATCAAGCAGGTGGTCGAGGAATTGCGGCGCGAATTGCCGAAGCTGGAGAATTTCGTGACGCTGTCGCCGGTACCGGGCTTCATGCAATGGCTGAAGCAGGCGCCCGATGTTCCGCTGTCAGACGAAGACCGAGCGCTGCTCGATCATCTCGACAGTCCGGACTGGCCCGAGAGTGCCGAACTGGCGGCGCAATTGCGTTCGGTTATTGAACCTCTTGCGGCATATTATTTTTTGAAAGCGCGCACGCCGAAAGGCCGGCTGATCGATTCGGTGGCGAGATTCCATCTCGGCAACGGCGCGCGGCTGGAGCGGATCGACTGGCTTGGCGATCTGTCGCCGAAAGGGCTGCGCGAATCCGCAGGCATCATGGTCAACTATCTCTACCGTCTCGAGGACATCGAAAAGAACCACGAAGCCTATGCCAACCAGGGCGAGATCGCCGCATCAAGCGCGGTGAAGAAATTGCTCAAGAACGAAGGCCGGCGACTATTGGATATGCGGCTGTCGTAAGAGCCTGAGCGAGAAGCACTCAACCTTTTCTTTCCGTCATGGCCGAGACGAAGCCCGGGCATGACGAGCTATGACGCCAGCGCCCGCATCTCCGCATAAAGATCGGATTTTCCCTCGAACCCGATGCCCGGCAAATCCGGCATGGTGATGGTGCCGTTCTCGACCCGAACGCCATCGGGAAAACCGCCATAGGGCTGGAACAGATCGGGATAGCTCTCATTGCCGCCGAGGCCGAGGCCGGCCGCGATGTTCAGCGACATCTGATGTCCGCCATGCGGAATGCACCGGCTCGCCGACCAGCCCTGGGTTTGCAGCACGCTAAGCGTGCGCTGATATTCGCATAACCCGTATGACAGCGCGCAATCGAATTGCAGCCAGTCGCGGTCGGGCCGCATCGCGCCGTAGCGGATGAGGTTGCGCGCGTCCTGATGGCTGAACAGGTTTTCGCCGGTCGCCATCGACCCGGGATAGAATTCCGCCAGCGCCGCCTGCAACTGGAAATCAAGGGGATCGCCGGCCTCCTCGTACCAGAACAGCGGATATTCGCGCAGCATCTTGGCGTAGGCGATCGCCGTCTCAAGATCGAACCGGCCATTGGCGTCGACGGCGAGTTGGGCCTGGCCGCCGATCTCCTCGAGAACGGCCTCGATGCGCTTGCGATCTTCAGCGATCGGCGCGCCGCCGATCTTCATCTTCACGACATTATAGCCGCGGTCGAGATAGCCGCGCATCTCGCTGCGCAGCATCGACAGACCCTTGCCGGGATAATAGTAACCGCCGGCGGCATAGACGAACACGCGCGGGTCAGCGGTGCGCCCGTGACGCTCGGCGAGCAAGCGAAACAGCGGCTTGCCCGCGATCTTCGCCACCGCATCCCACACCGCCATGTCGATGGTGCCGACCGCGACTGAGCGCTCGCCATGACCGCCCGGCTTTTCGTTCGACATCAGCGTCGCCCAGATTTTGTCGGGATCGAGATTGTCGCCGGTGTCATCGAGCAATTTCATCGGATCGGCCTCGATGAGACGCGGCGCGAAGCGCTCGCGGATCAGGCCGCCCTGCCCGTAGCGGCCATTCGAGTTGAAACCATAGCCGACCACCGGCCTGCCATCGCGCACGGCATCGGTGACGACGGCGACGAGGCTCGTCGTCATCTTCGAGAAATCGATATAGGCGTTGCGGATGGGCGACGAGATCGGTTTTGTAACTTCACGGACGTCGACGATACGGACGGACATGGCATTTGGCTTTCGGATGGTTGGATTCAATTCACCGTCATTGCGAGCGAAGCGAAGCAATCCAACACTCAGTCACAAAGCGAGGATTGGATTGCTTCGTCGCAAGTGCTCCTCGCAACGACGAAAGGCCTCAGGACGGGCTCTTGTCGCGAAAATACGGCTCGACCGGGCCATGGACCTTGATGGTGAGCGGGTTACCGTAGCGATCCTTGGCGGCGCCCGCCGTCACCCGCACCCACCCCTCGCTGACGCAATACTCTTCGACGTTGGTCTTCTCGACGCCCTTGAAGCGAATGCCGACATCGCGCGCCAGCACATCGGCGTTGTAGTAAGGGCTCTTCGGATCGGTCGAGAGACGGTCGGGCAGTTGGTCGGCCGATTGGTCGGTTTTGGCGTCATTTTTCTCGTTCACAGCAGTGCCTCGATTTCTTTTGTCAGTCCTTCCGGCTTCGCGGTCGGCGCATGCCGCGCCACCACCTTGCCCGAGCGATCGACCAGGAATTTGGTGAAATTCCATTTGATCGACGCGCCCAATAACCCGGATTTCTCATTCTTCAAATATTGATACAGCGGATGCGCGTTGCTGCCGTTGAGGTCGATCTTGGCAAACATTGGAAAGGTGATGGCATAGTTGGTGGCGCAGAACTGCTCGATCTGCGCGGCGTCACCGGGCTCCTGGCTTCCGAACTGGTTGCACGGAAATCCGAGAACCGAGAAGCCGCGCGGTGCAAATTCCTCGTGCAGCGCTTGAAGTCCCTTGTACTGCGGAGTGAACCCGCAGGCGCTCGCGGTGTTGACGATCAGCAAAACCTGGCCCTCGAACCGCTTCAGTGGAATGTCCTCGCCGGCAAGCGATTTTGCCGTGAAATCATAAACGCCAGCCATCGTGTTCTTTCTACCCGGAAACGGAAATTCGTTTAGCTGATGGGATCGACTGGCGTCGATGGCGTTCCCCCAGCTTCGATCGCCTCGCCCGCAAGCAAGCACAGATCCTCGCGATAGCGACCGGAAACTACCTGAACGCCGACGGGCACCCGTCCCACCAATCCCGTGGAGACGGTTAGCGCAGGCAGCCCCATAAAGGGAATGGCA
>Ga0208989_10000582_pt1 | contig 10913 bp, 12 predicted proteins | sample MedBloCAOM3_M1_FD_187852 | JGI IMG/M metagenome (GOLD analysis project Ga0208989, IMG submission 187852) | Forest soil microbial communities from El Dorado National Forest, California, USA - Mediterranean Blodgett CA OM3_M1 (SPAdes) (version 2) | ecosystem: Environmental > Terrestrial > Soil >...
GAGGATATCGGCTCGTACAAGCCGGCCCCGGCAAATTTCAAGTACATGCTGGACAAGCTCAAATCGATCGGCGTGGCGCAGAGCGAGGTGCTCCATACCGCCGAGAGCATGTTCCACGATCACAAGCCTGCCAACGAAATCGGGCTTGCGTCGTGCTGGATCTACCGTCGGCACAACGATCAGGGCTTCGGTGCAACCATGAATCCTGGCGCAATGCCGAAGTATGATTTCCGTTTCACCAGCATGGCCGAACTGGCCAAAGCCCACCAGGAGCAACTCCGCGCATAGCGCGCCAAAATGGCGACCCCGTGCATGGCACCGCCTCTTCCCGCCGACGGTCGTTCAAGGCACAGACGAAGCGCACTTCTTCTTGAGCGATTCGAACAACACCTCGCTGGGCTCACCGGTGTCGGCCTCGTGAGCAGCGAGCTGGAACTTGCGAATCGCCTCGCGCGTCGCCGGACCGACCGTCCCGTAGGTGGTGCCGCTATAGAAGCCGAGATCGCGCAGGAGAATCTGAATGGCCTTGGCCTGGTCCGTTCTGTCGGTGGGCCAGGGGCCGACGTCGATCGTGCACGTGGTCTTCTGCGGCTCGGACCTTTCCGCCGCCGAGGCCGCCGGGTCGCTCTTGCCCGCCTCGCTTTGTGACGGCGCGGCCGCCGCAGGTTCCGGCTTGCTGGGCGCGGTCGCCTCGGGCGGTGCTGGACGCGGCGGCAGCGTCAGCCCGCGGGCGGCGGGCACCGGCTCGGCCGGTGCCGCCTTTGAAATTGCCGGAGACGCGCGGTCGCTTCCGGGCACGTCTGGAGGGCCGCCCCTTGCTGTCCACAAGGCGACGCCGGCCGAGCCGAGCAATGCCAGGACAACCGCGTACGCCACCAAAGGCATGACGGGCCTGCGCGTGCCTTTCCCGTCGCCGGAAGCCGTCGCCATGAGATCGCTTTCTCTTTCGCCCGAACTCCGACCGCGGACGCTACCGGGGACCGCGGCGGCCTTCAACGGCTACAAAGCCAACGACATCGACCATGGCCGGATTGTTGAGCCCACCGACGGGCGCTGAGGTCATGGCGGCGTGAGCTGACATCCACCAGATGCAGCCTTTGCCTATCTCTTGGAACACCCTAAGGTTCGCCGAGTCAGATAGAATCGGGAGCTATGCCATGCACAAGCTGCTTGTCGTCTACAATGAGCCCAAGGACCCCGCGCACTTCCGGAAATATTACGTCGAGACGCACTTGCCGCTTGCGAGCAAGATACCGGGCGTCAAGGCAAGCCGCTATTCGTTCGAGGTGAAGCCCCTGGGGCCGGGCAAGGCGCCCTATTTCTGCATCTTCGAAGCCGAGTTCGAGAACGAGGCGGCACTGATGAGCGGGCTGGCTTCCAAGGAAGGTCAGGCGGTCGCCGGTGACCTGGCCAACTACGCTTCCGGCGGCGTCACCATGGTACATTTCGCAGTCTAGTGACGGGACTGCCGACGGGACGGCTGCGTCGGCCGAAAGAGGCCGCTCCCATCGGCCCGGATCATCTGCCGACTGGCAGGCGGCTCGACGACAGGTCTACTCCGCGGCGAGCGCGCCCCTCTCCTCGGCGATCAGGCGCTCGATGAAGCGCCGCATGATCACGCGGTTGGTATCCGACACGATGTTGACGAGGCCTTGCTCGCCGAACTCGCTCAGCCGCGCCTGCTGCGCCTCCACCATCGCCTTGTCCTCGACGAACGTCGGTGCGATCTCGCGATAGAGCTGCTCGGTCGCCGCCGGCTCGCTCTGGCGATAGCCATTGGCGCATGACCAGAAATAGAAGCACGAGGTTTCGGTCTCCGGTGTCAGGCCGTGGAAAAGGCGGAACTGAAAGCCGCCCTCACGCTTGCCCTCGTATGCGCCCGTGCCGACATCGGCCGCGCCGGTCCATTGCAGGACCGAGCTGGGGGCGGCCCATTCGAACTCCTGCCAGCGGTCGACGCGACCCTGGAAGCCCGCAGCCTTCACGTAGCTTGGAGGCGGTACCGAGTTGCGCATCCAGCGCGCGAACTTGATGCCGGTGGGCGTATTGGTCGTCTTCATCTCGGCATTGACATGCGCCGACGGATTGCCGCCCACGGTCTTTGCGTGGAGGTAGCCGAGATGCGTCAGGTCCATGAGGTTGTCGACCATCAGCATGTAGTTGGCATTGATGCGGTAGCAGTCGTGCTTGTTGGGCCAATGGGCGCGGTCGTCGTGGTAGGGAAAGTCGACGATCGCGCTCAAGTCGGCGCGCGCTGCCTCGCCCATCCAGATCCAGATGAACTGGTTCTTTTCCGCGACGGGGTAGCCGCGCACGCGGGCGCCGTCGGAAATGCGGCTCTGCCCCGGTATCGCGACGCAGGCGCCGCTGCCATCGAAGGTGAGGCCATGATAGCCACACTGGATGCCTTCCGCGACGACCTCGCCCAGCGACAGCGGCGCCGAGCGGTGGCAGCAGCGATCGAGGAGCGCCGCCGGTTGGCCGCTCCGGTCGCGGAAGAGCACGATCGGGTCGTCGCAGATTCGGCGAGCGAGCGGCTTTTCCCCGAGCTCGTCGGCCCAGGCGGCAATGTACCAGGCGTTTCTAATGAACATGATTATCCTCCCGAGATGTTCGATTGGCGCTCAATCCGCCTTGATGTTTGCCGCCTTGATGATCGGCCACCATTTTTCGATGGCGGCGCGGTGCAGGGCGCCCAGCGCCTGCGGAGTCTGCTGATCGCGCGGCGGGATCTGTTGGCCGAGATCGGTGAGGCGCCTGGTGATCGCGGGATCGGCCATCGTCTCGACGACGGCGGCGTTCAGTTTCGCCACGATCTCCGCCGGCGTGCCCTTCTTCACCCACAGTCCCGTCCAGTACGGCATGGCGAGCCCCGGCAGGCCCTGTTCCTCGAGCGTCGGTATGTCCGGCGCCCCCGGCCAGCGCGACGGCGTCAGGACGCCGAAGGCCTTGATCTTGCCGGCTTGCACATAGGGCAGCGAGCTCGAGGCCTCGAGGCCCGACAAGTCGATGCGGCCGGCCACCAGGTCCTGCATGGCGGGCGCCGCACCGCGGTAGGGAATCAGCTGCACGTTCACTCCGGTCAAGGTCTCGAACTGGTGGGCCCACACATGGCCCGGGCTGCCGACGCCGACCGTCGCGAACGACGCGGGTTGCGGACTCGACTTCAGCGACGCGACCAGCTCCCTGAGGTTGGAGGCCGGCAGGTCGGCGCGTCCGATCATCATGAGCGCCGACGCCGAGATCAGCGCGACCGGCTCGAAATCGGCCAGCACGTCGTAGGGCACGTTGTAGACGGCGACGCTGAACACGTTCGACGTCGTCTGGGCGATGCTGAGCGTGTAGCCGTCCGCTGGCGCGCGCGCGACCTTGGCGACGCCCAGAGTGCCGCCCGCACCCGACACGTTGTCGACGATGATCGACTGGCCGAGCGTCCGGCCCATGCGCTCGGAGATGATGCGGCCCAGCGCATCGGTCGGCCCGCCGGCGGGGAAGGGCACGACCATGGTGAGGGGACGGTCCGGCCAGGTCTCCGCCGCCGCCGCGCGTGGCACCGCGGCGACCAGCGTCGCGGCCAGCCCGAGGAAAACGAGGCATCGTGCGATCATTGGGCACCCCAACACGTTTCGTGGGACGCACGCCTACTCTGGCTACAAGATAGCCGATGCTGCGCTTCCTGCCACCTCGGTTCGGACGAAAAAGATGAATGGTGCGCGCCTATGGCGGCGCAAGCCTAAGCTCCTGTCGGCAGGCGTTGCTGAAGGCGAACAGCGGGTCCAATTCCCCTGCCGCGGTTATGTCGGCGAACAACCGCAGCTCCTTGTTCGGGGCAAAATAGGCAGCCCCGATCTGCTTCATGATCCGCTCTGCTTCGATGAGGGTCTGCGGCTTGCCGAAGAGGCGGATCTTGCACACGATCGCATAGAGTCGCACGAGCTTGGCCGGATCGTCGAGCTCGTGTTCAAACGCATCGACGAAGAGCTTGGATGCTTCGCTGATGAACTCGCCATAGAGCGCCTCGCGACGGGCACGATCCTGTGCGCGTTGCGCTGCACGCTCCTGCGAGCACTGCGTCACCCAGGTTGTCGCAAAAGACCCAAGTGCACCGATCGCCGAGCCGGCCAGGGCCGCCACGGTCGAGATGTAGGCTGCATCCATCGTTCACCCTCCAGCGTCGCCGCGAGACCGCTGAAATGTCCGGCAGATCGCGACCGGCCGGGCATCAGCGGCGCGATTTGGCGTTCTTGTCGGGCGTCGTCAGGTTCTTCTCGTCGGTATCGACGACGAACACGGCGAGCAGGCGCGCGGGCTCGGTGTCGCTGGCATTTTCGCTGACACCGTGATGGTCGCCCGGCATCTCGGAGAAGCTCTCACCGGCACGGTAGACCTTCTCCGGTCCGTCATTGACCTTGCTGCGTATCGCGCCCTGCAGGACCGTCGCGTAGATGAAGGCGGAGTCCGGATGGGTGTGCGCGGGCGACGATCCGCCCGGTCCGTATTCGACGAGCACGCCCTTGATGCTCTTGCCCGGGACATTGGGGAGCGCGTGCTCATAAACCAGCGTCACCTTCGACCTGTCGTCGGCGGCGTCACCGGCCGACGCTCCGGTGACGGAAAGGGCTGCCAGCGCAACACCGCAGAAGAATTTCGCGAGCATTTGGCAGTCTCCTGTTTCACGCGTGCTTGACGGCTTGTTGCTGGCGCGCGGACTGGCCGAGCCAGTCCTCGAAACGCGTCGAGCCGATGCGCGCATTGTCGCCGGGCGTGAGCGATTGATCGTTCAGTTCGATGCCGAAGTAGCGCGCATGGGCGTCCGCGACCACCTTGCGCGGATCATGGGCTGCGCTCAGGAATCGCCCCACCAGCTCGTCGATGGGCGCCCGGTCGGGACCGGCGATCTCGATCGTGCCGTTCACCGGCGCCCCGAGAGCAACGTCTGCCAGAGCGAGAGCCACGTCATCGGACGCGATGGGCTGGAAAAGGGCCGGAGACACGTGAGCCGTTTGCCCAACAGTGCCCGATTGAGCGATCGCGCCGGTGAATTCGAAGAACTGCGTCGAGCGGACGATCGTGTAGGGAATCCCGGAGACCTTGATCAGATTTTCCTGAACCAGCTTGGCGCCAAAGTAGCCAAACCCCAGAAGACGTTCGGTGCCGACGACGGAGAGCGCAACGTGATGCGCCACGCCGGCGGCGGCTTCCGCGGCAAGCAGGTTGTGCCCCGCCGCCACAAAAAAATCCAAGGCGACCTTGGTGTCGAACGAGGGCGAGTTCGCCACGTCGACGACCACCCGGGCGCCTGCAAGCGCTTCGGCAAGTCCCTCGCCCGTAACGGTGTTGACGCCCGAGTCGGGCGACGCCGCCACGACGTCGTGCCCCTTCTGGCAAAGGCTGCTCACGAGCTTCTTTCCGATGAGGCCGCTGCCTCCGATAACGACGATCTTCATGGCCTATCCTCCGGTTTGCCACCCGTAATCGGGGGGTGATGTGCAGGCGGAGAATGCCCGCAAGTGGGCCGGAAGACCTTGCGGCAAGCTTCAATTGCTATTGATTTTGCCTTGGATATTCGTCCAAGAGGGCTGGTGTCGACGGAGAGCCGAAGTGCAATTCGTGTTCGGAGACTACTTGCTCGACCCTGACCGGCGGGAGCTCACGCGGGGATCCGAGGCGATCGCCATGGGGCCGCAAGTCTTCGACCTGCTGCTCTACTTGGTGCATAATCGCGAGCGTGTCGTCAGCAAGGATGACCTGCTGCACGTGGTGTGGGGTGGGCGCATCGTTTCCGAATCGACCCTGACCAGTCATATAAACGCGGTACGCAAGGCGATCGGCGACAGTGGCGAGAAACAGCGCCTGATCCGAACCGTCGCCCGCAAGGGATTCCGGTTCGTCGGCGACGTCAGGGAAGCGCAATCATCGGATGGCGTCAGGCCCCCGACGGCCGCGCCTGCCAAGCCGAAGGAAACACATGAACTGCCGGCCCTTCCGGGCAAGCCCTCGATTGCCGTCCTGGCGTTCCTGAACTTGAGCGGCGACCCCGCGCAGGAATACTTCGCCGATGGCATTGTGGAGGACATCACCACGGCATTGTCGCGCATTCGCTGGCTGTTCGTCGTCGCGCGCAACTCGAGCTTCACCTACAAAGGCCGCGCGGTAGACGTGAAGCAGGTGGGCCGCGAGTTGGGCGTGAGCTATGTGCTGGAAGGCAGCGTGCGCAAGGCAGCGAACCGGGTGCGCATCACGGGGCAGCTCGTCGATGCGACGACCGGGGCGTATCTTTGGGCAGACCGCTTCGAAGGCACCCTCGACGACATCTTCGAGTTGCAGGACGATGTGGCCGCAAGCGTGGTTGGCGCGCTCGCGCCGCAACTGGAGCGCGCGGAGATCGAACGCGCGAAGCGGAAGCCGACCGAAAACCTCGACGCCTACGACTATTATCTGCGCGCAATGGCGCACCTCCATCAGGGAAGCAGAGAGGCCATCAACGAGGCGCTGAGGTTGCTCTACAAGGCCATTCAGGTCGATCCGGAGTTCGCCTCGGCCTACGGCATGGCCGCGTGGTGCCACTTCTGGCGCAAGGTCAATGGTTGGATGACCGATCACCTGCAGGAGGTCGCCGAGGGCGCTCGATTGGCCCGTCGGGCCGTCGAGTTGGGCAAGGACGATGCAGTCGCCCTCACCAGAAGCGGCCATGCGCTCGGGCATTTCGCCGGTGACCTTGATGGTGGCATCGCCTTGCTGGACAGGGCGTTGGGACTCAATCCGAACCTGGCGGCCGCCTGGTTCCTCGGCGGCTTCCTGAGGGTGTGGCGCGGCGACCCGGACCACGCGATCGAGTACTTCGCGCGGGCGATGCGCTTGAGCCCTCTGGACCCGGAGATGTTTCGAATGCAGGCCGGAATGGCCATGGCACATTTGTTCGCAGGCCGCTTCGACACGGCATCGTCGTGGGCGGAGAAGGCCTTCAGGGATTTGCCGAGCTTCCTGATGGTGGTCGGCATCATCGCGGCAAGCCATGCGCTTGCCGGCCGAACGGGCGAAGCCGAGCGCGCGATGCATCGCTTGCGCCAGCTCGATCCAACGCTGCGCATCTCCAATCTCAAGGATTGGCTGCCGATCCACCGACCGGAGGATCTCGCTACGTTCGCGGATGGCCTGCGCAGAGCAGGGCTACCGGAATGACAGCCGGATGTCGGCTGATCGGATCGAGCTGACGCCGTCCAGACGAAAATTTGGCGGAGATAAGAGGCAACTGCAGGTTGAGCGATCATTCCTTCAACGCTTTCTCGATACGGCGATCGGGAATGAACCACATCGCTGACCCCGCGACGTAGAGACCAAGCCCGATCCACTCGCTGGCGAAAGCAAGGGGGATGGCGGAGGCATAGAGGGCGATCGAGATGTTGCCCTTGCTGTCGCTACCGATAGCGAGGGCTAAAGCCGAGTCAGCGCCGTGCAAGGCGATCAATCTGCGTACCGAGATCGTGTAGGCGATCGCGCACATCAGCAGCACGACGCCGTAAAGCGCCACAGGCACCCGGGCGAAATGGTTTTCGCCCATCCAACCGGTGACAAACGGCACCAGCGACAGCCAGAACAGCAGATGGAGATTGGCCCAGAGCACCGGCCCATTTACGCGCTGGCTGGCATGCAGCATGTGGTGGTGGTTGTTCCAGTAGATGCCAACAAAGGCGAAGCTCAGCACGTAGCTCAGCAGCACCGGTATCAGGGGCTTCAGCGCCGCCAGATCCTCGCCGTGCGGCACCTTCATTTCGAGCACCATGATAGTGATAATGATGGCGATCACGCCATCGCTAAACGCCTCGAGCCTGCTCTTTGTCATTGCTGCTTTGTCTCCGACATGCTGAGCGAATTCCAGGAGCGCATGGCGGCACGAATCTTCGCCCGCGGCAGCACCATCGAGAAGTATATCGGAGCGGACGTCCGCCAACGCCTGCGCTTTTCCGGTGCCCTGGGCGAGGGCTGAGATAAACTCCCGCCATGGAATCAGCTGACCCCTATAAAAGCCTGGGCGTGCGTCGTCGGATCAACGCCGCCGGCGCGCTCACCCGCCTGGGAGGCGCCGTGATGGCGCCCGAGGTCGTGGCGGCGATGGTGGCGGCCTCGCGCGCCTCGGTCGATATCGGCGAGCTGCAGGATGCCGCGAGCGGGCGCATCGCCCAGGCGACGGGCGCCGAGGCGGGGCTGGTGACCACGGGCGCGGCCGCCGCGTTGACCCTCGCGGCAGCCGCTGCGATCGCGCGCTGGGACGTGGCCAAGATGGCCGCCCTGCCGCATGCCGATTCGTTCCCGCACGATATCCTGATCCCGCGCACGCATCGCACCGGCTACGCCCACGCGCTCGCTGCCTCGGGCGCACGGCTGATCGACATCGGGCACAACGACCGCGGCACTGGTGCCGGCGTGCGCGGGCTGGAAGCCTGGGAGATCGAGACGGCGCTACAGCCTTCGGTCGTGGCCGTGGCCTTCTCGGCCAACGCTACAAGCCTCGTCGACCTGCCGACCGTCGCCGCCGTGTGCCGCGCCAACGGCATCCCGATGATCGTCGATGCCGCGGCCCAGCTGCCGCCCAAGGCGAACCTCAAGCGCTTCATCGCCCTGGGCGCCGACCTCGTGGCCTTCTCCGGCGGCAAGGCGCTGGGCGGACCGCAGGCCTCGGGAATCCTCGCTGGCCGCGGCGATCTCGTGGCGTCGGCGCTGCTGCAGCAGCTCGACATGGACGTGTCGCCGGAGACCTGGACGCCACCGCGCATGATCGACCGGGCCAACCTGCGCGGCGTGCCGCACCACGGCATCGGCCGCGGCTTCAAGGCGGGCAAGGAGGAGATCGTGGGTCTTCTGACGGCCCTCGAGCGGTTCGAGAACGCCGACGATGTCGCCGACAAAGAGGCCCTGGCGATGCGACTGAAGGCGATCGCCGTGCTGCTGGAGGGCATCGCGGTGACCCTGGTGCCGGCAGCCCAGACCGGCCGCGTTCCCGTGCTCGAGATCGCCGTGCCCGATGCGCTGGCATTGAGCGCCCGCCTGCAGCACGGCGACCCTCCCGTGCATCTGTCGGAACGTCACGCCGCGCGCGGCGTGCTGACGCTCGATCCGCAGGTCCTGCTGCCTGAGCATGACGCGCCGCTCGCCGCGGCGATCCGCGCTCAGGTCAACGCCCGTGCTTGACGCCACAGTCGAGTAGCGCCTTCAGCACCGGGCCACGCGCGCGGCAATCCCTTGATAGGTCATGCTCTCGCACCGCCACCTCGCCGCGGTGCATTCATGAGCCATTCTCAGCAGGGTGTGTAAGGAGCACGTAATTCGAAAAGCTTCTCATCGGCGCCGCCTGATCACACCTTCACTTCATCGCTCGCCCAAAGACGAGCATGTCGTTCCAAGTGAATCAGGAGTGAAACGCCATGAACATCGTAAAATTCTGCTTGGTGACGAGTCTTGCGTTCGGCCTTCCTTTTGCCGCAACCGCCCAGCAGGACGTCGCCAAGGCTGCTCCCTCGGACATCCAATACTGCCACGCGCTGAGCCACGCGTACTCGTACATGTGGTCCAACAACGAGGGGATGCCGGTGGCTGAAGCCTTCGTGCTGGGCCAGTGCGAAGGCGACACGCAGAAGACGATCGCCACGCTCGAGAAGATGATGAAGGACCAGAAGATCGAGTTGCCGCCGCGCCAGGACGTCGCGCAGTCGCCCGGTTCAACCAACCAGGCGCCCTGTAGCGGCGCACCGACCGCGGAGGCGTGCACGGATGGGGCGCCCTGAAGAGGATCAGCTACGACGGTAGTGAACCCGTGTCCTGCTCCGGCTCGTCGTTCGTTCCCTCCGTTCCCCGATGAGCCGGCGGCCCCGGCGGCGCTCCACGGCGCCGGGGTCTTTTCTTCGTGGCGGTCCGTCCGTGGCGTATCTTTGCCAAGAGACACGACAGCGGGGCGTCATTCGCGTGCCTCGATTTTGGCGGGCAGGATGAGGTGAAAACTTGCACCGCGCGGAGAGTTGTCGGCGGCCCATAAGCGGCCGCTATGCGATTCAACGATAGAGCGGCTGATGGACAACCCCATACCCGTCCCATGAAACTTCGTGGTGACGAAGGCATTGAAGATCTGCTCCGCCTGCTGGAGCGGCAACCCCACGCCGGTATCGCTGACGGACACCATGAGTTGCTCGTTTTCCGCTCGCTGCGACTTGATGGCGAGCTCGCGCGGTCCTTCCACGTCCTTCATCGCATCGATGCCGTTGCTCATGAGGTTCATCATGACCTGCTGCAATTGCACGCGATCTCCCATGACCCGGGGAAGATCCGCCGCCAGCTCCGTCCGCACCGACACGGCGTGTTGCGCTGCCTCGCCGCGCAGGAGGATGATCATCTCTCGAACAACGTCGTTTACGTCCAACAACTCCCGTTCCGTAATGCCCTTCTTGAAGAGCAGGCGGATCCGGTCGATGATTTCTGCCGCACGCGTTGCGTCTTTCACGATTCCCATTGCAGCCGCGCGCGCCTCTTCGAGATTCGGGGGATCGCGGGAGAGCCAGCGCACGCAGGCATCGGCGTTGGCGGCGGCGGCGGCAATCGGTTGATTCACCTCGTGCGCGATGGAGGCCGTCAGCGCTCCCATGGTGGTTACCCGGTTGACGCGTGCGAGATCCGCCTGTGCCTGACGCAGAACTTCTTCGGCGCGCTTCTGCTCGGAAAGGGAGGCGATCGACGCGAAGGCCAGAATGACAAACGTGAAGCCTGCAACCGCCAGCGCCAGATTGATTTGATCGAGACTTGCGTTTGCCGGGTCGTCGTGAATTGAGCCGTGAGCGGTAAAAATCGCCGCTCGCATCCCCGTGTAGTGCATACCGGAAATGGCCAGGCCCATGACCAACGCCGCAATGAGCTTTTGCCAGAGA
>Ga0208989_10000583_pt1 | contig 10913 bp, 9 predicted proteins | sample MedBloCAOM3_M1_FD_187852 | JGI IMG/M metagenome (GOLD analysis project Ga0208989, IMG submission 187852) | Forest soil microbial communities from El Dorado National Forest, California, USA - Mediterranean Blodgett CA OM3_M1 (SPAdes) (version 2) | ecosystem: Environmental > Terrestrial > Soil >...
CGCTGCCGCTGATCACCATCGCGGCGGCGACCGCGTTCGGCTGGATGCTGGCCTATCTGCGCGGCGCCATCGTGATCTCCGACTGGATCACCTCGCTCGCCGGCAGCGATCCGCACCTGATCATGCTGCTGCTGGTGCTGCTGTTCACCATCGTCGGCGATTTCATCGAGCCGGTGCCGACCATCATCATCTTCATGCCGCTGGTGAATTCCCTGACCGATGCCGGCAGCATCAATCCCGTGCACATGGGCGTGGTGCTGATCGTCACGCTGGCCTTCGGGTTGATCACGCCGCCCTACGGGCTGGTGCTGCTGATGGCGTCGAAATTCGTCGGCGTGCCCTTCTCGAAAGCGCTGAAAGCGGCGCTGCCCATCTATGTCGTGTTCCTCGCCACCATCGTGTTCACGATCTTCGTGCCGAGCGCCATCCTGTGGCTGCCCAAGCACGTGATGCCGCAGTCGGTCGGCTGTTTCCCCAATCCGAGCGGCAGCGGCTATATCTGTCCGCCGTAGCCTATTTATCCGGCAGCGGGATGAATTCCGGATCGCCCGGCACCTTGGCGAAACGATTCTCCTTCCAGTCGGCCTTCGCCTTCTCGATGCGCTCCTTGCTCGACGACACGAAGTTCCACCAAATATGACGCGGCCCGTCCATCGGCGCGCCGCCCAGCAGCATCACCTTGGCGCCGCCGACACCGGCCACGATCTCCGCCGGCTGCGCCGGAGTCAGCACCGCAAGGTCGCCGACGCCCAGCAGGCGATCGCCCAGGGGGACCTCCCCGTCGGCGACATAGACGGCGCGCTCGGCATGTTCGGCCGAGACCGCGGTCTTGGCGCCCGGCTGCAGCTCGGCACTGACATAGAAGATCGGCGAGAAGTGGGTCGTGGGAGCCAGGCGGCCGCCATAGCTGCCGACGATCAGCCTGAGCGACGCGCCGCCCTCCTGCCACGCCGGCAGCTTCGCCGCCTCGACATGCTCGAAGGAAGGCGCCGTCTCCTCGTGGCTCTTGGGCAGCGCCACCCAGGTCTGGATGCCGTGCATGCGAAAGCCGGTGCGGCGCATCTCCGGCTCGGTGCGCTCGCTGTGGGCGATGCCGGCGCCGGCGGTCATCCAGTTGACGTCGCCCGGGCGGATCGCCTGCGCATAGCCCAGGCTGTCGCGATGGAAGATTCCGCCGTCGAACAGGTAGGTCACCGTGGCGAGGCCGATATGGGGATGCGGCCGCACCGCCATGCCGTCGCCGCCGGGCGGCACCACCATCGGTCCGAAATGGTCGAAGAAGATGAACGGACCGACCATGCGACGCTTCACGCTGGGCAGAACGCGGCGCACTGCGAAGCCCGGTCCCAGCTCGTGGGCGCGGCCCTGGATGAGAAGCTCTATCGGATCGGCCATCTTGTTCTCCCTCTCCGCCGGCGCTGCAACGGCCAGCATCGCCGTGGTGGGCGCGGGCGAGCGGGCCACATCGTCGGGCCGGGCGGCGCCATCATGCAGCTGCTGCGTCAGGCCGGTTATGGCGGACAGGTCGTGCCGGTCAATCCCAGGGGCGGCACAATATTCGGTTACGAATCGGTGACCTCGATCGCCGCTATCGATCCGCCGGTCGACCTTGCCGTGATCGTCATCCGCCCCGACGCCATCCTCGACGCCGCCTGGCCGACGCGCGGGAGGACCGGTTCGCCCTCGCCTTCGAGGCGGCCATGGACCACGCCGCCCATGCCAACGACATGGTGATGATGATCTTCGTCGTGCATGGTCAACGCCGCGCCCGTCATTGCCCGGCAAGACGGAGTGGTTCGCCACCATGGAGCGAGCGGCGTTCCGATGTTCAACGATGTCGAGAAAATGGCGGAAGCGGCCGGGCTGTTGGCGCGCTATCCGGCGCTTCGCGATTCCGCGTGCAGCGACTCTTTCAGTTCTGTGACCATTCGGACTCGTCATCATCCCTGAATCAAAAAAATCGTTCTCACACAACCGATTAGTGTCGATTCACGGGTGTTGCATTTTTGCAACTTTTTATGGACTTGTGGATATTCCATGGCCACTATCGGTCACAAGCGAGGCGGAAAGCGTGGGGCATCGACCGGGTAGGGTTGATGAGGTCGCCGACCAGCCTTTTGGACAACGTGTTGAGTTAATGGATCGGGAGAGGCTGATGGCGTTCAAGACGCGAGACCAACGCGCGCAGCGCTGGCGAATCGTCCGCACTCTAACCACCGCCACCATCGCAATTACCACCTTCCAGCTTTTATGCGCCGCCGGGTCGATGGCCCAGGTCAAGGCGCCCAGCAAGAACCACCTCAGGGCCGCTCCGTCCAAATCGGCTCCCTCGAGTCCCTCCGAAGACCCCAACGTCCAGCCCTTCGCTATCGGCACCGACGGATCGGTCGCCCAACAGCTCACCAACCTCCAGATCGACCCCGTCGACGCTCAGGCGGCCGCCGACGCGGTCGGCAAGGCGCTCGGCCAGCTCGACGCCAAGGCCGCCAGCTCCGGTCGCGCGACTGTGCAGTCGCAGGGCGCCGGCCAGCCCAAGCGCCTGGTGTCGCTGCAGCTCTTTTCCGCCAAGTCGCTCGCCGTCGAGCTGCACCGCGGCGCCGACGGCAGTTTCGGCTACAAGCTTGCCCCCGGAGCGACCGAAGGCGAGGACGAGCGCGTCTCCAGCCTGCCCAGCGCCACATCCGCCGCCGGACCGGGCGCCCGCACGGTGGTCGCCGGCTCGGTCAGTGTCATAAAGGCCAGCAGCTCGACCCTGGCGGCCAGCCTGGCGCCGATCGGCGCCAGTGCAGCGACCCTCAAGGAACTCAGCCAGGCTCTGTCGGGCTTTTCGACCATGCCGGCCAAGGTCGAGGTCCTGAAAGGGCGCACCGTCGACGGCGCGCCGCGCATTCTCCTCGCCAGCCTTGGCGAGGGCCAAGGCAAGCAGTCCTTCTGGTGGTTTGCGCCGCCCACCCAGCCCGAAGGCTGGTTCGACGACCAGGGACGCCGCCTGGGCGGCACGGCCCTGGCCGAGCCGCGGCCCGACGCCCGCATCTCCTCGCCCTTCGGCAATCGCCGCTACTACGGCCGTTCGACCGGCGGCGGCTTCCACAACGGCATCGACTTCGAGAGCAAGATCGGCGAAGCGATCTATGCCGCAGGCGATGGCGTGATCAACCATCAGGGCTGGTACTTCAACTACGGCCGGACCGTGAAGATCAGCCACGCCGACAATTTCGAAACCCTCTACGCCCACATGTCGCGTTTTGCCGATGGCTTCGGCCCGGGTTCCAGGGTCCACAAGGGCGACTTGATCGGCTATGTCGGCTCGAGCGGCCGTTCGACCGGTCCGCACCTGCACTTCTCCGTGATCATCAACGGACAGTTCGTCGATCCGGCGCCCTACATCTCGGAAAAGGGCGGCAACAGCGTCCTGGCGGGCGAATCGCTGGTCGCCTTCCGCCAGTGGCAACAGGACGTGCGCAAGGCCGCCGCCAGCAACGAGGGCGGCGGCTTCTTCAAGTGGCTCCGTGGCCCGCAGCAGCAGGGCGTGGATCCGTGGAGCAGCAACCCCTTCACGTCGCGCAGTCTCGACAAACTCTGACCGGCCAAATAATCGGCCAAAGTCGGGCGACCGGCGCCGTTGCGCGCGCCGATTCGATCGCCTAGGAAGGCGCCATCTCGCCTGCGAACGACCACTCAAGGTGGTCGACCGGGCGCCAGAGGCAACCACGAAGGGAAAACTGAATGGTCAACAAGTACATGGCCGCCGGCATCGCCGCGGCTACCCTGCTCGGCGCCGCCGGAACGGCGCAGGCCGGCAAGGACCTCGACGCGATCAAGGCGCGCGGGCAGCTGATCTGTGGCGTCAACACCGGTGTCGCGGGCTTCGCCCAGGCCGACAGCCAGGGCAAGTGGGTCGGTCTCGACGTCGACGTCTGCCGGGCCGTCGCGGCCGCCGTCTTCGGTGATTCCGAGAAGGTCAAATACGTGCCGACGACCGCCCAGCAGCGCTTCACCGCCCTGCAATCGGGCGAGGTCGATATTCTGGCGCGCAACACGACCGTCACCCTGACGCGCGACACCGCCCTCGGCCTCGATTTCACCGCCGTCAACTACTATGACGGGCAGGGTTTCATGGTGAACAAGAAGCTCGGCGTGAAGAGCGCCAAGGAGCTGAACGGCGCCACGGTCTGCGTGCAGCCGGGCACCACCACCGAGCTCAACCTCGCCGACTACTTCCGCACCAACAAGATGACCTTCAAGCCGGTCGTCATCGAGAAGGTCGAGGAAGTGCGCGCCGCCTTCTTCTCCGGCCGCTGCGACGTCTATACGACCGACGCCTCGGGCCTCTACTCGACCCGGGCCGCCAACGCCCCCAACCCGGACGACTACATGGTCCTGCCGGAGATCATCTCCAAGGAGCCGCTGGCGCCGGCGGTGCGCCACGGCGACAACCAGTTCGCCGACATCGTGCGCTGGTCGCAGTACGCCATGCTCGAGGCCGAGGAATACGGCATCAGCTCCAAGACCGTGGACGAGATGCTGAAGAGCGAGAATCCTTCGATCAAGCGCATCCTCGGCGTGACGCCGGGCATGGGCAAGGCGTTGGGCGTCGACGAGGCCTGGGTCGTCAACATCGTCAAGCAGGTCGGCAACTACGGCGAGAGCTTCGAGCGCAATGTCGGTATGGGCTCGCCGCTCAAGATCGACCGCGGCCTCAACAAGCTGTGGACCCAGGGCGGCATCCAGTACGCCCCACCGATCCGCTAAAAGACGATCCGCCAGGGCCGGCCTTTCTTGCCGGACCGAACAGGAACCGCCGCCCCGCCCGGGCGGCGGTTTCATTTGGCCTGTTGCTTGCAAGCTCGGGTAAGGTGAGACTTGCCCAGGGGCAACAAAAGGGAGGCAATGATGCACAAGGCTACGGTAGCGGCGGCGGCTGGTCTGGCTGCGCTCTTCATCTCGACCGGCGCGATGGCCGGCAAGGATCTCGACACCGTCAAGGCGCGCGGCGCCCTGATTTGCGGCATCGGCCAGGGGACGGCCGGCTTCATGCTGCAGGACAGCCAGGGCAAGTGGATCGGCCTCGACGTCGACGTCTGCCGGGCCGTGGCGGCCGCCATCTTCGGCGATTCCGAGAAGGTCAAATACGTGCCGCTCTCCTCCCAGCAGCGCTTCACCGCCCTGCAATCGGGCGAGGTCGACATCCTGTCCAACAACACGACCATCACGCTCACGCGCGACACCGCCCTCGGCCTCGATTTCACCGCCGTGACCTACTATGACGGGCAGGGCTTCCTGGTGAACAAGAAGCTCGGCGTGAAGAGCGCCAAGGAGCTGAACGGCGCCACGGTCTGCGTGGCCCCCGGCACCACCACCGAGCTCAACCTCGCCGACTACTTCCGCGCCAACAAGATGACCTTCAAGCCGGTCGTCATCGAGAAGGTCGAGGAGGTGCGCGCCGCCTTCTTCTCCGGCCGCTGCGACGTCTATACCAACGATTCGTCGAGCCTCTACGCCACCCGGGCGGCGAACGTGCCGCCGCCGGCGACGGCCGAGGACTTCATCGTGCTGCCGGAGATCATCTCCAAGGAGCCGCTGGCGCCGGCAGTTCGCCACGGCGACAACCAGTTCGCCGACATCGTGCGCTGGTCGCAGTACGCCATGATCGAGGCCGAGGAATACGGCATCAGCTCCAAGACCGTGGACGAGATGCTGAAGAGCGACAATCCCTCGATCAAGCGCATCCTCGGCGTGACGCCGGGCATGGGCAAGGCACTCGGGGTCGACGAGGCCTGGGTGGTCAACATCATCAAGCAGGTCGGCAACTACGGCGAAAGCTTCGAGCGCAACGTCGGTTCGGGCTCGATCCTCAAGATCGACCGTGGCCTCAACAACCTGTGGACCAAGGGCGGGCTGCAATACGCCCCGCCCATTCGCTAGGACGCGATCCGCCGAAGCATGCTCCGAGAGGGCGACATGGTTGCAAGTGGCCGTTTCCCTCCTAAACTGACGGCAACATCGATCGAGATGGGCGCGCGGACGAACCGCGGCCGACAGGGAGAATAGCGTATGGCAGTCGAGACATTGGGCTCCGTGCCGCGCGCACGCGTGGCGCCCTGGAACGACCCGGTCATCCGTGGCTGGGTCTTCCAGATCGTCGTGGTCGGCGCCGTGGGCTTCCTCGCCTGGTATCTCGTTTCCAACACCGTCGAAAATCTCGCCCGCCAGAAGATCGCCAGCGGCTTCCACTACCTCGAACGCGAGGCGGGCTTCGAGATCGGCGACACGATGATCGCCTACTCGCCGGCCAGCACCTATTCCCGTGCCATCCTGGTGGGCCTCCTGAATACGCTGAAGGTGTCCGTCCTCGGCGTCATCATGGCGACGGTCCTGGGCACGATGATCGGCGTCGGACGGCTGTCGAACAACTGGCTGCTCTCCCGGATCTGCGCCTGGTACGTCGAGGCCTTCCGCAACGTGCCGCTGCTGCTCTGGCTGTTCCTGTTCTACAAGCTGATCAGCGAAGCCTTTCCTGGGCCGCGCCAGGCTCTCGGCGCATTCTGGAACACCGTATTCCTCTCCAACCGCGGCCTCTATTTCCCGGTGCCGCTCGCCGACCCAATCCACAAATGGATGGGCGTCGCCCTGCTGATCGGCATCGCCGGCGCCTGGGCGCTGCATCGCTGGGCGAAGAAACGCCAGGAAGACACGGGTCAGCCCTTCCCCTCGATCTCGGCGGGCTTCGGTGTGGCGCTCGGCCTGCCCTTCGTGGTCTGGCTCGCGGGCGGCGCGCCGCATCATCTGAGCTGGCCCGAGCTCAAGGGCTTCAACTTCGAGGGCGGAACGGTGATCCAGCCGGAATTCACCGCCCTGCTGGCCGGCCTCGTGCTCTACACCTCGGCCTTCATCGCCGAGATCGTGCGCTCGGGCATCCTGGCGCTGCACAAGGGCCAGAGCGAGGCCGCCATGGCGATCGGCCTGTCGCGCGGCCAGGTGATGCGGCTCGTGCTGCTGCCCCAGGCGCTGCGCGTGATCGTGCCGCCGATGACCAGCCAGTATCTCAACATCGTCAAGAACAGCTCGCTCGCCATCGCCATCGGCTATCCCGACCTCGTGGCCTCGATCAACGTCACGATCAACCAGACCGGCCAGGCGATCGAGAACGTGCTGATCATCATGGCGGCCTACCTGTCGGTCAGCCTGTCGATCTCCGCGTTCATGAACTGGTACAATAAACGCATCGCCTTGAGGGAGCGCTGAGCCATGACCGACGTCCTGCCCGTCGGCGAGCGCCCGCAGCTCGCCCCTCCGATCGACGAAACCGGCCCGCTCGGATGGGCGCGCAAGCACCTGTTCTCGAGCTGGCTGAACGGCATCGTCACGATCGCGTTGATCGTGGCCATCGGCTGGATCCTGTCGTGGTTCCTGCAATGGGCGGTCTTCACCGCCAATTTCACGGCCACGACCGGCGCCGAATGCCGCGGCGGGGGCGCCTGCTGGGCGCTGATCCGCGAGAAATACCGGCTGATCTTCTTCGGCACCTACCCCTACGAGCAGCATTGGCGGCCGCTGTTTGCGGTCGTCGCCATGCTGGCCATGCTGATCCTGTCGGCCGACCGGCGCATGTGGAACTGGCGGCTGCTCGTGATCTGGGGCATCGGCTCGTTCATCACCTTCCTGCTGATGTTCGGCCAGATCTACATCCCGCTCAGCCTGTTCCTGACCGTGGCGCTGGTCGTTGGCCTGATCGGCATGGCCATGCGCAAGGGCATCGCCGATGCGGGCGAGATGAACGCCTACCGCGCGCTGGCCGTGATCGGAGCCGTCGGCCTGGCGCTGCGCATCCTGGGCGTCCTGCCGGCCTGGAGCCTTGCCATCGCGCCCTTGAGCTACGTCGAGACCAGCATGTGGGGCGGCATCCCGGTGACGCTGATCCTCGCCACCTACGGTCTGGTGTTCGCCTTCCCTTACGGCATCCTGCTGGCGCTCGGCCGGCGCTCGAACCTGCCGCTGATCAAGGGCCTGTGCGTGGGCTTCATCGAGCTGATCCGCGGCGTTCCGCTGATCAGCCTCCTGATCATGGCCTCGGTCATGCTGCCGCTGTTCCTGCCGAGCGGCGTCACCATCGACAAGTTCCTGCGCGCCCAGGTCGCCGTCATCCTGTTCGCCGGCGCCTACATCGCCGAGATCATCCGCGGCGGCCTGCAGTCGCTGCCCAAGGGCCAGTTCGAGGCCGCCGACGCGATGGGCCTGAACTACCCGCAGAAGACCCTGCTGATCATCCTGCCGCAGGCCCTGCGCGTGGTGATCCCGCCCTTGATCAACACCTTCATCGGCTTCTTCAAGGACACCTCGCTGGTGCTGATCATCGGCATCTTCGACTTCCTCAACAGCGCCAACCAGGCGCTCGTCGACCCCGCCTGGGCGGGCTTCCCGGGCGAAGTCTACCTGTTCGCCGCCTTCATCTATTTCTGCTTCTGTTTCTCGATGTCGCGCTACAGCAAGTATCTCGAGGTCGAGCTCAACAGAGGAACGCGCCGCTAGAGGCGGCCAGGAGAACACGACAATGGCTGCAAGCGTAGCGCACGACCTCAGCAACGCCCCGTCCGTGATCACCCTCACGGGCGTCAACAAGTGGTTCGGCCAGTTCCACGTGCTGAGCGACATCAACCTCGACGTCAAGGAGGGCGAGAAGATCGTGATCTGCGGCCCCTCGGGCTCGGGCAAGTCGACGCTGATCCGCTGCATCAATCGCCTGGAAGAGCACCAGGCCGGGGACATCGTCGTCGATGGCGTCACCCTCACCAACGACGTCAAGAACATCGAGGCGATCCGCCGCGAGGTCGGCATGGTGTTCCAGTCCTTCAACCTCTTCCCGCACCTCACCATCCTCGAGAACCTGACCCTGGCGCCGATCTGGGTAAAGAAGATGCCCAAGCGCGAAGCCGAGGAGGTCGCCATGAACCTCCTGAAGCGCGTGCGCATCCCCGAGCAGGCGCTGAAATATCCCGGCCAGCTCTCGGGCGGCCAGCAGCAGCGCGTGGCGATCGCCCGCGCGCTTTGCATGCGGCCCAAGATCATGCTGTTCGACGAGCCGACCTCGGCGCTCGATCCCGAGATGGTCAAGGAAGTGCTCGACGTCATGATCGAGCTGGCGCGCGAGGGCATGACCATGCTGTGCGTCACCCACGAGATGGGCTTCGCCCGCGCCGTCGCCGACCGCGTGATCTTCATGGACCGCGGCGAGATCGTCGAGCAGAACGAGCCCGAGGCGTTCTTCGCCAATCCCCGCAACGAACGCACCAAGCTCTTCCTCGGCCAGATCCTGCACCACTAACCGGCTTGCCCTCCCCACGCCCAAGCGTCGGGAAGGTGGCCGTAGGCCGGAGGGGTCATACTGCCTTGCCAATGCCGCTGCATGACCCCTCCGCCCCTTCCGGGCACCTCCCCCCGCTTCGCGCGGGGAGGATATTCCTCTAGAACCACGCCATGAAAATCCTGGTTACCGGCGGCGCGGGTTTCATCGGCTCGGCCGTGGTCCGCCACATCATCCGCGACACCGACTGGACGGTGGCCAACGTCGACAAGCTGACCTACGCCGGCAATCTCGAATCGCTGGCCGAGGCGCGCAGCAGCAACCGCCACACGCATTTCAAGGTCGATATCCGCGACCGCGCGGCGATCGCCGACATCCTGCAGGGCTTCCGGCCCGACGCCATGCTGCACCTGGCGGCCGAGAGCCACGTCGATCGCTCGATCGACGGCGCCGCGCCCTTCATCGAAACCAATGTCGGCGGCACCTATGCCTTGCTGGAGGCCGCCCTCGCCTACTGGCGGACGCTCGACGCCGACGCCCGCGCGCGCTTCCGTTTCCAGCACATTTCGACCGACGAGGTGTTCGGCTCGCTCGGACCGACCGGCAAGTTCAGCGAGGCCACGCCCTACCAGCCCAACTCGCCCTACGCCGCCAGCAAGGCCGCGTCGGACCATCTGGTGCGCGCCTGGCACCACACGCACGGCCTGCCGACGCTCGCCACCAACTGTTCAAACAACTACGGCCCCTACCACTTTCCCGAGAAGCTGATCCCGCTCGTCATCATCCGCGCTCTGCGCGGCGAGAGCCTGCCGGTCTACGGCAAGGGCGAGAACGTGCGCGACTGGCTGCATGTCGAGGATCATGCCGAGGCGCTGACCCTGGTGTTGCGCAAGGGCCGGCCCGGCGAGACCTACAATGTCGGCGGCGACAGCGAGCGGCGGAACGTCGACGTCGTGCGCGCGATCTGCGCCGCTCTCGACGAGCTGCTGCCCAACAGCGTGAACCGTCCGCATGAAAAGCTGATCCAGTTCGTCACCGACCGGCCGGGCCATGATGCGCGCTATGCCATCGACGCCAGCAAGATCCAGAACGAGCTCGGCTGGCGGCCGCGGCACAATTTCGACGACGGCCTGCGCCAGACCGTGCGCTGGTACCTCGACAACAGGGGCTGGTGGGAGCGCGTCATGAGCGGCGCCTACCGTGGCGAGCGACTCGGGCTGGCGAGCTGACATCTTCCTTGCCTCCCCTGCGCGATGACGCGGGCGGGATTGTGACGCGATGTGTGAAATCGATGGCCGCGGGGGGCAGGGGTAAATGGAGGTTTTGGAGGTTTTGGAGGTTTGCGGGAGCGGAACGCTCCGCCGGATTGACCGCCCAGCGGCGGCCCGGGCGTCCGCGGCGCGGCGGGACGGTCGAAATCAGGCCAGCCGCGGTGGCCGCAGCCTTCGCCGTGACGCCGGATGTGAATGGACATGTGCCGAACCTCTCGCGTGAGTGTCGGCAGGCATACGCCACAACATTGCTCAGTTTTGTCAAGAGCGGTTCTGCCAAGACTGGACCGATGGCACGAGATGTCTTCACCGTTGTGCTCCTCGGCGGCAGTGGATGGGCC
>Ga0208989_10000584_pt1 | contig 10912 bp, 11 predicted proteins | sample MedBloCAOM3_M1_FD_187852 | JGI IMG/M metagenome (GOLD analysis project Ga0208989, IMG submission 187852) | Forest soil microbial communities from El Dorado National Forest, California, USA - Mediterranean Blodgett CA OM3_M1 (SPAdes) (version 2) | ecosystem: Environmental > Terrestrial > Soil >...
CGCGCCGCGTCGCGTCCGATGGTCGGATCGGACGTGAAGTAGGACAGGTCGGTGTAGATGCGCGCGGTGACCGGATGATAGTTTCCGGTGCCGGTATGAACGTAGGTCGTGAGGCTGCCGCCCTCGCGACGCACGATCAGCGACAGCTTGGCGTGGGTTTTCAACTCGATGAATCCGTACACGACCTGCACGCCCGCGCGTTCGAGATCGCGCGCCCAGCGGATGTTGGCTTCCTCATCGAACCGCGCCTTGAGTTCGACCAGCGCCGTCACCGACTTTCCGGCCTCCGCCGCTTCCGCCAGCGCCCGCACGATCGGTGAGTTGTTCGAGGTGCGATAGAGCGTCTGTTTGATGGCGACGACATCGGGGTCGCGGGCAGCCTGTTGCAGGAACTGCACGACGACGTCGAACGATTCATAGGGATGATGAACGATCAGATCCTTTTGCCTGATCGCAGCGAAAATATCGCCGCCGTGATCGCGCACGCGCTCGGGATGACGCGGGACATAGGGGACGAATTCGAGATCGGGCCGGTCGAGCCGGGTCAGTTGCGACAGCTCGTTCATCGCCAGCACCCCGTCGACCAGCAAAACCTCGTCGTCGGCGGTGGAAAGCGCGCGCTGCACGAACGCGCGCAACTCTTCCGGCATCTTGGCCTCGATTTCCAGCCGGATCACGGATCCTCGCCGGCGCCGCTTCAGCGCGGTTTCGAACAGCCGGACCAGATCTTCAGCCTCTTCCTCGATTTCGAGTTCGGAATCCCGGATGACACGGAAAGCACCCTGGCCTTTGACGGTGTAGCCGGGGAACAGCCGGCCGATGAACAGACCGGTAGCCTGCTCCAGGGTGATCAAGCGCACCGCGCCATCCTTGGCCGCGGGCATGCGGATGAAGCGATCGATCTTGCCCGGCATGCGAATCAGCGCGTTCATCGGCTTGCCGTCGGAAACCCGTGCCAGATGCAGCGCCACGGTAAATCCGAGGCTCGGAATAAACGGGAAGGGATGCGCCGGATCAATCGCAAGCGGCGTCAGCAACGGGAAAATATTGTGGAGGAAATGGTCCTCGATCCAGGCTCGCTCGGTCTTGGAGACGTCGCGGCCATCGACCAGCACGATACCCACCTCGGCCAGGATGCCGCGCAGATCGCGCCAGATGGCCTGCTGGTCGGTGGCGAGTGTCGAAACGGTTTCGTTGATGAGCACCAGCTGTTCCGCCGGCGTCAGACCGTCGGGACTGCGTTCGGCGATGCCCTCCCGCACCTGGGCCTTGATGCCGGCAACGCGGACCATGAAGAACTCATCAAGGTTATTGGCGGAAATCGACAGAAACCGCACCCGTTCAAGCGCGGGGTGGCCGGGATTGACGGACTCCTCCAGCACCCGGCGATTGAAGTGCAGCCAGGAAAGCTCGCGATTGATGAAGCGTTCGGGGCTGGTGCCCATTGCGGAACCAGGCGCGACATCCGCTACTTGTTCTGTAATTACAATAGCTTGTGCGGATTCCATCAAGTTCCAATCCATCCCGGGAAGGCGGCAGCGCGATTGCGAACAAATGCACCAAAAAGCATGTGTTATCGCAATGACGTTTCAATGACATTGATGTTCCTGCTGTCTGGGCCGTCAAGATGCGAGATAGGCTGCGGGATTAAGCATTTCGCAGCAATTCGGCCGCCAGCGCCCGGGTGACCGGCCGGCCCAGCCGCAGGGCTTCACCGTCCAGGAGTTCGACCGCCTGTCGTGCGGCTGCAAAAGACCGCTCGATCCGGTTTGCGAGATAGCTCACGACGGTCTCATCGACGGCCATTTGACGGTCCGCGCAAAATTTCACGATCAACGCACGAAACAACTGATCGTCGGGCGGCGACAGCGACACCGTCGGCACCGCGCGCAGACGTGACCGCAGATCGCGCAGCTCGACCTCTATCGCCGATGGTGGCAGGCGTGCGGTGATCAGCACGAACGCCTCGTCCTCCCGCGCGAGATTCATCAGGTGAAACAGCGCGCGTTCATCGAAATCGGACGATTTCATATCCTCGAGGACCAGCGCACCGGTCACCAGCGCGCCTGGCACCGCCGCCGCGGTCAGCGCATGTGCCGATGTCGAACGCGCGCCGGCTTGCTCGGCCCAGATCGAGGCGAGATGGCTCTTGCCGGAACCCTCCGGTCCCGTCAGCAGCATGATCCGGTTCGGCCAGTCCGGCCAATTGTCGACCAGCGCCAGCGCGGCGGCATTGGCTGGTCCTTCGAGAAAATTGTCGCGGGTAAGGCTCTCGGCGTGCGGCAACGCAAATGCGAGCTGACGAGGATGAACGCTGCCTGCCACGCAAGTCTCCATGCCGGGGATCGTCGGCGCATCATAACACCATAAGCAATCTAGCTTGCTTCGATCGTGCTCATGTGCCGTACCCACTCCACGAGATAGAGGGATACCGAAACCAAAGTAAAGACCGTTACAAAACCCATCAGGATCAGATCATACGGCGTCGAGTTGAAGCCGAAGCCGAGTGCTGCAAGGACCAACGCGGCGAATGCCACCTGCGCTACCGTATTCAGCTTCGATACCATCAACGGCTTCATCGGGATCGGCTTGCCGAACAACCAGGACACAATCACGGCCGCTACGATCATGATGTCGCGCGAGACCACAAGGATTACGATCCAGCGCGGTATCGCGCCCCAGATTCCAAGCGCCATGTAGATCGAGACCAGCAGCGCCTTGTCAGCCAGAGGATCGAGCAGCGCGCCCAGTTCGCTGGCCATGTTGAAGCGCTTGGCGAGGAAGCCATCGACCGCGTCGCTGACACCTGCGACGACGAAGATCGCAAACGCGATTTCCATCTGGTTGGATGCAATGGCCCAGACGATGATCGGCACCAGCAGGATGCGACCCAAAGTAATGATGTTAGGAATACTCACACGGCGTTTCCCGGCTACCGGCCTGATTTTGCAAAAGATCCAGCCCTTTGCAGCCCCGACCGGTTCCTGCCTAGATAGTACATGCGCGCGCCGCTTGCGAGCCATTGCACGCCGGCGGAATCCGACGTAACCAGCCGCCATCATCTGGAACAGGCCATGATCGACCGCAGCAACGGGCTCACTTACGCGAATTCGGGCGTCGATATCGATGCCGGCAACCGCCTGGTTGATCTGATCAAGCCGATGGTTCGCGCCACCGCCCGTGCCGGCGCCGACGCCGAAATCGGCGGGTTCGGCGGGCTGTTCGATCTGAAGGCCGCGGGCTTCAAGGACCCGGTTCTGGTCGCAGCCACCGATGGCGTCGGAACCAAGCTCAAGATCGCCATCGAAACCGGGCTGCACGGCGGTATCGGCATTGACCTCGTGGCGATGTCGGTCAACGACCTCGTCGTCCAGGGCGCCGAGCCGCTGTTTTTTCTGGATTATTTCGCCTGCGGCAAGCTCGATCCCGAAGCCGTCGCCGCGATCGTTGCAGGCATTGCGGAAGGTTGCCGGGAGTCCGGTTGCGCCCTGATCGGCGGCGAGACCGCCGAAATGCCCGGGCTCTACAGGGATGGCGATTACGACCTTGCCGGCTTTGCTGTCGGTGCCGCGGAACGCGGCACGCTGTTGCCGCGACCCGATATCGCAGCCGGCGACGCCGTCATCGGTCTCGCCGCGTCGGGCCTCCACTCCAACGGATTTTCGCTGGTCCGCAGAATCGTTGAAACCTCAGGGCTCGGCTTCGAAGCGCAGGCGCCGTTTTCGCCGGTCATGACGCTTGGCGCCGCGCTGCTGACGCCGACGCGGCTCTATGTCAAATCATGCCTGCGCGCGATCCGCGAGACCGGGGCGGTCAAGGGTCTGGCCCACATCACCGGCGGCGGCTTCACCGATAATATTCCGCGCGTGCTGCCAAAGCATCTCGGCGTCGGGATAGACCTTGCGCGTCTGCCGGTGCTGCCGGTTTTCAAGTGGCTGGCAGAGCAGGGCGGCATCGCCGAACTCGAACTGCTGCGCACGTTCAACTGCGGCATCGGCATGATCGCCATCGTCAAATCGGACGCCATCGAAGAAGTCACCGACCTTCTTACGGAAGGCGGCGAGAGCGTTGCGTTGCTGGGCGAAGTGATTCCGGCAGCGGGCGAGCATCGCGTGGTCTATAATGGTCGTCTCGACCTCACATGGTGACATCGATCTCGCATGGTGAGGCCATGAAACGCCGTGTCGCGATCCTGATTTCCGGCCGCGGATCGAACATGGCCGCGCTGATCCAGGCCGCGACGGCCGGGGATTTCCCGGCCGAGATCGTCGTCGTGATCTCCAATCGCGGCGATGCCGGCGGCCTCGAAAGGGCAAAGGCCAGCGGTATCCCGACCGTGTCAATCGAAAGCAAACCGTTCGGCAACGACCGCGCGGCGTTCGAGGCGGTTTTGCAGTCGGCGCTGGACCAGCATAAGGTCGAGCTGATCTGCCTCGGCGGCTTCATGCGGTTGTTCACGGCCGAATTCGTGCAGCGCTGGTACGGCCGGATGCTCAACATTCATCCATCGCTGCTGCCGTCGTTTCCCGGCCTCGAACCGCAGGCTCAGGCACTACGCGCAGGCGTGAAAATCTCCGGCGCGACCGTCCATTTCGTCATTCCGGAAACCGATGCCGGGCCAATCCTGATGCAGGGCGCGGTCGCGGTTCGCGATGACGATACGCCGGATACGCTGGCGGCGCGCATCCTTGAGGTCGAGCACCGCATCTATCCCGATGCGCTGCGGCTGGTCGCCGGCGGTCAAATCCGGCTCGAAGGCGGTATCTGCAAGACCGCAGGCCGTGGCGTTTCCGACGACGTCTTGATTTCGCCCACCATCACCTAGACTTGTTGCCGCCGGGCTGCTTGCACGGAGAGTAAAATGGCGAAAATTGCGGTTATCGGCTGTGGCGCGATGGGGTCGGTCTATGCGTGATGCGTTACGAAACCGACAACATGAAAACAAATTCCCCCGGCGAAGGCCGGGGGTACGTCATGATTGCTTGCGCGGATCGTAACGAAGTTTAAGAGATCTTGAGATTTTCCGCGGAGCTTTTGCCGCGATTTTCCACAAGGTCATATTCGACAACCTGATTCTCGTTGAGGGTTGAGAGCCCCGCACGCTCGACCGCCGAGATATGGACGAACACGTCCTTATCGCCGGCCATCGGCTTGATGAACCCATAACCCTTCGTCGGGTTGAACCACTTGACGGTGCCTTTTTGCATCGCCTGTCTCCTAGTCTAGACATAAAAAAGACGCGGCCACGCATTTTGCGTGCCACGCCACAAGCGGGCTTCCGGATGTCTGCTGAATTTCCTAGTCGCGAAACGCACAGTCGAACGGCCTAGATCCGATTGTGCCGGATATTGCAACACGAATTTTGCGCGTTAGCAAGCTTTTGGCGCAGCTCAGGAAATCTGGCCATCAATGACAACGCCCGAATCACCTGTGGCATTGCAACAACAATGTGCGGCAATCGCCCATTTTTAAGGACCAAGGTCGGTTGACGCTTCCAGGGAACTCGGCGCAAATCGGCTATCGAGCCTGTGGCATTTTGCATTTCTTGCCGAGCCAGCGCTGCTTTTTGGAAATGGCGTTCATGTGCTGCCCATCGGGGCTTTCGCAAGCGAAGGAAACCGGGACCAGTCGCAGGCTTGTGGTGGCTGCTGCGATCGCCTTCGTCTTCACCGTTGCTGCGGCGTCGTCCGTCCAGGCACAAACGCCAACTCCTACGCCAACTCCGTCGCCGACGCCGAGTCCCAGTCCGACGCCAACGGTCATCAATTCCGATCTGTCGGCCGGCGCGGCCGTGACGAATCTCGGCAGCAATTTCCTGGAGCGCCTTGGAAACCAGGCGACCAATGGTTTCGGCGGCGCCTTGCGGAGCAATCCGGCCGGTGGTGGTGCCTCCGAATCGACCGACGCGCCGCGCTTCCGGACCTGGGCAGGGGCCTACGGAATCTAGGCCAGAACCAGCGCGCAGGGCGATTTCGTCGGCGATCATCGGCAGACCTGGGGCGGCGTCGCAGGGTTCGGCGCGCGTGTTGCGCCTGGCGTTAACGTCGGCGTGTCGGTCGACCAAAGCCGAACCGCGATCGACGTTCCGCTGGCGCTGCAGTCGGCCACGCTCGATCTCACCCAGCTCGGCTTCAACGCCTCGGTCGACAAGGGTCCGTGGACCTGGGCCGTTGCGCTGGTCCACGGTTTTGGGAAAATCAATTCGAGCCGGGACACCGGCTTTGGCACCGCCAGCGCCGGTTACAACGCTCACATCGACGGCGCGTTGACCGAGTTCAGCTACTACTGGGACATCGACCAGAGCCGCGTGGTGCCGAAGGCCGCGTTCGAATATGTGCGCGCCGTGACCGGATCGCTGCAGGAGTTCGGCGGTCTTGATCCGGTCATGGTGAACGGCGCGACCGTGGAGCGTTCGCGGCTACTGATCGGCGCGGAAGTCGGGCATTACTGGATCCTGGATCAAGAGATTTTCGATCTGTCCGCCTACGGCAAGTTCGTCGACAATGCCGCGCAGAATCTCAGTGCGGTTACGGTCAGTCTCGGCACCCAGAGCATCACGGTGCAGGGCATCGGCGAAAGCAGATATGGCGCGGATGCCGGCGCCTCCGCGTCGCTCAGCCTGAGCAATATGGCTCGCCTCTATCTCAACTATGACGGCAAATTTCGCGCCGCGGCGCAGTCGCATCAGGGGACCGCCGGCGTCGAGCTGAAGTGGTAATGCGGCGGGTTGGGGAGCCTGGTTCCGAAAACCATGCCCCCGGGCCACGACCTGCTGGGTGGAGACCAGCGAAACTGGGATCAGCCCCTGGCAGCGCCGACCCCCGGATCAATCGAATTCGCGCCCCTGAGCCAATCCGGCGGCGGCGTATCCCTCCAGGCCGAAGTTGCTTCTCGGCCCCGTCATCAACGGCACCAAATCGTTTGGATGAATAAATTCATCCCGAAAGCACGGGTAGATCTTGGGATCGAATATCTGTTTGAGCCAGGCAATGACGATCTTGTGTCGATCGGAATTGCGAAACTCCTTGTGATAGCCAAGCCAAAGATCGGCATGATGACTGACGCCCATATCGACGGCGATCAAAGGTGCACCCAAGGCGATCGACGAGGTTGGCAGAAAGCCCACTCCGGCGCCCCTTTCCACCGCATAGAGAACGCTGATGCTCGAGTTTGTCTTGATACCGACAACGCCTTCCAGCGAGGTCAGTCCCAAAATTCGAGCATAGGCGGTATCGTCCACCTGCGGCGCGTTTTGCTTGATAATTCGGTGGTTCTTAAGCTCGGACAGCGATGCAGGAACACCGTAGAGCTTCCGGTATCCTTCGGACACGAAAGGATAGATGTGAAGTCTGCCGATTTTCGCGACGATAAGGTCGGGATTTGTCGGCGGTTCGAGCTGAATGGCGATATCGGATTCCAGCCGCGCGACATCAGCGTGTTCCATGGCGCAGTGCAGGTCGACCGTGATCTTGCGGTAGGTTTTCTGGAAGTCGATCAGCCGCGGTAGAATCCAGAAATTGCCCGGCCCCTCGGTCACCGAAACCCGCACGGTACCGGAACCGTCGTTCGATGAGTGCGACACGCGCCGAAAAATATTGAAGGCGTGACGTTCCATCTCGGTCACGTCGCCGATCATCGCAAGCCCTTCTTCGCTCAGCGTCAAGCCGCTTTGATCGCGCAGGAACAACTTGCAGCCGATCCGTTCCTCAAGCCGGTCGATCCTTCGCATCAGGGTCGTGCTCGTGAGACCAAGCATTTCGGCAGCGTTACGAAAACTCTTGTGCTTCGCACAGACGAGGAACGATTTCAGATCATCCCAGGACGCATCCAGAATCTCTTCGTTTCGGTGCTGCGTCACCGCAGCACCCCGGTGCAATAGTTGCTGCATACCCTAAATCCCCACCCGGTATGGTGCTTGCTGCGGGCAGGAGTAACGATAGATGCGCAACCCGGTTATGGAAAGGGTGTCTTTGATCACAAAGCACGATTTCGATTCGCTGCCGACCGACTCTGAGATCGAGGTGCGTCCCGCGCGACACTCCGAACTTTCGATCGTTGCGGATATGGGCCATCGCCTGGTGCCGGGAGTTCAGATCTCGGAACTGATGCTTGGTGAATATCACACATTCGATCCTGAATGCATCCTGACGTTCGGCCGGCACGAAAAATTGCTTGGCGCAATGGCGTTTCTCTATCTCAACAGCCGCGGACACGATGCTCTGATGCTCGGCGAGATCTCGCTAACGCACCCGGACGTCGGATTGCTGGCCGGGAGAAATGATGCGGTGTCTGCGATCTACATCTGGGCAATTGCGGCAACCGGTCGTGGTATTGCCGGCTTGGGCAAAGCTGCCGCTCATTTGAGAGCGCCACGTTATGTCAATGCCAATTGCTTTGCCCAACCATCGTCGAGGGCCGGCCGCGATTTGCTGATGGCCACAGGCTTCAGGCAGACGCCGAGCTTCCAGCCCGACCTCTGGTGCTATGAACGGCCCTGGAAGCGCCTTCCGGCGAACATGCCGATATCAAATGTCTCAGCAAGGAGTTTTGCAGATGCACGGCAGTAAACCCCCATCGTCGGCAAGGACGGCGTCGCGCGCGATTTCGATCCGCATCGCGCGCGATCCCAACGATCTCATGCTGGTGACCGCGATTCGCGCCGCCGTCTACCTGGCCGAGCAGAATTGCCCGCTCGAGGAGGAATTCGACGGAAATGATCTGGTCGCCGCGCACTTCATCGGATTTGTCGGCAGCGAACCCGCGGCCTGCCTTCGGGTGCGGTTTTTTGGCGAATTCGCCAAGGTCGAACGTCTCGCGGTCCGCCATCAGTTCCGGCGGTCGCGCGTATCGTTCAAGTTGGTGCAGGCCAGCTTCGACTACATCAAGCGCAAGGGCTTCAAGAAGATCTACGGCCACGCGCAAGACCGGCTGGTGAACTTCTGGGCGCATTTCGGCGGGAAGCCTCTCGGCCACAACCGCAAGATCACCTTTTCCGATTTCTCCTACACGGAGATGGTTCTTGAAATCGAGCCGGGCCCCGACGCAATTACCCTCGATAGCGATCCTTATGTGATCATCAGGCCGGAGGGCGATTGGGACAGGCCCGGCGTTCTCGACATTTCATCGGCGCGCCCGGTGACATCTCCGCTGCGCGCGGCAGCATTGGCCGAAACATGATCACGAATCGAAAGATGATGGTTTCCCTGCATGACGATCCGCCGATCCTGATCTGTGCCGATCTTCAAATTGAATATCTTACCGAAGGCCGCCGCCACGTCATCGCGGACGCCGACGCGATCACGTCGCGTTGCCTCGAACTGCTGACGCTCTGGCGCAACAACCTCTGGCCGGTCATGCATCTGAAACGGATCGCGCAGGCCGCATGGTTCAATCCGGCCTCGAACCTGACGGACTGGATCGCGGAACTGAAACCGCGGCCGGGGGAACTCGCTTTCGAACACCCGCTGCCGTCGGCATATAGTTCGACGCGGTTCGCCGAATACATGTCGAACATGAAAAATATTCGCTGCGTGCTGTCGGGATTTTCCCTCGACGAAACGATTCTGTCGACCGTCGTCGACGGGTTCCACCGCGGCCACCGCTATCAGGTCGTCAGCGATGCCGTGGCTTGCCGGCGCCCGGGTATCGACGATGCCGCTTCATACAAACAGGCGGTCGTCAGGGTCATCGGCAACTTTGCCGGGATCCAGGAAAGCTCCGACGTGGTCGGAGCAAGCGGCAAGATTGCCGTATGATCAGGATCGAATCCATCGCCTTGGGGCATCCGTCACCTGGCGAGCCGTTCGGCGAATTCGATCGTGGTGCGCCGATCGGTGGGACCGGCGCAAGGTGCTGGCAAGCGCGGGAGCGATGATGCCGCGCGGTAGCGCGTCTGCGCGCCGATCCAAAACAACTCCTTTGATCGGGGCTGATCCGGGCAGCCAATCAGCTTGAGCGTGCGGGCAGGGGAGAACGTCAGTTCCGATCGACCCTGACAACCCGGCCCTTTTCGATCGCGAGTGCCAGCCGTCCCTGCTTCAGCGACAGGGCGGCGTTGCCAAACAGCTCGCGGCGCCAGCCGTGCAGCGCGCCGACGTCGGCGTTGTCGTCAGCCGCGATCTGTTCCAGATCGTCGACGGTTGCGATCACCTTGCTGGCGACGGCGTGGCGCTCCGACGTCATCCGCAGCAGAACTTTTAGCAGCTCGACGATCGCCGCACCATTTGAATTGCCGCGCGGCTTTTCGAGTTTGGGCAGTGTCGCCGGATCGCGTGCCAGGCCGCGCTGCACGGCGGCCACGATGTCGGCGCCCCATTTCGAGCGGTCAAAACCCTTTGGCAGCGAGCGCAGATTTGCCAACCGCTCGAGGGTGGTCGGCGCATGGACGGCGATATCGCCGACCGCATCGTCCTTGAGAACGCGGCTGCGCGGAACGTCGCGGCTCTGCGCCTCCTGTTCACGCCAGGCAGCTACTTCCATCAGCACCGCAAGCTCCTTCGGCTTGCGTACCCGCGTCTTCAGCCGCTCCCAGGCGCGTTCGGGGTGAAAGTCGTAGGTCTTTGGCGAGGTCAGAACCTCCATTTCCTCGCTCACCCAGTCGCTGCGGCCGCGCTTCTTGAGATCGGCGTCGAGAGCGGTGAACACGTCGCGCAGATGGGTGACGTCGGAGACGGCGTAATGGACCTGCTCTTCGGTCAGGGGGCGGCGCGACCAGTCGGTGAAACGGTGGGTCTTGTCGGGCCGGTGGCCGGTGATGCGTTCGACCAACTGGTCGTAGGCAATGGAATCGCCATAGCCGAGCACCATGGCCGCCACCTGGGTGTCGAAGATCGGGTGCGGAACGATGCCGGCCTGATGCCAGACGATCTCGATATCCTGACGGGCGGCGTGGAAAACCTTCAGCACCTTCTCG
>Ga0208989_10000585_pt1 | contig 10904 bp, 13 predicted proteins | sample MedBloCAOM3_M1_FD_187852 | JGI IMG/M metagenome (GOLD analysis project Ga0208989, IMG submission 187852) | Forest soil microbial communities from El Dorado National Forest, California, USA - Mediterranean Blodgett CA OM3_M1 (SPAdes) (version 2) | ecosystem: Environmental > Terrestrial > Soil >...
GGCCGATACGATCGATCTCCTGCGGACCTTCGCGGCCCAGTCCGTCATCGCCATCCAGAACGCGCGGCTGTTTCACGAGCTCGAGGAGAAGAGCCGCCAGCTCGAGCTCGAGAGCAAGCATAAATCGCAGTTCCTCGCCAATATGAGCCACGAGCTGCGCACGCCCTTGAACGCCATCCTCGGCTACACCGAGCTGATCCTCGACGACATCTACGGCAAGACCCCGGACAAGATGCGCAGCGTGCTCGATCGGGTGCAGATCAATGGCCGTCATCTCCTTGGCTTGATCAACGACGTGCTGGACCTGTCGAAGATCGAGGCCGGGCAGCTCGCGCTCTCGCTCGCCGACTATTCGCTCAGGGAGGTCGTCCATAGCGTCTTCACCGGCGTCGAGACGCTGGCCGCCGAAAAGGGGCTTGCCTTCAAGCTCGAGGTGCCGCCCGACCTGCCGCGCGGCCGCGGCGACGAGCGCCGGATCGCGCAGGTGCTGCTCAATCTCACGGGCAATGCCATCAAATTCACCGACACCGGCGAGGTGACCATCAAGGCGTCGGCGCACAACGGATCGTTCATGGTCGCGGTGCACGACACCGGCCCGGGAATCAACGTGGCGGACCAGGCGAGGATTTTCGGCGAGTTCCAGCAGGTCGACGCCTCGTCCACGCGGGCGAAGGGCGGCAGCGGCCTTGGGCTGTCGATCGCCAGGAGGATCGTCGAGCTGCATGGGGGAAAAATCTGGGTCGCATCGAGCCCCGGGGCGGGCTCGACCTTCTCCTTCACCCTTCCGATCGCCGTCGAACAGCAGGCAGGACAAGCATGAAACGCCGTATCCTCGTGATCGAGGACCAGGAAGACAACCGGCGCATCCTGCGTGACCTGCTGACGGCCGCCGGATACGAGGTCATCGAAGCCGAGAATGGCGGAGATGCCCTGCCCTGCGCGACCGCGCACCGTCCGGATCTCATTCTGATGGATATCCAGTTGCCGGTCCTCGATGGCTACGAAGCCACCCGCAGGCTCAAGGCCGACCCGACGGTCCGCGGCATTCCGGTCATCGTCATCACGTCCTATGCGCTCAGCGGCGATGAAGGCAAAGCGCGGGCGGCGGGGTGCGACGACTACGTCACCAAGCCTTACAGCCCCCGCCAAGTCCTCGCCAAGATTCGCACTTATCTCTCCTGAGTTCCGAGGCGCGCCATGAATGATCCGCCGCGCATCCTGATCGTCGACGATAACGAGGCCAACCGCGACATCCTCGATACGCGGCTGAAGGCGCATGGCTACGTGACGCTGCAAGCCGTGGACGGCGAGGAAGCGCTCGTCGCCACGCGCCAGCACCTCCCCGATCTGATCCTGCTGGATGTGATGATGCCGAAGCTCGGCGGCATCGAGGTGTGTCGCCGCATCAAGGGGGACGCGAGCCTCCCGTTCACGCCTGTCATCCTGGTGACCGCGAAATCGGATACCCAGGACGTCGTGGCCGGGCTCGACGCCGGCGCGGACGAGTATCTGGCGAAGCCGATCGACCAGGCGGCGCTGGTCGCGCGCGTGCGCTCGATGCTGCGCGTGAAGGCGCTGCACGACCAGGTGCAGGCGCAGGCCGACGACCTCGCGGGCTGGAACCGGACCTTGAAGCATCGCGTCGCCGAGCAAATCGCCGAAATCGAGCGCGTGGGGCGGCTCAAGCGGTTCTTTTCCCATCAGATCGCGGAACTGATCGTGTCATCCGGCGGCGAGAGCCTGCTGGAGAGCCATCGCCGGGAAATCACCGTGGCCTATTGCGACCTGCGCGGCTTCACGGCATTCGCCGAGACCGCCGAGCCCGAGGAGGTCATGACGGTTCTGCGCGAGTATCACGCCGCGCTCGGCGCGCTGATCCAGAAATTCGAAGGGACGCTCGAGCATTTTGCCGGCGACAGCCTGCTGGTCCTGTTCAACGACCCCCTGCCCTGTCCCGATCCGTCGGTGCGGGCGGTGAAGATGGCGGTCGAGATGCGCGACGCGATTGCGGCGCTTGCCGGCAAGTGGCACCAGCTCGGCCACGAGCTCGGCTTCGGCATCGGGATCGCCCATGGCTACGCGACGCTCGGCTGCATCGGCTTCGAGGGCCGATTGCAATATTCGGCGACCGGCTCGGTCGCAAACCTGGCCTGCCGGCTGTGCGGCGAGGCGAAGAACGGTCAGATCCTGATCGACACACGGGTGCAGAACGCGATCGAGAATCTCGTGGCGGCGGAGCCGGCGGGCGACCTCGTGCTCAAGGGCTTTCGCCGGCCGGTCAGCGCGTTCAGCGTCTGCGCGCCGGACCGGCAGCCGACGCCTTCAAAGGCGTCCGCCTGACCGGGCGCCGTCGCTCAACGCTCAAAAATAGCTGTCGACCAGCGTCGGCGGCAGCGGGCCGATCGTCCGCATCATCTCCACGGGCGCGATCGAATTCGCCGCGGAGGGCACCGCCGAATCCGCGGAATACAACGGCAGGGTTTGCTTCGCCGCAATCAAGAGCGCAGCGGTTCCGATGATGATCGCGATTTTGACGAGCTTGGACATGTCGGCCCTCTCCTCTGAACGGTGGTCGGCTCGGCCGTTGCCGCGCCGGATGAATGTGCTTCGATTACCCTCTTTTTCGGCGCCGGCTGGTGAGATAGATCACATCTGCCGAATATTTTTGCGATCTGCGGGATCGCGCAGGCCGTCGACGCGTCGACGCGCGCCATCGGCGGGCGTCACCGACGCCGTCAGTCCGGATCGCCATAACGGTCGGAATAAAAGCCGCAGTCGCGATCGGTATTGCGGCAGCTCGGCCGATAGACCGTCTGGTCGAGCCAGCGCGGCGCCGCCACGGCGGTCACCGTATCGGACCTCGCCCATGCCGGCGAAGCCGCGCCCGCCGCGATCGTAGCGGCCGTCATTACCGCGATGAAACGCAACATTGTCGAAATTTTCATTGTGGCCTCCTCTGATTTGCAGTTTGCAGGTCGGCCCGACCGCGGGTCGTGGATGACTGTTACGCCCGGCGGCATCTCGTAGGTGATGAATTGATTCACATCTGCGAAAAGAATTTTGTCTCGTCTTCGAGAGCGATCTGCGTCACGCCGACATGACGATCAAATCCGACGCCCGCGTTTCGAAGCGCCTCGGTCAAAAAAGGAAACGGCCGGCATTGCCGGCCGTTTCCCTCGGGACCGCTGCCGCTGCGGGGCGGATCAGCGGCCCTGCAGTTCGTCATCGGGTAGCTCCTTCGCGTGTTTGAGGTCGGCACCTGGTCTGACATGTGCGTTCTGCACCTGTGCGGCCCCTCCAGCGCGCCGTCGACGAAATGAAGGTGAGCCACCTCACACCGGAGGAAACTAATGCAGACCGCGTGGCGTGCCCGGCACGGACCGCCTGCGGGTCGGACGCTGCCGCCTGTCGAAAACCTTCCCCCATGTGAGCTAGTTCATACGCGAGCCTCCCAAGGCCACCTAAAACCTCGGTAACCAATAAGGGGAGGTGTCGATGAGTATCGGTTTGAATCAATCGGCGCCGACGGTTCAGTCCGCCGGTGCCATGACCGCCACGCCGGCGCAACTGGACGAGGCGCTGCTCCGAGAGGTCGCCAAGGGCAACCAGCTCGCGATGCGGACCTTGTTCATGCGCCACCAAGTGCGGGTGTATCGCTTCATCCTGCGCATCGTTCGCGACGCGGATCTGGCGGAAGACGTGGTCAGCGAGGTTTTTCTTGCCGTGTGGCGGCGGGCGGGCCGTTTCGAGGGCCGCTCCGCGGTCTCGACCTGGCTGTTGTCGATCGCACGCCACAAGGCGTTGACGGCGATCAAGCCGCAGCCGCTCGAGCGTCTCGACGACGACTTGGGCCTCGCGATCGTCGACCCCGCCCGCAATCCGGAGGCCGAGATCGGGGAGAAGGACGGCGCGGCCGTGCTCCGCCACTGCCTCGGCGCTTTGTCGCGGGAGCACAGCGAGATCATCGATCTGGTGTATTACCAGCAGGAGTCGATCAAGGATGTCGCCGATGTTCTCGGCATCCCCCTCAATACCGTCAAAACCCGCATGTTCTACGCGCGCAAGCGCCTCGCCATGCTGCTCCGCGCCGTCGGTGTCGACCGCCTGCCGACATAGCGGACGACCAGCGGCCTTAGCGGCGGTCCGCCGCGCCGCCCCTCGGCGGCGCGTCGGATGAGTTCAGTCGTGGGTGCGGCTAGCGCTCGTAGTCCTCGGCGGAATAGCCGAGCTGCGAGAGGCCCTCCTCGAGATGGTCGGCCAGCATGGGCTTTCCCAGCAGGTATTGCGCCGTCCGATTGTTATGGAGCCGCAAGGCTTCCTCGCGCATCTCATCCCACTCGGAAATCTCGCCGTCGCCGCGCCCGAGCCACGTCAAGGTGACGAGATCGATCTGCTCATCTTCGGTGAGCGCGTTGATGAAGATCCTGAGCTCTTGCTGGGTCGGATCGTCAGGGTGATCCTCCAGCACCGACACCATGCCGTCGTCGGCCGCGTTGGAGCCGGGATCGGGGTCCGTGACGCCGTCCTTGACGTCGAATTGGCGCGCCTTTTGGGCGAAGAAGAAGGCCTTCTCGGCCGAGATCGACAAGACGGGGGCGGCGACCATCGGGTTGCTTCCGCCGCGATGCAGGTCAGCGGACAGGGAACTCTCACTTCTTGCGGCAGTTCGCGACGGCATGGGCTCCTCCTGTGGCGGCGAAGTCGTGTCAAAGGCCAGACGGGCGGGCAGGCCCCTTGTGGGAAATGTCAAAGCCCCCGGCAAAGTTCCAAACGGCAAGGCACCGGCGTTGCGGGTTCCCCTTCCGCGCTTATGCCGCGCTTATGCGAAAGCACTGGCGTTGCTCTCGAATTCATATGCGGCCGCGGTCAGATTGGCGGCGCGGATCAAAAGACCCGCGCGGCCGGACCAGCGATTTTCACATCGGCCGCTCACCAAGCATCTTGCAGGAGACTGTCATGGGCCAATTAGAACCCCCCTCTGGGAGCGCGGCCCCGCTGTCGCGCATGTTCCATATCGGCAGGAACAGCCGCGGCAACTGGGTCGTCAAGGATCAAAAAGGTCTTTGCGGTGGCCTGTTCGTCGACCGCGCCGAAGCTCTCAAGTTTGCCATGTTCGAGAACGGCAACCGGCCGCAAGCCGTGATCATGGTCCCGGGAATTCTCGAACTCGACATCGGCCGCACGCCGCGCGGCAGCGACCCATCCACATCGCGCGTCGAAGTCCCGCATTCACGCGCCGCCTAGCCGTCCTCTCGCAGGTCGGTTCTCAGCGGCATCTCGATCAGAACGGCGCACATGGCCCACCCCATTCCCGAGAGCGACCGGATTCTCGAGCTGATGATTGCACTCGCACGTTGCTCGAATTTGCATCGCATCGTCGTGGCGGGCGCGAGCAGCGTCGAGCTCATGTTCGACCTGCACCGCCGCGGCTATGCGCGCGCGATCGGATCAGCATATTGCGGCCGGCCGGCCGGCCAATACGACGTCGCGCTGGTTGATTGGCGCCGGCGCACCGTCAAGGAGCTCGGGACGATGCTCAGCTGGCTGGTGGATTACGTCTGTGCCGCCGGCGTGCTGGTCATCTGGGTCGACCCTCAGAAGCCCGCGGACATCCAAAGCCTGCGCTCCGCGCTCGAAAAGCGGGGCTTCGTCGTGGAGGCCGGAACCGCGCATGAAGACGGCTACGCCGTCTCGGCGAGGCGACGCGACTCGATCTCGAAAGTCGCATGAGATCCGGCCATGGCTGGGATAGGACGTCACGTTTCGCGGCTCGGCGGCTACGCACCGGCGCTTCCGACGCCGTTCGGCGATTCGGGCGATCTCGACGTCGCGGCGCTCGAACGGCTTTGTCGCCGTCAACTCGAGGAAGGCGCCACGGCCCTGGTCGTGTGTGGAACGACCGGCGAGGCTCCCACCTTGAGCCGAGCCGAGCACCATACGATTGTCAGCGTTGCCGCCGGCGTGGCGCAGCGGCAGATTCCCGTGATCGCCGGTGCGGGCTCGAATTCGACGCGGCAGGCGGTCGAGTTGGCCAGCGATGCGGAGATCGCCGGCGCCGACGCCATTCTGTCTATCGTGCCTTATTACAACAAACCGACGCAGGCGGGGATGTACGCGCATTTTCGCGCGATCGCGGAATCCACCGGCCTGCCGATCATTCTCTACGACGTGCCGTCGCGCACCGTATGCGGTCTCGCCGACGACACGGTTGCCCGGCTTGCCGAGATGCCGCAGGTCATTGGCCTCAAGGACGCGACCGGCGACGCCGCTCGGCCGCTCCGCTTGCGGCCGTTGCTGAGGCCGGGCTTCCGGTTGTTATCCGGAGACGACGCGACGGCGTCCGCCTTTCTGGCCAACGGCGGCGACGGCTGCATTTCGGTCACCTCGAATGTGGCGCCCGGTCTTTGCCGTGCCATGTATTTGGCCTGGAAGCAGGGCCAAATCGCACGCGCCCAGCGGCTCGCCGCGGTAGCGGCGTCGCTGACCGCCGCGCTGTCGCGCGAAAGCAATCCGGTTCCGGTCAAATACGCTTTGAGCGTCATGAATATCGTCTCGCCGCGGGTCCGCTTGCCGCTCGTCGAATTGACGAACCGTACCATGGCCGAGATCGACGGCGTCCTGGCGCAATTGGGCGCGCTCTATTCGGATTACTTGATCGGCAGCGTGTCACCGCAGGAGCGTGAGGCTCGCGGCGAGCGCCCACACCTTCGCCAGACCGGGGTATGAAGGCTGCCGCTGCGGACCACTCAGGCGAAGTTATCGCAGTTCATCGACAGCAGAACGTCACTGGATTCGGATGGAGAGCCCGGGACCGAGGTCGCCGGCACCGCCGAGGGCGCGCGCCTGCGCAGTCCTTCGAGCCATGCGCTCAGGATCGCCAGCGGCAAGACCGCGTGACCGGCCTCTGCCGTATCGTCCAACCATTCGGGTACCGGCCATTGTGTGCCGACGGTGCAGCGCCATTCGCCGTCGTCATAGGCCAGCCGCCGAATCGTCAGCCGCCGGTCGAGACCGACGAGCGCAAGCGCGGCATCGGTCCACGCCTCGCACTGAATGAGCCGGCCGATCCGGCGGGCATCGTCCAGGCGGTGCGGCGTCGCGCAACGCGCGAGGGCCAGACCGAGCGCCGCCGACAACAGGTCCGGCGTGACGGTGTCCGCCCGCTCAATGAGGCGCTGCAGGGCGCCGGGCGATTTCTGCACTTGCTGATGGAACGACATGATCCGACGTCGCTTTGAGTGAGGCTATGCCCCACCCGGCAAGATCGTCGAACCTCCATATGAAATCGAGATGCAGGCAGGATCGCCGATATAGGAATGTCATAAAGGGGCGAACGAGCCGGTCTTGTCGGAGTTTCGTGGGCAGGCCCGATGCACGGACGAACGGGTCGTGGCCTGCCTTACATGGCGGGCAGGCTCGGCGCGAACGCCCACCCGACCCCGATGGTCGCGGACTCCTTCTGCTTTCAATGGCTTAGAGGCGCCAGACGCCGCGGTCGGGGCGGCCATCCGGCGTCGCCCACTATGGGATTCCTATAAAGACGCAGCCGGCGCCGTCTCGAAAACATACGCCGCGAGTGGCAGTTATTCCGCAACAAAATCCCGAAACGGCTGTTTTGTCGCGCCGTCGAGTCCCACCTACCGGAACGCGCCAACGGCATTCGGCGCCGGTGTCTGTCGCAAGGAGCATCCCATGATGGACTTCATCATGCTGGCCATCGGTCTCGGCTTTTTCGCATTGTCGGTGGGCTACACCGTCGCCTGCGATCGGCTCTGAGGGGAACCGCCATGATCTTCGATTATGCGCTCGCCGGCCTCGTCACCGCGGGGCTGCTCTTCTACCTCACTTACGCTCTGCTTCGGCCTGAGCGGTTTTGAGAGGCAACCATCATGACCCTCATCGGCTGGATCCAAATTCTGCTCTACTGCGCGATCGTCATCGCGCTGGTGCCGTGGCTCGGCGGATATATGACGCGGGTCTTCAACGGCGAGCGTACCTTCCTGTCGCCGCTGCTGCGGCCGGTCGAGGCGGTGCTCTATGGCGCCGGCGGCGTGGATGAGACGCGCGAGCAGCATTGGGTGACCTATACGGTCGCCATGCTGTTCTTCCATGTCGCCGGATTTCTCATCCTTTACGCGCTGATGCGCTTCCAGGCGGTGCTGCCGTTCAATCCGGCCGAGCAGTCCGCGGTCGCCGAAGACCTCTCTTTCAATACCGCGATCAGCTTCATCACCAACACCAATTGGCAGAACTACGGCGGCGAAAGCACGATGTCCTACCTCGTGCAGATGCTCGGCCTCACGCACCAGAACTTCCTGTCGGCGGCGACCGGCATCGTGCTCGCGGTCGCGCTGATCCGCGGCTTCGCGCGCGCATCCGTCAGGACGGTCGGCAACTTCTGGGTCGATATCACCCGCTGCACGCTCTACATCCTGTTGCCGATCTGCGTCATCTACACCCTCTTCCTGGTCTGGCAGGGCATCCCGCAGACGCTCGGCCCCTATGTGGAGGCCACGACGCTGGAAGGCGCCAAGCAGACCATCGCGGTCGGCCCGGTCGCCTCGCAGATCGCGATCAAGATGCTCGGCACCAATGGCGGCGGCTTCTTCAACGCCAACGCGGCCCATCCGTTCGAGAACCCGACCGCGCTGTCGAATTTCGTCCAGATGATCTCCATTTTCGCTATCGGCGCCGCGCTCACCAACGTGTTCGGCCGCATGGTCGGCAATCAGCGCCAGGGCTGGGCCATCCTCGCCGCCATGGGCACGCTGTTCATCGCCGGCGTCGCCGTCTGCTACTGGGCCGAGGCCCACGGCAACGATGCATTCACGGCGCTCGGCCTCACCGGCGGCAACATGGAAGGCAAGGAAGTCCGCTTCGGCATCGTCGCCTCGGCGCTGTTCGCCGTCATCACCACCGCCGCCTCCTGCGGCGCCGTCAACGCCATGCACGACTCCTTCACCGCGCTCGGCGGCATGATCCCGCTGATCAACATCCAGCTCGGCGAGGTCATCATCGGCGGCGTCGGCGCCGGCATGTACGGCATGCTGCTGTTCGTCATCATCTCGATCTTCGTCGCCGGCCTGATGGTGGGCCGTACGCCCGAATATGTCGGCAAGAAGATCGAGGCGAAGGAGGTCAAGATGGCGATGCTCGCCATCCTGGTGTTGCCGCTGATGTATCTCGGCTGGACGGCGGTCGCCGTCGTCTACCCGCCGGCGGTCGCCTCGATGGCGAATCCGGGCCCGCACGGCTTCAGCGAGGTGCTCTACGCCTTCGTGTCGCAGACCGGCAACAACGGCTCGGCCTTCGCGGGTCTCACCGGCAACATCCTGTTCTACAACCTGGCGGGCGCCGTCGCGATGTTCGTCGGCCGCTTCTGGATGATCATCCCCGCCATGGCGATCGCCGGCTCGCTCGCCGCCAAGAAATCCGTTCCGCCGTCCGCCGGAACCTTCCCGACCACCGGCGGCCTGTTCGTCGGCCTGGTCGTCGGCGTGGTCGTGATCGTCGGCGGACTGACATTCTTCCCGGCGCTCGCGCTGGGACCCATCGTCGAGCATCTCGCGATGGCCAGCAACACGCAGTTCTGATCGCATTCGGAGACACCACGATGGATACCACCACGTTGCGCAAGCGGATGCCCGTCTCGGCCCTGCTCGACCCCAAGATCGTGCTGCCGGCGATCGGCGCGGCCTTCGCCAAGCTCGACCCGCGCACCCTGATGAAAAATCCGGTGATGTTCGTGCTCGAGGTCGTCACCGCGCTGACCACCGTCATTCTGCTGCGCGATCTCGTGACCGGCGGCCAGAACCTGCTGTTCGAATTCCAGATCGTCGTGTGGCTGTGGTTCACCGTGCTGTTCGCCAATTTCGCCGAGGCCATCGCCGAAGGGCGCGGCAAGGCGCAGGCCGACGCGTTGCGCCGCACCCGCACCGAGACCAAGGCGAAGCTGATCGGACCGGATCGCGCGAACTACACGCTCGTTCCAGGGACCAGCTTGAAGGTCGGCGACGTCGTGATGGTCGAAGCCGGCGACATTATTCCTTCCGACGGCGAGATCATCGAGGGCGTCGCCTCGGTCAACGAAGCCGCGATCACGGGCGAGTCCGCGCCCGTCATCCGCGAATCGGGCGGCGACCGTTCGGCGGTCACCGGCGGCACGCAGGTCCTCTCCGACTGGATCCGCGTGCGCATCACCGCGGCGCAAGGCTCGACCTTTCTCGATCGCATGATCTCGCTGGTCGAGGGCGCGGAACGCCAGAAGACCCCGAACGAGATCGCGCTCAACATCCTGCTCGCGGGCCTCACCATCATCTTCGTGTTCGCCACGGTGACGATCCCGAGCTATGCCGCCTATGCGGGCGGCACGATCTCGGTGATCGTGTTGGTCGCGCTCTTTGTGACCCTCATCCCGACCACCATCGGGGCGCTGCTGTCGGCGATCGGCATCGCCGGCATGGACCGCCTGGTGCGCTTCAACGTGCTGGCGATGTCGGGCCGCGCCGTCGAGGCAGCCGGCGACGTCGATACGCTGCTGCTCGACAAGACCGGCACGATCACCCTCGGCAACCGGCAGGCGACCGAGTTCAAGCCCGTGCACGGCGTGACCGAGCAGGAGCTCGCAGACGCGGCGCAGCTCGCGTCGCTGGCCGACGAGACCCCCGAGGGGCGTTCCATCGTGGTGCTGGCGAAGGAGAAATACGGCATCCGCGGGCGCGATCTGGCCGAGCTCAACGGCAATTTCATTCCCTTCACGGCCCAGAGCCGCATGAGCGGCCTGGAAATGGGCAACTCGTGGATCCGCAAAGGCGCGGTCGATGCGATCCTGGGCTACCTGAATACGTCGTCGACCTCGGTGACGCCGACCGGCGCGGTTCGCATGCTCCAGACGGCGGTCAGCA
>Ga0208989_10000586_pt1 | contig 10895 bp, 7 predicted proteins | sample MedBloCAOM3_M1_FD_187852 | JGI IMG/M metagenome (GOLD analysis project Ga0208989, IMG submission 187852) | Forest soil microbial communities from El Dorado National Forest, California, USA - Mediterranean Blodgett CA OM3_M1 (SPAdes) (version 2) | ecosystem: Environmental > Terrestrial > Soil >...
GGGAGGTCAACCCGGCCGTGCTGGCTGCCGCCGATGCCGGAGACGAAAAATGAGCGGCGGAAAGGGCGGAAAGGGCGGAAACCTCGAATCCTTAGGAAACAGGGGCCTTTTCGAGGACGGCGCGAACCGGCGGAAACCCGGCGGAAACTGGCGGAAACCCTCTCGCCGGAGCGCGGACCTCCAGGTCCGCTCATTGCTGGGAGCGCGCCACTCCGTGGCGCATCTTCGTGGATCACACAGGCCATGAGCGCCACTGGAGTGGCGCGCTCCCAGCAAAGATCATGAGGAAGAGGCTATGCGACCTTTTCTTTCACGCCGGGCGCGATGGCGAGCTTGGCCTTGGTCTTGGCCTTGACCTCGTCGACCGTGACGCCGTCGGCGAGCTCGATCAGGGTGACGCCGCCGTCGCCCGTCTTGTCGACGCTGAAGACGCCCAGCTCGGAGATCACCATGTCGACCACCCGGCGGCCGGTGAGCGGGAGGGTGCATTCCTGCAAAAGCTTGGAGGCGCCGTCCTTGGAGACATGCTCCATGGTGACGATGACCTTGCGCACGCCGGCCACGAGATCCATCGCGCCGCCCATGCCCTTCACCATCTTGCCCGGGATCATCCAGTTGGCGAGGTCGCCGTTCTCCGCCACTTCCATGGCGCCCAGGATGGAAAGGTCGATATGGCCGCCGCGCACCATGGCGAAGCTGTCGGCCGAGGAGAAATAGGACGTGCCCTTGAGCTCGGTCACGGTCTGCTTGCCGGCATTGATGATGTCGGGATCGACTTCGTTGTCGAGCGGGAAGGGGCCGACGCCCAGCATGCCGTTCTCGCTCTGCAAGGTGATGTCGACATCCTCCGGCACGTAGTTCGACACCAGGGTCGGGATGCCGATGCCGAGATTGACGTAGTAGCCGTCCTTCAGTTCCTTGGCGGCGCGCGCCGCCATCTGATCGCGGGTCCAGGCCATTGTGCTCTCCTAACGCTCCTGCCGGGTCATGCTCTTCCGGACCGCGAGCGTCCCGCTCGCTCAGATTCATGAGCGAGCGGGACGCTCGCGGTCCGGAAGACCATGAACATGCTCTAAGCCTTGCGAATGGTGCGTTGCTCGATCTTCTTGTCGTAGGGCGCACCGCAGAGGATGCGGTTGACGAAAATGCCGGGCGTGTGGACGTGGTCGGGATCGATCGCGCCCACCGGCACCAGTTCCTCGACCTCGGCGATGCAGAGCTTGGCCGCCGTCGCCATCATCGGATTGAAGTTTCGCGCCGCCTTGCGATAGACGAGATTGCCCGACGCGTCGCCCTTCCAGGCTTTCACCAGCGCCAGGTCGCCCACCAGGCCGCGCTCCATGACATATTCATGGCCGTCGAAGACCTTGGTCTCCTTGCCCTTGGCGACTTCGGTGCCGACGCCGGTCTTGGTGTAGAAGGCGGGAATGCCCGCGCCGCCGGCGCGGCAGCGCTCGGCCAGGGTGCCTTGCGGGTTGAACTCGATCTCGAGTTTTCCTTCGAGGTAGAGCTTGGCGAAAGTCTTGTTCTCGCCGACATAGGACGAGATCATCTTCTTCACCTGGCCGGTCTCGAGCAGCAGGCCGAGCCCTTCGCCGTCGATGCCGGCATTGTTGCTGACGCAGGTCAGATTCTTTACACCCGAATCACGCACCGCGTGGATCAGCTTGTCGGGAATGCCGACCAGCCCGAAGCCGCCGCACATCACCATCATGCCGTCGTGCAGCACGCCCTCGAGCGCCGACTTGGCATCCTTGTAGACCTTGTTCGCCATTACCCCATCCTTTTCCTCCCCAGCGAAGCTGGGGAGGTGTCGCCGTCATACGGCGACGGAGGGGTCATGGGCAACAGCGACTCTGTGGCTCATGACCCCTCCGACCGCTTCGCGGCCACCTCCCCTCGCAAGCGAGGGGAGGGAAACTCAGGCTGCCTTCTTGCCGTGATGGCTGTGCAGCTTGGCGCCGAGCACGCGGCGGATGGCGTTGAACTCCGGGCTTGCGACGTCGCGCGGGCGCGGCAGGTCGAGCGCATTGTCGCTTTCGATGCGGCCGGGGCCGGGCGTCATCACGACCACGCGGTTGGCGAGGAAGATCGCCTCCTCGACGGAGTGGGTGACGAAGACCACCGTGAGCTTCGTGCGCTGCCAGATTTCCAGGAGCTCGTCCTGCAGGCGCTCGCGCGTCATGGCATCGAGCGCGCCGAACGGCTCGTCCATCAGCACCAGCTCGGCGTCGTTGGCGAGCACGCGGGCGATCGCCACGCGTTGCTTCATGCCGCCGGAGAGCTGGTGCGGGTAGGCGTTGGCGAATTTGCCGAGGCCGACCAGCTCGATGAACTTGTCGACCGTCGCCTTGACCTCCGAGCCCGCCAGGCCGCGCGCGATGGGGCCGAAGGCGATGTTCTCGCGCACGCTCAGCCACGGGAACAGCGCGTAGTCCTGGAACACCATGCCGCGCGAGGGATCAGGCTCGGCGATCGGTTTGCCCCACATCAGCGCCTCGCCGGACGACGGCTGCTCGAAGCCCGCCATGATCCTGAGCAGGGTCGACTTGCCACAGCCCGATGCGCCGATCAGGCAGACGAACTCGCCCTTGGCGATCGACAGGCTGGCGTCGGAGAGGGCGTGGATCGTCTGGTCCTGCAGCTGGAAGACTTTTGAGACCCGCCTGATCTCGACGATGGGGCGGGCCGTGTCAGCCATGATGGTTGGGGCTCCAGCGCAGCAGCCGGTTGCCGATCAGCACGACGACGCGGTCGGAGAGATAGCCCGCGACGCCGATCACGATCATGCCGCAGATCACCAGCTCGGTGCGCGACAGCGTGCGGCCATCCATGATGACCGCGCCCAGGCCCTGCGGCACGCCGGTCATCTCGCCGACCACGATGACGAACCAGGCGAGGCCCAATCCCAGCCGCAGGCCGGTGAAGATGGCGGGCGTCGCCGCCGGCAGCACGACCTTGTAGAACTGCGCATTGCCGCGGCAGCCCAGCATCGAGGCCGCCTCGAACAATTTGGGATCGACCGAGCGCACGCCGAACACGGTGTTGAGCAGGATCGGATAGAAGGCGCCCAGGCAGACCAGCGCGAAAGCCGACTTGGCGCCCAGGCCGAACAGGATCATCGACAGCGGCAGCCAGGCGGTGACGGGGATCGGCCGCATGACCTGCAGGAAGGGATCGAGCAGCATGCGCGCGGTCGGCATGCGGCCGACCATGATGCCGATCGGCAAAGCGAAAAGTGCCGCCAGCGCGAAGCCGCCATAGACCCGGCTCATCGACGCCAGCAGATGGGTGAGCAGGGTCCCCGAATAGGCATCGTCGTAGATGCCGCCCACGGCGAAATCGACCATGTACTCGGCGACCGCGTAGGGCGTCGGGATCAGCAGGGTCCAGCGCTGCGTCGTCGCCACCTGCCAGAAGGCCAGCAACAGCAACGGCACGATCAGCGCCAGGACGACGGGTTTTGCGCGGCGCCACAGCGACTTCGGTCGGCCGGCGGAAACAACCGCAGGCTCCGCGCCCGTGTCGAGGCTCGCGTCCGCGATCGTCACGGGACCTAGCTGCTGCCGAGCTCGTTGGAGAAGGTCGGATTGAGGAAGGTGTCGAACTTGGGCAGGGCGCGGATCTGCTTCAGCTCGAGCATCTGCTGGGCGTAGGTCTTGGCCTGGCCCTGCACGGTGCCGTCGAGCTTCCAGACATACTCGACATTGTTGGCGCCCAGCGCCTGGTCGACGGCGGCGCGGTTGGCGCCGAGCTTCTGCACCGTCATGTCGGTCACCAGGGGCTTGTTGGCCATCATGAACTCGACGGCCTGGCGATGGGTCTTCAGCATCGTGCGCACGAGGTCGGGGTTCTTGGCGACGGTGTCCTCGTGCGTGCCGAAGATCATGTTCAGGCCGCCCATCGGCGTGCTGTACGGATATTCGACCAGCTGGCCCGCGCCCGAGGTGATCGACAGAGCGGGGCCGGGTTCGGCGCCGACATAGGCGTCGACGTCGCCGCGCGCCAGCATGGCCGGCATCTCGCCGAACGGCACGCGCACGGCCGTGACGTCCTTGATCGACAGGCCCTCCATGCGCAGCCGCTCCATGATGAAGACCTCTTGCGTGGAGCCCGGCCAGATGCCGACGCGCTTGCCCTTGAGATCCTTGACGGTCTTGATGTCGGAGCCCGCCTTGGAGATGACGCCCATGCCCTTGTTGGACAACGCGCCCACGACGACGACGGGCTCGCCAACCGCGCCGCCTAAAATGGCGGCGGCGATGCCGAAGGTGCCGAAATCGACCGACTTGGTGACCACGGCATTCTTGCCGTCGGTCGGGCTGTCGAACACGATGATCTCGATCTTGAGGTCGGCCGGCGCGAACTTCTCATAGAAATACGGCGGCATCGAATGGACGAGCCTGAGCGCGCCCATCTTGACCGTGCGAGTCTCGGCCCGCAGCACCGACGGAGCGGCAAGGGCGGCGGCGGCAAGGCCCGCCCCGGCGAGTAGACGGCGACGCTGGATCATGAAGGGGCCTCCCGGCTTGGTTGCCCACCGGCTCGCAACAGCCGTGCCAAGTCGGATTAGAAGTCCGGTCAGTCGAGCAGGAGAAGCTGTTGCGTCAGCTGGCCGTCGGCATCGCGCAATTCATGTGTGATTGTGAAATGGTCGCCGCCGGCCACCGGAATCAGCACTCCCGGCAAGTGCTCGGCGGCCCGCTTGGCGTGAAGGTGGCGGCTGTCGGCGACCAGGGGCGGCAGCTCCGCCGTGCCGTAGGCGATGGCCAGCGGCTTTTTGATCATGGGCAGGCGCAAGGGCGACAGGGTCTCGATCTCGGCGTCGGTCAGGCGGAGCTTTTCATCGAGATAGGTGTCGCGGATCGGCCCCAGCTCGAAGACGCCGGAGATCGAAAGGCCGGCGCTCACGCGGGCGTGGCCAAGACATTGCGCCGTCAAATGGCCGCCGGCCGACCAGCCCGACAGGACGACCTTGCCGGTGATGCCGTGCGCCGGACCGTTCGCGGCCAGCCAGTCGAGGGCCGCGTCGATCTCGGCCACGATCTCGCTGAGCGAGGCATCGGGCGCCAGGGTGTAGCCTGGCAGCGCCGCGGCCCAGCCGTGCGCAACAGGTCCGGCGATCATGCTGGCGAACTGGTCCTTGCTGTTGCGCTGCCAGTAGCCGCCATGGATGAAGACGATGCAGGGCGCATTCGGATCGGCGGCCGGGAAGAGGTCCCACGTGTTGCGCTCCCGGGGCCCGTAGCGCAGGTCGAGATGCTTCGAATGGGCTTGCCGGAACACCGCCGATGCCGCGATGCGCGCTTCGTTGAGCGCGGGGCTGTTCTTGACCGCGTCCGAATTGTTGTAGGCCGCGTCGCGTTCGGCGCGGCTCATCATTCCCCAGTTCATTTTGCTCTCTCCACGATCACGATCGCGATGCCTGCGATCACCAGCATCGTGCCCAGCACCAGCGGCCAAGTCACGGACTCGCCCAGCAGGACGACCGACGAGACGATGCCGAGCAGCGGCGTGCCCAGCATGCCGAGCGAGCCGGTGACCGGCGGCAGCGCGCGGGCGACGGAGACGGCGGCCCAGGTCCCGGTCGGGCCGGCGAACACGCCGATATAGAAGAGCGTGATCCAGAGATTGGGCTGGCTGAAATCCAGATAGCCGCGGGGCTCGAAGACGAGAGCGAGAATCCAGAGCAGGATGGTCGCCACCAACATCTGCCACGGCAGCACGTCGAGCGGCTGCAGGCGCCAGCGATGCCGGCGCGCGTGCAGGACGGCCAGCGCCCAGCTGAAGCCCGCCAGCAGGAGCCAGGCGTGTCCCTCGACGACGGCGCGATCGCTCCAGTCGAAGCGCAGCGGATCGATCAGCACGACGATACCCAAAAGGCCGAGCAGGGCGCCGGCCACGCCGCGCCAGCCCACAGGCTCGCCGACCAGCAGCGACAGCGGCACCATCCACAGCATGGTCGTGTAGGCGAGCACGCCCGAGCGGCCCGGCGGCACGCTCTGCACGCCGAGAGTGGCGAAGGCGAAGAACAAGGTGAGCTGGAAGGCGCCGACCGACAGCACGATCGGCCAGTCGGCGCGGCCGGGCCACGCGAGGCGCCTGAGCGCGGCCAGCATCACGAAGGCGGCGAACGCCGATAGCGTCGCCCGCGCGGCGGCCAGCCACACCGGCGTGCTGGCCGACAGGCCGATCTTGATGGCCGGCCAGGTGAGCCCGAACAGCACGACCGTCGCGCCGAGCTGCAGCCACGCGACGCGCGGGACGCGCGCGGTATCCGCGACGGTCATTGCTGCTACGCGCGCTTGGCTTCGGCCGTGGTGAGCGGCTGCGGCAGGCGCGACAGCATCTCCTTGGGGACGACCTGCCAGAAGTGGTCGAGACAGCGGTTCCAGTCGTTCAGCAGGCGCGCGCCCAGCGGCGACTTGGTCTCGGCGACATGCTCCTCGACCAGTGCCTTGAGCACCGCTTCCCAATGCGGATGGTCGATGCGCTGGAAGCTCACGGTCTCGGGATTGACCTTGAGCGCGAACAGATTCTCCGGGTCGTAGACGAAGGCCATGCCGCCCGTCATGCCGGCGGCGAAGTTGACGCCGATCGACCCCAGGATCACCGCGGTGCCGCCGGTCATGTATTCGCAGCCGTTCGAGCCCACGCCCTCGACCACCGTGTCGGCGCCGGAGTTCCGGACGGCGAAGCGCTCGCCGGCGCTGCCCGAGGCGAACAGCTTGCCGGCGGTGGCACCGTAGAGGACCGTGTTGCCGATGATGGCGTTGTGCTCGGGGACGAGCTTGCTCGACACGGTGGGCTTCACCACGATGGTGCCGCCGCTCAAGCCCTTGCCGACATAGTCGTTGGCATCGCCGAGCACTTCGAGCTTGATGCCGCGCACGGCGAAGGCGCCCAGCGACTGGCCGGCGGTGCCGCGCAGGCGCACCGTCACGGTGTCGGGCTGCAGCTCCGCCATGCCGTACTTGCGCGTGATCATGGCGGAGAGTCGCGTACCCACGGCGCGATGAGTGTTCCGCACGCTGTATTGCAGCTGCATCTTCTCGCGATGGGTGAAGAGCGGCTGGGCGTCGCGGATCATCTGGGCATCCAGCGTGTCGGGCACCTCGTTGCGTCCCTTGACCGTGCAGTGCGCCGCCTCGCGGCCACCGTCGGGCCGGGTCAGCAGCGCATTGAGATCGAGGTCGTCGAGATAGCGCGCGCCGCGGCTCACCTGCCTCAGAAGGTCGGAGCGGCCGACGATCTCGAGCAGCGAGCGGTAGCCGAGCTGGGCCAGGATCCCGCGCACCTCCTCGGCGATGAAGCTGAAGAGGTTGACCACCTTCTCAGGGCTCCCCTCGAACTTGGCGCGCAGCTTCGGGTCCTGCGTGCAGACGCCCACCGGGCAGGTGTTGGAATGGCACTGCCGCACCATGATGCAGCCCATGGCGACCAGCGAGGCCGTGCCGATGCCGTATTCCTCGGCGCCCAGCATGGCGGCGATCACCACGTCGCGGCCGGTCTTGATGCCGCCGTCGGTGCGCAGCAGCACCTTCTCGCGCAGGCGATTGAGCGTCAGCACCTGGTGCGTCTCCGACAGGCCCATCTCCCACGGGATGCCGGCATACTTGATGCTGGTCTGGGGCGAGGCGCCGGTGCCGCCGCTATGGCCCGACACCAGGATAACGTCGGCCTTGGCCTTGGCGACGCCGGCCGCGATGGTGCCGATGCCCGAGCGCGCCACCAGCTTCACCGTCACCCGCGCCTCGGGATTGATCTGCTTGAGATCGTAGATGAGCTGCGCCAGGTCCTCGATCGAATAGATGTCGTGATGCGGCGGCGGGCTGATCAGGGTGACGCCGGGCGTCGAATGGCGCAGGCGCGCGATCATCTCGCTCACCTTGACGCCGGGCAATTGCCCGCCTTCGCCGGGCTTGGCGCCCTGGGCCACCTTGATCTCGAGCTCGCGGCAGTTGTTGAGATATTCCGCCGTGACGCCGAAGCGGCCCGAGGCCACCTGCTTGATCGCCGACGAGGCGTTGTCGCCGTTGGAGCGCGCCTTGTAGCGCGCCGGATCCTCGCCGCCTTCGCCCGAATCCGACTTGGCGCCGATCCTGTTCATGGCGATCGACAGCGTCTCGTGCGCCTCCGGCCCCAGCGCGCCCAGCGAGATGCCGGGCGCCACCAGCCGCTTGCGCAGCTCGGTGATCGATTCGACCTCGTCGATGGCCACGGCCGCGCGGTCGGTCTTGAAGTCCAAAAGGTCGCGCAGGTTGATGGGCGGCAGGCGGCGCACCTGCTCGCTGTACTTGCGGTATTTTTCATAGGATTCGGTTTTCACCGCATCCTGCAGCATGTGGATGAGGTTGCCCTCGAAATTGTGCCGGTCGCCGCCCTGCCGCATCTTGTAGAAGCCGCCGATCGGCAGGGAGATCACGTCCTCGTCGAAGGCGCGGGCGTGCTGCTCGGCGATCTTCTCCTGCACGCCGCGCAGGCCGATGCCGGAGATGCGCGACGGCATGCCGGGGAAGAACTCGGCGACCAGCGAACGCGAGAGGCCCACCGCCTCGAAGTTGCAGCCGCCGCGATAGGACGACAGCACCGAGATGCCCATCTTGGACATCACCTTCAGCAGCCCGTCGTCCAGCGCCTTCTTGTAATTGGCCAGGCATGCCCCGAGCGAGAGCTTGCCGAACAGGCCGCGGGCGTGGCGGGCGGCGATCGTCTCCTCGGCGAGGTAGGGGTTCACCGTGGTGGCGCCGACGCCGATGATGACGGCGGCATAATGCACGTCGAGGCACTCGCCCGAGCGCACGTTGAGCGAAGTAAAGGTGCGCAGCGACTGGCGCACCAGGTAGGAATGCACGCAGCCCGCCGCCAGGATCATCGGCAGCGCCGCGCGGTCGGCGTCGACATTGGCGTCGGTCAGCACGATGTGCAGGCAGCCGCGGCGCACCGCTTCCTCGGCCTCGTGGCAGATGCGCTCGAAGGCCTGGCGCATGACGTCGAGGCCACCTTTGGGATCGAAGGTGCAGTCGATGCGCGCGACCAGATGGTCCATGTACTTGCGCATCGCCTCGAACTCGGCGTTGAGCACGATCGGCGACTGCAGCGAGAGCATCTCGCTCTGCTCGGGACTCTCGTCGAGGATGTTGCCGAGATTGCCGAGCCGCGTGCGCAGGGTCATGACGTTGCGCTCGCGCAGGGAGTCGATCGGCGGGTTTGTCACCTGGCTGAAATTCTGCCGGAAGTAATGGTGCATGCCGCGATAGGTGTCGCTGAGCACCGCGAGCGGCGCATCGTCGCCCATCGAGCCCACGGCTTCCTTGCCGTCCTCGACCATGGGATGGAGGATCATTTCCAGATCCTCGATCGACCAGCCGGACGAGAATTGCCGGCGGCGCAGTTCGTCCGGCTGGAAATGCTCGGCGGCCGGGGTTTCCTGCTTAATCAAAGAGTCCAGCTCGACGGTGCGCGTCGTCCAGCTGGCATAGTCGTGCGTCTCCGCCAGCATGTCCTTCAGCTCGCGGTCCTTGTAGAGCAGCGGCTGGTCCATATCGACAGCCAGCATCTCGCCCGGACCCAGGCGGCCCTTCTCGACGATCTTGGCCTCGTCCTGCGGCACCATGCCGGCTTCGGAACCGGCGATCAGAAGCTCGTCCGAGGTGCGCACGTAGCGCATCGGCCTGAGTCCGTTGCGGTCGAGGCCGACCAGCGCCCACTTGCCGGCGACGGCGGCGATGGCGGCCGGGCCGTCCCACGGCTCCATGACGCCATTCACATAGTGGTACATGGCGCGGTGCTTGGCCGGCACGTTGGGGTTCGATCCCAAGGCCTCGGGGATCATCATCGCCTTGACCATCGGCAGGTTGCGATGGCCGCGCACCAGAAGCTCGAACACGTTGTCGAGCGCCGAGGAGTCCGACGCGTCGGGCTGGATGATCGGCTTGAGGTCCTCGATCGAGCGGCCGAAGCCGTCATGCTCGAGCCGCGCCTCGTGGCTCTTCATCCAGTTGACGTTGCCCAGAAGCGTGTTGATCTCGCCGTTATGGGCCAGCACGCGGAAGGGCTGCGCCAGCTTCCATTGCGGGAAGGTGTTGGTCGAATAGCGCTGGTGGAAGATCGCAAACCGCGAGGTGAAGCGTTCGTCCAGAATGTCGGGATAGAAGGCCGACAGGTGCTCGGCCAGGAACATGCCCTTGTAGACGACCGAGCGGCAGCTGAGCGAGCAGACGTAGAATTCGGGGACGTTCTCGGCCAGCGCCGCCTTCTCCATGCGGCGGCGCAGGATGTAGAGCTGCTTCTCGAACTCGCGGTTGTCGAGCCGGGGGTCGCCGCGGCCGATCAGGATCTGCTCGATCTCGGGCCGCGTGGCGTTGGCCTTCTCGCCGATCACCGAAATGTCGACCGGCACCTGGCGCCAGCCCAGGATGGTGTGGCCGAAGCGCAGGATCTCGGTCTCGACGATGGTGCGGCAGCGCTCCTGGGCCAAAAGGTCGGTGCGCGGCAGGAACACCATGCCGACGGCGATGCGGCCGACCTGCGGGGTCTCGCCGCTCGAATCGCGCACGTGATCGCGAAAGAAGTCCTGCGGAATCTCGACATGGATGCCGGCACCGTCGCCGGTCTTGCCGTCGGCATCGACGGCGCCGCGGTGCCACACCGCCTTCAGCGCATCGATACCGGCCGCCACCACGTCGCGGCGGCGCTTGCCGTCCAGCGCCACGACCAGGCCGACGCCGCAGGAGTCGATCTCCTGGGCGGGGTTGTAGCCGTAGGCGGCGGTGAGCTTGGCGACACCGGCCTTGTAGTCGCGAACGAAATCTTGTGCGGACATGACGTAGTTCCTTTCACCACCCGTCATCCCGACCGGAGCGAAGCGGAGTGGAGGGACCTCGTCTTCCTCT
>Ga0208989_10000587_pt1 | contig 10891 bp, 11 predicted proteins | sample MedBloCAOM3_M1_FD_187852 | JGI IMG/M metagenome (GOLD analysis project Ga0208989, IMG submission 187852) | Forest soil microbial communities from El Dorado National Forest, California, USA - Mediterranean Blodgett CA OM3_M1 (SPAdes) (version 2) | ecosystem: Environmental > Terrestrial > Soil >...
ACCGCCCGGGAGCTTTGCGCCCGCGGTCCAGGGGCCAGCGCGCGTACCGAGGCGGGCGGCGAGCCGATTCACCGCGTCCTCCGCCAGCGCGCGATGGGTGGTGATCTTGCCCCCGAACACCGACAGCAGGGGCGCGGGCCGCTGGTCGAGCTCCAGGGCGTAGTCGCGCGTCACCCGGGCGGGATCGGTCGATTCATCGGCGAGCAGGGGCCGCACGCCCGAGTAGCTCCACACGACATTGGCCGGCGCGATCTGCTGCCTGAAGTAGCGGTTGGCGAGCGCGCACAGGTAGGACACTTCCCCGGCATCGATGGCGACCGCCGCCGGATCCGCGCGGTAGTCGACGTCCGTGGTGCCGAGCAGAGTGAAGTCGTGCTCGTAGGGAATCGCGAACACGATGCGCCGGTCCTCGTTCTGGAAGATGTAGGCGAAGCGATGCGCGAACAGCCGTGGCACCACGATGTGGCTGCCCTTCACGAGCCGCACCTGGTGCGCCGCACGCACCGGCGTGGCCTCTGCGACGAAGCGACTGACCCAGGGACCGGTGGCGTTCACCACCGCGCGCGCGTCGATGACGCGCGGCTCGCGGCCGCAGCTGAGAGTTGCGCTCCAGCCGGCGCCGCGCGGCGTCAGCCGCTCACAGCGGGTGCGAGTGAGGATCGTGGCGCCGCGTGCCTGCGCATCGAGTGCGTTCAGGACCACGAGTCGCGCATCGTCGGCCTGCCCGTCGGAGTACACGAAACCGCGCCGGTACCCCTCCTTGAGCGGCTCGCCGGCGATATGCGTGCGCAGGTCGACGGATGCGGACCCCGCCAGGCGCGCGCGTGCGGCCAGGTGATCGTAGAGAAACAGGCCGGCGCGGATCATCCACGCCGGGCGCAGGTGCGCGGCGTGCGGCATGATGAAGCGCAGCGGGCGCATGATGTGCGGCGCCGCGCCGAGCAGCACCTCGCGCTCACGCAGCGCCTTGCGCACCAGGCAGAAGCGCAGCTCCTCGAGATAACGCAGGCCGCCGTGGATGAGCTTGGTGCTGGCGGAGGAGGTGTGTGCCGCCAGATCGTCCTGCTCGCACAGCAGCACTTTAAGTCCGCGTCCGGCCGCGTCGCGGGCTATCCCGGTGCCGTTGATCCCCCCACCGACGACCAGCAGGTCGTAGCTTGCCGCCGTAGGGTCGCTCACGCCCGGCGCGGCGCCTGCTGGCCGTAATAGTCCGGATAGTCCTGGGAGAGTCCCTTGAAGCGGCGGTGAATCCACAGGTACTGCTCCGGGGCTACACGCACCTGTGCCTCAATCAGACGGTTGAAGCGCTCGGTGTCGGCCGCCGGGGAGTCGCTCGGGAAGTTCTCGAGGGGCGGATGGATGACCGCGCGGTAGCCCTGCGTTCCGGGCAGGCGCTGCAGGAAGTACGGCAACACCGTGGCCCCGGTCATGCGCGCCAGGCGCGACGTCAGGGTGTTGGTGGCCGCGGGGATGCCGAACAACGGCACCATCTCCGCGCCCTTCTTGCGATAGCTCTGATCGGGGGCATACCACACGCACTCGTTGTTCTTCAGCGCCGTGATGAAGGCGCGAATGTCGTCCCTGGGAATGCCCTGGCCGCCATACCGACAGCGGAAGCGCCGCAGGGCGTACGCCAGCACCTCGTTCTTGGTCGGCCGGTAGAGAAAGCTGACCGGCGCCACCGAGACGAGCGCGCGGCCCGCCATCTCCATTGGCGTGAAATGGGCGGTGAGCAGAATGACGCCCCGGCCGCGCGTCACGGCGGCTCGCAGATGCTCGGCGCCCTCGATACGCACGAGGCGCGCGAGCCGCGCGGGCGAGAGCCACCAGGCGAGCGGTATTTCCAGCAGCGCGATCCCCAGACTCGCGAAGTGCCGATCGAGCAGCTCCTCACGCGCCCGCGGGGATAGCTCGGGAAAGCACAACTCGAGGTTGCGGCGCGCCGTCTTGACGAAGCCGATCGGCAGGTGGCGCAGTACCGCGCCCAACAGACTCCCGAGGCGCACCATCAACGGGAACGGCAGCAATGCCATGACACGTAACAACCCCAGGCCGGCCCAGGTGAGCCAGTATCGGGGCGCGAGCAGCCTCAGTCGCGTTGGCACTGTGGCACAAAGAATAACCCAATCGCGGGCCGCTGTGATCCAATGCGCCCGATGAGCAGCGCCGGCACACGCTACCTCGAAGTGCGCCTCGCGCACCTCAGTCTGCGCCGCGGTGGGCGCAACGTCCTCAAGGGCATCAGCTGGACCATACGGCCGGGGGAACGCTGGGTGCTGGCCGGCGCCAACGGGGCCGGCAAGACGCAGCTGTTGAAACTCGTTGCCGGCGTCGTGTGGCCCGCACCCGCGGCGCGCGCGACGCGCCACTATCTCGCGGACCGGCAGGTCAACAGCACGCCCTATGGGATCAAGGACGAAATCGCGTATCTCGGAGCGGAGCGGCAGGACAAGTATCAGCGCTACGGCTGGAACATGCCGGTCGAGCGCATCGTCGGGACGGGCCTGTATCGAACCGACATCCCCCTCGATGCGCTGAGCGTGGCCGACCGCCAGCGCATTCACCGCACGCTCGAGCGTCTCGCGGTGGCGCACCTGGCGCCGCGCCGGTTGCTGTCCCTGTCCTACGGGGAAAGGCGCGTGATCCTGCTGGCGCGCGCACTGGTATCGCGGCCGCGGCTGTTGTTGCTCGATGAGGTGCTGAACGGACTGGATGAGATCAACCGCACGCGCGTGCTGCGTTGGCTCGGGCGCCAGACCGGCCGCCTGCCCTGGGTGCTCGCCACGCACCGGATCGAGGACGTGCCGCCGGGCGCCACTCACGCGCTGGTGCTGCGCGGCGGACGGATCGTGTACCGCGGGGCGCTGCGTGGCGCGCCGCTCACCCGGTGGCTCGCAGCGCCGGTGCGCCGTACGTCGCCGGCGGCGAATGCACGCCGTGCCGCACGCCCCGGCGGGCGGCGCCTCGTGCGGCTGATCAACGCGCGGGTGTACCTGGAACAGCGCTGCGTGCTCGAAGGGATTTCCCTGACGGTGCGCGCCGGCGAGTTCTGGCTGATCCACGGGCGCAACGGTTCCGGCAAGACGACGCTGCTGCGCACTCTGTACGGCGATCACGGCGTGGCCGTGGGTGGAGCGATCGAGCGCGCGGGCATCGGTGCGGGTGTGGCCCTGGAGGTGTTCAAAAAGCGCGTGGGCCTGGTCGCTCCGCATCTGCAAGCCGATCATCCGGCGCAGCTCACGGTAGCGGAGGTGGTGCAATCCGGGCGCCATGCGAGCGTCGGTCTCAACGATGCGCCGAGCGCGGCCGATCGGTTCGCGGCGCGGCGGACGCTGGCGCTGTTCGCTCTGACGAGGCTCGCAACACGCACCCTGGGTGAGCTCTCCTACGGACAGTCGCGTCGCGTGTTGTTTGCCCGCGCCTGGGTGCGCGAGCCCGAGCTGCTGCTGCTCGATGAGCCATTGGCGGGCGTCGACAGTCCCACGCGCCGCGCCCTGGGGGAACGCGTGCTCGCCCTGGCGGCGGGCGGGACCGCCGTGGTGGTGAGTGCTCATCGCCCGGGTGATTGGCTCAGGTGTGCAACCCATGAACTCGAGCTGGCAGGTGGTCGCGCCCGCTACTGCGGTCCGATCCGCCCGATCCCCGAGCACCGCCGGCTGGCCGCGGGAGCCGCACGGTGAGGCCGCGCGGCCCCGGGACCATGCTCGCGTGGGCGGCGGTCGCGCTGATCGGCGCAATCGCCGGCGCGGTGTTGCTGTGGAAGGGATATGCCGGCTCGCAGCAGCACCCGCCGCGCGAGCTCCTCGCCGGCGGTAACGAGCCGCCCGCGCCGCGCGTGGCGCCCGAGCTCGAGTCGCTCGATCGACGCGCCCTGGAAGCCGCCGCCGGCTACGCCGGCGAACACGGTTCCCAAGCGCTGATCGTCAGCCGCCACGATCACATCGTGTTCGAGCGCTACTGGCAGGGCACGGGCTTCGATACCCTGGCCGACGCACAGTCCTTCACGCCGCTGCTGGCGGCGCTCGCCGCCGGGGTAGCGATCTCGCACCGCCGGATCGGCTGGCCGGATCAGCCGATCGGCGCGCTCCTCATCGAGTGGCGCCAGGACCCCCGTGGCGCCATCACCGTACGCGACCTCCTGCAGAGCTCGAGCGGGCTGGCGCGTTCTGCGACTCGAGACTCCGGCACGGATCTCGTCGCCGCCTCCTTGAGCGAGCCGCTCGCCGGCACGCCGGGCATCACGCGCCTCGAGCAGCCTGCGGACGCGCAGCTGCTGGCGCTGGTTCTCGAGCGCGCGAGCGGTGAGCGCTACGCGGCCTACCTGTCGCAGGCCCTGTGGCGGCGAATCGGGGCGGGGGACGCGTGGCTGCGGCTCGACCGACCCGGAGGCGCGGCGCACGCGGACTGCTGCCTGCTGGCGCGCCAGGGTGACTGGATCCGCATCGGGCAGCTGCTGCTTGGCGATGGCAACTACCGCGGCGATGAGGTCATTCGTCCCGGCTGGGTGACGCTCATGCGCACGCCCTCCAGGGGCGATCCGCGGTACGGCGCCTACCTGCGCCTCGGATCGCCTGCCGCGCCCGGGCGCGAACCGTACGCCGCACGCGACCTGTTCGCGGTGCAGGGCGAGGGTGGCAATCGGCTGTGGCTCGTGCCCTCGCTGCAGATCGCGATACTGCGCACCGCGCCCGCGGGCCGCGATGCCGACTGGGACGACGCCCGCATTCCCAACCTGATCATTCGCGCGGCGCGCGACTATCTGCCGCCGGCGCAACCCGGCACGGACGTGTCGGCGCTCGTCCCCGCCCATAAACCTTAGAGAGTGAGGCAAGGTGCGCCGACAGCTCGGAGCGCTGTTTCTCTTCTGCATCATCGATACGCTCGGGTTCGGCATCCTGATTCCGCTGGTGCCGTACATGGCGGACCGCTTCGGCACGGCGCCCGCTTTCATCACGCCGCTCCTCGGCAGCTATTCGCTGTGCCAGCTGCTGGCGGCGCCGTTCTGGGGCCGTCTGAGCGATCGCTACGGGCGGCGGCCGATCCTCATGAGCAGTCTCGGCGGTGCCTGCGTGTCGTACGTGTTGCTCGGCTGCGCGCGCAACATCTGGTGGCTGCTTGCCTCACGCATGCTCGCCGGTTTCATGGCCGGCAATATTGCGGCGGCCTTCGCCTACGCCTCGGACGTGAGCGCTCCGCAGCAGCGCGCGGCCACGCTCGGTCTGATCGGCGCGGCCATCGGCATCGGCTTCGCGCTCGGCCCGCCATTGGGTGGTTTGCTGGCGGGCAAGGATCCCGCCGGCGCTGATTTCGTGGCACCGGCCGTGGTAGCGACGTGCCTGAGCCTGCTCGCGATCCTGCTGGTGAGATGGGTGCTCCCGGAGAGTCACCCCGCCGCGCAGCGGCGGCAGCACGCCGATGAGCCACGGCGCGGATCATGGCGGTTGCTGCGCGAGCGCCCGGCGCTCGCCTTGCTCGCCGCCGCGACGCTGGCCGTGACCTACTCGCAGTCGATCCTCGAATCGATCTTCGCGATCTGGGCGCTGCACAAGTACGGCTTCGGGCCGCGCACCGTCGGATTTCTGTTGTTCAGTGTCGCCCTGCCGGCGCTGCTGATGCAGGGCGGGGCGGTGCGCTTCCTCGCTCCGTGGCTCGGAGAGGCGCGTCTGGCGATGTTCGGCGTGCTCGCCTACGTGGCGGGACTCATCACCCTCAGCCAGGCGCCGGCGCTCGCCGTCACCGTCATCGGGCTGCTGTTGTGCGGCACCGGGCTCGGCGCCTACAACCCGAGCGCGTTCGCGCTCGCCTCGAAGCAGTCGCGCGGTCACGACCGCGGGGCGGTGCTGGGCGCGTACGTGGCGAGCGCGAGTCTGGCGCGCGTGATCGGACCCTTCACGTCCGGTCTGATCTATGCGCTGTTGGGGGCGGGGGCGCCGTTTCTGATCGGCGCGTGCGTCACGCTGCCGGCCGCCTGGCTGGTGCGACGGGTGCCTGCCGCTACCCCGGCGGGACCGGAGTGAGCGCCACTTCGATGGCGTCGCCGACGACGCGCACCGTGTGCGTGGTCAGCGGCACTTCCGCGGGCGGCCCGAGCACCCGGCCGTCACGGATATCGAACGAGCCGCCGTGCAACGGGCAGACCAGCCGCGTGGCGCGCAGCCGTCCTTCGCACAGGCGCGCATGCGCGTGCGTGCAGATGTTATCCAGGGCGAACACGCCTTCACGGGTGTGACAGATCACGATCTCGCGCCCGCCGATGACACAGGCGCGCATACTTCCGGGCGGAACCGCGGCGAGCGGAAGTAGCGCTTCGAACTGTGGCATGACGTTCCTGACACGCGATCCTAAAACGCGATCTCGGTCTCGAATATCGACACCGCCTGGCCGCTGATCCAGACGCCGGCCAGGGTTTCACCGCTGAATTCGAGCTCGACCTCGACCCGTCCGGGTCGATGCAGCGAGTGCCCCTGGATGCCGGTAAAGTGCGCGCGCTCGCCGCTGCGTGTGAGCAGCTGCAGCTGCGCGAGATAGGCCCCGAGGAGGCCGTGGGCGTTGCCGCTGACCGGGTCCTCGGCGATGCCGAGCGCCGGGCAGAACATGCGAGACTCGGTCAGATGGTCCGGGGCGCCCGGCGTGAGGGTGAAGACGAAGTAACCGGCCGCGCCGATCTGCGCCGACAGCGTCGTGAGCCGTGCGAGGTCGGGTTTCAGATGCTTGAGGGGTTCGGGCCCGCGCACGCCGATCAGCAGCCGCGTGCCGATCGCGCCGACGATACGCAGCGGTATGCGGGGGTCGAGACTCTCGGAGGCGAGCGCCAGCGCATCGAGCACCGCGAGTCGCTCGCGATCGTTGAGCTCGCGGCCCACGGGCGGGGGGCTGCGGCGAATCGCGATGCGGCGATCCGGTTCGCTGCCCCGTACCTCGATGTCGACGATCCCGGCCTTGGACTTCTGTCGCTGCCGGCGCGGCGCGTCGTGCCGGCGCGATAACACGTACTGCGCGGCCACGGTGGCGTGGCCCACGAACCCGGCCTCGCTGCGCGGCGTGAAGAAGCGCGCCCGCACCGTGTGATCGGCGCCGTCCGGGGAAAGGATGAAGGCGGTCTCGGCGTTGTTGAGCTCGCGCGCGATGGCGAGCATCTGCGCCTCGGTGAGCGCATCGGCATTCAGCACCACACCGGTCGGGTTTCCGGTGAAGGGTTCGCGGGTGAACGCGTCAACCTGATGAACCTGGATCTTACGCGTCATCGTTCCTCACCCGCCGTTTTCGCCCTGGCAGGCAATTCTAATCCCCGGCGCGATCATAGCCGCAGCTGCCTCGAGGCGGTGCGTGCAATACTGAGGCCAAGGTCTTCGGAGGCGACACGCATGGACATCGGGGTCGAGATCAGCCTGTATCCGCTCCACAGCGACTTCGTTGCGCCGATCCGCGCGTTCGTCGCGCGCCTGAACCAGGACCCGCGGCTCAAGGTCGTGACGAACAGCCTGAGCACGCAGGTGTTCGGAGCATATGAGGAGGTCATGGAGGCACTGCGACGGGAGCTGCGCACAACGTTCCAGAGTCTGGAGCAAGGATCTGACAAGGCCGTGTTCGTGATGAAGGTGCTGGGGCCGCTGCCGCCGGCCTGACACGCATACGCCCGGCCGGGCTGGCGGCCTGCATAGCGAACCGGCAAACTAGCAGATTCGGGGCACGTCCGCCTCAAGCAAATCCCGAGGGTCTCGAGGTACCTGCATGGCACTGATGCGAGTCGTGGATCGCGACGGAGTCGAGCACGAAGTAGACGGTAAGACCGGATTGAAGGTGATGGAGAATCTGCGCGAGCTCGACTACGGCGTTGCGGCCATCTGCGGCGGTATGTGCTCCTGCGCCACCTGTCACGTGTACGTGGATGCGGAGTGGCAGCCGAGGCTGCCGGCGATGATGTCGGATGAGCGCGAGCTGCTGTCGGAACTGTCGCACTACCAGGAGAATTCGCGCCTCTCCTGCCAGGTCGAATTCACCGCGGAGCTGGCCGGGCTGCGCGTGCGGATCGCGCCCGACGAGTAGCGAGCGATGGCCACCGCGAGTGTCCAGGTCGAGACCCGCGGTGCCGTGGCGCTCGTCACCCTGAACCGCCCGGAGAGCGCCAACACGCTCAATCTGCAGATGGCAATGGATCTGCTCGCCGCCGCCATGACCTGCGCGCGCAATGCCGCGGTGCGCGCGGTCATTCTGACGGGCGCCGGCCATCATTTCTGCTTCGGCGGCGACCTGCGCGGCATGACGGCGCGCGCCGGCGCCGGGAATGATTACGTGCGCGAGCTCACCACCTATCTGCACGCGGCGATATCGCACTTTGTGCGCATGGACGCACCGGTCATCGCCGCGGTCAACGGTACCGCCGCGGGCGCGGGTGTCGGACTGGTTGCGATGGCGGATCTCGCGCTGTGCGGGCGCAGCTCGAAGTTCAACCTCGCCTACACCAACGTCGGCCTGACGCCCGATGCCGGCACCTCGTTCCTGCTGCCGCGGATCGTGGGCGTCAAGCGCGCCATGGAGTTGCTGCTGCTCAACCGCGCCCTGCCGGCCGCCGAGGCGCTCACCTGGGGCCTGGTGAACGAGGTTGTGAGCGACGAGCAGCTGCCGGCGCGCGCGCTGGAGATCGCCGAGCAGCTGGCGCGCGGCGCGAGCGGCGCGTTCGGGGCCACCAAGCGGCTGCTGGCGCACTCCCTCGGCGCCTTCGAGTCGCACATGGTTCTCGAAAGCGAGACCATTGCCGCCCACGCCGTGAGCGCGGAGGGCGCGGAAGGCATCGAGGCGTTTCTCGACAAGCGTGAGCCGCGATTTCCCGAGGCGGGTTCCCGGTAAGGTCGCAGGGGGTGAGTGCACCGTCATGGCGTGGTTTTTCGTGGCACTGGTCGCAGCCCTGGGCCTCATCGTGGTGCGTGTCTACTCCAAGCTGCGAACGGCGCGCCGCGCGCGCGCCGAAACCTGGGACGAGCAGGTCATCGGGCGTCTGCGCTCGCAGGGTTACGTGCCCTTCAACGACTACCGGGTCGATTTCTTCCTCGCCCTGCCCGATGAGGCTGCCTGCCAGGGTGCGCGCGAGCGGCTCGAGCCGGAGTTCAGTGTCGACGTGAAGCCGCTCAAGAACGACCCGGAGCTTCGCTTCAGCCTGCACGCCACCAAGACCATGCGCCTGATCGTGCCGGACATGCAGGACATCAGCCGCCGCCTGGGGGCGCTCGCCGCCGAGTACCACGGACGCTACGACGGCTGGGCAGCGTGAGGCGGTTCGCGAGCAGCGACGGTCAAAACAAAGAGTGCGGTCAGCGCTTTTCGGTCTGGCGCCTGACGGCTTCGGCGGCGGCGGCGATCGCCTGCGGATCGCCGAGGTAGCGGCTGCCGCACGGCTGCAACTCGCCGTCGAGCTCGTAGAGCAGCGGCACGCCGGTCGGAATGTTGAGCTCGACGATTTCACTCGCGGGGATCCGGTCGAGCATCTTGACCATGGCGCGCAGGCTGTTGCCGTGCGCCACGACCAGCACGTCGCGGCCGGTGCGCAGCTCGGGCGCGATGCGCGCGTGCCAGAAGGGCTGCACGCGCGCCAGCGTGTCCTGCAACGACTCGGTGGCGGGCAGCTCAGATGGATCGACGCCGGCGTAGCGCGGGTCGAAGCGCGGGTGGCGCGGATCGTCGCTGGTGAGCGGCGGCGGCGGAATGTCGTAACTGCGGCGCCAGATCTGCACCTGGGCTTCGCCGTGCTGCGCCACCGTCTGTGCCTTGTTGAGCCCCTGCAGCGCTCCGTAATGGCGCTCGTTCAGCCGCCAGGAGCGTTCCACCGGGATCCACATGCGATCCATCTCATCGAGCATGATCCACAGGGTGCGGATGGCGCGCTTCAGCACCGAGGTGAACGCCACATCGACGCCCACAGCCTGCGCGAGCAACTCGCGTCCGGCCTGCGCCGCCTCGGCGCGCCCGGAATCCGACAGATCGACGTCGGTCCAGCCGGTGAACAGGTTCTCTAGGTTCCAGGTGCTCTGGCCGTGGCGAACCAGGATGAGATGTCCGGGCATCTCAATTGGCCAGCTTGCGCACCGACTCCACGCCGACGGTGAGCGTGGCGAAGTCGCCCGCGCCCGCCGCGCGCATGTCCGCGAGCGTGCGCTGCCAGTGCGCCAGGTCCTTGCCGGCCGCTTCCACCCAGGCGGTGACGCGCACTTCCGCGGCGCCGCGATCCTTGCGCGCCAGCACCCGCTCGGTGAGTCGCCGGTGGACCCGCAGCGCCGTATCGCGCAGCGCGGTGCGGGCGATCGCCTGCCACGGGCCCTCGACCGTCAGCTTCTCGATGCCCGCGCGCAGCCAGTCAAAGCCGATGCGTTTGCCGACTTCGAAATACACGCGCGCGGTCTCGGCGACCCTGACGCGATGCGCGGCGGAGATTTCCACGATGTCGAGGGCGGCGTTGAGCGCTTCGAGGCTGGCGACGCGCGCCGCGAGCGCGGGCGGCAGGCCCGCCTGGCTGTAGCGCGTGCGGCTGTCGTCAAAGCGCACGAGCTCCGCCCCGGTGAGCACCTGGGCAATCTCCGCCTCCAGCTCCTGCACGCCGTCGCGGAACTCGGCCACGGCGGCGGCGACCTGCAGACCGCTGCTGCGCGAGGTGAGCAGCCAGTAGGTCGCATGTCGCAGCAGGCGGCTGGTCTGAAATGCGGCTTCGTACTGCAGCTTGGCCGGCACCTTGTTGTCGAGCGCCTCGATGTGCTCCCACACGGCGCGCATCGCGAAGATCTCGCGCGCCGCCGTGTAGGCGCGCGCAATCTGGGCCGGCTCCGCGCCGGTGTCCTCCTGCGCCCGCGGCACGAACGTCGGCCCCATGCGATTGACCAGGCTGTTGGTGGTGGCGGGGGCG
>Ga0208989_10000588_pt1 | contig 10887 bp, 11 predicted proteins | sample MedBloCAOM3_M1_FD_187852 | JGI IMG/M metagenome (GOLD analysis project Ga0208989, IMG submission 187852) | Forest soil microbial communities from El Dorado National Forest, California, USA - Mediterranean Blodgett CA OM3_M1 (SPAdes) (version 2) | ecosystem: Environmental > Terrestrial > Soil >...
TGTTCGTGCTCGACATCCCGCCCGGCGGCGCGACCTCGCCGCAACGCCATCTCTACGAGGACGTCTACTATGTGCTGGAAGGCAGCGGCAGCACCCAGATCGAGTTCGCCGACGGCAAGAAGCGCAGCTTCGAATGGGGACCGCGCAGCCTGTTCGCCATTCCGCTCAACGCCAAGCACCGGCACTTCAACGCCAGCGGCCGCGAGCGCGCGCTGCTCGTCACTACCACCGACCTGCCGCTGGTGATGAACACCTTCCACAACGAGAAATTCATTTTCGACACCGACTTCGAGTTCGGCGACCGCACCGGCAAGAACGAGTATTTCGCCGGCGAGGGCGATCTCATCACGGTGCGGCCCGGCAATCACATGTGGGAGACGAACTTCGTGCCGGACCTCGCCGCCATCGAGCTCAAGTCCTGGGGCGACCGCGGCGCCGGCGGCTCCAACATCATGTTCGTGCTCGCCGACGGCACCATGCACGCCCATATCTCCGAGATGCCGGTCGGCACCTACAAGAAGGGTCACCGTCACGGCCCCGGCTTCCACGTGATGTGCGTGACCGGCCACGGCTATTCGCTCGCCTGGTTCGACGGCGAGAAGGATTTCACCCGCATCGACTGGAAGCATGGCACCGTGTTTCCGCCCTGCGACCAGCAGTTCCACCAGCACTTCAACGCCAGCCAGCAGCCGGCGCGCTATCTGGCGACCGGCGTCGGCGGCCTGCGCTATCCGCTCACCTTGTCGCAGCGGCGCTCGCTCCTGGGCGTCAAGCCGGGCGAGAAGGGCGCGGTGTCGGTCGACATCAAGGAAGGCGGCGACCAGATCGAATACACCGACCAGGATGCGCGCATCCACAAGATCTGGCTCAAGGAAATGGCCAAGAACGGCGTCGAGCCCAAAATGGAGAAATATTTTCCGCAGGCCGAGCGCGCGCCCGTCATGGCGAAGTGACTTTTGCGCTGCAGCTCCGCCACCGGCGTCATGGCCCGGGCAAGCGGGCCATCCAGTAATCACTCACGCTGCTCGTGAAGACTGGATCGTCCGCTTGCGCGGACGATGACGCAGCGGAATAGCGCGCGGCGCTCGCTGCACGAGCTACGGCGCCTTGTAGATCACCGCCTGCTTGGCGCGCTCCACGATGTCGGGCGGCGTGGCGTAGATCTTCTCCGCGATCTTCTGCAGCTCCTCGCCCGAGATCGGATCGAGATCGAGGCCGAGCTTCTCGCCTTCGGCCCGCAGCTCGGGGTCGCGCAGCGCATCCATGAAGGCCTTGCGCAAGGCGGCGACACGCTCGGCCGGCACGCCCGGCGGCAGGATGTAGGGGCGGCCGAAAATCTCCGAGCTGTAGATCAGCTCCATGATGGTCCGGTCCTGCGGGCTCTTGGCGAAATCGACCGCGAGCGGGACGCCCTTGCGGTTCACCTCTGGATGGCCCTTGTCGTGCTCCTGGACCAGCACCCGGATGAAGCCTTTCTCCAGCCAGTCGGGGTGCTGGACCGACAGGCTCGACCAGGAGAAGCCGCACAGGCCCTGGACCTCGCCCTTCTCGATCGCGAGGGTGATCTCGCGCGTGCCCGGATAGCCGCTCACGATTCGGAATTTGGTGCCGACCGCGTTGTTGAGCAGCGCCGGAAAGTCGCGCGTCGAGGTGCCGGGCTGGCTCGCCCCGATGATGACCTCGCGCGTCAGCGCGTCCCGGAAGCTCTTCACCGGCGCGTCGGCGCGCACCACGCAGACGTAATAGTCGACGGTGGCGCTGCCGAGATAGATGAATTTCGAGGCGTCGTGCTTCATGCGCGCCTTGTCGCCGAACAGCGGGTCGAGCACCGCCGCGGTCTGCACCGCCCCGATCACGGTGCCGTCCTTGGGGGCCACCGCGTAGATGTGGGCGGCGGCGGCATTGCTGCCGGCGCCCGGCATGTTGCTCGGAACGATGACCGGATTGCCGGGAATGTATTTGCCGAGATGCCGCGCCAGCAGGCGCGCATAGGTGTCGTAACCGCCGCCCGCCGACGAGCCCACGATCAGGTTGATCTGCTTGCCCTTGTAGAAGGCCGCGACGGCGTCCTGCGCCTGTGCAGGCTGCGCGTACAGCGCCGCGATCATACAAATGTAGGGTGGGCAAAGGCGCGGCACGCGCCGTGCCCACGCACTGATTTTTCCGGCAACATTCATGATCTACCAAACTTTTGTTTGTGAATCCGTCCGACGATATTGCTTCGCGAGGCGCGTGGGCACGGGCGCGTAGGGCGCCCTTTGCCCACCCTACAAAAACGAAGATGCCGGGCACAAGGCCGGGCATCGCAAGCGCGCGCCTGTTGCCGTGTGCGTTTTCGCACCTCAGGCGCCCGGCCTCGCACCTACCTCCCGATCATCGAGATCGCTTCACGCCAATGACGGGTGCAGCCGAGATCTCGGTCAGAGAAAGCAATGGAGAAATCCCATGAAGACGATCATCGCACTCCTCACCACGACCATGCTGGTTGCCGGCGCCACGACCGCCATGGCGGCCGAACAGGGCAGCAACCAGGCGCCGGACTACGCGCTCAGCCTGCGGGCGGCCCAAGGCTTCGGCGGCGCTTATGCGTCCGCGCGCCTGCCCGGCCAGGTCCACAACAGCGTGTTTAACGTCCCGACCCAGGGCGACTTCCAGCTCCAGGGCCGGTGAGGACCTCAATGAGGGCCTCATGTCGAGAATGGCTGGCCGCAAGGCCGGCCATCTCTTGCTCGGCCATCCATCAGCGGCCTGCAGTTGGCGGGTTTCGCTGCGCTCAACCTACCCTACGATGGCCTGCTTGCGCCCTCGCGCCTCACGCCGCCGCGGTGTAGTTGCCGTATTTGATCAAATTCTCTTTCTGCTTTTCGTTGCGCGGCGGCAGCTTGAACAGGCGCGCCGCGGTGCCGCCGAGGATGTTGTGCTTGGCCTTCTCGGACAGGAACGGAAGGTCGTAGATCGTGCTCGGCAGGTCGAAGTCCCAGTGCGGGTAGTCGGAGGCGTAGAGCAGGTGGTTTTCCGCATCCATCATGCGGAAGGTGCATTCCAGCGCCTCGCGGTCCTGGATCTCCATCGGCTGCGACGAATAATACATGTCGCGCATGTATTCGCTCGGCTTCTTCTTGAGGCCCGGGCATTCCGACGGCCGCATCATGAACTCGTGGTCGAGCCGCTGCATCAGGAACGGCACCCAGGCGAGGCCGGATTCGATCCAGATCACCGGCAGCTTGGGAAAGCGCTCGGGGATGCCGTTGGTGACCCAGTTGGTCAGGTGCAGGATGTTGTAGAACGAGAAGCCGAGCGCATGCACCGCGAGGAAGCGGTTGCAGCTCTTGAACACGCTTTCGCCCCAGTGGAAGGCGGAGTGGAACGACAGCACCAGGCCGCGCTCCTCGATCGCCCGATAGACCTTCATCAGCGAGTTGTCGTGCACCGGGATCGTGCGCACCGTCGTGACCATGAACCCGCCCACGCCCGGGCGGTCACCGAAGGTCTCGACATGGCGGAGCGCCGCGTCCGGATCGGAGATCGGCAGCGACAGCATGGTGTAGAAGCGGCCCTTCGATTCCGGCAGCACCTTTTCGGTGACCCACCGGTTGTAGGCCCAGCACAGGTCGACCTCCATCTCCTTCTGGGGATGCAGCCCGATATTGAGCATGCCGGTCGGAAACAGGCACGAATAGTCGACGCTCATGGCGTCCATCCAGCGCTCGCCGAGCGCCACGTCGCGCATATGACCGGTCTGGTCGGTCTTCTCGGAATTGCGCAGCGGATAGCGCGTCACCCGGCCGCCCATGTCCTGGTAGCCGACCTGGACCGGCATCAGGTTGCCGCGCCCGCCCTTCATGGTCTGCGCCATCGAGAGCTGGCGCAGCACGTCGTTCTCCATGTAGGGCAGGATGTCCTTGATGTGCTCGTTCTCGTAGTGGTGCGCGTCGACGTCGACGATCATCATGTCGTCGAACTTGCGCTGGTGCGCCTGCTGGGCCGCATGCGCGAGCAGCCGGCTGGTGTTCAGCTCTTCGACCGATACGCGGCGGGTGCGATCAGATTGGAGATCCATTTCTAGCTCCTGTGCGGTTTCCTGCACGCAACGTTTCGCGTGGCGACGCCGGCCTCAACGGCCTGTCCAGCTCTGCCACATTCCAAGCTCGAACACGGCGAGATTGCCGGCCCGCATCAGGCCGCTCGCCGTGATCATGATGTCGGTGGGCGTCACCTCGCCCACGGGAAGCATCTGGCTGCCGGCCTCCGACTGCGCCGAATAAAGCCGGCAAGCGGCGGTCATCAGCTTCTGCAGCGCCTCGGGCGTGAGCACGTCGTGGTCGCCGGCGGCGAGCGCCCGCTGGATGTCGGCCGCGAGCTGCTCGGCGGCGGCCTGCGTGGGCCCCGCGGCGCCGGCCGACGGCACGGGCGTGGGCGCGGCCGGCTTGGGCCGGCGGACGGCTTTTGCGGTCGCGGCTTTACGCGACGACATAAACCTCGTCTCCCTTCTGCACCACCTTGTAGCGCCGCAGCTTGAGCTTGCGGTCGGAGACGCATTCGCCGGTCTTGATGTCGTATTCGTAGCCGTGCCACGGGCACACGAAATGCGTTTCGGTGTCGGAGAAATACAGACCCTTGGAGGTCTTGTCCGGCATGATCCGCTCTTCCACCGCCGCGATGATCATGCCCTCGCAGGCCGGTCCGCCCTGGTGCAGGCAATAATTGCTGTAGGCGTGGAATTCGCCGCGGTCCTTGAAGATGCCGATCTCGGTGTCGCCGACGAACACGATCCGGCGGTCGCCGTCCTTGAATTCCGAGGCTTTGCCAACAAGCTTTTCGGCCATGAGTAGAACTACCTCCCATCACGAAGCGAGCGTTTTAGGGCCGTTCTGGAGCATTTTCCGGCGAAGTGGAATTCCGGTTCGCCGTAGAAAATGCGACCGAACATACTCCTAGGACTGAACGCCGACGCCCGGCATTAGGCCAGTCTATAGAACATTTGCGGGTGCGCCGCCAGCGCATCCCGCCGCCGGCCCCCTGCATGACTGCTCTGCCTTAACCCTAGTCGTGCCGGTCGCGCATGAAGTCGGGCATCGGCAGCGGACCCCACAGGTTGGGCGAGGTCTTGCGGTCCCACACCTTGGGTCGCTGCGGCGTGTCGTGATGCCAGGGGCGGGGGTCGAAATAGCCCAGTTCCTCGTCCTTGAGCTGGTCGAGTTCGATATAGAATTCGACATTCTGGTCGTCGAAATTGCGGTGATAGATCGCGACGTTGTGGCCGGGCCCATGCCGCACCGGTCCCCAGTTGATCGGGATCTTCCGCAGCGCCAGGAGTTCGCAGGCGTGCTGGATATGGGCGAAATCCTTCATCTCGAAGGCGATGTGATGCATCTTGGGCTTGGGGCCGCGGATGAAATTCACCGTGTGATGGTCGGGGTTGCAGCGCAGGAAGACGAAGAAATCCTCGATCCAGTCGGACACCCGGAAACCCAGCACGCGGCAATAGAAATCCGCCATCGCCTGGGGATCCTCCACCACATAGGCGATGTGCCCGAGCTTGAGGGGGCCGGCGCCGAAACACTGATGGTGAGCCCCGAGATACTTCCATTCCTGGAACAGCTCGATGGTGGTGCCCTTGGGGTCGTTGAAGGCCAGCACCTTGCCGATGCCCGGAACCGGGTCGCTGCGCAGCTCGCTTTTGACGCCGTCGGCCGCCAGTTTCTTGACCATGTCGGCGACGTCCGCCTTGGGCGAGACCTCGAACGAGATCCGGCGCAAGCCCTCGTCGCGCCCTTTCTCCAGAGCCAGCGTCAGGAGGCCGGTCTTGCTCGCCAGATAGGCGCGGTCCTTGTCCCGGCTGCTGAGCACCAGCCCGTTGACCTCGGTGTAATAGGCGAGCGCCTTATCGAGATCCGGCGTCTCGAACGTGGCATGCCCGACCCGTCTCGGCGTGATCATGGGTTCCTCCGACCTTTTGGCTGTTCTGGCGCGAAGTCATAGCACTGTGGCGATTGTTTTTCGCCAGCCGGAAATTGCATCACCGCCATCCCAGCAATACCCGCTCCAGCCAGCTGATCAGCGCGCCGATCAACAGCCCGAGCACGGCAATCGCCACGATGCCCGCCATCAGCTGGTCGGTCTGCATCAGGTTGCCGGTGGTGAGCAGGAATGACCCGATCCCCACATTGGCGCCGATCATCTCGGCCGACACCACCAGGATGAGCGCGATCGACGCGCTGATGCGGCAACCCGACAGGATCGACGGCATGATCCCCGGAACCACGACCTTCCAGACGATGGCGGGCAGCGGAATGTTGAAGCTCTGCGCCATGCGGATGAGGTTGCGCGGCACGTTGTCGATGCCCGCATAAGTGCTGATCGCCATCGGGAAGAACACGCCGAGCGCGATGGTGGCGACCTTGGCGGATTCGCCGATGCCGAGCCACAGGATCAACAGCGGCAGCAGCGCGATCTTGGGAACCGGGAACAGCGCCGAGATGAAGGGCAGGCCGGCGGAGCGGCCGAGCCAGGACAATCCGATCAGGCCGCCGAGCATCACGCCGGTGATCGAGCCGATCAGCCAGCCGAGACCGATGCGCGCGAGCGACGCGCCGAGATGGCGGAAAAGATCGCCGCTCGCGATCAGCTCCTGCAGCGCCACCGCGATGCGGGCCGGGCTCGGCAGGAAAAGCGAGTCGATCACGCCGGCCGAGCTGCCGGCCTGCCACAGCGCCAGCACGGCCGCGAAGAAAATCCACGCCACGACGGGACGCGGTTTCGGGTCGAAGCCGCCGCCGCGGAAACTGATCCGCGTTGGCGCATCGCTCGCCGGCCCGTCACGCATGCGCGATCTCCCGGTCGGCCAGCTGCGCCTCCTCGCGGATGAGGCCCCACAGCTCCGCGTGAAGCCGCACGAGGTCGCGCTCCGCGGCCGCGCCCCGGCGCTCGCCGCGCGGGATCGGCACCGGCACGATCTCCCGGATGCGGCCGGGCCGCCGCCGCAGGATCATGATCCGGTCGGCCATGCGCAGCGCCTCGTGCAGGTTGTGCGTCACATAGGCCGCGGTGGTCTGCTCGCGCGCCCAGATCGCCTCGAAGTCCTCCATCAGCAGGTCGCGCGTCTGGGCGTCGAGCGCCGAGAAGGGCTCGTCCATCAGCAGCACCGCCGGCCGCACCACCAGGGCGCGCGCAATCCCGACGCGCTGGCGCATGCCGCCGGAGAGCTGCTTCGGCAGCGCGCCGGCGAAGTCGGCGAGGCCGGTGCGCGCCAGCGCCTCGGCGACCAGCATCTCGCGCTCATGGGCCGATACCGGATGGTGCTCGATCGGCAGCCGCACGTTGGCGGCGACGCTGCGCCACGGCAGCAGCGCGAAATCCTGGAAGATGTAGGTGAAGGGATTGAGGCTGGACGGCATCGCGCCGACGACCGACACCGTGCCGGCGGTCGGCTGCAGCAGCCCGCCCGCGATCCCGAGCAGGGTCGATTTCCCGCAGCCCGACGGGCCCACGATCGCCAGGATCTCGCCTTGCGGGATCGTGAAGCTGATGTCCTCCAGCACCGGCAGCGCGCCATAGCGGTGGCTCAGCCCGGAGACGACGAGCTCAAACGCCATGGCGCCGGCGCTCCCCACCGTCCCGGCAGCTCACTGTCCGGCCCGCGCCTGCGCCAGGAACCGCGGGTCCAACACCTTGTCGAGGCTGAGCGCGGCATCGAGCTGCTTGATCGATTGCCAGGCGTCGATCTGCTGGCGCAGGTCGTCGGTCGCGAGCCGCGCATCGGGATTGAAATAGGGCAGGCCGGCCTCGACGGTCGCGGCCGGCTCTTCCAGATAGTCGGCGATGATCTTCAGCGTCTCGTCGTAATTCTCGCCCTTCACCGGCTTGCCGCTCGCGTCCTTCTGCTGGAATGCGCGGTCGTAATAGCGGATCGCCTTGATATAGGCGCGCAGGAAGCGCACCACGATGTCGGGATGCTGGGTCATGGTCGCCGTGTTGGCGAAAATGCCGCCGATCTGGCCCGGCACCTCGTCGGCCATCCAGGCGATGATCTTGGCCGCCCCGCTGTTCTCGATCTGCACCGCGAGCGTCGCCGGCACCGAGGTGGCGTCGATCTGTCCGCCTTTGATGGCGGAGACGAGATTGGGCAGGGTCTGCAGCGGCACCACCGTCATGTCCGCGTAGTTGAAGCCGTGCTTTTTGGCGAGACGGGCGAGCTGGTTCTCCTGCGGCGAGCCGGTCTGGGTGGTGCCGACCTTCATGCCGGCGAGGTCGGAGGGCTTGCGTTTTCCCGCCTCGTAGACGGCGCGGTTGTAGAGGAGCGCGAGGCCCTTGAAGCCGGGCATCTCCTCGTAGCCGCCGGCCACGATCTTCATCGCGCCCTTGCCGGCGATCGTGTAGATGCCGGCGGTCAGCGCCGTCATGCCGATCGGCGCGTCGCCGGAGGCGACCGCCAGCCCGATCGTCTGCGCCGAGGTCGCGTGCAGCAGGCTTACGTCGAGATTCTGCTCGGCGAAAAACCCCTTGGCGCGCGCGATATAGAGCGGCGAGCCGGCGGAGAGCTTGTTCACCGCGACGACCAGTTTGTCTGCCGCGGCGGCCTGCGTTGCGCCGATCGCGAGCGCGGCCAGCAGGGCCAAGATGCGAAACACCATACCGTCCTCCCGGCGCCTTTTTTTCACCTCGCCACTTCCCACTATAGCGCAGTTGAATCTGCGGGGCAGCGATCCGGCCCTCCTTGATCGCATCCCGACCCATGTGGTCAAGCGCCGCTGTTGCGGCTATTGAGGGCCCCACAATCTCGGGGAGGAACCGCATGAGCAGCTACAAACTGGTGACATTCGAGACCGCGGACGGCCCGCGGGCCGGCATGGTGGTGGACGAGCGCGTTTACGACATCGCGGCGCTGACCGGGCGGCCCGCCTACGCCACCATGCTCGGCGTGCTCGCCGATTGGCCGACGGCCGACAAGGCGTTGCGCACGGCGGCCGGCAAGCCGGATGCCGCGAAGGGTAGGGCGCTCGCCCAGACCAAGCTGCTCGCTCCGCTGCCGCGGCCGGGGGCGATCTACTGCGCGGGCGCCAACTATACCGACCACGCGCTCGAGATGTCCAAGCTGCACAACCGCCCGGTCGAGCCCGATCCGCATACCCAAGGCCTCAAGCCCTGGCATTTCATCAAGGTCTCGCACGCGGTCGCGGCCGACGGCGCCACCATCGACATCACTTCAGCCTCCAAGACGATGGATTGGGAGGTCGAGCTTGCCGCCGTGATCGGCCGGCCGGCCAAGAATGTGCCGATCGACAAGGCGCTCGATTACGTCGCCGGCTACACCATCGCCAACGATCTCTCGGCGCGCGACATGGGGCGGCGGCCGACTATATCGGACACTTCGCCCTTCAAGGCCGACTGGGTGGCGCATAAGAATTTCGACGGCTCCTGCCCGATGGGGCCGTGGATCGTGCCGGCGCAGGACGTCGGCGATCCGCACGATCTCGGGCTCAAGCTGTGGGTCAACGACGTGGTCAAGCAGGACTCCAATTCGGGCCAGATGATCTTCAACATCAACGAGCAGATATCGCATCTGTCGTCGCGCATCACCCTGCATCCGGGCGACGTGATCCTGACCGGAACGCCGGCCGGCGTCGGCGCGGCGCGCAAGGAGTTCCTCAAAGCCGGCGACACCGTGAAGCTGTGGATCGACAAGATCGGCACGCTCACCAACAAGATGGCGTGAGCCGATGGACAGCGCCGACTTCGACGCGCTGGAGGAGCGGGCGCGCCAGAAGCTGTCGCCCGGCGCCTACGCCTTCGCGGCCGGCGGGGCCGATGACGAGATCACGCTCGCCGACAATGTCGCGGCCTGGCGCCGGCTGCGGCTGCGCCCCCGCATGTTGCGCGACATCACGGCGATCGACACGAGCGTCAGCGTGCTGGGTGAGCGTCTCGCCATGCCGTTGATGGTGGCGCCCACCGGCAGGCATCGGCTGTTTCATCCGGAGGGCGAGCGCGCGACCGCGCGTGGGGCGGCGGCCGCCGGCGTGCCCTATGTGATGGCCACCGCCTCGACGGTGAGCATCGAGGACGTGGCGGCCGAGCGGGGCGCGGCGCCGGCGGGCGTCTCGGCGCCCCAGTGGTTCCAGCTCTATCTGCCGCCCGAGCGCAGCGTGACCGAAGGGCTGATCGACCGCGTCGCCGCCGCCGGCTTTCGCGCCATCGTGCTCACCGTCGACCAGCCGGTCTACGGATCGAGCCCGCGCTCGGCGCGCACCCCGCTGGCGCCGTCGCCCGACATCCGCGCCGTCAACCTGCCGGGCCAGCCGGTGGCGGCCCACAGCTACGGCGCCGCCCACAGCGGCACGGTCACGTTTCCGGCGACCTGGCGCGATCTCGAATGGCTGGTCGCCCGCTCGCCGATCGACGTCCTGGTGAAAGGCGTGCTGCGCGCCGACGACGCGCGGCGTTGCGTCAATCTCGGCGCCAAGGCGATCATCGTGTCCAACCACGGCGGCCGCCATCTCGACGCGACGGTTTCGACCGCCGACGCCCTGCCGGGCATCGCGGCGGCGATCGGCTCGCGGGCCGAGGTCTATGTCGATGGCGGCATCCGGCGCGGCACCGACATCGTCAAGGCGCTGGCGCTCGGCGCCCGCGCGGTGCTGATCGGCCGTCCCTGCGTCTGGGGTCTCGCCACCGGCGGCGCCGACGGCGTGCGCGACGTCTTCGCCCATCTGCGCGCCGAGCTCGCCCGCACCATGGCGCTGTGCGGCGTCGCAAAGCTCGACGAGGTGACGCGGGATCTGGTGGCGTAATAGCACGTCATGCTCCGCGAAAGCGGAGCATCCAGAGCCGTAGGGTAGGCAAAGGCGCGGAACGCGCCGTGCCCACGCGTCGTGAATGGTGGGCAGG
>Ga0208989_10000590_pt1 | contig 10878 bp, 7 predicted proteins | sample MedBloCAOM3_M1_FD_187852 | JGI IMG/M metagenome (GOLD analysis project Ga0208989, IMG submission 187852) | Forest soil microbial communities from El Dorado National Forest, California, USA - Mediterranean Blodgett CA OM3_M1 (SPAdes) (version 2) | ecosystem: Environmental > Terrestrial > Soil >...
CCCGCCAGTAGTTGGCGTAGACGGGCGGTGGGTTGGTGACGTTGATTTCGGTGAGAGGCATCGGCCGCTCCCTTCTGTTGGAACGGCCGACATACGCCACAACATTGCTCAGGAACGTCAAGTGAATCTTATGGGATCACTTAAGTTCGCAAGATTGTTGCGGATGCTTGGGCTACCCTTGCAGGGGCAGCGCTATTTCCGCATTTCGCGCAGGACCGCCGGGGCCACATGCAGTCTTATTGCCATCGACCGCCTCAAGCGCTGTCCTCCGAAGGCAGAGGTCGTGTACTAAAATCTGGCGGCAGATCGACGACGAAGTCATCGATGCCACCTATGATCTTGTCGGCGTATTCAGTATGACGCGGCGATCGAGAAACCGGCTGGCCAAAATCGAACGAACACTTTCGTCAGCAGCCACACGTTCGCGGCATTGGTGCCCGGCCGGTGCCGCCCTGCTTGGGCCAGTAGAGGGTCTTCCGGTAGGTCGCCCATTCTAGAGCACACGCGACAGGAACTCGCGTGTCCTCGGCTCCTGCGGACTGGCCAGCACGGTGCGGGGCGGTCCCTGTTCCACGACCAGCCCGTCCGCCATGAAGACGAGATCGTCACCCACCTCGCGCGCGAAGGAAAGTTCGTGCGTGACCACCATCATGGTCATGCCGCTGGCAGCGAGGTCGCGCATCACCGCCAGCACCTCGCCGACCAGCTCCGGATCCAGAGCGGAGGTCGGCTCATCGAACAGCATCAACTGCGGTTCCATCGCCAGCGCCCGCGCAATGGCGACCCGCTGCTGCTGGCCTCCGGAGAGCTGGGACGGAAAGGCGCCTGCCCTGTCGGCCAGTCCGACGCGGTCCAGCAGCACCATGGCCTTGGTGCGGGCCTGGGCCGCCGGCTCGCGCTTCACCCGGATCGGTGCCTCGATGATGTTCTGCAGCGCCGTCATGTGCGGGAACAGGTTGAAGTGCTGGAACACCATGCCGATGCGGGCGCGCATGCCCGCCACCTTGCGCTCGGGCAGCTCGTAGAGCTTGCCGGCATGCTCGCGATAGCCGACCAGCTCGCCGCCGACCCACATCCGCCCCCCATCGATGCGCTCGAGATGGTTGATGCAGGACAAGAGCGTGCTCTTGCCGGAACCCGACGGCCCGATGATGCACATCACCGAGCCGGGGGCCACGTCCATGTCGATGCCGCACAGCACCTCGTTCGCCCCGAAGCTCTTGCGGAGACCGCGGATGCGGACCATCGGTTCGCTCACGCGCCACGCCCGTAATGCCGTTCCAACGCATGCTGCGCCACGGTGAGCACCGAGACGGTGGCGAGGTACCAGAGGGAGGCCACGATCAGCAGCGGGATCGTCTCGTAGGTGCGGGCATAGATGAGCTGCGCGGTGTACAGCAGGTCGGCCATCGCGATGACGCTGACCAGGGACGTGCCCTTCACCATCGAGATCAGCTCGTTGCCGACGGGCGGGATGATCACGCGCATGGCCTGCGGAAAGACGATGCGGATGAAGATCGTCGCCGGCCTCATGCCCAGGGCCTTGGCGGCGCGCGTCTGGCCGGGCGACACCGACAGGATGCCGGCGCGGATCACCTCGGCGGTATAGGCCGCCTGCGCGAGGCCGAGTCCGGCCAGGGCAGCGGTCAGCGGGGTAATCACGTCGTTGGTGGAAGCGCTGTAGAGCACGGGCCCCCAGGGCAGCGCGAGGGTGACGTGCGCATAGAGGGCACCGAAATTGTACCAGAAGATCAGCTGCACCAGCACGGGCACGCTGCGGAAGAACCAGATGTAGAGCCAGCTCAGGACGGACAGCAGCTTGTTGCCGGACAGCCGCATGATGGCGAGCGCGGTGCCCAGCACCAGGCCCAGCGACATGGCCGCGACCGTCAGCTCCAGCGTGCGGAGCAGCCCTGCCAGGATCTGCCCATCGAACAGGTACTGCGCCACGACGGGCCACTGGAAGGCCGGATTGGTGGTGACGCTCCAGGCCACGCCGGCCGCCACCAACACGACCAGCACGCTGGCGGCCCAGGTCCAGGGATGGCGCAGGGGGATCACCTGCATCGGCGCGTCCGATACAGGTTGGGGCAGCGCAGGCTGGGGCAGCACGGGCGCGGAAGGATCCGGCGCGCCGGAACTCATTTCTCGACGTTCGTCGGATTCAACGGTGCCTGCTTCACCGCTCCCTCTTCCAGGCCCCACTTGGTGACGATCTTGCCATAGGTGCCGTTATCGATCAGGCGCTGGATCGCGGCCTGCAACGGCACCGCCATCTCCGAGCCCTTGGGCAGCGCCACGCCGATGTAGGAAGTGTCGGTGTAGCTGCCGACGACCTTGGTGCGACCCTTGGTCTGCGCCACGAAGTAGCTGACGGCGGTGGATCCCAGCCAGAACACGTCAGCTCGGCGGCTCATCATCGCTTCTGCGGCGCCGTTGCCGTCGTTGAAGGCGAGCGCATTGATCGGCTTCTTGCCGGCGGCCGCGCACTTTGGCTGGTGCTCCTCCGCGAACACCATCTCGCGGGAGCCGCGGGTGGTAGCGACCGTCACGCCACACAGGTCGTCGAGGGTCTTCACCATGATGGGACTGTCGGCATAGGCGGCAAACAGCTCGTTGCTCGTAAGTGTGCCGATCATGTCGACAACCTTCTCGCGCACCACGGTGACGCCCATCTGGCCCACCGCCGCGTCGAACCGCTTGGCCTGCAGGCCCGGGATCAGCGTGTCGAAGGTGGTGGGACGGAGGTCGAGGCCCAGCCCGAGCGACTGGGTGGCGGCGCGCAGGATGTCGATCTCCCAGCCGACGACCTCCCCCTTCTCGTTGCGGAAATCATCCGGCGGAGAGCCGAGGGCCACGGCGACCGTGAAGGGTTTCCCGGCCATGCCGGCCGGAACCATCTTGACCAGGGCGGGATCGGCCTGCTGGGTCAAGGCAGGATCCGCCCCGGGTTGAGCCGCAGGCTGCTGCGCATGGGTAGGCAGCGCGAGCCCGGCAAGCACGGCCAGGGACAGCAGCAGGCGGGTGGGTGTCTTCATGAGCGAGGGCCTCCGATGAACGTGCCATTTTCCCGGGCATAGGCGCCTCGGCTATGAAAGGTCGGGCGAGGCAGGCCGAGGCTGCCACGCAGGGTACCATCGCCCTCATACTCCGTCTGGAACAGGCCCCGGCGCTGCAACTCCGGCACCAGCCACTCCAGACATTCGATCGCGGGGCCCGGCATGAAGGGCGGGATCAGGTTCCAGCCGTCGCAACCCCGGCTCTCGAACCAATCCTGCATCAGGTCCGCGGCTTCGGTGGGGGTCCCTACGAAAACGCAGTGTCCGGAGGCGCCGGCCTGGGTTTGGTACAGCTTGCGGATGGTCATCGCGGGCTGCCGGCTGAGGTCGACCAGCTTGTCATAGGCGCTCTTGACGGAGTTGCTCTCCGAGAGCGGCGGCGGCAGCGGCCCGTCGAGGTCATGGCCCGACAGGTCACCGAACACCTCCGCCAGCATGGGCAGTCCGACGCGGGGATGCACCATGTCCTGCATCTGGGCGAACTTGTCCTCGGCTTCGGCCAGGGTACGGCCGAGCACGGGGAGGATGCCGGGCATGACCAGCATGGAGTCCGGGTCGCGGCCCGCCTTGGCACCATGCTCCTTCACGCTGCGGTAGAAAGCGGTCGCCTGGTCCTTGGTCTTGTGCTGCGCATAGATCAGGTCGGCAATGCGGGCGCCCAGATCCTGCCCGGGACCCGAGGAGCCGGCTTGCGCGATCACGGGATAGCCCTGAATGGGCCGTGCGACGTTCAACGGACCCTTCACCTTCAGGATTTCGCCCTGGTGGTTCAGCGTGTGCAGCTTGGCCGGGTCGAAGTAGCGCCCGTTCTGCTTGTCGCGGATGAACGCGTCGTCCTCCCAGCTGTCCCAAAGGCCAAAGACGACGTCGACGAACTCCTCCGCCCGGCGATAGCGCTTGGCATGCTCGACATGCGCGTCGAGACCGAAGTTGAAAGCCTCCTGCTCGCTCCATGACGTCACCACGTTCCAGCCCACCCGGCCTTCACTGACGTAGTCCAGCGAGGCGAACTTCCGGGCGACGTGATAGGGCTCGTTGTAGGTGGTCGACGCGCTGGCGACGAAGCCGAGGCGCTCGGTCACCGCCGCCAGGGCACCAATCACTGTGAGCGGCTCGAACACGTCGATGCGGGGATTGAACGACAGCTCGTCGTCGTCCTTGGCGGAGTGGCGCACGGCGATGCCGTCGGCCCAGAACATGAAGTGGATGCGGGCGCGCTCGGCGGCCCGGGCCATGTCCTTCCAAAGACGAATATCCATGGCGGCATTCGCCTTGGCTCCCGGCATTCGCCATCCGGCGACATGAGCCCCATTGGCAACGATGTTGAACCCAAGCTTCATGCGGCGAGGCGAGACGTTTTTCATGTGCGAACTCTAACGAATGTACAACAATGTCGAGGCTCCTGCGGACTTGGAACAGCAGGCGGTTCAGGTCCGCTTGCGAACGCCGACCATTACGGATCGACGGCGCCAGCTGAGGATATACCAGACCATGCGTTCCGCCCCCTGAGGTTTGATCTCCAAGCAGGAAGCAAGCCATATCGTCTCGCCACACTCGATATCTTCAAAGGAACCCCGGCGTTCAGCGCTCCCACTGAGTTTCTGCAAGGTCGGTTCCCGCTTACGCGGATCGCGTCTCGGAGCATACCGATTGCCGACACCGTCATCGGATATTGGTATTGGATCAGGATGACGCTCTCTGGAATAGCTCATCGCTGCGGTTCGCAGCGTGGTCGACAGTCGAGACCATCCAGAACCCGGCAATGGCGTCGAAGGGGATGGAAGTGTCGAATATCAAGCGTGTCGGCGGCGGAGACCATTACTCCGACTATGTCGAGTTCAACGGTATCGTCATCCTCCGAGGTATTACTGCGAGCGACCGCTGCACAGCCATTAAAGGCCAAACTGAGGACTGCCTCGGTCAGGCTGACGCTCTTCTCTTGCCTCAGCCGGAACAAGTAAGACCAGCTTGCTGACAGCGACCGTCTATCTTTCGAACATGGCGGACAAGGACGGCATGAATGAAGCTTGGCACGCTTGGCTTGACCCCGTCGCCAAGCCGACACGGGCAACCGTCCAGACTGTCCTCGGCACACCCGACACTCTCGTCGAGATCGTCTTACCGGCCGCAAAGTGACAGGCGGCAGCAGGCGTCATGAGAGGGAGTGCCATGTCTTCTGGTTCCGCCGAACGTATCTGTGTCGTGGGCGCGGATGCAGGAGGTCCACGAGGATCCGGCGCTCGCCAGCCGGCTCAGCGACGATCCCGCCTTCGACCCGGCCGATCCGGACGGCGGCGGCGTCGCCACCTTGCCGCGCCCGCGCACAGCCAAGACGGCGCTTAACCCCAACGATCCCTCGACCTGGGGCAAGGTCGCGCGCAATGCGCCCTGCCCCTGCGGTTCAGGCAAGAAGTTCAAGCGCTGCCACGGGCGGGTTTGAAATCGTTGTTTTTCAAGGACTCAGCGTCCTGAGCTGAAGCTCGCCGTAATGCCGGACTCGCCGAAAAGAGGCGGCAACTTGCCGGAACGGTGAGGCGTTGGTTGTTCGTCTGCCTTTGCAACAAGGGAGTTGAACCATGCTGAAACATATCGTCCTGGCAGCGTTTCTCACCTGCGGTGCGATCGGCGCCTATGCGCAGAACCAGGCGAACGCGCCGCCACGCAGCGCCACGACGCCCGCACCAGCCCCTCCGGCCACGGTCTCGACCGGCGACTTCAACGTGAGCGGCGAGATGGCGGGCAGCGCCATCATTGGTGCCAAGGTACATGACGATTCCGGCAGTACGATCGGCAAGATCGACGACCTCTATCTTGACGACAACGGCGCCATCAAAGCGGTCGTCGTGACGGTTGGCGGCGTGATGGGCGTCGGCGGCAGGGACGTCGCGGTGAAGTGGAGCGACATCAAGTTCCAACGCGACGGCAAGTCGGTGCTGCTGACCACGAGCCTCAGCAAGGACGCGCTGACGGCGATGCCGGACTACAAGGACCAGCGTCGGCAGCCGGAAAGCGCCGCGGCGACGGCCCCCAGGTCGGCCTCGCCGACCAACAGCCGCTGATCGCGTCAGCACAAGCAAGCGAGTGGGCGCCCTTATCAGGGCGCCCATTTCGTTTGAGGCATCCGCTGCGGGTCGATCAAGCCGACGCGACAGGCGTGGTAACCAAACCGTTAGTTCTCCGAGACGCTTGTCGTCCGATAAGCTTCGCCTGTTAGACGGACCACGCCGAGCAGCAAGCCAACCAACGCCGGCGGGAATTGAGGGAGGAAAGAATGACTCGTTTTACGTTGATGGCGGGCGCATTGGGCGCAGCCCTGATGACAAGCTCGGCGGTCCTGGCCCAAGTGGCGCCGAATCCGAACAACCCGAATGACACCGTAGCGGACACCTTCACGCCGCCGCCTTACGGCGAGACGATCAATCTCGAGACTGCCAAGAAGGTCGCTGCCGGGGCTGCCGCCGAGGCAGCGAAGCGGAAGTGGGACGGCTTCTGCGTCGCCGTCGTCGGGCCGTCCGGCGACCTGGTCTATTTCGAGAAAATGGACAACTGCCAGTATGCGTCGATCACGATTGCCCAGCACAAGGCGCGTACGGCAGCGCGCTATCGCCGGCCGACGCTGGCTTTTGAAAACCTGATCGGCAAGGGTCCGTACTTCAACTATCTGACGACGCTCGACGACGTGATCGCCTCGCGCGGCGGCAATCCCCTGATGGTCGGCGGCAAGGTCATCGGCGCCATCGGCTTGAGCGGCGGCTCCGGAGCGCAGGACGACTTGATTTCCCAGGCAGGCGTCGCCGTCCTGAAGTAGACGCACAAAGAGGCGCCAGGCGGGACTGGCGCCTCTTGAAGCCCTTCTGAAGCGCACGGCGCGGACACCATTTCTCACCGCCCTCGGCGATGGGCGCATCGGCGTTGACCGGCGATTTGTTATATTATAACGATGCCTCTTCGAAGGCGGATCGTGGGGGGAAGCCATGCGACGGCGTGTCGGTAGTCTGGCGTTGGTCTCGGGCCTGGTCGCAGCAGTGGCGCCGGCCGCTGCGCAAACCCCGCCGCAGCCGCTACCGCCATTCGCAGATCCGGCGCTCGGCATCACCGTCACGGCGACGCGGCTCGACGAGGCGCGCAGCTCCATCCAGCCGAGTCTCGGCGCCACGACCTACGACTTCAGCCAGCGCACCATCTCGAACATCCCGCAGGGCGAGAATGCGCCCCTGAACCAGGTACTGCTGCGCGCGCCCGGCGTGGTGCAGGACAGTTTCGGCCAGATCCATGTGCGCGGCGATCACGCCAACGTGCAATACCGGCTCGACGGCGTGCAGTTGCCCGAGGGCCTGTCGCTGTTCAACAACATCCTGGCCACACGCTATGCCGACCAGATGTCGCTGCTGACCGGTGCGCTGCCTGCCCAGTACGGCCTGCATACCGCGGGTATCGTCGACATCACCGTGAAGTCGGGCACGACCAATCCCGGCGCCGAGGTTTCCGTCACTGGTGGTTCGCGCGACTATTCGCAGCCCGCCTTCTCCTACGGCGGCCGCACCGGCGCGATCGACTATTTCGCCGCCGGCCAGTACATCCACAACGGTCTCGGCATCGAGAATCCGACCTCATCGTTCTCGCCGATCCACGACGACACCGACCAGTGGTACGGGCTGGCCAAGATCACCGGCATCGTCGACGACAATACGCGGCTGGCCTTGATCGTCGGCGGTGCGAGTTCGGCCTTCCAGATTCCCAACGTCCCGTTCCAGACGGCGAACTTCGCCGTCAACGGCCAAACGGACTTTAACAGCGCGATTCTCGACCAGCGCCAGTGGGAACAGAGCTACTTCGCCATCGCCTCGCTGCAGAAGAGCTACCAGGACGTCAACTTCCAGCTCTCGGGCTTTGCCCGCTATTCCAAGCTGTCCTACCAGCCCGATCAGTTCGGCGACCTGGCGTTCAACGGCATTGCGCCGTGGACCCAGCGAACAAGCTTCGCCACCGGCGTGCAGGGCGACGGCTCCTGGAAGGCCCTCGACAAGCACACGGTGCGCGGCGGCTTCCTGGTGCAGCGCGAGCGCGCCACCGCCAACACCCAGGGCAATACCCTGCTGCAGGTCCTCAGCGATCCCACCGACCCGACCAGCGCTCTGGTTCCATCCGACCAACCCTTCGGCTTCACCGACAGCTCCGACCTCACGGGCTGGACCTACAGCGTCTACGTCCAGGACGAATGGCGGATCGTGCCCACGGTCACGGTGAATTTCGGCCTGCGTTTCGACGCCATCACTTCCCCCACCCAGGAGAACCAGTTCAGCCCGCGCATCAACGTCGTGTGGCAGCCCGACGAGATGTTCACCTTCCGCGCCGGCTATTCGCGCTACTTCACGCCGCCGCCGCTCCTCCAGGTCAGCGGCAATTCGATCGCGACCTTGGCCGGCACGGTCGCCGCGCCCGAAGTGACGCAGAACGATCCCGTGAGGGCCGAGCGGGCCGACTATTTCGATGTCGGCGTCACCGCCAAGCCGCTGCGCGGCCTGACTGTCGGTCTCAGCGCCTATTACAAGATCGCCCAGAACCTTCTGGACGAAGGCCAGTTCGGCGCACCCATCTCGCTCACCTCGTTCAATTACGGCAATGCCATCGTCAAGGGCGTCGAATTCGCCGCCAGCTACGACGAAGGCCCCTGGTCGGTCTACTTCAACGGCGCCTTCGGCAACGGCATCGGCACCAACATCAACTCCGCGCAGTTCAATTTCGCCGCGAACGAGCTTGCCTACATCGCCAACCACTACATCACCCTCGACCATAGCCAGGGCTGGACGATGTCGAGCGGCGGCGCCTACACCTTCAACCGCGACAAGGACTGGGCGACCAAGGTCTCGGCCGACATGCTGTATGGCAGCGGCTTGCGCACCACTGTTGTCACGCCGAACGACCTGTCGCTACCCGGCTACGCCGTGGTCAACGCCTCGCTGGTGCAGAAGATTCCTATCGGGCTCGGCAAGGGCACGCAGATGCGCTTCGACGTCATCAACTTGTTCGACAACAGCTACCAGATTCGTGATGGCCAAGGCGTCGGCGTGGGTGCTCCCCAGTTCGGCCAGCGGCGGACGTTCCTGCTGGGGCTCACGCAAAAATTCTGACCGAACACGCGAATCCGGGCGTGGCACGGCCCCGTGGCCGCGGCCCCCGCCGTGCTTGTGGCCCACTCACGGCCGCCGCCGCAATCATTGTCCGGCATCGTTAATCTGGCCCCACCGGCGCGGCTTTGTGCACGTCCAATCGTCGCTCCTGACCGATGCGAGCAAATACTTCTACGAGTGCACGGGCTGCAAGATATTGCTGAGGCTAACGACCAGCAATTGTTGCGTGCGCGGTGCCCAAGCCCCTCACGGCGACTCCATCGTCATTTCCCGCCTACCCTTTGCTAATGCGCGGCAAGGGTGATCTCCATCGGGCGGAAGATCGCGAGCAGCGCTACCTCGATGACCTGCATCTGCTGTGCAATGCCTTGAAGAAGGTCTTGCTTGCTGCTGGCATGATTGTAGGGCGCGCCGTCAGACTTGCGCCGAGATGGTCGGCGAGATGGCGTATCGTCGACGCTTCGAATCCGTCCCGATCAAGAAGACCGACCGCCTCGGCCAGCAGGCGCTTGCGTGTCAACGCCTTACGGCGCAGCCCACGGCCCCAGCGCAGTGAGCGATATGCGGCGACGGCAAGCCTGCCGCTCGAGCGGCAAGTATCACGAACAAAATGAAAAGCTGGATCGTCAGCACCAAGCTCAGCAACAGCGTGGATGTAACTCCTTTTGGAGTACGGACTGATCGTCGACGTCCGCACCGAAGCAGAGGAACGCGCAGGTATTATGAATGATCGGATTTAGGTATCCCCAAGATTCACGGCCGCTGCTGCGGGGGAAGAGCGGACGTTAAGCGACAGAATCGAAGTAGTCGATTTTGTGCGCGACCTCGCGACGCAACTTTCGGCGGGCCCGCATGGGGGATGGAACGGTTAGCGCCACCGTAGAACGAAGGCCCGCGTAGAGCAGGCATGATGATCCGGAAAAAGGAGAAGATGACGGCCATGAAGAAAGTCCTGCTGGCCACGGCGGCGCTCGTTGCGCTCCCCGTCATGGCACAAGCCCAGTCGCAACCCAATCCGGGCTTCTATATTGGCGCCGAGGGCGGCCTGAACTGGATGTTCAACACCACGGCCAACGCCGCGAACATCTACCCCGCCACGGGTTGGGCGGCCGGCGGCATGGTCGGCTACGACTTCGTCGGACCCCGGGTCGAGCTGGAAGGCATCTATCGCAGCAACCAGGCGACCCGGCAGTTTCAGCAATTCACCGCGGGCGCCAACTTCAATGATACGGCCATCATGGCCAACCTGATGTACGACTTCCGCTTCGGCAGCCCGATCGTTCCCTATATCGGCGCCGGCGCCGGCATCGCCTTCGTCAATGCCTCCGCCCTGGGCGGCAGCGCGTCGAGCACGCAGTTCGCCTATCAGGGCATCATCGGCGTGGGCTACGAAATCGACCAGAATTGGCGCGTCAACATCGACGGCCGCTATTTCGGCACGACCAACCCCACCATCAACAGCCCGCTACTCGGCGGCGTCACCTACAACAACAACAACTTCACCCTGATGGCGAGCCTGCAGTACAAGTTCGGCGCGCCGTCCGTGGCGCCGCCGCCACCGCCGCCGCCGTCGGTCGCGCCGCCGTCGTTCATGGTGTTCTTCGACTGGGACCGCTCGAACCTCTCGCAACAGGCCCTGACCACCATCCAGCAGGCAGCCGACGCCTTCAAGAGCAAGGGCAGCGCGC
>Ga0208989_10000594_pt1 | contig 10862 bp, 9 predicted proteins | sample MedBloCAOM3_M1_FD_187852 | JGI IMG/M metagenome (GOLD analysis project Ga0208989, IMG submission 187852) | Forest soil microbial communities from El Dorado National Forest, California, USA - Mediterranean Blodgett CA OM3_M1 (SPAdes) (version 2) | ecosystem: Environmental > Terrestrial > Soil >...
GGACAAGTTCGGCCTTACCTATCTCTTCATCAGCCACAACCTCGCTGTGGTCCGACACATGGCGAACCGCATCGGCGTAATGTATCTCGGCCGCATCGTCGAGATCGCCGAAGGGCGCGAACTGTTCAATAATCCGCGAATGCCCTACACCAAGATGCTGCTCGGCGCGGTGCCTGATCTGGCGATGTCCGGCCGCCAGCGGATTCCCGTCAAAGGCGAAATTCCCAATCCGATCAACCCGCCGCCCGGCTGCGCGTTCAACCCGCGCTGCCCGCTGGCGTTCGATCTGTGCCGCAGACTGGCACCGGCCTTGATCGACGGCGTCGCCTGCCACGCCGTTAACAATCCGGCCCACACCGCCGTACCCGCATGATCACGATGACGAGAGCAAGGCACCGCAGCGGACCCGTTGGCAGGCAGCCTCGGCTGTGGTCAATTGCGCCCGCCGCACGGCCGCATCATAACGATGGGTTTCAATGAGCAATATCAATCCCGATCCGTTCACGACCAGGCCGGAAATCGAAGGCACTTTTGGGGTCGTGACGTCCACCCACTGGATCGCCACCGCGGTCGGGATGGCCACCTTGGAAAAAGGTGGCAACGCCTTCGACGCCGGTGTCGCCACGGCGTTTACGCTGCAGGTGGTCGAGCCGCATTTGAACGGTCCCGGCGGCGACGTGCCGATCATCGTGCACGACACCAGGCGTGGTCGCACCGAGGTGATTTGCGGCCAGGGCCCGGCGCCGTCAGGCGCGACGATCGCGCATTACCGCAGCGAGGGCCTGGAGATGGTACCCGGCACGGGGCTGCTCGCGGCCTGCGTTCCCGGCACGTTCGAATCCTGGATGCTGCTGCTGCGCGACTACGGCACGCTGCGGTTGCGCGACGTGCTGGAGCCGGCCATCGCCTATGCCCGCAACGGCTATCCGCTGGTGGAGCGTGCGTCCGCGACGATCGCGACCGTCGAGCAGATGTTCCGCGAGCACTGGACCACGTCGGCGGCGGTCTATCTGCCAAATGATGAGGTGCCAAAACCCGGCACGCTTTTCACCAACAAAAGACTTTCCGAAACTTATGCCCGCATCCTGCAGGAAGCCGAGAGCGCAGGCGCCGACCGCGTCGCGCAGATCGAGCGCGCGCGGAAAGCCTGGTCGCACGGCTTCGTCGCCGAGGCGATCGATCGATTCTGCCGCACGCACGAGATCATGGACGTCAGCGGCTCGCCGCATCGCGGCGTGCTGAGGGCTGACGACATGGCGCGCTGGCAGCCATCCGTCGAAGCCCCGCTGACCTACGACTATGGCCGCTACACCGTCTGCAAGCCCGGGGTCTGGAGCCAGGGCCCGGTGATGCTGCAGCAGCTGGCGCTGCTGAAGGGCTTCGAACTCGACGGGCTCGATCCCGCGGGCGCCGAATTCATTCATCTGCAGACCGAATGCGCCAAACTTGCTTTTGCCGACCGCGAGAAGTTTTATGGCGACCCGAAATTCAACGAAATCCCCATCGCGACGCTTCTGTCCGACGCCTATAACGACGAACGCCGCAAACTGATCTCGGAAAACGCGTCGCTCGATTTCGTGCCCGGCTCGGTCGAAGGATACGGTTCGGTGGTAAAACTGCGCCGCCAGGAGGGCAACCGCGAGGCGGTCGGCGCCATGGGCGCCGGCGAGCCGACCGTCGGCCGCTTCGGCGAGGTGCGCGGCGACACCGTTCATTTCGATATCATCGATACCGCCGGCAACATGATCTCGGCGACGCCTTCCGGCGGCTGGCTGCAATCGTCGCCGGTGATTCCGGAACTCGGCTTCTGCCTCGGCAGCCGCGCGCAGATGTTCTGGCTCGACGAGAATCACCCCGCAGCACTCGCACCGGGCAAGCGCCCGCGCACCACGCTCAGTCCGAGCATGGCGCTGCGCGACGGCGAGCCGTATCTGGCATGGGGTTCGCCCGGCGGCGATCAGCAGGATCAATGGACCACGCAATTCTTTTTGCGGCACGTGCACGCCAAGATGAATCTGCAGGAAGCGATCGACGCGCCGGCATGGCATTCGGAACATTTCCCGATCTCGTTCTGGCCGCGTACCGCCCGTCCCGGTGTGCTCGTGGTCGAGAACCGCGTGCCGAAAGCCACCGTCGCCACGCTGAAGAGCCGCGGCCATATCGTCGAGACCGGTCCCGACTGGTCGGAGGGCCGCCTCACCGCGGCCTCGAAGGTCGGCCGCCGCCGGCGTGCTGCCGCCAATCCCCGCGGCATGCAGGGCTATGCGGCCGGTCGATAAGCCGAGATGACCTGGTCAATCATCGCCCGCGACGAGCTAACCGGCCAATTCGGTATCGCGGTCGCGACGCGTTTCTTCGCGGTGGGCGCGCGCGTGCCGCACATCGCCGCCGGTATCGGCGGTATCGCGACGCAGGCGCTGGTCAATCCCTATTACGGCATCGATGGTTTGAAGTTGTTGCGCGAGGGACGTCAGCCACGCGAAATCGTCGAGGCCCTGATCGCGGCGGACGCCGGCCGCGAAAGCCGGCAATTGCACATCATGGACGCCGGCGGACTTATCGCCTCGCATACCGGGTGCGACTGCGTCGACTGGTGCGGTCACGTCGAGGGCAAGGGTTTTTCGATCGCCGGCAACATGCTCGCGGGCGCCCGCGTGCTGGACGATACCGCGCAGGCCTACGCCGCTAACGAAAGACGGCCATTCGCGCAGCGCCTGATCGCGGCGATGCGCGCCGGCGAAGCCGCCGGCGGCGACAAGCGCGGCAAGCAGTCGGCTGCACTTCTGATCTACGGCGACGAAGAATGGTCTGATCTCGATCTGCGCGTCGACGACCACGCCGACCCGCTTGGAGAACTCGAACGCCTCGAAGGGGTCAGCCGCGAGCGCTGGGTGCATTTCCGAAACTATCTGCCGACCCGCAGGAATCCGGCCGGAATTACCGATCGCGAAACCATCGACGCCGGCATCGAAGCCGCGATTGCAGGCGAGAAATGACGGCAGGCCCGCTGATCGAGATCGAGGGCTTGCGGGTCACCTTCCACGGCGACGACGGCCGCACCACCCACGCGGTCGACCGCGTCGACCTCAGCGTCGCCAACGGCGCGACGCTCGGTTTGGTCGGCGAATCCGGCTGCGGAAAGAGTGTCACCTCGCTGGCCATCATGGGCCTGCTGTCAAAGCATTCGGCCGAAGTCACCGGCTCGATCCGGTTCGATGGTTTTGATCTGCTGGAGGTGCCCGACCAGACCCTGCGCGATCTGCGCGGCAATCGCCTGGCGATGATTTTCCAGGAGCCGATGACCTCGCTCAATCCGAGTCTTACCATCGGCGATCAGATCATCGAGACCATCCTGCGCCATCGCGGCGGCTCGCAGCGCGCGGCCCGCGCGCGCGCGATCGAACTGCTGCGCCGCGTCCACATCCCTTCGCCGGAGCGACGCGTCGACGAATACCCGCACAAGCTGTCCGGCGGCATGCGCCAGCGCGTGATGATTGCGATGGCGCTGGCCTGCGATCCCCGGCTGCTGATCGCGGACGAGCCGACCACCGCGCTCGACGTGACCTTGCAGGCGCAAATCCTCGATCTGATGCGCGAATTGAAGGCGGCGAGCGGTGCGGCGATCATCCTGATCACGCACGATCTCGGCGTGGTCGCCGAGGTCTGCGACGAAGTCGCGGTGATGTATGCCGGCGAGATTGTCGAACGTGCCGCGGTCGATGAATTGTTCGCATCTCCGCAGCATCCCTACACCGTGGGCCTGCTCGGCTCGATCCCGCGGCTTGACCGCCGCGCATCGCATCTGGCCACCATCGAGGGCATGGTGCCGAACATGGCAAATCCGCCGTCCGGCTGCCGCTTCGCCGCGCGTTGTCCTTTCGTCAGCGACATCTGCGTCGCAGCACCGCCACCGATGGTCAGTTTAAGTCCCGGTCACTGGTCGCGCTGCATCAAGGCACCGCTGGAGCGGCTGGTGTCATGACCGCCCTGCTCGAAGTCAAGAACCTGGTCAAACATTTCGTCGCCGACCGGTCGGTGTTCGGGCGGCCGACGGCGTTCATCAAGGCGGTCGACGGGGTCAGCTTCAGCGTCGATGCCGGCCAGACACTGGCGCTGGTCGGCGAATCCGGCTGCGGCAAATCCACCGTGAGCCGGCTGGTGCTGCGGCTGATCGAACCGGATTCAGGCCAGATCCGCTTCGAGGGCCGCGACCTGCTCGCGTTGGACGCCAACGAATTACGCGCGTTCCGCCGCGACGCCCAGATCATCTTTCAGGATCCCTACGCGTCACTCAATCCGCGCATGACCGTCAGCCAGATACTGACCGAGCCGCTGGCGTTGCATGATCTGGTGCCACCCTCAAGCCGTCGCGACCGCGTCGAGGAATTGTTGCGCCTGGTCGGATTGGAGCCGCGCTTCGCGCGGCGCTACCCCCACGAATTTTCCGGTGGCCAGCGCCAGCGCATCGCCATTGCCCGCGCACTGGCGGTGGAACCGAAACTTGTCATCTGCGACGAGCCGGTTTCGGCGCTGGATGTGTCGATCCGTTCGCAGATCCTCAATTTGCTGCGCGATCTGCAGGACCGGCTCGGCCTCGCCTACATCTTCGTCTCGCACGATCTTGCCGTGGTGAAACATATCGCCGACCGCGTCGCCGTGATGAATCTCGGCGTGATCGTCGAGACCGCGGAAACGCAGGCGCTGTTCGCTTCGCCGCGTCACCCCTACAGCCGCGCGCTGCTGTCCGCGATCCCGGTGCCTAAACCGCGGGCAAAGCGCAGCCGCATTCTGCTGCAGGGTGAGATGCCGAGCGCGCTCAATCCTCCGGCGGGCTGCCGCTTCCATACCCGCTGCCCCTATGCGATCGAGCGCTGCCGCGTTGAGTCGCCAGAACTGCTTGCAGATTGCGCAGGACACCTGACCGCGTGTCACCGCACGGCGGAACTGCCGCCGCCTGACGCTATCGTCCCTGCCGATGGCGCCTTTTCGCCGGCACTGGAGCGATTGATCGCGGCTTTCAGCGGGCCCGCGGAAGTACCTGCTTCCTCCGGGGTTGATATGGTCGAGCCCACGCCTTCGGCCGGCGTTTGAACATGGAGACCAGTCTGATGAAAATCCTGCGTTTGGCGACCATTGCGGCGGCGTTGCTGCTGTCGCTTGGAGCGAGCGTCCACGCCCAGACCACCCTGCGCATCGGCCTTGCCGAGGATCCGGACATTCTGGACCCATCGCTGGCGCGTACCTATGTCGGCCGCATCGTGTTCGCAGCCTTCTGCGACAAGCTGTTCGACATCGACGCAAAGCTCAACATCGTGCCGCAGCTCGCGCTGTCGCACGAGACTTCCGCCGACGGCAAGGAGGTCACGATCAAGCTGCGGTCCGGCGTCAAATTCCACGACGGCGAGCCGTTCGACGCGGAAGCCGCGAAATACTCGCTCGAGCGCCACCTGACGCTTCCGACTTCGTTCAGAAAACCGGAGCTCGCCTCGCTGGACCATGTCGATGTGGTCGATCCCCTGACCATCAAGCTGGTATTGAAGTCGCCGTACTCGCCGCTGCTCGCGCAGCTCACCGATCGCGCCGGGATGATGGTCTCCCCCAAGGCGGCCAGGGAGGAAGGCGACAAGTTCGGACTGCATCCGGTTTGCGCCGGGCCCTACAAATTCGTCGAACGCATGCAGCAAGACCGCATCGTATTCGAGAAATTCACCGATTACTGGAACAAGGATAACGTCTTCATCGACCGCGTGGTGTTTCTGCCGATCGTCGATTCCACGGTGCGGCTCGCCAATCTGAAATCCGACGGGCTTGACCTGATCGAGCGGCTGGTGGCGACCGATATCAAGGACGTGCGCGCCGATCCGAAGCTGAAGCTGTCGACCTCGCTTTCGCTGGGGTATGAGGGCATCACCATCAATATCGGCAATGACAAGAACAAGGGGCCGCTCAGCCAGTCCGCCAAAGTAAGGCAGGCGTTTGATCTTTCGATCGACCGCGAGGCGATCAATCAAGTGGTCTACAACGGCGAATTCGTGCCGGGCAACCAGTGGGTCAATCCGGAACATCCGTATTACCAGAAGGTCTATCCGGTCCGCTCGCGGGATATCGCCAAGGCCAAGGCGCTGTTGAAGGAGGCCGGAATCACCGCACCGATTACCGTCGACCTCATGGTCGCGAAAAACGTCGAGCGTGAGACGGTCGCGCAGGTGATCCAGTCGATGGCGGCGGAAGCTGGATTCGACCTCAAGATCAGGGTCACCGAACTCGCCACCGCGTTGAAACAGGCCGAGGCCGGCGAATACCAGGCCTTCATCCTCGACTGGAGCGGCCGCATCGATCCCGACGGCAACTCTTATATTTTCCATAAGTCCAGGGCGCCCCAGAATTATAGCGCCTATTCCAACCCGGACGTCGACAAGGTGCTTGACGACGCGCGCCTCGTGACCGACATGGCGCAACGCAAGTCGATTTACGAGAAGATGACGAAATCGATTCTTGAGGACGAGCCGATCATCTATCTCTATCACCGCAAGAACCTGATCGCGCATACCACCAAACTCGAAGGCTACAAGCAGATGCCGGACGGGCTGGTGCGCGTGATCGGGTTGAAATTGAAGTGAGCGGGGTCGCAGTCATGTTCTCGTGTCCCGGACGCGGTGCAGCGCGTCTTTCTGCTCCCTCCCCCCTTGCGGGCACGGCTAACGCAGATGGCTCTACAGAGCCTCACGCTGTCTGGACTATGGCCCGCACAATCCCTCCACGAGTCGTCCCTGCGAACGCAGGGACCCATAACCCCTGCCGCCAAAGATTAGGAGAGGCCTTTACCCCAGCGCCAAAACGGGGGTCCGCGCCGTATGGGTCCCTGCGTTCGCAGGGACGACTTGTTGATGCGCGCTACCACCTAGGGCAAATGCGATGAGGTGCGATCACCACAGGCCCCCCTCCCCGCAAGGGGGGCGAGGGAGAAGCCCATGCTGAGCTTTCTCGCCAAGCGGATCATCCAGCTGATCCCAACGCTGTTCTTCGTGTCGATCCTGATCTTCTCGTTGCAGCATTTGCTGCCCGGTGATCCCGCGCTGGTGATGGCCGGCGAGGAACGCGATCCCGATGTCATCGCCCATATCCGCGCGCAATACCGGCTCGATCAGCCGATACCGGTGCAATACATCTATTGGGTCAAGGGCGTCCTGGCCGGCGACTTCGGCGAATCGCTCCGCATCAAGATGCCGGTGCGCGAACTGATCGCGCAAAAACTGCCGGTGACGATGCAACTGGCGTCGATGGCGATCGTGATTGCGTTTCTGGTCGGCATTCCCGCTGGCATCGTGTCGGCGGTGAAGAAGGGCACGCTGTGGGACTACGGCGCCAATCTGTTTGCGCTGTGGGGCATTTCGACGCCGAATTTCTGGCTCGGGATCATGCTGATCTTTCTATTCTCGATCGAACTCGGCTGGCTGCCGGCATCGGGCTATGTCCCTCTCTCCGAAAACTGGCGCGCCAGCTTTGCATCCACCATCATGCCCGCCTTCGTGCTCGGCAATGCCATCGCCGCGATTCTGATGCGGCACACCCGCAGCGCCATGCTGCAGGTGCTCGAAAGCGATTATGTCCGTACCGCCCGCGCCAAGGGCCTTTCCGAACGCTCGGTCATTCTCAAGCACGCCATGCGCAACGCGCTGACGCCGGTCATCACGCTCGGCGCGCTCGAACTGGGCACGCTGCTGTCGGGCGCGGTGCTGACCGAGCAGATTTTTTCGATTCCGGGTTTTGGCAAGCTGATCGTCGATGCGGTGTTCAATCGCGACTATGCCGTGGTGCAAGGTGTGGTGCTGGTGACCGCCACCATCTACATCACGCTGAACCTGATCGCCGATATCGCCTATATCCTGGTCAATCCAAGGCTGAGGGCGTAGGCCATGACCGACGCCGCGCTCACCACGATCCGGCTTGCCGATGGACGCGCCAATGAGCTTGAAAGCCCGGCACGGCGCGCGCTGCGCCGGCTGTTGCAACGCAAGGGCGCGGTAGTCGGGCTTATCGTGATCGCAACCTTCATCATGCTCGCGCTGTTTGCGCCCTGGATCGTGCCCTATGACCCGATCGCGACCAGCTGGACGCTGGTGCGCAAGCCGCCCTCGGCACTGCACTGGTTCGGCACCGACGAACTCGGTCGCGATATTCTCGGGCGCGTGATCTATGGCGCGCGCGCCTCGCTGATGGCGGGCGCGATCTCGGTCGGGATCGCGCTCGGGGTCGGCGTGCCGTTCGGACTATTGTCGGGCTATCGCGGTGGCTTCATCGACGCCCTGATCAGCCGCATCACCGACGCCATGCTGGCCTGCCCGTTCCTGATCCTTGCGATCGCGCTGGCGGCGTTTCTGGGCCCGAGCCTCGGCAACGCCATGATCGCCATCGGCATTTCAACGACGCCGATCTTCGTGCGGCTGACCCGCGGCCAGGTGATGACCGTCAAGGTCGAGGATTATGTCGAGGCCGCGCGCGCGATGGGCAATCCGCGCTGGCGGATCGCGCTGTTTCATATTCTGCCGAACATCATGCCGGCGCTGCTGGTGCAGGCGACGCTGTCGATCGCGGCAGCGATCATCGCCGAAGCGGCGCTGTCGTTCTTGGGGCTAGGCCAGCAGCCGCCCGCGCCGTCCTGGGGCAGCATGCTCAATGCCGCGCAACGCTTTCTGACCAACGCACCGTGGATGGCTTTGTGGCCGGGGCTCGCGATCTTTCTCGTGGTGCTGTCGTTCAATCTGGTCGGCGACGGCCTGCGCGACGCGCTCGATCCGCGCCAGCGCTGAGCGTCGAGGACCAGTGGTTTCCTGATCTGAATTTCGGCCGATCATAACTCGTACCAGATCGTTACGATCACGCGCGTCTCCCGGCCGTTTACGTCGTCGTTGTGCTCTGCCATGGCCGTCGATGTATGGGTAACGGAGGCTCTGGGGCCAAGGCTTTCCTGCCATTTGTTGATTTCAGCCTCCAATCCCCCGATATTCTTGTTGCCCTGCGCGTAAAAGATTTTGACTGGCATTTCAGCTCTCCCTTGCGGTTCGATGTTCGTCGTGGCGGGAAACATTCTAGATCACCGTCTCGCGTATGACGCGGCGGCAATCCATCTCGTATTCGAGGTCGATCACCGGCGGGCGCGCAAAATGCCAGGTCAGCCCGGAACGCGTGGCGCCGCGGCGGACCAGTTCATCTGATATCAGCGGATGAAAGTCACGAACGGTGTAGGCCTGCACCGCCGTGGTATCCTTCCAGCCGAACCCGAACGCGCCGAGACGGCTTTCCATTTCCCCGACCGTGAACCGGACTTTCGCCCTCACGCCGTCCGGGCTGAGATCGCGGTAGCGCACGATGCGCTCGGGGTAGCTGCCGCTACCGCCGCGCGCTTCGGCGCCGCCGGCGATCACGAAGGTCGGCGATTTGCCTTGGCTCGGGCGCGTGAACGAGAACGCATGGAACAACGGCTCGGCCGGCGGGTCGATTTCCGGGCAGACATTGCTGCGCGCCACCGGATTGACTGACCCGTCGAACAGGCCCCATTGCGCCAGCGTCTTGACGTAATGCTCGTTGAAGGTTCGGAAGCCATCTTCAGTGAAGGCGGCCGGCGAGCGCAACTCGCAGGCACAAAACGACGGCAGCGGCCGGCCGGCCGCCTCGATATATTTCGCGGCTGACGCAAACCCCTCTGCCAGCGGCAGCAGGCGGTCGAAACGCACGCGCTCGATCTCAAAACCTGCACCAGCCGCAGCTCCGCTCGAATATTGAAACACCGCCGGGATGAACTGGTAATTGCCGGCCGGAAAGTCACGTGTCATGTCTGCTGTCCCCTAACGTCCATTTGGATGCTTATTCGAGCTGCATGCGGACGCCCTTAGCGCCGTTGAGCAGCCGTCTGAGGTGAAAGCCGGCCAACGCATCGTCGGCATGCAGCCCCACCAGTGCGGCGAAGGCCGGCATTGCCGCGGCATCGCCGGCTTCCAGCTTGGCGAAGGCTAGCGCATATTGCGTGGTCGCTGGCCGCTCGAACGTCTCCGCCGTCAGCGGCTCGTAGGCGCGCAGCGGCTCGCTGCGCCCGCGCAGCATCAAATCGCCGACCGGCCGTCCGCGAAATTTTTCAGTGCCATCGGCCACGGTGGCGCTGACGCAAATGCGGGTACCCAGAAACTTGTTGGCGGCCTCAAGCCTTGCTGCGGTGTTGATGGTGTCGCCATAGGCGGTGTAATCGAAAAAGCGGCTGCCGCCGAAATTGCCGACCAGCGCCGGGCCGGCGTGAACGCCGATCCGGGTTGCCCCGAAATTCACGCCTTTGGATTTCCAGCGCCCGCGAAACGCCTCGGCCCAGACGTCGAGATCATGCGCGCAGGCGATGGCGCGCGTCGCATAATCTGGCTGGTCTCCGGGCGCATTGAAGAGTATCTGAACCGCGTCGCCGATGATCTTCGCGACCGTCCCTTCATGCGCGAACACAACGTCGGTCATGCCGCCGACATATTCGTTGAGCAGCGCACCCAGCACTTCGGGTGCCGCGGTTTCCACCAGCGACGTGAAACCGGTGATATCGGTGAAGATGGTCGCGACCTCGCACCAATGCACCTCCATGCCGTTGCTTTCACCGACAGCGGCAAGCCGGGCGGCGATCTGCGGCGAAAAATACCGCGACAGCGACGCGTGCGCGCGCTCGGCTTCGGCCTGGCGGCGGCGCGCCTCGCGCATCATCTCTACATGACGGATGGTCTTGTCGATGGTGGTTTCGAGGTCGCTGAAATCGATCGGCTTGGTCAGGAAATCGAACGCGCCACGGTTCATCGCGGTGCGGATGTTGCTCATGTCGCCATAGGCGGAGA
>Ga0208989_10000597_pt1 | contig 10829 bp, 10 predicted proteins | sample MedBloCAOM3_M1_FD_187852 | JGI IMG/M metagenome (GOLD analysis project Ga0208989, IMG submission 187852) | Forest soil microbial communities from El Dorado National Forest, California, USA - Mediterranean Blodgett CA OM3_M1 (SPAdes) (version 2) | ecosystem: Environmental > Terrestrial > Soil >...
GGCTTGCGCGGCGATCAAGCCGCCTGCGCCCGGACGGTTCAAGACCACGACTTGTTGGCCAAAGCGCTTGGAAAGTTTGTCGGCATAGAGCCGCGCGAGAATGTCGATGGTCGTGCCGGCGGTGATGGGCGCGACGATCGTAATCAATTTGGATGGATAGGAATCTTGTGCCCGCGCCGGCGGACAGAGACACATGAGTCCTGTCAGCACGGCCGCCATCAGCTGAGAAAACTTCACGACGGTCTCTCCCTTTGGACTCGGTCTTTGTTGTTTAGCGCCCGAAACTAGCAGAGCGCGACTGCGCGCACCGGCGACGCCTCGGCACCGATCAGGTTGAGCGGCAGCCCGATCAGGGTGAAGCGGTCTTGTTCGATGCGATCGAGATTCTTCAGGTAGGGCATTGTGATGATGCCGTGCTCGCTGAGGGTACGGGAGTTGTGAAACACCCGTGGCGCACCGGGCTCATCGTTGCCGTGATAGAAATCATATCCCACGACGACCACGCCTTTTTCGATGCACCACTTCGTGGCTCCGATGGTGAGATGGGGCGATTCCGTCATCCATTTTTCCGATCCGCCGTCATACGTGTTATTGTGATCGGTCCGCAGCAGCAGACGATCGCCTTTTCTGATTCGGTTGCCGAGCGAGTTCTCCATGTCCTTCTCGGTGATTGCTTTGGCGGGAAGCTTGTGTCGGAAATCCGCGATGATTGCGTCCCCGATGAACAGTTCGAGAGGCAGCTGATGGACTTGCGTGCCGCCTGGGACATTGTGCTCCGGAGCATCGATGTGGCTTCCGGCGTGCAGGCGCATATGCACGCCCCGCACGATTTGCCCGGCGCCGCCCGGCGCGTCGTGCTCCTTCAAGACCTCCATCTCGAATTGCATGTCTTTCTTGAATCCGGCAGGCGTACGCATGCCGAAATTCTTGGGATCGAGCTCGAGACTGATGTCGATGATCTTCTGGAAGGGGGGCAGCATGGCGGATCCTTATTCTGCAACGGGCGTCCAAGGCCTGAGCGAGTCGTCATTTGGCCGGGAACGAACCGAGTCCCGCGCGAATCTCCCGACGCAGCCTATCGATCGTGCGATCGATCCAGTCCTGGTCCGAAGACTCGCCGGAAAGAATCACTCTGGTCGTCTCGACGAAGTGGTCGATCGTGAGAGCAATGGCCGCATCCGCATCGCGTGAGAGCGCGGCGTCCACGATCAACTGATGCTCGGCGTCGAAGTCTCGGCCGCCCAAACCGTTCTGAACGGACAGGCGGCGGTAGCGGTCGCTCAGGTCGTAGAGCTGGGTGCGAAAGATCATCGTCTGAGGGGAGTTGCAGGCGCCGGCCAGCGCGTCGTGAAATTCGCGATTTTCCCGATACCATTCGTCGCTCAGTCGCTCTCCGTCACTCTTAGGGCACCCTCTCAGCCGATGGGCGGCGGCAACGACTTGCCCCTCCAGCGCCTGTCGCCTCCGGAAATCGCAGCACGCAGAGCAATGCCTTCAACCCACGCCCGCGTCTTGGTGATGTCGAGCAGGTTCGCAGTCGAGACGGGGGCGACGCGAAAGCCCCGCTGACCTTCCGCGGTCACCAGGTCCAAGGAGGTGAGTTTGGAAAGCGCCTCGCGCAGCGGGGTGGCACCGAGGCCGTACGTCTCCCGAAGGCGCTCGACATGCATCTTTTCGCCGGGTCGCAGTTTTGCGCTGAGAATGTCCGCGTGCAGACGGCTAAAGGCCTGAACCGCCAAGGTGGGCGTCTCCACTGATCCGCTGCGCTGCTTTGCCGGCAATACTGCATGCCCTGTTTTGTCGAGATTCAGCAAATTTGTCGAGATTTTGCAAATCTGTCAATGTTTTTGGCCCCTCGACGCCGATCCAGCGAGGCGAAGCAGAGCCCCCAAGAAAGAAAACCGTCCAGGCGGCCAAGGGCGCTCTTCTGGCCTCGACAACCCGGCCGCAGTCGCCCAACTCGCGGCAACCGCTGCACATGATCGGGCAGCGCTCAGTGTGCAGTGTTCAAGAGACGGTCTGACGGACACCGCGCCGTCTCATGTAGCCCTTGGAGCGCTTTCCGGCGAAGAGCGGACCCGCTCGCTATCCCTAGGCAGAATGCTGCTGTAGAAAAGCTTATCGCGTCATCTCGCCAAGCGCCGCGCTCGTTGTGCAGCATTCGATGAGTGTACCCTGTGAAAACTGAGGCATTTCAACCGCCATGGGGATGACAAGTTATGCCGCCGCACCGTCGTCTCGGTTTGGCTTGAACGCTCGATGCATCTCATCGATCTTGAATGTGATTGCTGCCACGGGTATCGGCGCCGTAGCGCGCGTCGTTCATGCAGTAACCTCCAAAGCGCTTGCAACCACGCGCGCATCAGCTCTTGCCCTCGGGCTCTTCTTCACGCCGCCGATTTCCGACGCCATCGATACGATCACCAACACGGTCGCGTCGTTCGTTCCGGCCGATATCGGCAATCTCAGCTTCATTTCCCCCGCAGAGGGTCAGCCGGCCGCGCTGACGAAATCACAGTCGGACGCGCTCAATACGTACAACAATGCAGTAAACTACTTTAAGTCGATCTTGAGCCAGCGGCGCGCCCAGATCAATTCGAATCAACAGCTGCCGAACTTGCCGGGACAAGCCCTCTATCTTGCCCGCAACGATATGATAAGCGCGTATAAAGATCTCACCGACGCGCTTCCGTCCAAAATCGGAAGGCCCAACAAATTCAAAATTCCTCCGGCGTATTTCGATGCCGACAATGAGCCACTGCTCGATGAGTATACGCGTCTCTTCAACATCATGCAGGCGCCGCCCGCCAACGCGCAAAACTCAGATACTCCATTTAATGACGTTGTCGACCTGGGAACAAATATTGGACGAGCTAAGGGCCTCGATGCAGCAAATGCCGAAGTGGCAGGTCGTATCAGCTTGGGCCTCTTCTTTGCCGAGACAAATGGCAATCAAAACATGGGGAATGCGCGCTCGAATACGTACAAGGGAAGTCTGCAAACAGGTGTCTCTGAAGATCAAAATGGTCGAAAGAAATGGGCGGCGATTAAAAAGTCAGTCACAGCCTTGGATCCTGCACTGAGCTTTCGCGACGACAAAGAAGAGGCGCGGGTTGGCAATTTAGATCACCGTTTCAATCACTGGACCGCCGTGAGAGATGCCCTTATGAACGCACACGCAGACCTTTTTCCGCAAATACCGGCGATCGTGAAGGCATTGCCAAATCCGATTGATCAGATGAAACTTTTTGAGCTCATCCAAATCATTCCGAGTCCGACCAAGTCCGCTCTCAACTCAGGCAACTTGGCCAATTACAAAATTTCTGACCCGACGATCATGGGATATTTGCGTAACAATAGCGTCTTCACCTTTGGACAAGCTGACAGGGCAAAAGCATCTGCAACCTTCCGCGAAATTCTCAATGCGATGTGGCTCTTCAACGACAAATTTGAACGAGCGCTGTCCAAATTAAACGAGATCAAGGCTCAGCGAAAGGGTGAGAATCGGCAGTTGCCAATCGGACCACGTTTCACCGGCATTCAGCGGGCATTTTTTCTGCAATACCATCTCGGCGCAAGCGCTACGGCTTAACCAGCATTCCGCCGGGGGAAATGTGGGATATTTTGGCTGAAATCAGAGCGCGAATCCAAAATAGACCCTCTGGGTCTGCTCATCCGCCCACTGTCGCCCGTCATATCCAGTCGCGACTCAAGACAGCGGCCGGCGTCAGGAGTCTGAGCAAATGCCTCATCTAGGAGCTTGATCGCGACTGGGGATCGTTGGCAGTCAAGCCCATAATCATCAAGGTCAGTGCTCAGGCTGACATCGATGCTGGGCTCCAGCTCCTGCGCTCCGCATCTCGGCTCTGGGCGCCCACAACGGACATGCACTTGTGCCTCATCAAGCAATGGCTAACGCTCCATTGCTGCGTAACCAATGCCCGAGGGGGTCCCCGTCATGCCTTTTCAAGATTTCCGTGAGTTTCTCGATGCGCTACGCAAGCAGGGCGAGCTCTTCGACGTCGATCGGCCGGTTGCGCTCGAATTCGAGATCGCAAAAGCGCTGAAGAAGAGCGCGTCCATCGCCGGCCCGGCGTTTGTCTTCAAGAATAACGGTACCGGCTTTCCGCTCGTTGGCGGGGTATACAATACGCGCGCAAAGGCGCTGATCGCGTTGGAGGCCACTGAGGAAACGCTCGTCGAGCGCATCCTGACGGGGCTGTCGAAACGAATCCCGCCAACGGTCGTAAAGGATGCGCCAGTACATGAAAACGTCATCACAGGCGATGCCATCGATCTCTCGGCCTTGCCGGTACCGAAGTATAGTCCTGATGACGGCGGTCCCTACATCACTCCGGGAATCGTGGTTAGCAAAGACCCGGAAACCGGCGTGCCGGACATCGGGCACTACCGCTTCGAAATTATCGACAAGCAGACGATGTCGTTCAACGCGCTGCCGATGCACCGTTTCGGCAAGCACATCACCAGGGCGCGCCAGATGGGGCACACGACCTATCCGGCCGCGCTCGTGATCGGGGTCGACCCGCTCCTCGCCTACACAGCCCCAATCCAAGTCCCCGATGGGACCAATGACTTCGAGGTTGCCGGCGGGTTGCGCGGCGCGCCGGTCGAGCTGGTGCATTGCAAGACCATCGATGTTGACGTCCCCTCGCGTGCGGAGTTCGTGATCGAGTTCGAAGCCGATTTCACCAAAGAGGTTATGGAAGGTCCACTGGGAGAGTATACCGGGTACTACACCCCGGCCTCACCAAAGCCGATCGCACGTGTCAAGGCGATCACCCACCGCAACGGCGCGTATTTTCAAGGGCTGCTCACGGGCGTGCCGCCGACCGAGAACCATATTCTCAAGCAAATCCCATTCGAAGCATCGTTTTTGGCGATGATGCGCAAGCAGTTTCCGACGATCGAACGCGTCGCCATTCCGCCGTCGGGCGGCGTCTCGTTCTACATCGTCATGTCGATGAAACCGCGCTACGCCGGCGAGGCACGCAGCGCGCTTTTGGCCGCGATCTCGACCAACTTGAGGCCGAAGACAGTGATCGTGGTCGATCCCGACATCGATGTGCATAGTTCCGATCAGGTCGAATGGGCGACGGCGTTCCGCATGCAGCCCAAGCGCGATGTGATCATCGTCGACAGCGTCCCCGCGGGCCCCTTGGATCCGTCAGTCGATGATTCGATCGCGCTCGATAGCCGTACCGCGTCGGCGATCGGCATCGACGCGACGTACCCCTTCGGCGCCGAGGTCAAAAGCGCGACCGACGTTCCCGCTGCCGGTCATGTGTGTGGTCCCGCAGTCGCCGAGCACGGCCACGAATTCTTTGAGGTCGCGGCCGTGCCGGGCTGGCAGCAGTACGACTTTCCTGAGTTGCGCAATCGCACCACCGAAAAGCCTCGCACCTGATCCGGACGGCGGCACGATCTGGGTTGCGCTCCTAGGCAGGATCGATTTGTTTGGCCGTGCCAAAGAAGCCTTTGGTCCTCTATCTAATAAATCGGGGTATATTCGCACACCTTCCCCTGAGTGTTCGTTACGGCTGCCGTTCAATCTGCGAATGAGCGTCGCAGGTGTTCCGGCAACGGCTCCCGGAATGTCCTGCGTCAGGAGTGCCCGCGACAGCGTGCTGGCTAGGCTACTCTCATACGCACGAGAACGGTTCATCCGGTCGCCGTTGTCGCCGTGCATTGCAAATCCACCTCCGTCGCCCCAGGCGAGCACTTGCCGGCGTCCGAACGTTTTCAGTATCTTGGCAGAGCCTCGCAAAGCATCGCGCGTCCGTCTTGCTAGAGCGGGGAAAAGCGCGAATATTCACGCCGGTCGGATTCATCTGACCGAGGCCCAAGGGAGGAACATGATGCTTGAAACGGCACGACACCGGCCATTCGGATGCAACTGCTGCGCCGAGCCGTTCGCCGCTACCGGCGTGAGCCGCCGCGAGCTGCTGGCCGGGGGCGCAGCGCTCACCCTTGCCGGCGTGGGCCTTGCGCCGAAAGCCTTTGCTCAAGCCAAGCCGCACCGCATCGACGTGCATCATCATGTCGCGCCGCCGAGTTGGCTCAACACGATGGACATCATCGGGCGCACCAATCCGCCGCTGGCGAATTGGTCGATTCAGAAATCGCTGGACGATATGGACAAGGGCGGGATTGCAACGTCCGTGCTTTCGCCGACCGCGCCGCAGGTCGTCCCGCTCGGCAAACCAATCGCGGTCAAGATCGCGCGCGAGTCGAATGAGTACAGCAAAAAGATGATGACAGATCATCCCGGTCGATTCGGCATCTTCGCGACCCTGCCTCTGCCGCATATCGACGAATCGCTGAAGGAAATTGGCTATGCATTCGACACGCTGAACGTCGATGGCATTGGCATGCTGACGAACTATGGCGACAAGTGGCTCGGCCACCCGTTCCTCGATCCGGTCTGGCAGGAGCTCAACCGCCGCAATGCCACGGTATATACCCATCCGACCGACGCCAATTGCTGCGTGAACCTTGTCCAGAGCTTGCCCGCTTCCGCCATCGAATGGGGGACCGACTCGACGCGCAGCATCGCCGACCTGATCTTCAGCGGCACCGCGCAGAAGTATCCGAACATCAATTGGATCTTCTCGCACGGCGGCGGCGCGCTTACGTCGTTCGCCGAACGTTTCCTTGTGCAGATGGTGAGCACGCCGCCCTACAAGGGCAAGTTCACGCGCGACGATGTGCAAGGCCAGCTTAACCGCTTTTATTACGATACGGCGCAGGTATCGCTGGTGGGAACACTTGCAGCGCTCGCCAAGCTCGTCCCGGTGTCGCAGATCGTCTACGGCACCGATTTCCCTTATAGGACCGGTGCCGAGCACACCAAGGGGGTTACCTCCGTGTTCAGCGGCGAGGACCTCAAGAAGGTCGAACGCGAGAACGCTCTCCGGCTGGTGCCGCGGCTGGCCTGATCCGGGTTCTCCTCGACGGCTGGAGATTTGCAACGGCAGCCTCTCGGCTGCCGTTTGCATTGTGCTCCTGCCGATTGACCGTGCTCTGCACGCGGTTGTCCATGCGAGTTTCATCGGAACTTCGAGCCCTTCTTTACAACCAAGTCCGAGGGAACGGGAATAGGACTTGCCGTTTGTCGATCGATCATCGAGTCGCATGGTGGGAGTCTTCGGGCATCTGACAACAATCCCTACGAGACGATCTTTCACCTCGCTTTGCCGATCGGCGATTCATGAAAGAAGAACCGCTCTCGCTCTCTACAGTGGCGGGCGCCGCAGGCGTGCCCACCACTTTCATATCACCGGTACGCTGCCGACATTGCATTCGGCAAGCCGCTGGGGCGGGCTCCCGGCCGTCTTGAGCGCACTTGGATCGGATGTAGCGCACGCCCGGTCGACGCCTCGTGCTATCCTTCTCTGCCGGTGATGCGAGTGGAGCTTAAATGATTACTATTTCGCGGCTGGAGGAAGCGTCCGACGCAGCAGTGAAAGATATAAATTTGCTCTTACCCCAAGTGAGATCAGATCCGTCTCAGCACAAAGGATCGTTAGCTGATCTACAAAATATCGTTCAGAACAATTGGACAAGTATGATTGTCGCAAAAGATGAGAAACGGATCATAGGAATGGCGACCATTCACATTGTAAACAACATGGGAAAACGCATAGCTCACGTAGACGATGTCGTCATAAGCGATGCATATCGACGGCAAGGTCTCGGTACTAAAATAATATGCGAACTGATTGATGTTGCGAAGTCGAGAGGCGTCTCGCAACTTAGACTGACGAGTCGTTCGGCGCGCATTGCTGCGAACAAGCTGTATCAACAGACGGGATTCAAAATCGGAAACACCAATATTTATGTTATGAAACTTTAACGGAGTTATTTCAGTCGCTATCGGGCGGCGGCATACTGGCGGCTGCGATCCGTCGCCTTCAACAGGTCTCTGACCGGTTCCGGCAGCTGTCCCGCGGCGAGCTTGCCGGGCGGGCTTTCAAGCCGCTCGACCACGGCGAGGCGGGTGACTTCGCCTTTGAGGAAGGCATTCAGGAACTCGGGATAGTTGCTGAAGGACACGCATCCGTTCGACTGGCCGTTCGGGCCCAGCATGAAGGAGTGGGCAAGGATGCCGTCGCGACCGTGCATCCTGCTGTCGTCGACGGGGTTGAGGCGGATGGCGCGAACCCCATGAAACAGTTGCTCGCGCAAAGTGAGATTGTAGATATTCGGCGGTGTTGCCCCCCGCATTCTCAGGTGCACATGGCGGGGACTATCCATAAAGCCGCCAAGGCCGGAATGGGCCTCCAGCCGGCGGCCGCTCGGCAGGTACACGACACGCGCCGTGATATCGTAGATCGCGGTGCGGCCGTCGTCGTCCAGCGGCGGGATCTCCTTGCGCGCTTGCGCGGGGCGAACGCGCGCCTTGGCAACGGTTGCTTTCGTCGCCGCATCGGCTCGTTGCTTCTGGACGTCCCGATCCGGCGGCAATCGCAGGGTGCTCGCAAGCACCTGCATGGCCGACTCGAGGCTCTCGTCGAAGGACGCCGAACAATCGTCGGCCGAGGCGAAACGTTTGTCGAAAGACGCGGGACGATCATCGAAAGCGGCGAAACGCTCGTCCAATGACGCGATTGCCGACGCGTTCGGGCACGCCGATGCGGACGCGTCCGTCAGCATGCCCGACTCGCTGGCCAGGGCATCGAATCGGAACTGCGGTTCCAGGCTTGCCAGTCGTATGCGTTCGCCCGGGTGCCCCGATCCCAACGGCGCGCGCAGCCGGAAAATGTCAGGGTGGATGGTCCCGAAGACGGAAATGCCCGGACCAGGCAATCCGGTGTCTGCCGGACCTGCCTGCGTCACTGCCGATTTAAGGACGAACCCCAGAAACATCGCGGCGATTCCAAACGGAATCGCGCGGACCCCCACTCGAACCAATACGTCCCCCACTCCTACCACGTCGCCCCTGGCGCAACGTCCAGCGGCAACGCACGTCCCCCGACGCCGGGGAAGAAAGCATGTCGATTGCGGCAACAATCGTTCGGACCGACCTAGTGCCGCGAACCCGAAGTTCGCGCACACCGTGCGGCAAATGCGACCGCGAACTTCGGGTTCAAAAGGGGCACTAGAATCATAGAGTTGCTAGTGGTCCTTAGATTCCGAAGCTCGAATCTGAAGGTGCCGCGAGTGCTGACGAACTTCGGAATCGGACCACTAGTCGGCGGGGGAGCGGTGATGGCTTACCGCTCCGCGCGGGGGCGAACTGCGGGGGACCAACGGTGGGCGCCCGCGTCGACGGACCCATTGCGGGCGCCTGTCGAGAGCCTATTGTTGCGGCAACCAGATCGTTTTGAGGGAGGCGAATTTGAACAAAGGAACTTTCGGTCGGCGTGACGTCCTCGAGCTGATGGCCGCCGCGGGCGCGACAGGCCTGCCCGCCGTGCGCACGTTGTGGCCCAGCGCCGCTCATGCAGCCGGCGCGCCCGCGTATAGTCCCGCCGCCCGGTTCGATCTTGCCGTCAGCGAAGTCGAGCTTCGGCGCAACAGCGCCGGCCGGATGCTGATGGCCCGGATTTACCAGCCGAAAGGGCCGGGACCTTTCCCGACCGTTCTCGATCTGCACGGCGGCGCGTGGAACAGAAAAGACCGCCTCGCCGAAGAGCCGATGGATCGCGCGCTGGCTTCGAGCGGCGTGTTGGTCGTCGCCGTCGACATGACGGTTGCGCCCGAAGCGCCATATCCGGCCTGCGTGCAGGACGCCAACTACGCCGTGCGCTGGCTGAAGGTGAATGCCGCAACCTGGAACGGTGACACCTCGAAGATCGGTGTCTACGCATCCTCCAGCGGCGGTCACGTCGCAGAGCTTTTGGCGATGCGTCCGCGCGATCCCCGCTACAATTCAATTGCGCTTGCCGCCGCGCCTGAGGTCGACGCCACCGTCGCCTATGTTGCGATGCGCTCGCCGGTCAGCAACACCTTTGCGCGCTATGAAAACGCGCAGCGGCGCCGCAACGAGAGCATGATGAAAAACAACAAGGTGTTCTTCAATCCGTGGGAGACGATCCACGAAAGCAACCCGCAGGAAATTCTCGAGCGCGAGGAAAAAGTCACCCTGGTGCCGTTTCTCATCATGCAGGGCGCGCTCGATGACAACGTGTTGCCGGAGGTGCAGGAAAAATTCGCCAAGACCTACAAGGCCGCCGGCGGCGACTGCGACTATCGCCTGTTCGAAAACTCCGTTCACGAATGGGTCGCGGAGCCGGGTCCTGCGACCGACAAGGCGGTCGAGGTGGTCAAGGAATTTATCGCGCGCCAGCTGAAAGCTTGATCGAGTCCGGCGTTCTGGCGCCGGCTGCGCCCAGCCCTCGATTGCGGGCCGGCGAGTGCCAGCAGGACCGACTTCGCAGAACGAGCCGCCGAATGGGCAATCGGCCTCACTAAGGCTCCAACGGAAGCGCCTGAGGCCCGGAGGCGTCACCCAGGAGCTCGTCCTCGCGAAAGTGAATTGCAAGATGGTCGATGAAACTACGGACGGCCGATGGAAGGCCGCGTTCGTCCAACAATATCTGGCATACGATGGTCAGTCGCACCGCAGCCGGTCCCTGTCCTTCCCGAAAATCATATCCGCGCGTAGCAAAGATGCAACCCAGACAGAACAGGCGTAGCGACGATGGTCCCGCATCGCTGGACCGCTCGATGTAGTGGCGCATCCTTGTCCAACGATAAATGCGTGCGCGATTCATTATAATAGGAAGAATACGTGGTCAGGGTCCGCCGCAGATGCCGCGCGCCGAAGATAAGAACGTGATCCAAACAGTCGCGCCGAAGCGTTCCAA
>Ga0208989_10000598_pt1 | contig 10815 bp, 10 predicted proteins | sample MedBloCAOM3_M1_FD_187852 | JGI IMG/M metagenome (GOLD analysis project Ga0208989, IMG submission 187852) | Forest soil microbial communities from El Dorado National Forest, California, USA - Mediterranean Blodgett CA OM3_M1 (SPAdes) (version 2) | ecosystem: Environmental > Terrestrial > Soil >...
AAATACGGCAACGCGCTCGGAATGCGCAGGCGAAACAGCGTTTGCAGACGTCCCGCCCGGTTCATGCGGAACAGGTTCACCAGCCCCGGATCGACGCTGCGCAGGCCGAGCGTGGTGTTGGAAATGATCGGAAACAGCGCCACCACCGTGGCGCATATGGTCAACGCCACCTGCGTGTTCTTGACCAGGATGATGATCAACGGCGCGATCGCCACGATCGGCGTCACCTGCAACAGGACCGCGTAGGGAAAGAAGCTTTTCTCGATCGCCCGGCTCTGCACGAACAGGAACGCGATCAGCACGCCGATAACGATGGCCGAGATGAAAGCTTGCAGCGCAACCCGCAGCGTCATCCACAGCGCCGCGAGCAAGGCCGGCCAGTCGCTGACGAGCTTCAGGGCGATATCGCTTGGCTTCGGAAACAGAAAGACCGGCACGTGCGCGCTTCGGCAAACGATTTCCCACAGCACGACGATGACCAGGCCCACCGCCAGAGGCGCGGCGATCGTCATCGCGGTTTCGGACTGCGCGAGCGGACGCATGGTACGATCTCGTCGTCAGCGTTGCAGTTGCAGCAAGGACACTTCGGTCAGCGAAGTCGAAAGCGCGCGGCAATATTCGGCGAAGCGCGTGGAGTTTCGGAAGGTCTCGTCGCGCGGATGCGGCTCGTCGATCGTCATGACCTTGCAGATCCGGCCGGGCTGTGCGCCCATGACGACGACGCGCGTCGATAGAAAGACCGCCTCGTAAATCGAGTGCGTGACGAAGACAGTGGTCAGCTTGCGCTCCCACCACAGGCGGACAAGGTCGGCGTCGAGGCGATTGCGGGTAAATTCGTCAAGGGCGCCGAACGGCTCGTCCATGAGCAGGAGATCCGGCTCGGTGGCGAGGCTACGCGCGATCGATACCCGCATCTTCATGCCGCCGGACAACTGTCGCGGATATTGCCAGGCTGCACCATCGAGACTGACGCGGGACAAGGCTTCGGCCACGCGCTTGCTGCTTTCGGCCTTCGGCATGCGCGCGAGATCGAGCGGCAGGCGCACGTTCGCCTCCACGCGCGCCCACGGCATCAGGGTCGGGTCCTGGAACACGAAAGCAAGTGATCGTCCGCTCGATCCGACCCGCTCGAATGCGCCGGACCACCACAGGATACGGCCGTCGGAGGGCTCGATCAGATTGGCGATAAGCTTGAGCAGCGTGCTCTTGCCGCAGCCCGAGGGTCCGATGAGCGTAAGGAACTCGCCGGCGGCGATGGTCAGGTCGATCGGCGCCAGCGCGCGTGTGCCGTTGGGAAAGACCTTGTCCGCGGACAGGATTTCCACTACGGGCGCGCCCATCGGCACGCGCCCGCCGGCATCCTCGGGGAACGTTTTGTTAGGTGCGAGCACAACCCGGCCGGCGGCGCATTACATCGAAAGTTTGAGGCTCTTGACGAACCTGTCGGTGAATCCCTGTTTCCAGTCCACCTCGGGCTTGAGCAGGCCGGCGGCGATCATGAAATCGTAGGTCGCCTTCCAACGCGCTTCCGTCATGATACCGATGCCCATGGTCTGGGCATCACCACCGTCCAACACTTTGAGCGCGCGCAACTGCTCGATCGCGAAGGCGATCTGCTCGTCGCTCATCTTCGGATTGTCGGCTTTGATGAGCGCATTTCCCGGCGCAGGATCGGTGATGTAGCTCTTCCATCCTTCGAGCGACGCCTTCACGAAACGCGCCGTCGCCTCCGGATTCTTGTCGACGAAGCTGCGCGTCGTGACCATGGTCGTGCCGTAGGGTGGATAGCCGTCGCGCGCGAACAGGAAGAACTTGACGGGCACGCCCTGCTGCTTGGCCTGGAACGGCTCCGACGATGGATAGGATTGCTGCACCACGTTGTTGTCGGCGAAGAAGGGCTGCAGATTGAACGTGTAGGGCCTGGTCTGCTCGTCGGTGTATTGAAATTTCGCCTTCAGCCACGGCCACCAGGTCGTGCGGCCCGGGGTCGCCACCAGGATCGTCTTGTCCTTGAGATCGCCGAGGCTCGCGACGTTGTCGTGGGCCATGATGCCTTGCAGATCGAACTGAAACGATGTCCCGACGGTAATGACCGGCAGGCCCTGCTCCAGCATTTTGAGCACCTGAAGGTCATAACCCATCATGAAGTCGGTCTCACCGGCGAGCAGAAGCTGCACGCCGTTGACCTGGGGGCCGCCCATCTTGAGGGTGACGTCGAGACCGGCCTTCTCATAAAGTCCGGTCGCCTTGGCCTGGTAGAACCCGCCATGCTCGGCCTGCGCGAACCAGCTTGTGAGGAACGTGACCTTGTCGGCGCCAACCGCTGTCGCCGACCACATGGATGCGCCAACGATGCCGGCCACGATGGTCATCGACAAGCGCTTGCGGGTGAAATTCGAGCCTTCTAGCGACATTGGGAACCTCATTGTCCTAGTGGACCCGCCGTAAATCAGAGCAAGTCGTGTGCCAAAAGCGATCGCGGGACCGTTACGCGCGCGAACGCGAAGGACGCTGGAGACCCCTCTCGGGCTCGGGCCCAGTCGCCGACAATCGGCGCCCAATTCCAGCGCGCATCAGCCAGCGACCACACCCATGGCCCGCGGTTAGTGGCTCCGACTTATGGGCCGCGAGATAGCCTGCCCATCCCTGCGGCAGTTGCCGATTTTGGCGGCAGAGCTTGCGCACGCAGCAGACCGGCCGCAGCCCCGTACCCGTGTCCGCTCGCAGGCAGCGACGTGCCGGGCTTCCAGACCGCGGGAGATTGTGTCATCACGCCAATACTTTGCGCCGCTGACAGGTCTTGGCGGCACCCCGAAAGCCTCGCTCCGGCGCGCAAGGCGGGCGAGGCGGGAGCAAGCGGCCGCCATGAGCATGTCCAGCGTGAAAATCCGCGGCGGCGAGGTCTTTCTGGTCGCGCTGCCGATCCGCCGGCCGCATCACTGGGTCGGCCATACCGCACGCATCGGTGAAGGCTATGTCGTTCTCCGCCTTGAGCTTGAAAACGGCATCATTGGGTGGGGCGAGGCGCAGGTGATCGGGACCTGGGGCGGCGATCATGGCGCCCGTTACGGAGAGACCCCGAAACTGACGGCAACCGCGATCACGGAGATCCTGCTCCCCGCCATCACCGGCCACAACGTCACCGAGATCGCGCAATTGCACGTGCGCATGGGCCGTGTCCTGCGCGGCTACCCGTATGCGAAGGCCGCCATTGACGTCGCCCTCCACGACGCCATCGGAAAGATCTACGGCGTTCCGGTTTATCAACTCCTCGGCGGCAAGGTCCGCGATGGCACGGCGATCGCACACAGCATCGGGATCATGGACGCAGACGCCGCAGCGCGCGAGGCAGCAGAGGTGATCGCCGAGGGCATCACCACCATCAAGGTCAAGGTCGGCGTGGAGGCCGACCGCGACATCGCCGTGGTCGCGGCGGTGCGTGAGGCGATCGGCAGCGCGGGCAAGATCCGGGTCGATGCCAATCAGGGCTACCGGACGTGGCGCGAGGCCGTGCGCGCGATCGCCGCCATGGAGAAATACGATATCGTCTATGCCGAGCAGCCGGTCGAAGGGCTGCGTGCGATGGCGGAAGTGAGCGCGCGCATCAACGTCCCGGTCATGGCCGATGAGAGCGCCTGGACGGCCGAGGACGTGCTCGAGATCGTGCGCCTCAACGCCGCGCAAATGCTCTCGGTCTACTACACCAAGCCCGGTGGCCTCGCGCGTGCCAAGCGGCTGCTCGCGGTTGCGGGCGCGGCCGCGCTGCCATGCGACATCAACGGCTCGGCGGAGATGGGCATCGGCGTCGCCGCCGACCTGCATCTCGCCGTATCCTCGGCGGAGATCGTGCTTCCCGGAACAATTCCGGTGACCTCGACGGCGGAAGCAATCGCGACCAAGGTGGCCGGCCGGAAATATCTCGACGACCTGATCAAGACGCCGTTTCGTTTCGACAAAGGGTTTCTCTATGTCCCGGACGGACCCGGCCTCGGCATCGAGGTGGACGAGGCGAAGATCGCGAAATACCGCATAGGCTGATGGCGGTGCATGCGCTCAAGACCATCGCCATTATCGGCGCAGGCAACGGCGGTTGCGCTGCGGCCGCCCATCTGACGCAACGCGGTTTCGACATTCGTCTCTATGGCCGCAGCGCTCGCACGACCGAGCCGCTGTCCGCCATCGGCGGGATCGAATACGAGGGCGTGTTGGGTGAAGGCTTCGCGCCGCTCTCGCTCATAACCAACGATGCCGGCGCCGCCATCGCCGGCGCCGACCTAGTGCTGATCATGGCGCCGACACATGCCCACGAGGACATCGCACGCACCATCGCGCCGCACATCACGCCGGAGCAGCTCGTCATGACGGCGCCGGGCCACACGCTGCTGCTGATTCCGAATGCGATCCGCAAAGCGGGCGGCAGGCTCCAGACGTATTGCGACTCATCGAGCCTGCCCTTCATCTGCCGCAAGAGCGCGCCGAGTAAGATCAGGATCACGCGCGTCGCGCAGATCCTCTACTTCGCGGCCTTCCCCGGGACCGAAGTCAATGCGGTGGCGGAAATAGTTCGCCACGTCTTTCCCCAAATCCAACTGACGCCGTCGCTGCTGCATACCGTGTTCCCATACACCAACGCGATCCATCATCCGCCGGCGCTGCTGCTCAATGTCGGCCGAGTGGAATCGACGGGAGGCGACTATCACCATTACTACGACGGCATCACGCCCGGCGTCGGCCGTCTGATCGATGCGCTGGACGCCGAACGTATCGCGGTCGCAGCCGCGCTCGGCGTGACAATCGAGCCTCTACCGCAGTTCTTTTTCCGCATGGGATACACCAATGCGGCTGGACGAGACGGCGGCACCGCCTACGACGTCTTTCACAACAGCGAACCGAACCGTTGGATCAAGGCGCCGGCCACCATCGACCATCGCTTTCTCAACGAGGACGTCCCCTACGGGCTGGTCGCGATCGCAGAGCTCGGTCGTATCGGCGCCGTGCCGACACCGTGCGCGGATGCGGTCATCGACATAGCATCCATCGTTGCCGGGCGTCCTTACCGCGATGAAGGGCTCACGCGCGAACGCATGGGCATTGCCGGCTTGACGGCGGCCGAGACCACCACGCTGCTGCAGACGGGCCACAGATGAAACGCTCGGAGCCTGCGCATCTCGCCGGCGCTGCCATGGCGCCTGCGCAGCCTGCTTTGTTGACAACCGGCCCATGCTGCCCATGATCCGTCCTTCCGTTACACCCTCCATCGCATTGCGCACGCGGAACGCGAAATGGCAGTGAATTCGGTTGCGGTTCTCGGCGCCGGACACGGTGGATGCGCCGCCGCTGCCGACCTCAGCAAGCGCGGCTACTCGGTACGCCTGCATGCGCGCAACGCGGAACGTCTCGCGCCGTTACGCACGCAAGGCGGCATCGAGGCGCGCGGCGTCGCGCAGGGGTTGGTTCCAATCGACCTCATGACTACCGATGTCACCGAAGCGGTTCGCGGCGCCGACCTCATCATGTTGGTGGTTCCGTCGGTCGCGCACGGACACTATGCGCGCGCATTGGCGCCGCTGATCGACGGCAGCCAGCCGATTTTCATCAATCCGGGACACACCGGTGGCGGACTGCATTTCCTTCACGAGCTGCGCGACGCCGGCTATCGCGGGCCGGTTCGCAGCTGTGAGACGGTGACCCTGACATACATCACACGAATGGAGGGAGCGGGCCTCGTCAACATCTACAGCTACACCAAGCGGCTGCGTTTCGCGGCGCTTCCGGGCAAAGACACCGCCGCGCTATTCGCATTGATCCAGCCGCTCTATCCCGAGATTCAGCAGGCGAGCAGCGTGCTGGAGACGGCACTGTCCAACCTCAACGCGATATTCCACCCCCAGGGCATGATCATGAATGCGGGCTGGATCCAGCATACCAACGGCGATTTCCTGTTCTATCGCGAAGGCTTCACCGATGCGGTCGGACGCGTGACGGCGGCCGTGGATGCCGAGCGAATGGCGGTCGCAAAGGCCTTGGGCATTCCGGCCACTCCCTTCATCGAGGTTTTCTACCAAGCCGGTCTCACCACCAAAGCGGCGCGGGATAGCGGAGATATCTCGCGGGCATGCCTGGAGAGCGAGCCGAACAAGACCATCAAGTCTCCCTCCTCGCTCAACCACCGCTATGTCCACGAAGACGTCGGCTACGGGCTCGTTCCCCTGGCCGCGCTCGGACGGCTTACCGGCGTCTCGATGCCGACCATCGACGCACTGATCCAGCTTGCGGGACTTGCCGTCGGCGTCGACTATACGCGCGACGGCCTCACGCTCGAACGCCTCGGCCTCGCCGGAAAGTCGCCGGCCGAATTGCTGCGTTTCGTCGAAAACGGCGGCTGAAGGAGTGCCGATGGAACACGAGCTTCTGCGCAAGCTGCGATCGGCCATGGCCAGGGCCGGGCATGACGCGCTGGTCGCATTTTCGCAGGACAACGTCACCTACACCTCGGGTTTCCTGGTCCCGAGCCACGCCAGCAATCGCTTCCGCCGCACCATCACGGTGCTCGCCGGCGAGACGTTCGCCGCGCAGATCGTGGTCAATGTCGAGGAGAACCTGGCCAAGCAGCGCTCGCGCTTCTCGGATATCCGCCCTTACAACCAGTTCACCGAGGATCCCGCGGACCTGCTCGCCGATGCGCTGCTGGAAGCGGGCGTGGGCTCGGGACAGATTGCCATCGAGCTCGATTACATGCCCGCGCAAGATTACATCCGGCTGCGCGAGCGGCTACCCGAAGCGAAATTCGTGCCCTCCCGGGAACTTTATTTCGATGCCCGCATGGTCAAGACCGACGACGAGATCGCGGTGCTCAAGGAGGTCGGCCGGCTGACTGATCGGGTCGTCGGCGAGGTTCTGCGCGAGATCCGGCCTGGAATGACCGAAAAATCGGTCGCGCAGATCGTCGGCAACAAGATGCTGGAGGGCGGCTGCGACGGCCTGAAATGTCAGGTCGGTTCCGGCGTGCGCAGCGGCATCACCAATTGCACCCCGACCGAAAAGACAATCGAAAAAGGCGACATCGTTCGCGTCGAGATCCTTGGCGACATGAAACAGTATCGTTCCAACGTGACCCGCACCGCTATCGTCGGCGAGCCCACCGACGAGCAGCGCGACATCTGGAGCGTGATGATCGGCGCGCGGGAGGCCTGCAAATCGATGCTCAAGCCCGGCACCGCGGTGGCGGACCTCTATCGCGCTTATGTTAAATATCTGCGCGACCGCGGCATCGAGCCCACGCTGAAGTTCCTCGGGCACGGGATTGGCCAGACCATCCATGAAGAGCCCTACATCACCGAAACCCGAACCGTGGTGCTGGAGCCCAATATCACCTGCACGATGGAGCCGCTGTACATGATCCCTGGACGCATGGGCTTCCACGTCGAGGACATGTATCGGATCACGCCGACGGGCTTCGAGGCGATCACCGGCATGATCACACCGAATGACGAACTCATCAGGATCAGCTGATGACGCGCTGCTCCCTTCCCATCGAGGTCAGCCGGACTTCAACATGACCGCGACACCGGTACGCATTGGCGTGAATTTCGACGGCTTCGTCACCACGGGCGAGGCCATTGCACTTGCACAGCGCGCGGTCGACGCGGGAGCAAGAAGCCTTTGGGTGGCGGAACATCTCGGCTATCGCGAAGCGATCGCCACCTGCGTGGCGTTCGCGATAAAAGCGCCCGGACCTATGCTCGTTCCGACCGCGGTGAGCCCCTATCTGTGGCATCCGACGCCTACCGCCATGGCGATGGCGACGCTCGACGAAGTCGCGCCCGGATGCGCGGCGATCGCGATCGGCGCGGGGAATCCTTTATTCCTTCAGGAATCCGGTCGCGCCGTCGAACGACCGGTCCGCGCCATGCGGCAATTCACTGAGGCACTGCGCGCGCTGTGGTCCGGCGAGGCCGTCCACATTGAGGGTGAATTCGTAACGCTCGCCGGCGCGCGTTTGGCATTCCGGCCGAGTGCGCCAATTCCGATCTACATCGCCGCAATGGGGCCGGACATGCTGCGACTTGCGGGCCGCATCAGCGATGGTGTGGTGCTGTCGGCGGGATTGTCGACCGAGTCGGTGCGACAGTCGATCGCGCTTTGTGCCGAGGGCGCCGCCAAGGATGGACGCGACCTCGCGGCATTCCGCCGCGCCGGATATCTGTTTTTCGGCGTCTCGCACGATGCCAGGGAGGCCGTCGACGCCGTCCGGCAAAAACTCGCATTTGTGATGCGCAACAAGTTTCTCGCCGCCAATATCAATGCCTCCGGCATTGCCGTCGATCAGGAGGCGGTGATTGCCGCCATCGCCCGGCGAGATATCGCAGGAGCCGCGGCGCTGGTCCCCGACGAAGCGGTCGAGGCCTTCGGCATTGCGGGAACCCCTCGGCATTGCACCAAGCGGTTGCACGATTTCATCGAGGCCGGAATAAACGAGCCCGTTCTCGGCCTCCTCGGCAGCAGCGAGAACTGTCTGCTCGCGCTCGATGTCATGCGAGAATTCGTGGCATAGCTCTTGCTGCTTGGCCGAAGCCGCCGCCGGGAGCAGGGTGTGCATATGCTCCACTGCGACCCCTACGATGGAGACGAGAGATGAACCGCAGGGCCATTCTGACATGTGCCGCCATCGCGATGACGGCAGGATTCACGGCCGCCGGCTCGCCGGGCTCGCAGGCACAAACGTTCCCCTCCGAACCTATCACGCTGATCGTCGCGTGGCCGGCGGGCGGAGGCAGCGACATCAGCATGCGGCTGATCGCCGACGCGCTTAGCAAGCAAATCGGCGTCCCGGTCGTGGTGCTCAACAAGCCGGGCGCGGGCGGCGCGATCGGCCACCGCGAGATCGTGAACGCCAAGCCCGACGGCTACACCATCGGTATGTACAGCTCCGGTGGCATCGCGCTGCCCTATCTCAACGCCCAGGCCAACACCTTCGACGAAATGCAGCCCATCGCTTTTTTCGGCGAAGACCCGAATGCGTTGCAGGTCAGCAACGCCAGCGGCATCGCCTCGCTCAAGGACTTCGTCGATCGTGCCCGCGCAAATCCGGGCAAGATCAAGAACGGCAACGACCAGCCGGGCGGATCGTCCTATATCGGGGCCGCGCTCTACGAGAAGCTGCTCAACGTCAAGCTCACCAAGGTGTCCTATGCGGGTTTCGGCCCGACCGTGATCGGATTGATGGGCGGCGAGGTGGACTCGGCGACCGTGCCGGTGCCCGATACGATCGAACAGCACAAGGCGGGCAAGCTGAAAATCCTCGGTGTCTCCGCGACCGAACGACACTTCATGGCGCCCGAGATCCCGACATTCCGCGAGCAAGGCTTCGACGTGATCGTCGGCTCGTGGCGGTGCATTGTCGGTCCGAAAGGCATCCCGGAAGACCGACTGCGTTTTCTCGAAAACAACATCATCGCCGCGCTGAAGAGGCCCGAATTCCAAGCCAAGGCGAAACAATCCGGATTCGTCGTCCAGCCCGGCGATGCCAAGGCGACCTATCAGCGTTGGCGTGAAGATGATGTCCAACTCTATCCGATTCTCCTCGAGGCCGGCCTGGTGAAGGCGCGCCAGAAATAGATCGCGACGCTCTACGGTACCCGCCAGGCGGGACGTTCGCCCCGGGCGGGGTGGGCGATACGGAGCAGCGAGGAGATGGGCCGCGTATTCGCGAGCAAGGATTTTCTCGCCGGCGGCCTCTATATGGCATTCGGCCTGCTGGGTCTGTGGCTCGGACGCAGCCTCGACGTCGGAACCGCGAGCGCGATGGAGGCCGGCTACTTTCCACGTCTGGTCTGCGCGCTGTTGATCGCGGTCGGCGCGGCGCTCGCGGGGACGTCACTCTTGCGTGCCGGCGAGACCCCCGAGCGCGGGAAGTGGCGGCCGCTGATCCTCGTTACCTTGTCATGCCTCGCTTTCGCACTCCTGCTGCACCCGCTCGGGCTCGTGCTGACACTGCTCGTCAGCATCCTGCTCGCCTGTCTAGCCGGCGAAAATATCCGTCCGATTCCGTTCCTGCTGCTCTGCCTGGTCCTGATCGTTGCCAATGTCGGGATCTTCGTGCTCGCGCTGCGCATCCAGATCGCGCTTTGGCCGGCGCTCTGAGATGCCCGACATCCTGTCCAATATCGCAATGGGTTTCGGCATCGCGCTGACCTGGCAAAACATCGGCTTGTGCCTGTTCGGCTGCGTGATCGGAACGGCGATCGGAGTCTTGCCTGGGATCGGACCTCTCACCACGATGGCGATGATCCTGCCGGTCACCTTCTGGCTGTCGCCGGTGGGCGCACTGATCATGCTGTCCGGCGTGTTCTACGGCGCACAGTACGGGGGCTCGACCACCGCCATCCTCGTCAAGATTCCCGGCGAAACCTCCTCGGTCATCACCGTGCTGGACGGCCACGCCATGGCGCAGCGCGGACGCGCCGGCCCGGCGCTCGCGATCGCGGCGCTCGGATCACTGTTCGCCGGATCGGTGGTGACGCTGCTGATCGCGATCGGCGGCTAATCCCTTCCCCTCTGGGGGCTGCTCCGGGGACAATGCGAAGATGCGCCCCCGGGTCCTCTTGCTCGACATCGACGGCACCCTCGTGAACAACACCGCGCAGCACATCGCCGCCTGGCGCGAGGCGTTTACCGCCCTCGGCCTGGTGGTGGATGACGAGACCTTGCGCCGGCAGATCGGGAAAGGCGGCGACCTTTACGTCAAGGCGATCGCCGGCGAGGACTGGGACCGGCGCTACGGCGACCAGGCGCGGACGCTCCACGGCGACGCCT
>Ga0208989_10000600_pt1 | contig 10787 bp, 11 predicted proteins | sample MedBloCAOM3_M1_FD_187852 | JGI IMG/M metagenome (GOLD analysis project Ga0208989, IMG submission 187852) | Forest soil microbial communities from El Dorado National Forest, California, USA - Mediterranean Blodgett CA OM3_M1 (SPAdes) (version 2) | ecosystem: Environmental > Terrestrial > Soil >...
TAGGAACACGGCTTGCTCAAAGCCAGGGCGATGAGATCAGCGGCCTTCCGCGACAAAGAGGGACCAAGAGTGGCACGCCCGTTGCTGCCAGTAATTATAGTTACTATGAGTCCTATAAGCTTCTCCATCTCCAAAAAGGCGTTCTTCCTTTTCGCCTCCGTTACCCTCGCGGTTGCTCCCTGTTTCGCGGATCCACTGCTCCTTGCCGTAAACGCCACCCCATACGATCGCCAAATGACCCGTATCCATGAGGTCCTGACCATGGCCGGTTCTTCCACTGATCGGACTTCGGTTGGCCTGGTCAATACATGGATGGGTGAGTTGCGCGACATTCCGTATTGCTATCAGATGGTGTGGAAAACGCCTGCTGAGGTTGAATCTCATCAACCGGCTGATTGTAAGGGAAAAGCGGTGGCCCTTTATCAACGGATGAAAACCCACGGCGCGACCAATCTCCGCCTGGTTATCGGCAAACGTGCGCCGACCAGTCGACAGACGCACACCTGGCTCGAGTGGCAGACGGCAAACGGCAGCTACGTTCTGGATCCAACCTTCAACTATACTGCCACCCGGGTCGAGAAGATCCACAGAAACTGCTACGTCCCGCTATATGCGTATGCGGGCAGCAAGAAGTTCCGGGCCGCCACGACATTGGTCGCGCAGAACTAAACTCTTTCGTCATATTTCCTTCCAGGAGGCCGGCTGCTGAAGCCGGCCTTTTTGTTTTTTGACCTTCGCCTCCGCTGAAGTGGCATTGCAGTTCGTGTGGCCGCATGTGATTTTGCCGTCTTGTCTATTGCGGTGAAAACGATCCTGACGTTCGGCGCACTCCTGGTCGCATCATGCGCAAGCGTTGGAGAGAAAGCGGAAAGCAAGCTGATCGGCAGATGGCATTCCGTCGATCGAATGGGGCACACCGCCGAGTTGTCGTTTCTCGGAAACGGAACTTTCAGCGGCTCAGTCAGCGGCGGCGACAACCGGTCTCTCATATCACAGTTCACGGGAAGATGGCTGCTTCGCGACGGCGCGATTCTTTACCAGTATACGAGTGACAAGACCGGCCGGATACGAGTGGGAACGAAGGACCGGGACAAGCTCCTCAGAATCGGTCGGGATTATTTTGTCATCGAGGCCGCCGACGGCAGCGTCCGGAAGTATGTGCGTGCCAGCAACGGCTGAAGATCGATCAACCGCCGGGTCGCGTTTTTTATTTCAGGAAGCGCATGGCTTCAACGGCCGGCATGATGCGGTCGAGCAACAGTTTGGGATAAAGTCCGACCGCGAGCGTTGCGAAAATGAGCAGACCGGCGCCCCATTTTTCCGCGACGGTAATTGGTTCAAACACGTGCGCGGAAGCTTCGGAAGACGGAGCGGTCGTCCCTTCATTATTTGAAGCGGCTGTGTCGAAGAAGGTCTTCTTCAACGCGCGCAGAGTGAAAGTGGCCACGAGCACGATGCCGGCGCCGGTGATCCAGACCGCCCACGGAAAAGTTTTCCACGTGCCGATGAGGATGGTGATTTCGGCGGCGAATCCGCTGAAGCCGGGGATACCCATCGATGCAGCCGACGCGATGACAAATGCGAACGCGGCGAATGGCAACGCGCGGCCCAATCCCATGGTGGAAAGCGCATCGAGGTCGCGCGTGTGGGTACGGCGATAAATCATGCGTCCGGCAACGGCGAAGAGCAGCGCCGCGATTACGCCATGCGAAAACATTTGCAGCACTGCTCCCGAAACGCCGAGCACATTAGCCGTAGCCAAACCGAGCAACACAAAACCCATGTGGCTCACGCTCGAATAGCCGATAACGAATTTCAGGTCGCGCTGACGCAGTGCCACCGCCGCGGCGTAAAGAATTCCGATGACGGCAAAAACGGCGATGTAGCCGCTCCACATTTGGAAACCTTGTGGAAAAAGATTCATGGCGACGCGCAGTGCCGCGTAGCCGCCGAGTTTCATGACAATACCGGCCAACAGCATCGAACCGGCGGTGGGCGCGGCGACGTGACCGGTCGGCGCCCAGGTGTGCAAGGGCCAAATGCCGGCGAGGACGGCGAACCCGATAAACAAAATCGGGAACGCCCATGCTTGCAGTTGCGGTGCGAACGGGAATTCCGCGAGATCGCGAAGATTAAGCGAGCCGGCGGTGACGTAGATGACGAGGATTCCGATGAAGACGAGCGCGCCGCCGAAGAAGGAATAGAGCGTCAGTTTCATCGCGCCGTACTCCTTGTTGGTCGAACCCCAGATCGCGATGAGGAAATATTTCGGCACGATGACGAGCTCGTAGAAAAGGAAGAGGAGAAAGAGATCGGCGCTGAGAAAAACGCCATACGAACCGCCGACGACGAGCAGGAGCCAGAAGAAAAATTCGTTCGCGCGATGTTCGACATCCCAGGAAAAAAGCACGGAGGCGACGGCGACGAGGCCGGTGACAAGAGTCATCGTCAAGCTGATGCCATCGAGGGCGAGATGGTATTCCATGCCAAGCATCGGTACCCACGGGACGCGCACGATCGTGGTGAAATACGTAAGATCGACATCGTCGCGGAACAAAGCAGCTAAACTGATCGCGAACCCCGCAACGGTGGTTAGCAGTGCGATCCAGCGCGAAAAAATGCGCGGCAGAAAAAGCAGCACGACTGCTCCAGCAAACGTGATGTAAATGGTCCAGGCGATCATTGACGTTTCTGCGTCCGATAGCGCGGACCTTTTTCGCGAACATGAAATCCGATCTCGCGCCGCGGCTTTTCCGGCGGAGCCATCAACTGCCGTATCGCTTCGAGAATGGCGTCGATTTTTGCATCGTGTCTGCCGACGCGCTTTTCGAGTTCGGCAAATTTACGCGCTAGCTGTTGATTCGTTTCCAGCGTTTCACGCAACTTCACAAACGCACGCATGATCGCGATGTTTACTTTCACCGCGCGCTCGCTATTCAGCACACTAGACAGCATGGCCACGCCTTGTTCGGTGAAGGCCATTGGTGTGGCGCCGCCGAGCTTGCGGACGGCTGGTATCACAGACTGTGATACCAAGCTGTTGATCTCTTTTGCAGAGAGCTCCAGCATAAAGTCGTCTGGGAAACGGTTAAGATTTCGTCGAACGGCTTGCTTGAGCGCGCGGGTTTCGATCCCGTAGAGCGTTGCCAGATCGTAATCGAGAATTACTTTCTGCCCCCGCAGATAGACGATACTTCCCGCGATGCGTTCTATTGGGACAATTTCCTTACTCATTCTATTAAGCGACTCGTGCACTTGAAGGAACTGGTCACAAATTGTGACCAGTTCGCCCTAATATCTTCAGTTCCAGCACGTTGCGTGTTCAAGATCACAAATTGTGATCTTAAAGACGACGTCTCTGCCGCGGTAAGCTGGAACATAAAATCATCGGGAAACCGCTTACGATTGCGTTTCACCGCCTGATTCAAAACCTTCGCCGCGACGCCATATAAAGCCGCGAGATCGAAATCGAGCATGACCTTTTGTCCACGCAGGTAAAAGATGCTTCGCGCAATGCGTTCAACGGGGATGATTTCCTTACTCATCAAATGACGTTAGCTGAACAATCGCGTCATCTGAATGACGGTGGTGTTGAAGATGTTGAAAACAAATTGCGGCGCGATCCCGATGGCGAACATGAGCAACGTGACGGGAACAACGATCCATTTCTCGTTCCGCCCGAGATCGGGAAAGGCGTTACAACTCTCTGGCAACGGACCGCTAAAGAGCGATTGCATCATGCGCATAAAGACGATGGCGGTAACGAGAAGGCCGATTACGGCGACGGCCGTGAACGAAGCGGCGACCGCGAATGAGCCTTTGAAGATGAGAAACTCGCCGATGAATCCGTTGAGTCCGGGCAATCCGAGTGATGAGAACATGGCGACGCTCATCCAGCCGCAAAGCAATGGCGTTCGTTGCATCAAGCCCCCGAAATCGTTGATGCCGCGCAGCCCTCGCCGTTGTTCGAGCAATCCGACGTAATAGAACAATGCGGCGGCCGTAATCCCGTGGTTGAAGATTTGCATGAACACGCCGCTCAAAGCCGCGTGCATGTCGGTCAAAGACGATGTCGACGCGGCCGCCGTAGCCGCTCCGGCGGAGGAGGCTCTTGCCGTGACGGCGAAGAGACCAAGCATGCAGTAACCGAGATGGTTGATGGAAAGATAAGCGACCATCCGTTTCAGATCGGCCTGGGCCCAGGCGGCGAGCGAAGCGAAAACAATTGAGCAGACGGCCAACCCGAGCAGCCACGGCCCGAGGATTTTGATTTCGTTTGGAAAAAGCGGAAGCAACAGGCGCACGAAACCGTAAACGCCCATCTTCGAGAGCACACCGGTCAACACCATCGACACGCCGACGGGCGCAGTTTCGTAGGCGTCGGGCAGCCAGGTGTGAAACGGAAAGAGCGGCACTTTGACGGCGAGCCCGAGAAAGATCCCGGCAAAAGCGAACCACGCGAGGTTGCCGTTGAGCAGTCCGGTTTTTCCAAGTTGAGCGAGCTCGACAAAGTCGAACGTTCCTTTCGCGAGATAAATCCCAAGGAACGCGAGCAACATCGCGACGCTGCCGAGAAATGTGTAAACGAAAAACTTGGTCGCGGCGCGGTCTCGATTTTGGCCGCCCCAGATTTTAATGAGCAGAAACGCGGGGATGAGGCTCATCTCGTAGAACAAAAACCAGAGAATAAAATTTTGCGCGGTGAACGTGCCGTAGAGCGCGGATTGCATGATCAACATGAGCACGGAGGAACCGCGACCCATGCCTTTGGCGAGAAGCGCGAACGGAAAGACGAGCGACGTCAGGATGACAAGGAGCAGACTCAAGCCGTCGATGCCGACGAGATATTCGGCGCCGATCGCGGGAATCCAAGCATGGCGTTCGACCATCTGGAAACCGGCGACGGCGAGATCGAAATTTTGCCACAACATGAAAACGAGAATTGCGGCGATGACATTGAACGCGACGGCAATCCTGCGGCCGTAGTTGGGTTGCGCCGCGCTCACGCAAAAAGCGCCGACGAGCGGAAGGAGAATCAGTGCCGTGATCATGTGAGCCACGCGTAAAGAATGAGGAGCGCGAGGACGCTGACGCCGACGATGCGCAAATAGTTTTGGATTTGCCCCGAGTGCAATGCGGACATCAAACGGCCGAGGCCGCGCGTGCTGCTGGTGGCTTCATCGACTCCGGCGTTGATCCCGCGCTCGTCGAAGTTGGCGCTGAAAATTCCGAAGATTTGGCCGAGCCCGCCGAAGGCGCGCACCAATCCATCCCAGACATAACGATCCATCCAGTCGGACCAGCGCGCAGCCATTCTGCTGAGCGCGACGACGGTGTGCTCGTAAAGTTCGTCGAGCCACATTTTGTTTTCGAGAAATCGAAATAAAACGGGCTGCGTCTGTTCAAGCGGATCTGTTTCGGCGGCGCGCGCGGCAATTTTTCGATACATCAGCCAGCCGAGTCCAATACCGGCCGCGACGAGCGCGAGCGAAACGAAAAGCATCGGCTGCACTAAAAGCGCGGTGTCAAAGTGCGCCGGCTCGCCCGTGAGATAACCGTGCAGCCACGGCCATGCGGGTGTGAGCACAAGGCTGAGAGCGATCGCGCAAACCGCAAGCACGATCAGCGGAACGGTCATGACCGACGGACTCTCGTGCGCATGTTCCGAGGCCTCGCGACGATTGCCGAAAAACACGTAGATCATCTGCCGCGTCATGTAGAGCGCGGTCAGCACGACGCCGGCGAGCATCAAGTAATGTGGCAGATGCGACGCGTGCCAATGCGCGGTGGCGTCCAGGATTTCTTCTTTCGTCCACCCTCCCGCAAAGAAGAATGGCACGCCGCTAAGATTCATCATGCCGATGGCGTAAGTGAGAAATGTCACCGGCATAAGCCAGCGCAGGCCTCCCAATTTGCGAATGTCCTGTTCATGGTGACAGCCGTGTATGACCGAACCGGCGCCGAGGAACAGGAGCGCTTTGAAAAATCCGTGCGCGATCAGATGCATGATGCCGGCCGCGACGCCGCCGACGCCGAGCGACACCATCATCAGGCCGAGCTGCGAGACGGTTGAGTAAGCGAGGATGCGTTTGATATCGAATTGCGCGAGCGCAATGAGCGAAGCCATCAACGCAGTGATCACGCCGATTGATACGACCACGGTGAGCGACGGCGTCACTCCGTCGACCGCGCCGTACGAAAAAATCGGATAGACGCGCGCGACGAGAAAAACGCCGGCCGCGACCATGGTGGCGGCGTGGATCAATGCGCTCACTGGGGTGGGGCCTTCCATCGCGTCCGGCAACCAGACGTGCAGCGGGAACTGGCCCGATTTGCCGGCGGCGCCGCAGAAAATGAGAAGCGCGACAAACGTGGCACTGGCGCCAATCGCAAGCAGTCCTGCGTTCTCGAGACAGCCCTTTCCGCCATCATAAAAGAGGAGCGTGCCGCTGCCGCTGTAGAGCCAGATAATGCCGAGGAAAAATCCGAGATCGCCGATGCGCGTGGTGATGAACGCTTTTTTCGCAGCGGCGGCCGCGCTCGGCCGGTCGATCCAGAATCCGATGAGCAGATAAGACGCGAGCCCGACCAGTTCCCAGCACACGAAAAGGAGAAGCAAACTGTTCGCGATAACGACGCCGAGCATGGCGGCGGAGAAGAATGAGAGATACGCAAAGAAGCGCGTGAAATTTTTGTCGTCCGCCATATAACCGATGCTGAAAACAAAAATGCAGAGTCCGACGAGCGTGATCATCACGAGCATGGCGGCGGCGAGTGGATCGAGCACCCAACCGATGCGCAGCGCTTGTTCGCCAAACGTGAACCAGGTGAAATTGTGAACGGCGCGATAACCCGGTGCTTGCAATGTCGAGACGAACGCTAAGATCGACATCATCAGCGTGGCGATCTGGCCGATGACCGCTAGAGCCGCTGCCGTCTTGCGCCGTGAATTGGCGAGACTAAGAATGATCAACGAAGCCGCGAGTGGAACCGCGGGGATCAGCCAGAGGTTGGTCGGATTCATCCCTTGAGCTGATCGAGTTTATCGACGTTGGTCGTTCGATAATGGCGGTAAACGGCGATGACGAGGGCGAGGCCGACGGCTGCCTCCGCCGCGGCGATGGCGATGGAAAAAATCGCGACCATCACACCAGTCGGTTGCTGCGGTTGCGGACTAAAACGCCAGAAGGCAACGAAGTTCAGATTGGCCGCGGCCAGCATCATCTCGATGCCGATCAAAATAAAAATGGCGTGGCGCCGGCTGAGCGCGGCGAGCAGTCCGATACAAAACAGCGCCGCGGACACGACTAGCAAGATCGACAGTGTCATTCGCGTTTTTCCTCCATCACGAGAATGAGCGCGCCAATCAGCGCGGCGGTCAGCAGTACTCCGACGCATTGCAGCGGCCAGACGTAATCAGTCATCAATATTTCGCCGATTCGTTTCACGGTCAGCGCTTCGATTGGTGCCGCGGCCATGGCCAGCGTTGGGGTCCGGAGAATTGCCCAGACCAACCCTGCGAAGACCGCCATCGCCACGACAACACCGCCCCAGTTGAACTTGCCAGGTGGATCCGCGTCGCGCCGCGTTAGCAAGATCGTAAACACGATCAAGACCGCGACCGCGCCGACATAGACGAAGACCTGCACCAACCCGACAAATTCCGCGCCGAGCAAAAAGAAGAATGCGGCGATACCGACAAATGCTACAGCAAAACTAAGTGCTGCGTGAATCAGTTTTGGCAATGTAGCGGCGGCGAGGGCGGCTGCGAGCGTGAGAATGGCGATGGCGACAAAAGAGAAAATGCTCATTCGGCAAAACGATACGTGCGAGTGGCAAATTTCTTTCGCGTATCGAGCAAGCGCGAGAGCGCGATGTAAACGGCGGCGATAACAAGCAGCGACCAAAGCCAGCCACCGAATGCCCGTCCCTGGTAATGCCAGACAGCGGCAGCGATCACGCATGTGAACGCCATCGGCAGCATGAATTTCCAGGCAAAATTCATGACCTGATCCACGCGCGTGCGTGGCAGCGTTCCGCGGACCCAAATGAAAACGAAAAGCAAGATCGACAATTTCGCGAAGAACCAAACGTAGGACGGAACGAACTGGAGCGCGGCGACCGGCGCCTGCCATCCGCCGAGAAAAAGCGTCACAGCCAGACCGCTGATCGCGAACATCCCGAAATATTCCGCCATGAAAAATGTGGCGTACTTGAATCCGGAGTATTCGGTCATGTGTCCGGCAACGATTTCCGATTCGCCTTCCGGCACATCGAAGGGTGTGCGGTTGGATTCGACCAGACCGGAGACAAAAAACAAAATAAATGCCGCGGCGCCCCACGGCGTGGTGACGAACCAATGCGGCACGAAACCGAAGGTGTAGCCACCTTGCGCGGCGACGATCGCGTCGGGCGAAAGCGAGCCGACGACCATCACGACCGGAAGCGTCACAACAATGAGCGGCAATTCGTAACTGATCATCTGCGCGATCGCGCGCATCGCCCCGAGCATGGAGAATTTGTTGTTGCTTCCCCAGCCGGCCATGAAAACGGCCAGTTCCGTTGTCGATCCAACGGCGAAGAAAAACAGAATGCCGCCGTCGATTGCGAACGGCGTCATGTTTCGGCCATAAGGAATTACGCCGAGGGCAAGAATCGCGGTCGCGGCGATCAGGATAGGGGCGAGAAAATGCACGATTTTATCCGCGCGCACCGGCACGATGTCCTCCTTGATCAACATCTTGATGCCGTCTGCCACCGGTTGAAAAAGTCCGAACGGTCCGACTCGATTTGGGCCGTAACGATTTTGCATGCGTCCGAGAATCTTTCGCTCCAACACCGAAATGAGCGCGAACAGGGTGAGAAACACGCCGAGCACCGCGAATATGTTGATCAGACTCGAGGCGATCTGTGCCACCCAGTCGGGCGCACCGGCGAGAAACGAGAGCAGCCGCTGTTTTGCGCTAACGAACGCCTGGTCGAAAGAATCGCCGCTCATCTGCCTTGAAGGAAAGCGGTGCGTGATTCTTTAATCAAGGCATCATTTGTCCACAGATTAACGCAGATGAACACAGATTAAAGCGGCTGTAGCATTGCTTCTCTTTATCAGTGTAAATCTGTGTGAATCTGTGGCTTCTTATTCGTGGCAGCCATGAACCCCAATCCGTATTTCTTCATCGTTATTTTCTGCGGTGTCGCCATTCTCTTTCCATTGATGCCGCTGGCCCTGGCCTGGCTTTGGAGGCGGTTCTTCCAACCGCCCAAGCCGGGTGCGGGAAAGAACGCGACCTACGAATGCGGAGTTGAATCGGTCGGCGAAGCGCAAGTCCAATTTCAATCGCAGTATTATCTCTACTGCATCATTTTTTTGATCTTCGACGTGGAAGCGATTTTTCTGGTGCCATTTGCCGTGGCCTTTACCGGTTTGCCGGTCGGAGCGTTCATCGCGCTCCTGGTTTTCTTGCTGCTGCTGATTGAAGGACTCGTTTGGGCATGGAGCAAAGGTTGTTTAGATTGGGGAGGTAAAGGAACGTTAAAGCGTTAAAGCGTTGAATCGTTAAAGCGAAAGAATGACTGAACAAATTGACGAAGGGTTGCGCAGCGAGCTGCGACGGCAGGGGATCTGGGTGACGTCGATGGAGGAACTTTACAATTGGGGGCGCAAGAACTCGATCTGGCCGCTGCAATTCGGCTTGGCCTGTTGCGCGATCGAGATGATCGCAACCGCGGCGTCGCGCTACGACATCGCACGATTCGGCGGTGAAGTTTTCCGGCCATCGCCGCGCCAGGCCGACCTGATGATCGTGGCCGGCACGGTGACAAAGAAAATGGCGCCGCAAATTGTGCGGCTCTACAACCAGATGCCTGATCCGAAATACGTAATTTCGATGGGCGCGTGCGCGATTTCCGGTGGACCATTCAAGCAGGGTTATAACGTGTTAAAGGGCATCGACCGTTACATTCCGGTCGATGTTTACATTCCCGGTTGCCCGCCGCGGCCGGAAGCGCTCTTGCACGCGTTCATGGAATTGCAGCGCAAGATCGACAGTCAGAAGTTGACCGGCGCGAACAAGGCTGAACATCTCGATGCGACGCAACCGAGTGAATTTCCCATTCCGGCGTTTGGCGCGCACGATTTGGAGCCACCGGCGAATCCGGATGTGTTTCATCCGATGAAAATCGAAAGACAGAGTTAAAAGGTTACATGAGTTACAAAGTTACAAAGGGAGATGCTGCAGTGTCCCAGCGTACGGAGAACTCTCATGGAGTTCCGTTTCAAACTTTTGAGGATTTAGAAGTTTACAAAGTTGCGCGCAAGTTTCGGAAAGCGATGTATGCCGTAACTCGCCGTCTGCCGGACCTTGAGAAATATGATCTAGGAAGCCAAATTCGTCGCGCCGCGGTCTCGCTGACGAACAACATCGCTGAAGGACACGGACGTTTTCATTACCCAAGAGCCCGACGGTTCCTATTCAGCAACCACGGATCTTCTCGACGATCTGCCCTTGTAACTTTGTAACCTTTTTAACTCTTGTAACGTGCCTCTGAAATCGCTCGAACAAATCAAAGCGCGGATCGAAGCCGCCGTGCCTGGCGCGAACATCGAGATCGTGCAGAATGCGAGCCCATCACAGCAGCATTCGCTTAAGATCGACAATGAACATGCGCGCGATGTAGCGAAGTTTCTGCGCGATGATCCTGCACTGCGTCTGGATTTTTGCTCAAACGTCACCGGTGTCGATTGGGTAGATCGCACCGTAAAGAAAACGGTGAAGGTGAAAAAAGTC
>Ga0208989_10000601_pt1 | contig 10780 bp, 11 predicted proteins | sample MedBloCAOM3_M1_FD_187852 | JGI IMG/M metagenome (GOLD analysis project Ga0208989, IMG submission 187852) | Forest soil microbial communities from El Dorado National Forest, California, USA - Mediterranean Blodgett CA OM3_M1 (SPAdes) (version 2) | ecosystem: Environmental > Terrestrial > Soil >...
ACGCGGTACTCCTGAACCTTGATTTCCTTCGGCACTCCGACGCGCATCGTGGAAGCTCCCTGTTTTGAAACCAGGTTTCTAGGACAGATACCGGTTTGAATCCCTGCGATCTTGATGCATTAATCTGAATTCTTGCCGGAAGCCGGCATGATCCGGACACTTCGCGCAGGAATCCGAACGAATGAAGATCGATCGCTTCGATACGACCATCCTCTCCGAACTCACGGTCAATGCCCGAGCCAGCCACGTCGAACTCGCCGAGCGCGTCGGGCTTTCGAGCACGGCGATCGCGCGGCGGCAGAAGGTGCTGGAGGAAGAAGGTTTCATCCGTGGCTATCAGGCGATACTGGATCTGACTCGGTTCGGGCTGTCCACCACCGTTCTGGTCAGGGTCACGCTGGAAAGCCAAAACGAGGACGCTCTAAAATCCTTCGAAGCCGCGGTGATCGGCTGTCCATCGGTGGTTCGATGCTTCCTGATGTCGGGCAGCGACGACTACATCGTCATTGTCCTGGCGCGCGATATCGAGGATTTTGAGCGCATTCACCGAACCGAGCTCTCAAGGTTGCCGCGGGTTGCGCGGATTCAATCGAGTTTCGCCATGCGCGAGGTCGTGAACCGGGCGGTCCCGCCGGTGATTTTTGGCGGATCGCGACGACAGCGGTCAGCTCAGGCGGCGCGCTAGCCTTGCAGGGCCGCGAGCAGTTCGTCCGGCCGTTCGACCATCATCATGTGGCCGGCGCCCGGTATCACCACGGTGCGCGAATTCGGCAGCGCCGATGCAAGCGTCTTGCCGGCTTTCGCCGGTGTCATCATGTCGCGTTCGCCGAGAATGAATGTGGCGGGGACCCTGACCTGCGCGGCGGCGGCAAGCGCGTTCCGATAGGCGTTGCAGGCATTGAGATCGTTGAACAGCACACCGGGCCGGCATTGTTCAAGGACCCGCTGGGCGCCGGAATGCATCCACAATCCCGGCGCAAGGCTGCCGCCCAGCCCGGCCTGAAATCCAAGGCCCCAGATCGAAACCATGTCGACGGCGGAATGATCGTTGGCTTCGGCGGCCTTGAGCAGATCGGGTCCCACGGTCATGGTCGCCGCCGTGCCAATCAGGCCGAGCGCCGCAACTTTGGCCGGGTGCCGCGCCGCGGTCTCGAGCGCAACCAGCGATCCCATGGAATGACCGACCAGCCACGCCTTTGCCACGCCGGCGGCATCGAGCAGTGCCGCGGTCCAGTCCGCCATGTCGGTGATCGCCTGGAGGGGCGCGCCGGACGAACGGCCGTGGCCCGGCAAATCCGGAGCCAGCACGCCGTAGCCGTGATGCGCAAACCACCGGCTGTGCAAGGCCCAGGTGGTGTGGTCAAAGCCGGCGCCATGCAGAAGCGCGATGGTCGGCAGCGAGGAATCGAAGTCCCGGCCACCGGTCGCCACGAAGGTTTTAACGCCATTGACGGCCAACTGCATGGCTCAAGCCTTCTGCGATAGGCGGAGCGCCTGGCCGAGGTCGTCGGTGATGTCGGAGGCGGTTTCGATGCCGACCGAGAGCCGAACCAGCTCTTCGCCAATTCCGGAGGCTTTGAGCTGTGCGGCATCCATCTGCTGATGAGTGGTGCTGGCGGGATGAATGACCAGCGTCTTGGCGTCGCCGACATTGGCGAGATGGCTGATCAGCCGCAAGCTCTCGATGAATTTCTTGCCGGCAGGCCGGCCGCCCTTGATTCCGAAGCTTATGATCGACCCCGCGCCGCGCGGCAGCAGTCGCCTGGCCAGCGCATAATCCGGATGGTTTTCCAGCGAAGGATGCAGAACCCAGTCTACCGCCTTGTTCGCGGTCAGGAATTCCAGAACCGCATGGGTATTTGCGACATGGCGATCCATGCGGACGCCGAGGGTCTCGACACCCTGCAGCAATTGAAAGGCATTGGTCGGCGAGAGGCAGGCGCCGAAGTCGCGCAGGCCCTCGGTGCGTGCCCGCATGATGAACGCCGACGGGCCGAATTGCTCGTCGAAAACGATGCCGTGATAGCCGGCATAGGGCTCGGTCAGCACCGGAAATTTTCCCGATGCGCGCCAATCGAACCGGCCGCCATCGACAATCACGCCGCCGATGGCGATGCCGTGGCCGCCGATCCATTTGGTGGCGGAGTTCATCACGATATCGGCGCCAAGCTCGATCGGGCGGCTGAGATAGGGCGTTGCGAAGGTATTGTCGATCAGCAATGGAATTTTTGCATCGTGGGCTATCCGCGCGACGTTGGGGATATCCAGCACTTCCAGGCCGGGATTGCCGATGGTCTCGCCGATCAGCAGGCGCGTATTGGGTTTGATCGCGGCGGCGAATTCGTCATGTGCGCGCGGCTTGACGAAAGTCGTGGTGATGCCGAAACGCGGCAGCGTGTGCGCCAGCAGATTAATGGTGCCGCCGTAAAGCGACGAGGAGGCCACGATATGGTCGCCGGCGCCAAGCAGCGTGGCAATGCCCAGATGCAGCGCCGCCATGCCGCTCGCCGTGCAGATGGCGCCGGCGCCGCCCTCAAGTGCGGCAAGACGCTCCTCGAGCACCGCGGTCGTCGGGTTCGAAATCCGGGTGTAGATATGGCCGGCACGCTCGAGATTGAACAGCGCCGCGGCGTGCTCGGAATCCTGAAACACGTAGGATGTGGTCTGATAGATCGGGACGGCACGCGCCCCCGTCACGGGATCTGGATGCTGCCCCGCATGGAGGCTGAGGGTCTCGAAAGCGGGCGGCTTGGGTGTGGGCATCGCGGCTCGCAAATGATGAGCAGATGATTTGCACGCATGGTCCGGAAGATCGCCGGATGCCCGCGTCGTATGCCACAAACCTGACCGGAATGTTAGTGCCGGCGCGCATGGAAGCAAGTTTTAACCGGCGATTGTCCGCCCCGCGGCGATGGACGATATTGAAAAAAACAGAAGACTAAAGGGAGCGAAAACGATGCCCGGGGCGCAGATGGGAGACGATGGATATTTTCTCGGCAATGTACCGATCGGCGGCGTGCTGAGGCTGCCGATGCTGCTGCGGACGCTGGCGGATTACGACAAGGCCGCGGCCATCATGAACCCTTATCTGGAAAAGGCATTCGAGAAGAAGGGACTGCTGGTTCTCGGACAGTATCTCTACCCTTTCCAGGTGGCGTTTTCGAGCAAGAAGCTGACGTCGCTCGCCGACATCAACCGGTGGCGGCAACATCTGGAAGGACCTGCTCAAATATAATTATCGCCTTGGCATCAACTACTTCAACTCTGTCCTGATCGTGAACCGCGAGCGCTTCGCAAAGCTCTCGCCGGATGTTCAGAGCAAGGTCCGCAGGATCGTCGGCGACAACATGCCCCTGATCACCAAGGCGATGGCGGACGATGAGGACGATCTGACCAGGAAATTCGCCGACGGCGGCATGACGGTGACGAAGGAAGACCCGCAGGACATCGAGGCGGGGACAAAACTCATTGCGCCCTACTGGGAAGAATGGGCCAGGACGCAGGGCCCCGACGCGATCGCCGCGCTCAAGCAGGTTCGCACCGCCATCGGCCGATAATCATGGCAACACAGGGCGAGCCGGTGGCCGATGGGGTGCCGCCCCATGGAATCGAAAACGTCATTCCCGGATCGACGCTGGTCGAGGATGCCTGCGAGAGCACTGTCGAGTGGCTGCGTTCGAAACCGGATCGGCATCGTTAATCATTCATCATTCATGGCCGCGTACCTCATGGCGGCACCCAACAGATAAAAGCTTTGGAGGGCAGCAAGAGACCCCATCGATATCGACACGACGCGGACTAACCCGAAACCATAGTGATAAAGAAGAGCCGCGGAGAGTAACGCGACCAACGGTGAAGCGAGGACGATCGCCAACACCCGGAAGAACACAAAGCCGACCGCAAGTCCGACCCAAGCGCTCGCGGCCCATAAATACAAAATAATCATCACGATCAATACCTGTCATGACGGAAGCGCTTCGCATCCGGCCAGCACATGCGAGCCGCGCGAACTTCTGTCTGTGTGTTGTTGGTTTGCTTATGCCCAATGGGCTGCGCGGCGATATGACGGCGCCCGCATCGGGCTGCGTCCTTCGATTGCAGTATGCGGGTGCGATTGGTCGGGTCCGCGCGTACACAAAGAGAGATAGAGAGAAGAAAGAGTTAGCAAGAGAGGCAATTGCATTCGACTTTTGCTGTCGTCAACGACGACGCGTCGTCATTGCCCGGATGTCGCATTTTTCGAATCGAGCGCTGAAGAAAATCCCGGCCGCGGTGTTCTCCAAGTCGTCGCTGGTGCTCCGGGCGGGCATTCGCATCTCGCAAGAAATAAGTTCGACGGTTGAGCGCAAGCCCTCGCGTCGCTATCAGGTGCATCTCGCGGCCGTAGCCGCCGATGGATCGGATCTCAAGCCCGTGTCGCCAATTTGCATCAGCCGCTGAAGAAGCATTCCAACTGCGGTTCTATCCAAGTCGTCGTCGCTTCAGTCCAAGCCGTGCATTGCCGTCGCATCTAGGGTCTGGGTCAGTCGATTCAGGTCGGGCGGCGGCTCCTCCAATCGGAGTAGGGCTGCGCCCGGTCATTCGGGCCGCGACACAGCGAAACGCTGGCCGTCGAAGCGCAACAAGAAATCGTGTCGCGCAGTCCACGGCTGCGGGCTGAATCGACTAGCGCCTGGAGCGATATCATGCAGAGGTTATCGGTAGAATTGTTGGCCATTGCCGTTCTGATTGAGCTGATCTGCCTCGTCGGCGCGGAGCGGCATGCCAATCCTGCCACCGTATCGATTGAGTCGACGGAGCTGTGGTATAATCCATGGCCGGCCCCGGGCGACCAAACGCTTGTTGCAAACGGACCATGCGGAATTCCGTCGGGCGGTTGCGTTCCCGCGGACAGCAGCCAACCCAGCGCCTCCAACGGCACCGCGTTCTAGGGCCAGGCTCTATCCTTCGACCGGAGATGCTTGCCGTCAACCCGCGGCGATCGATGGTGCGCGGGCGGGCGGTCCTGCCATCGCGCGTCATTCGCGATCGCTATCTCGCACTGGCTTCCCTGACGTGGCTAGGCGTCACGCCATGCTGTCTGCGGAAACATCGATTGAAATAAGAGAGATCTCCGAAGCCGACGCTATAGGCAATGGCGCCGACCGGGCGATCGGAAAATTGCGAGTCGCACAGCATACGATAGGCGCGGGCTAGACATTGAGCGAGCAAGAAGGCGGAAAATGTGGTGCCGTCGGCCTCAAACAACCGTTGAAGATAGCGTGGCGTGACCGCCAGATGGGCGGCGATGACGCCGACCGAAAGGTCGTGCCGGGAACTGTTTTCGACAAGGTAAACCTTCGCTGCGTGCAACCGCGCTGCCCGCAGCCCTTCCGTGTTCGCCGCCCCCCCGACGTCGCGCGTTCTGCCGAGCGCCAGCGCGATCAAATCATGCACATGATTGACGGCCAGGTTTCGAAGGTAAGGCGTGGCAAGAGCGTTTTCGTCGATCAGCGTCGCGGCATAGCACGTCAGAAGCTTCAGGGTCTCCGACTGCCCGGAGATCGGGCGCATGACGGCATCGTCGACGCCGGCCACGATCGAAGAGAGGATCGGGCGTGGCACCCGCAGCGACAGCGATTCGCCGTAGGATAAGCGATCACACACCATGACATCATCGCTGCTTATCAATACGCCATCGCCGGGTGCAAGCGGCACCTCGCGACCGCGTCCTGACACTGTGAGCTGGCCGGTCCGGTTGACGAGCAGCGAAAACTCGTCGTTGCCGTCGGTGACACGCGTCCGCATCAGGCGCGCGGCCGACATCGTGAGCGACATCAAATGCAATGCCGGCAGGATGCGGGAGACCTCGCAGGCCTCAAATGGATGATCTTGCGCAGGCTCGATTTCCACGTTGAGTGCCACGCTTGCATGATGGTCGCGCCACCTCGCCACCCGTTCCGCCCCGGGGATTTCCTCGGTCGAAAAGCACACTGTCAAGAGCCCATTCGTTCCCTTGTGACAGATGGCGCTGTTGTGTTTCACGCGGGAACGCCACGATAACGATCGATATGCCACGGTCATGCCTGCAGTCTCCTGATCAGCCCGGAAACGACAGTTCGAGCGCCAGCCGACGTTGCACGCGTTGGGCATCCGCCGATGGAAGAATTGCCGTCAAGGAACCCACGCGGCAGAGCACGCTTTCCGCCACGGAGGTCAAATAATTTGAGGGGCAAATGTGATACCTAGTCTGGGGCCTCCGTCTCCAGGATGATGCCTGAGTTCACCGCCATGGTCGTATCAACGGCGGATATGCCAAAACGGGCACGAGTTTCACCCCGGAGTTCGCCAATTTGCAGCTCGGTTTCCAATCGCGGGTGTCGATCGCTATTTTGCACATGCTTCCCTGATATCTGTGGGTGTCACGCCATACCGTCTGCGGAAACACCGGTTGAAATAGGAGAGATCGCCGAAGCCGACGTCGTAAGCGATGATGCCTATTGGGCGGCTGTAGAACTGCAAGTCGCACAGCATCCGGTAGGCGCGTGTGAGGCGCTGACCGAGCAAGAAGGCTGAAAATGTCGTGCCGTCGGCCTCAAGCAGCCTTTGAAGATAGCGTGGCGTGACCCCCAGCTGGGCCGCAACGGCGCCGACCGAAAGGTCGTGCCGGGCGCTGTTTTCGACAATGTAGGCCTTCGCCGCTCGCAGCCGGGACGCACGCAATCCTTCCGCGTTCGCCGCCGCCGTGGCGTCGCGCGTTGCGCCGAGCGTCAGCGCGATCAAATCATGCAGATGATTGACGGCCAGGTTTCGGAGGAAGGACGCGGCGAGCGCGTTGCCGTCGATCAGTGTCCTGGCATAGTACGTCAGCAGCTTCAGGCTCTCGGAGTGCCGTGGAATCGGGCGCATGATGGCATCGTCGATACCGACGACGACCGGGGAGAGGACCGAGCGCGGCACGCGAATCGACAGTAATTCGCCATGGGATAAGCGATCATACACCATTGCATCATTGCAGCTTATCAATACGCCATCGCCGGGGGCGAGCGGCGCCTCGCGGTCGCGTGCCGATATCATGGCGCGGCCGGTCCGGTTGATGAACAGCGCGACCTCATCGTTGCCCTCGATGACACGCGTCCGCACGATGCGCGAGGCCGACAGTGTGAGCGACATCAAATGCAACATCGGCAGGGTGCGGGAAATCTCGCGGGCCTCAAAAGGGTGATCCTGTGCGGGCTCAATTTGTCCAAGGCTTAGATGATGGTCCCGCCACCTCGCGATCCGATCTACCTCGGGGATCTCTTCGGTCGTGAACTTCAATGTCGCGAGGTCGTTGGTTCCTCTGGCGCAGATTTCTTCGCCACGATCCATCCGAAGAAGCCGCGACAGCGATCGATATGTTCCGGTCATGCCTGCAGTCTCCCAATCAGTCCGACAATCAGTCCGAAGCGGATGTTCGAGCGGCGAGCCCGTCGCGCAAAACGACACCGCGCGCGTTGGGGATCCGCCGATTCACGCGGCCGAGCACACCTTCCGCTACCGGGTTGAATAAATTCGAGGGGTCAATGTTGAGGTATTACTGGCCCTGCGGCCTCCGTCCCGAGAGCATGCCTGAGTTCACCACCGTGGCAGTATCAGCGGCGGAAATACCCGGGACTGGTTGGATTTGGTGATGTTGGCGATACCGGCGAAAATGCCGGCGCCGAACATACCGCCCCAGTTCCGGGATCAAGCCGCTGCACACGCCGGATTGATACGCGCTAATCCTAGATGCGGCGGCGACGCGAAACTTGGTCTGGTGCGACGACTACTTGGTAAAAAACGCTATCGGACTTTTTTCAAAGGCTGATGCAAGTTTGCGACTTGGATCGAGATTTGTGGCGTCCGCGCCGAAATGCACCTATCCCGTGCAGCCGCTTCTTTGGGCAACGATAATGTCAAAATCGACATCATGGCATTTGATATGCCACTGGATTGTTCATCGAGACGATTCTTGCAGCACGCAAATTGCAAATCGCGATCAGCAATTTCGCTGTCTTTGGCACGTCGGCAACGCCGTGAATTGCGTTGCCCTGCATTGAGCAATTGCTGTCGCTTCTTTCAACTTGCCGCTGGCGGTTGGCGGACTAGTCTTTGTTCATCCATTGCCGGTTTAAGTCGCAAGGAGTGCCCTGTCATGACCGATCGCCGCCGCCATCTCTTCACCAGAACCGACAGTTCATTCAGCCGCCGCCGCTTCCTGGCAACGTCAGCGGCGATCACGGGTGGTCTCGGCGCTGCTTCGCTGATCGGTTCGAGCGGCGCGCGCGCGGCAACACTGAAGACCGTGCGTTTCAGCGAGGCGGTGCACAACCTCGGCTACATCAATCTCTATGTCGGCATGCACGCCGGCATTTTCAAAAAGAACGGGCTCGACATGCAGGTGAGTGCCGCCGGCGGCGATACCCAGACGTTTGCGGCGGTGCTGGGCGGATCGGCCGACTTCGCCATCGGCGACGCGACGATGGCGCAGATCTCGCGGGAGAATGGCGGTCCCGGTGTCGTGGTGGGAACCGTCGTGCAACGGGCTCATTACTTTGGCGTGTCGAAGACGCTGCAGCCGATCACCGATCCCATGGGTTTCAAGGGATTGAAGATCGTCACATCGCCTGAGCCGAACACCAACTACAGCGTCGCGAAACGGCTGCTTGAAAAAGCCGGACTCAAAGTCGGTGTCGATGCCACCATCGTTCCGGTCAATCCGGGTACCGAGATCGCCGCCATGCTGGCCGGGCAGGCGGATATCGCCATCGCGTACCAGCCGAGCGTCGCCGCGGCCGAAGCGCAGGGCGCCAAGGTGGTATTCGATTTCTCGAGCTACATCGGCCCGTTCTGCAACACCGGCATCATGGTGCTTCCCACCACGATTGCGAAAGACCCGGAGATGGTGCAGGCGCTGGTGACCTCGTTCGAGGAGGCATCGCGCAAGACCTATGCCGATCCGGCTTTCTCCAAGGAGGTCGCGCGCAAGGAGTTCCCGGACTTGCCAGGCGATGTCGTTGACAAGGCGATCGATGCGGAGCTCAAATTTCTTATTCCGGCGCAGTCCGTAGTGACCAAGCCGGATCAATGGAAGAACCTGATGGACATGCAGATTTATCTCGGCAATGCCAAGGGCAGCATTCCCTTCGATCAGATCATCGACAACACCTTCGCCGACAAGGCGGTCGCCAGTCTCAAATGACGAGAACCGGCGTCAGTCAAAGCGCTGGCAATGCCGAGACGGTCATTGGTGGTGCTGCGATCCCGCCGCTGGTCGTGGAGCACGTGACAAAGAGCTATGAGGTGGGCGGGCGCATCGTGCCGGTCATTGGCGACCTCAGCCTGACGCTTCGGGAAGGAGAGATCGTCAGCGTTGTCGGGCCTTCCGGCTGTGGCAAGACAACGCTGCTCAATACCTTGTGCGGTTTGCTGACGCCGGATTCCGGACGCGTCCGTTGGCATGGCCGCGAAGTGTCCGGTCAGCCGCAGAATGTCGGATACATGCTTCAGAAGGATTTGCTGCTGCCGTGGCGGACGGCGCTCGGCAACGCCATGCTGGGGCTTGAGATCCGCGGCGTCGCGCCGAGCGAAGCCGAGGATCGTGGTCACGCGATGCTCGACCAGCTGGGATTGCATGGTTTTGCCCACCATTACCCTTCGACGCTCTCGGGTGGGATGCGTCAGCGGGTGGCGCTCGCGCGCACGCTGGTCAACGAGCCCGACGTGCTGTTGCTCGACGAGCCCTTTGCTGCGCTGGACTTTCAGAACAAGCTATTGATCGAGGATGATACGGCGGCACTGGTGCGCAAGAGCAAACGCTCGCTGCTGCTCATCACCCACGACATCGAAGAGGCGGTATCGCTTGCCGATCGCGTCATCGTGCTGTCGAAGCGGCCGACCCGCGTCAAGGCTGTCTACGACATTGCACTTGGTCCCGAACGCACCGACATGATCGCGATGCGCCAGAGCCGGGATTTTAGCCAATACGTCCGGCGGATCTGGGCCGATCTCGACGTGGTGCTGCAATGACCGCGGATGTCGACACCGCAATGTCTCATTCAACGGACGCCTCCGAACCTGTTCCCGCGCCGGTCGCAGGGCGGCGATGGAAGAAGCTTCGTTCGACGGCGATTGTGCTTGCAACCCAAGTGGCGATTCTCGCCGCATTCCTCGGCTTTTGGGACTACATGACAGCGCAGAACCGCGCCGCCGCCTTCATGTTCGGCTCGCCGTCGGCGATTGCGGGCTTTCTCGGTCAGATGGCGCGCGACGGCAGCCTGTGGCGCGATAGCTATGTAACCGGGTCGGAGACGTTGCTCGGGTTCTTTGTCGGGAACCTGGTCGGGACGGTGATCGGCCTGTCGCTGTGGTATTCGCGGTTCGTATCCCGCGTGGTCGAGCCTTTCGTGATCGCGGTCGGCTCGATACCCATTATCGCGCTTGCGCCGATCATCATCATCTGGTTCGGCACCGGTTTGATTTCGAAGGTGGCGATGTCGACCCTTTCGGTGGTCATCGTCGCCTTGGTGACATCCTACAAGGGCGCCGTCGGCGTCGATCCGGACCAGATCAACCTGATGCGGACGCTTGGCGCGTCAAAATTCCAGATCTTCCGCAAGCTCGTGGTGCCTGCCTCGCTCACCGACATCTTTGCCGGATTGAAGCTCACGGTCGGGTTTGCACTGATCGGCGCGATCGTCGGCGAGTTCATGTCGTCATCCGAAGGGCTCGGACACGCTATCTTCAAGGCCGGTTCGCTCTACGTGATTCCAAAGGTATT
>Ga0208989_10000603_pt1 | contig 10765 bp, 7 predicted proteins | sample MedBloCAOM3_M1_FD_187852 | JGI IMG/M metagenome (GOLD analysis project Ga0208989, IMG submission 187852) | Forest soil microbial communities from El Dorado National Forest, California, USA - Mediterranean Blodgett CA OM3_M1 (SPAdes) (version 2) | ecosystem: Environmental > Terrestrial > Soil >...
CCGAGACGCCGATCGGCGACGAGGAGGATTCGCATCTGGGCGACTTCATCGAGGACAAGAACGCGGTCATCCCGCTCGAGGCCGCCATCCAGGGCAACCTGCGCGAGAGCACGACCCGGGTCCTGGCCACGCTCACGCCGCGCGAGGAGCGTGTGCTGCGCATGCGCTTCGGCATCGGCATGAACACCGACCACACGCTGGAAGAAGTCGGCCAGCAGTTCTCAGTGACCCGCGAGCGCATCCGCCAGATCGAAGCCAAGGCGCTGCGCAAGCTCAAGCATCCCAGCCGGTCGCGGATGCTGCGCAGCTTCCTCGACCAGGGTTGAGCCGAGAACTTCCCGCGCGGGAGGTTTGGGCGGACGGCGTCGTCCATGCCCTAGGCTTGGCCCTTGGTGTTGCGGGCGCCGCAGTCCTCATCGGTCTTGCCGTCTTCCACGGCAATCTGGTTCTGGCGGCGCCGCTGTTCGTCTATGCCGCCGGCCTGGTCGCCATGCTGGGCTGTTCAGCCGCTTACAACCTCCTGAGGGCGAGCAGGCATCGCGACTGGCTGCGGCGTTTCGATCATGCCGCGATCTTCGCCATGATCGCAGGCACCTACACGCCCTTTACGATACTCGGCCTCCAGAGTGGATGGTCCACCTGCCTGACGATCGGGATCTGGTCGGTCGCCGCCATCGGCATCGCCCTGAAGCTTTGGCAACCTCGTCGCATCGAAACCATTTCCGTCGCCCTTTACCTCGGCCTCGGTTGGATCGGCCTCATCGCACTGCATCCGTTCCTGGTGGCGCTCGACACGGCGACGCTCGCGTTGCTGGCCGCCGGTGGGATTCTGTATTCCGTCGGCGTTGTCTTTCATCTCTGGCGACGGCTGCCCTATCATAATGCGATCTGGCATGGCTTCGTGCTGGTCGCGGCCGGCATCCACTATCTGGCCGTGCTGACGGTAATTCCAGCGCCCGCCTGAAGTTCGATCGGTCTGCATAGCATCCGATGCGGACCACCTATTGGTCACACGCCCCGCCCCATCGATTGCCTACCATTCCGCCTCGACCAAAGACCGATGGAGGAATGGCGGTGGCGTACAGCGATGCGAGCGAGCCGGTGCGTGCCGGCAAGCGGTTTACGGCGCATCTCAAGGACAGGTTGCGGCCGCTGGCGTCGGCGCTTCCTCAGCTGTCGGGCTTGCCGTCCTGGGCGCGCGCGATGGGCGTGCTGAAGCATCACGGATTTTCTCCGGCCACCGTCTTCGATATCGGGGTTGCCTATGGCACTTTCCCGCTCTATCGCGCCTTTCCGGACGCGTTCTATCACTTGATCGATCCGGCGCGGGAATCGCTTGCCCACATGCGACGCCTGTCGCGCCGCCTGCGTTGCGAGCTTCACGCCGTCGCTCTGGGCGATCACGACGGTGAGGCGGCGCTCGAGGTCCGTGCCGATTTCCAGGAATCGACGCTGCTCGAGGAAATGGGGCCACGACGCGTGCGTCGCGTCGATCGCGTACCGCTGCGCCGGTTCGACCTTCTCTTCGGCGGGCCGATCGCACGACCGGCACTGTGCAAGATCGACGTGCAGGGGGCCGAACTGATGGTGCTGGCCGGCATGACCGGCCGACTCTCCGACATCGACGCGCTGGTCGTCGAGACGAGCACGATCGCCACCGTGAAAGGCGGCGCCGAAGTCGAAAGCGTCGTGCGCTTCCTGGGCGATCACGGCTTCGCACTGGCCGACATCGTCGGGTTGCGCCGCCGTCCGCTCGATTATGCAACAGCGCAGCTCGATCTGCTGTTCGTGCCCAACGAAGCAGCACCCCGTCACGACCGTCGTTGGGTCGCCACGGCCTGATTCGACGCCTGATTCGATAGTCGCAGGCGTGACGCAACGTCAGTTGCGGATCAGGACCTCCTTTGATTGTGATCGTTGCGTGGACCAGTGGCCATTTTGTGACTGCCCGCTGCAGTGCTACGCTGCACTTGCGAAGAACGTACGCAACCGCAACATCGGAACATGGCGTGTTCCTTCGGCGGGGCGGCGCTACCATGAGGCCTGCGACGAGTTGTCAGTGGGAAGTGCCGGCAACCTGCTGTCGCAGATGTCCGTTAAGGTCGTTGCGACGGGGTCGCGCCGCAATCGGGCCACAAGGCATCTCTAGGGCTCTCCAGACGTGTTGGGCAAGGATGACGATCAGGGTCGCGATGAGACACACCGTCAGCGTTGGACTATTGCTCTTGTCGGGCTGTGAGTCGGCGCGAAACATGGGAAACGATTTCGCACGGCTGACGTCACCGCAATCGCCGTCTGCGCAAGCGAAGAAAACGACGGCGCAGCCCTCTGCCCGGCCGCGTCCTTCCACCGGCACGACGCCCGTCGCTCCCGAAGCCGCGGCGTCTGCAACGGCGACCGCGACGGCCTCGCCGATACATCCGTCACCCGACGCCCCCGCGGTGACGCTCGCCGGCAAAAGCGACAACGAAGTCCGGGCGCTGCTAGGCGCACCGACAAGTGAGGAGGAACGGCCACCCGGAAAACGGTGGCGCTATCGAGATGGGCAGTGCACTCTGGACGTCCAGCTCTATCCGGACGTCCAGACGAAACAGTTCGGAACTCTTGCGTACGAGGTAAAGAGCGATGACAACTCAGATGAAGGAAAGCGTCTCTGCTTGGCCCAATTCCAATCCCGCGTTCAGGCCCGAAACTAGTAACGACGTGGAACGGAAAATCCGGGTCGCATTCGTCGAGGACGATGACGACTATCGCGAGGCGGTGAGCAGCGAGTTGGGCGATCACGGCTTCGACGTGACGACTTTCTCCGATGGCGCCGCGCTCCTGGCCTCCTTTGCCGATGGGGCCGAGGCCGAAATCATCGTGCTCGATTGGAGCCTGCCCAGCGTATCGGGCATCGACCTGCTCCCCCGGCTGCGCCGCAACGGCGTCGCCTTGCCCGTGGTCTTCCTGACGGGCCGCTCGCAACCAGCCTACGAACAGCTCGCCTTCGATCGCGGCGCGCTCGATTTCGTCGACAAGGCACGCGGCGTGCCCATCCTGGCGCATCGTCTCCGGTTGATCGCCGATTCGGTGAAGAAGCCCAGTGAGCCCGAGCTTGTCGACAATTTCCATTGCGGCAGGCTGATGCTGAAGCCCCGCATAAGCCGCGCGTTCTGGGACGACGCAGACATCCATTTGACCCTCACCGAGTTCAAGATCGTGCATTTGCTGGCCTCGAACGTCGGCAGCTACGTGACATATCGGGCGGTCTACGATTGTATGCATTACGTCGGTTTCATCGCGGGGAGCGGCGAAAATGGCTACCGAACGAATGTCCGCTCTTGCATCAAGCGGATCAGAAACAAGTTCCGAGCCGTCGACCCCACCTTTGCCGAGATCGATAACTACCAGTCCTTCGGATACCGCTGGGGAAAGACCTAGCGCACCGCGGCCCGGCTGGCGGCGGGCGTTACATCGCCTTGCCGCCTCGCTGACCCTGAAGCTCGTGGCCCTGATCGGCATCTTCGCCGCGCTGCCGGTCGTTCTGTACGGACAGTTCGAGAGCGCCGACCGGCAGATGCGGGATCTGGTAACACGGGCCCTCCAGGACCGCAGCGCCCTGATCGCCGATGCACTGGCGCCCACGCTCAAGAATATCGACCCCAACAAAGGCCAGGTGGCGCTGAACGCCGACCTCGCCAAATACAGCAGCGACGGCACGATCCTGAAGCTGATGTTTCAGCCCGCCGGAGAGCACGATGCGGCGGGCGTCGCCAGGCGGTTCTATTTCGTGGCGTCGGCGCCGCAAATCCGCGCCGACGAGGTCTCGGCCGAACTCGACGAGCTCAGCCACCGCGGCATACTGCAACGCCTTTCCGACGCCTGCATGTGGGATACCACCAACGAGATCCGCTACAAGCAGGCAGACGGCACCTTCGAGCTGTTGACCTCGATCATTCCGATCCGGACCACCGCAGGATGCTGGGTTCTGACGTCCACCCACGCCACCTCCGAATTCCTCAACACGTCGATCGGCCGCCCCTATTGGGAAACCCGCGAGATCCGCGTGGCCGCGGCGATCTACCTCGTGCTGGCGGCGCTCGCCCTGTTGGTAGCCGTCAGCATCCGATTGAGCCTGCGCCGCTTCCGCGAGGTCGCCGCCGAGATCAGCCAGGGCCGCATCGGCGACTACGCCTTCAGCCACCGCAATGTCGTGCCCGAGCTCTCGAGCGTGGCCCGTGACTTCGACAAGCTGGTCCACGACCTGCGGGGCGTGTCGCAACAGATCCGCCAGTCGGCGGAGGACAAGGCGCACTCCTTCAAGACGCCGCTCGCCGCCATCCGTTCGGCGCTGGAACCGGTTCGCCGCGCCGTGCCCGGCGACAATCAGCGCGCCCGGCGTGCCCTCGAGATCGTCGATTCCTCGTTGGCACGCCTGCTCGACCTCGTGATCGCCGCCCAGCGTCACGACATCAGCACCGCCGAACTCATCGAGGCACCCCGAGTTCGTGCCGATTTCACGCAGCTCATCGGCGATGCGGCTCTTCATTTCCGGGAAATTCTCGCCAGCAAGGACATCCGGCTCATCCGCCGCCTCGACGAGCGCGCCATCGTGCGCGCCGGCCGTGGCATGCTCGAGGTTGTCCTGCAAAACGTGCTGGAGAATGCCATCAGCTTCTCGCCACCCGGCGGCTCGATCGTCATGACACTGACGACGAACGGCGAGACAGTGGATCTGCAGATCGATGACGAGGGTCCGGGGGTCGATCCCGCCAAGATCGACTACATGTTCGAGCGCTATTTCTCGTCGCGCCCGCGCAACGTCGACGTCCTGCCTTCCGCGCACGCCGGCCTCGGCCTCTGGATCGTGCGACGCAACGTCGAGGCGCTCGGCGGTCGCGTCGGCGCCGCCAACCGCATCGGCGGCGGCCTTTCGGTGACCATTACATTGCCACGAAACGGCGCGTAATCAGTGGTTTGCCGGACCACAACTTGATCACTAGGCGGGTGGTCGGGAGATCACTAGCTTCGAACGAGACGGATCATGTTCGGAGCGTTCGCAATCCATGGATACACTCGGCAGCCTTGCGAAGTTTCAGGAAGAGGGCTCGGCGCAGATCCATCCGGTCATCCTTTCCGGCGGCGCCGGCACACGCCTGTGGCCGCTGTCGCGCGCGTCCTATCCCAAGCAGCTCCTCAAGCTCACGTCCGACCGGACGATGCTGCAGGACACGGCGGCGCGCGGGCTGAGCGACGTCGGCTTCGCCGCACCGCTCCTGGTGTGCAATGAAGATCACCGGTTCCTGGTCGACGACCAGCTGCAGCAGATCGGCATCAAGCCGCAGGCCATCCTGCTCGAACCGCTCGCCCGCAACACCGGGCCGGCAATCGCCGCCGCCGCCGTGTGGCTGTTGGCGCGCGATCCCGACGCGTTGATGCTGGTACAGCCGTCTGACCACGTCATCGCCTCGCTGACGGATTTCCATGGAGCCGTGATGCGCGGGCTCGCTGCCGCACAGGCAGGCCGGCTGGTCACGTTCGGCGTCAAACCGAGCCGTGCCGACACCGGCTACGGCTACATCCAGAGCGGCGATCCCGTGGACGGCATCGAAGCCGTCTATTCGGTCGATCGCTTCGTCGAGAAGCCCGACCTCGCAACGGCGCAGCGCTTCGTCGACAGCGGCACCTTCTTCTGGAACAGCGGGATCTTTCTTCTGAGCGCCCGCGCCTATCTCGGGGAACTTTCGCGCATCAACCCGGCCATGCTCAGCGCCTGCGAGCGCGCCGTGCAGGACGGCAAGGAAGACCTCGCCTTCTTCCGTCTCTGCGGCAAGGCGTTCGGCGAAGCGCCCGCGCTCTCGATCGACCATGCCGTCATGGAGCAGACGACCAGGGCCGCGGTCGTGCCGGTCGACATGGCCTGGAGCGATGTCGGCTCGTGGCGCGCCCTGCGGGGGGTCGGCCAGCCGGATGGCGATGGCAACGTGCTGCAGGGCGACGTCGTCGCCGAACGCATGCACAATTCCTACATTCGCAGCGAGGGCCAGCTCGTCGCGGCCGTCGGTCTCGACAATGTGATCGTGGTCGCGACCGACGACGCCGTGCTGGTCGCCGACGCCGACTCTGCCAGCGAAGTCTCGGGCATCGTCGCGAAACTGCGCGGCCAGAACCGGCCTGAATCGCACCAGCATGTCACGTGCCATCGACCATGGGGCCACTACCGCACCGTCGATATCGGCGAGCGATTCCAGGTAAAGCGCATCACTGTGAAACCCGGTGCAAAGCTCAGCCTGCAAAAACACTACCACCGGGCGGAGCACTGGGTTGTCGTGCACGGCACCGCGATCGTGCAGCGCGACCAAGAACGCATGCTCGTCCGAGAGAACGAGTCCGTCTACATCCCGATCGGCGCCGAGCACCGGCTCGAAAATCCCGGCAAGCTGCCGTTGCAGCTCATCGAGGTGCAATCGGGGTCGTATCTCGGTGAAGACGATATCGTGCGCGTATCCGATAGCTACGGGCGAGTTTGAGGCGCCCCGATGAACATACCATCGCCTGACACAGCAGTCTCCGCGAGCGGGACAAAGCAATCAGCCCCATAACCATTGGGTGACGACATGTCGGCCGAACCATCAACAATCTCCTTCCTGCGCCGTCGCGGCCTGCTGACGGCAGTGTTTGCCCTCGCCGCGTGCGACGGCGATTCGACTCCCATCGTCAAGGACGGCGGAGAAAGCCTGCAGCTCGCGCCAACCAATGCGCCCGGCGGCGGGCTTCGCCCGGGCGCGCCGGCCACGCCGGGTGCCGCAGCGGGCAAGGATCCCGACTACAAGCTTGGCGCAAACGACCGCCTCCGAATCACCGTCTTCGGCCAGCCGACACTCACCGGCGAGTACACCCTCGACGGCAACGGCGTCCTGTCTTTCCCCTTGATCGGCAACATCCCCGCCAGCGGCGTGACGACAAGCCAGCTGCAACAGACGATCGCCACCAAGCTCTCGCCGGATTACCTGGTCAACCCCAATGTCAGCGCCGAAGTCATCACCCGCCGCCCCTTCTACGTGATCGGCGAGGTGCAGAAGCCCGGCAACTATTCCTACGTGACGAGCCTGACCGCGATCAACGCCGTCGCAATGGCCGGTGGCTTCACTCGCCGGGCGAAGAAGAATGACTTCTATATCAGGCGCACCTCCGCTGACGGGCAGACGGTTCGTGTCGAAGCACATTCCGGCACGGTGCTTCAGCCGGGCGACACCCTCGAAGTCCGCGAACGGCTTTTCTGATGGCTTATGCGTCGGATCAATCCGCTTCGCCGGGACGTCGACGCATCGCTTTGCGGGCAGTGCCTCCGACGCCTCACTACCTGACCGCCGAACCGGTCGCTCGACTGGCACCAGCCGCGGAGGAACAGGGCTTCCTCGAAACGATCCGCAAGCTCTGGCGGCATCGGGGACTGATCGCCTTGTGCACGGTAGTGTTGGGTGGGGCGGCGATCGCCGTGGCATGGTCGATGCCCTCCATCTACGTTTCGGAGGCAAGGGTGCTGGTCGGCGTCCAGGCCCCCCGGCTGCCCAACGTCGAGTCGCTCGTCGCCGATGTCAGCCCGGACGCCGAACGCGTGCAGAACGAGGGATTCATCCTGCAGTCGCGCAACATCGCCAAGCAGGTGATCGACCAGTTGAAGCTTCGCGACGATCCGGAATTCAATCCCAGCCTGCGCAAGCCCTCTTTCTGGTCGCGCCTTAACCTGCGGCAATACCTGCCGCCGACGATCGATGGCTGGATCGCCCAATTGACGTCGGCCAAGCCGCAGGCCGCCGATGGCGACAAGTTTACGGGATTCTCCACAGGTGCGGGAGCAGCCACCAGCGATGACCGGATGGTCGATGCCCTGCTGTCCCGCGTCGACGTCTCGACGCTCGGCCGCTCGTATGTTCTCAGCATCAAGGCGGAATCGCTGAACCCGGCCACCGCCGCCGCCATCGCCAACACCCTCGCCGAGCGATATCTCGATTACCAGCGCCGCGACAAGATCGAGTCGATCGACAGGGTCGACAAGTTCCTGCTCGGTCGAGTCGCCGAACTGCGCGAGCAGGTGAGCAAGTCCGACCAGGCGGTCGAGGACTATCGCCGAAGCCATGACCTCTACAAGAGCGCCGGCAGCGGCGTCACCGCCCAGCAGCTCAATGAGCTCAATACACAGCTCACTGCCGCGCAGACGGCCAAGGCCGAGGCCGAGTCGCGGTTGAACGAAGCCCAGGAAATGCGAAAAGGTAGCCTCAACAACGAGAGCGTGCCGGAGGTGCTCCGCTCGCCCCTCATCACCGGGCTCAAGCAACAACTCGCCGACTCCGAGCGGAAGGCCGCCGAATTGTCGGCCTCCTACGGCGCACGCCACCCCGCGTTGGTCAACGCCCGGGCCGAAGCGGCCAATATCCAGGGCCGGGTGGGCGCCGAGGTCTCGAAGATCGTCGACGGCTTGGCGCGTGAGGCACGCTCCGCCAATGCGCGATACGAGGCACTTTCCAAGAATTTCGAGGGCGTGAAGAAACAGATGGGCTCCGTGAACGACCGGTCGATCCAGCTCGAATCGCTCGAACGCGACGCGACGGTGAACCGCAACCTCCTGGAGGCGATGCTGCTGCGCGCCAAGCAAAGCACGGGCGCCGAGACCATTCTCCAGGCCAACGCCAAGCTGGTCTCCCCCGCCGCCCCCTCCAGCGCGCCGAGCTACCCGCCCAAGGCGCTCATCGCTTTCCTCGGCGTCGCCGGCGGCATGATGGTGGGCGCCGCGATCGCCCTGATGCGCGAGGGCGGCGACCATACGTTCCGACGTGCCGAGCAAATCGAGTCCATGACCGGCTTGCCGGTCATGGCCGTCGTGCCCCAGGTCAGCGGCCGCACACCGCCGGCCATGCAGGTGCTCCGCCAACCGACCTCGGCCTACAGCGAGGCACTCCGCCGCCTGCACATCGGAGTCGAACTGTCCGAAGCAGCCGCCTCGCCCAAGGTCATCCTGTTCAGCTCGGCGACGCCGTCGGAAGGAAAATCCGTGATGGTGGCCTCGCTTGGCCGGCTGCTTGCGAGCAACGGCAAGCGCGTGCTGCTGATCGACTGCGACTGGCGCAGCCCGCGCCTGCATCAGATCTTCCGCTGCGGCAATCGCGACGGCCTGGCCAGCCTGTTGATCGACAAGGACGTCCAGCTCGATCAGGTGATCCACCACGATGCCCTGTCCGGCGTCGACGTCATGCCGGCAGGATCGTGGAGCCCGCGTTTTGCCCACCTGCTGAGTTCGGACTACATGCGCCGCCTGCTCGAGGCGCTCGAGCCACACTATGAGTTCATCATCCTCGATACGCCGCCGGCCCTGGTCACGGCCGACGTGATGTCGCTGTCGCGCCTCGTGGAGAAGGTGGTGTTCGTGGTCCGCTGGGGTCATACGAGGCAGGAAGCTGTGCTCGAAGCCCTGAAGCAGATTGTCGACGCACAGGGCGATGTAGCCGGTATCGTGATGTCGCGCGTGGTGTCCAAGCAGTATCGCCAATACTCCTACGGCGACCCGTTCTTCGAGGGCAGGCGAACGGAAGCTGCGGCCCAGCGTTCGTAGACCATGCACGACCGACCCATCCCGCCGCACCTCATGAACCGTCTCGATGTCCTTGCAATCGGCAAGTAACGCGCCACCACCGCGCGAAGTACTGATCCTCGAACCCGATGCCGAAGGTCATTCCCAGGAATGGCTGCAGCATCTGGCCGAGTTCGTCGCCGCGGATGAGACCGCTGCGGCGATCTCCGTGGTCGCGCCACCGGTACTGTGCGCGGCACTGTCGCGATCGATGCCCGTCGTGGCCGAAGGCCGCATCCGCTTCATCGCCTTGAAGCCGCGCGAGCTCAGGCTGTGTACCCATCGATCCCTGTCGATCGCGGCGTTCGCACGTTGGTGGACGATGCGCCGGTATCTACGTCGCAGCGGCGCCGATATCGGATTCTTTCTCTCCCTCGATCTTCTCTGCCTGCCTTTCGCGCTGGGGCTGCATGCCCAGGGAAAGCCGGTCGGTGGCATACTGTTCCGGCCTTCGGTGCATTACGGTGCCCTGGGTAGCTACCGGCCCAGCGCCGGCGAGAAACTGCGGGATTTCCGCAAGGATCTGCTCTACCGGCTGATGTTGCGTAACCCGACGATCAAGGCAGTGCTGTCGCTCGATCCTTTCTTTCCCGCGCACGCCGTTGCGCATTACGGCCACGGCAACAAGGTCCGGGCCGTGCCCGATCCGAGCCACCCGGCGACCGACGTCGCGGGGCGTAGCACCCAAGTCGCCGATTTTGTGCCTCCCGGGCGCACCGGCCTCCTGCTGTTCGGCTATCTCACCGAGCGCAAGGGCCCCTTGATGGTGCTCGACGCCCTGCGGCTTCTGCCGCCTCCCATCGCCGCGCGCGTGGCCGTGCTGTTTGCCGGCCGCGTCGATCCCGCCATTCGCGACGGCATGGACGCCCGTTGCCGCAGGTTGGCGCGAGAGCGGCCCGAACTGTGGCTGCGCATCGAGGATAGACGGCTCGATCAGGCCGAGCTCGACCTCCTGGTGGCACGCAGCGATATCGTGCTGGCACCGTACCAGCGCTTCGTCGGCTCGAGCGGCGTTTTGCTCTGGGCTGCGCGTGCCGGTCGTCCCGTGTTGGCGCAGGAGTTTGGACTGGTCGGACGGCTGACGCGCGATCATCGCCTGGGGGCTGTCGCCGACTCGTCCGATCCGGTCCGCCTCGCCGACGAGATCGAACGCAT
>Ga0208989_10000604_pt1 | contig 10762 bp, 10 predicted proteins | sample MedBloCAOM3_M1_FD_187852 | JGI IMG/M metagenome (GOLD analysis project Ga0208989, IMG submission 187852) | Forest soil microbial communities from El Dorado National Forest, California, USA - Mediterranean Blodgett CA OM3_M1 (SPAdes) (version 2) | ecosystem: Environmental > Terrestrial > Soil >...
CATAGGCTTTGTCGAACAGCGGAATTTCCTGGTTGAGCGCGGCATTGTTGTTGACGACGACGACGAGGTTGATACCGAGGCGCGCCGCGGTCTCGAGCTCGGCGATATGATAGTAGAAGGCGCCGTCACCGCAGAAGCAGACCACCGCCGTGTCGGGCAACGCGCATTTGGCGCCGATCGCCGCCGGAAAGCTCCAGCCCAGCGAGCCGGCGCAGCGCAGGAAACGCTGATTGGGCCGGTTGAGATCGATCATGGTCCCCGACCAGATACCGGAATGTCCGGTATCGACCACCACGGTTCCGTTCTCGGGCAACGCATCCGAGATCGCCTGGCAGAGCCGTTCCGGCCGCATCGGTTGATTTGCAGCCCTCGCCGCGCGCGCTGTCCCGGCGGCGCGCGATCAGATGGTTCCGCTGGTCGATCCTCGCCCCGCTGATCGTGCTGCTCGCGGTCGTGCTGATGCCGGTGCTCTTGCTGCAGCTCTACTTCTCGTTCCACCAGTGGTCGGTGTACCTCGGGAGCTGGTCCGAGGCCGAATATGTGGGGCTCGATCTTTTCGGCGAGGTGTTGGCCGATCCGCGCTTCGGCTGGGCGGTCGTGCGCTCGCTGGCATTCGCCACTGGCTCCACCATCGGCTGCTTCCTGGTGGGATTCGCGCTCGCCTTCCTGATGTACAAGCCGTTCCGCGGCCAGGCCCTCTACTACACGATCTTCATTCTGCCGATGCTGACGGTGCCGGTGGTCGTCGCCTACACGGCGGAAATGCTGCTGTACCAGAGCGGCCCGATCAACGACCTCATCAGCCGCATCACCGGCATCGAGTTCAAGCCGATGTGGCTCACCGATCCTAACATCGCGCTGATGACCGTGATGTTGCTCGAAATCTGGAACTGGGCGCCTTTCTCGTTCATCATCCTGCTGGCGGGGCTGGCCGCCATTCCGAAGGAGCCGATCGAAGCCGCCGAGATCCTGGGTGCGCCCCGATGGCGCATCTTCTGGGAGGTTCAGCTTCCCCTTCTGCGCCCCGTCATCTTCCTGGCCTTGGTGCTGCGTTTCCTCGAAGCCATGGCCGAGTTTCCTAAGACCTGGGCGTTGCTGCAGGGCGGCCCGGGAACCGCGACCGAGACGCTGCCTGTCTACATTTTCCTGACCACGTGGCAGTATTTCGAGATCTCCAAGGGGGCGGTGATGTCCTACATCGTCATGGTGATGATGATCGTCATCGTGCTGTTCGCAATCCGGCTGTTGCGACGGGAGAAGCGGTCGCTCGACACCATGTACGGCCAGGCGGCGCGCGAGGCGGCCGCATGACGAGCAAATCCCGCCGCCGCCGCATCGCCGCGATCCTGCGTTACGCCGCGCTCACGGCCTGGGCGGTCGTCGCGTTCTTCCCGATCTTCTGGATGATCTCGACCTCGTTCAAGCCGGACACGCAATGGTTCGCGTGGCCGCCGTTCTATTTCCCGCATCCGCCGACGCTGTCGAACTATCTCAATGTCTGGTTCGGCGCCGAGGAATATGCCGCCACTCAGTATGCGATCTCCTCGCAGAAGCCGCTGATCTCACTGATGAACTCGACCATCATCGCCGGCACCTCCACGCTGCTCTCGGTGCTGTTCGGGTCGGTGCTGGCCTACGGCGTATCGCGCTACCGGATCCTTTCCGAGACGCGCATGTTCCAGTTGCTGATGCTGCGGATGATCCCGCCGATCGTGATCGTCGCGCCGCTGTCGCTCTACTATTCCGCCCTCGGCCTGCTCGACTCGATGACGGGGCTGATCCTGATCTACTTCCTCACCACCCTGCCCTACGCCGTGTGGATGACCAAGAGCTTCATCGATGAGGTCCCGCGCGAGATCGAGCAGGCGGCCGAGATTCTGGGCGCATCGCGCTGGCGGACCATCTTCGAGATCGTGCTGCCGCTGATCCGCTCCGGCCTGGTTGCGACGTTCCTGTTCATCCTGATCCTGACCTGGAGCGAGTACCTACTGGCGCTGATCATCACCAAGACCCAGGTCACCACGCTGCCGATCGAGCTGTCGAAATATCAGGGGACGACCGAAGGCCGCGTCTACGGACGCCAGGCGGCGCTCTCGGTCGGCATCACCATTCCGCTGATCATCGTCGGCCTGATCATTCGCAGGCATCTCGCGCGCGGTTTCAGCTTCGGGATGGTACGGAGATAGCTGTGGCCCGCATCGAGCTCGTCGGCCTGCGCAAGACATTCGGCAGCGTGGTCGCGGTGCGCGACATCAGCCTGACCATCGAGGATGGAGAATTCGTCGTGCTGGTCGGCCCGTCCGGCTGCGGCAAGACCACGACGCTGCGCATGATCGCCGGCTTCGAGGACGCGAGCGCGGGCGCGATCCGCATCGACGGGCGCGTGGTCAATGACCTCGAACCGCGCGACCGCGGGCTCGGCATGGTGTTCCAGACTCATGCACTGTTCCCGCACAAGACGGTCCGGCAGAACATCGAGTTCGGGCTGCGCATGAAGCGGATGCCGGGGCCGGAGCGGACGCGGCGCGTGCGCGAGGTCGCCGATATGGTTCACATCTCACACTTGCTCGACAAGATGCCGGGCCAATGCTCGGGCGGCGAGGCGCAGCGGGTGGCGCTGGCGCGCACGCTGGTCACGAATCCATCGACGTTCCTGCTCGACGAGCCGCTCTCGAGCCTCGACGCCAAGCTGCGGCGCGAGCTGCGCGCCGAATGCGACCGGCTGCACCAGGCGCTCAAGCGCACGTTCATCTTCGTGACCCACGACCAGGAGGAAGCAATGACGCTCGCCGACCGCATCGTCGTCATGCGCTCGGGCGAAATCGTGCAGATCGGATCGCCGATGGAAATCTATTCCGATCCGGTCAACTACTTCGTCGCTGATTTCTTCGGTTCGCCGTCGATGAACCTCCTCGGCGGCGAGATCGTGCAGGCGAACGACGCCGCGCGCTTTCGCGCCGCAAGCTTCGAGGTCGCCCTGCCCGAGCGCTTCAAGGCGACCGAGCCGGGAACCGCCACGCTCGGCATCCGGCCGGAACATGTTGCCGTCTCCATGGGCGGCAACGGCGACGTCGAGCTTCCGGTCCGACTGGTGGAACCGCTCGGCCGCGACACGCTCCTCTATTTCGACGTCGGAACCGAGCGGGCATTCGTGGCGGTGAGCGAGGGTCTCGACATGGCCGACGCCAGGGTCGGCGCGCGCGTGGCGCTCTCGCTCGACCCGCGGCGGCTCTACCTGTTCGGCGCCGACGGGCGGCGCCTGGCGCCGCCATAGCGCGCACCGAGATCGCGGCGCCCTCGCGGGGCCGCACGACCAGCTGCAACAAAACCGAACGTTGAGGACATGCATGGACTACCGCGAGAAGAGCGAGACCCGCGATGGGATGCGAATCGATTGGGACATGCCGATCCCGATGGACGACGGCCTGGTGCTGCGATGTGACATCTACCGGCCGGTCGCCGAGGGCAAGTATCCGGTGATCATGACGTATGGGCCCTACGGCAAGTGGCTGCACTTCGAGGACCTCTACACCGACCAGTGGCGGCGCATGTGCGCCGACCAGCCCGACGTGCCGACCGGCTCGACCAACAAGTATCAGTGCTGGGAGGTCGTCGATCCGGAGAAATGGGTGCCCGACGGGTACGTCTGCATCCGGGTCGACAGCCGCGGTGCGGGGCGCTCGCCCGGCGTCATCGACATCTGGTCGCTGCGCGAGGCACAGGATCTCGCGCAATGCGTCGACTGGGCGGGCGTGCAGCCCTGGTCGAACGGCAAGGTCGGCCTCAACGGCATCTCCTACTATGCCGAGAACCAGTGGCAGACGGCAGCGCTGCAGCCCAAGCATCTGTCCGCCATCTGCACCTGGGAAGGCGCCGCGGATTTCTACCGCGACATGGCGCACCACGGCGGCATCTTCTGCCGCGGCTTCGTCCAGGACTGGTCGAAGGCGCAGGTCTATACCGTGCAGAACGGCCGCGGCACCCGCGGGTTCAAGAGCCGCATGACCGGCGACTGGGTGTCTGGGCCCGAGACCCTGTCGGACGAGGTGCTCGGGCAAAATCGCCGCGACTTCTACGAGGACTGCATCTCCCGCAAGCTCGACACCGACGAGTACTGGCAGTCGCGCATGCCCGACTGGAGCAAGGTGAAGACGCCGCTGCTGTCGTCCGCCAACTGGGGCGGACAGGGCCTCCATCCCCGCGGCAACTTCGAGGGATTCGTGCGCTCCGCGTCGGAGCAGAAATGGCTCGAGTGCCACGGCATCGAGCACTGGACGCATTTCTACACCAATTACGGCCTCGACCTGCAGAAGAGGTTCTTCGGCTACTTCCTCAAGGGCGAGGACACCGGCTGGAGCAAACAGCCCAAAGTGCTGCTGCAGGTGCGCCATCCCGGCGAACGCTTCGTCGAGCGGCACGAGAGCGAGTGGCCGCTCGCGCGCACCAAATGGACCAAGTTTCATCTGCATCCCGCCGACATGACGATGTCGACCGCTGCGCCAAAATCCGACGGCTCCATCACCTATGCCGGACTGAGCGAGGGGATCACTTTCTTGACCGAGCCGCTCGAGCACGAGGTCGAGCTCACCGGCCCGATCGCGGCGAAGCTCTGGGTGTCCTCGGCGACGGAAGATGCCGACCTGTTCCTGGTGGTGCGGGCGTTCACGCCCGACCTCAAGGAGGTCACCTTCCAGGGCGCGCTCGATTCACACACGCCGATCGCCCAGGGCTGGCTGCGCTGCTCCCACCGCAAGCTCGATCCGAAGCTGACGCTGCCGTACCGCCCCTATCACACACACGACGAGGAGCAGAAGCTCACGCCGGGTGAGGTCTACGAGGTCGACGTCGAGGTTTGGCCGACCTGCATCGTGCTACCGAAAGGCTATCGGCTGGCGCTGTCCGTGCGCGGCACGGACTATGTCTTCCCGGGCGAGCCGGGCGCCGGCGTGGAGACGTTGGGCAAGGTTTGGACCGGCGTCGGCCCGTTCACCCACAACGATCCGCGCGACCGCCCGCCGGCGGTCTTCGGCGGGGATGTGACGCTGCACGCCGGCCCCAGGCGCCGCGCTCATGTCCTCTTGCCGGTCATCCCTGCGAGGTGAGCGAGAACTAGGACGCTGCCATGCGCGGGGCGCGATGGCTCGTCCGGCTGCACCGCGCGCAGTTCGCGATTGAAATCGCCACGCTGCGAGCTCTACCCGACGCCCAGCACTTTTCGGCGCAACAACGCTTTATCCGGAGCAAGACGCCATGAGTTACCGTGAGGTCAGCGAGATCCGCGATGGAATGCGGATCGATTGGGACATGCCGATCACGATGGACGACGGACTGCAGTTGCGATGCGACGTCTTCCGGCCGATCCGGCAGGGGCGTTACCCGGTCATCCTCAGCAGCGGCCCCTACGGCAAGTGGCTGCACTTCGAGGACGGCTATAAGACCGCCTGGGCGCGCATGGCGGAAAAGCACCCGAGCGTGACGGCGGGGTCGACCAACAAGTACCAGAGCTGGGAAGTGTGCGATCCCGAGAAGTGGGTGCCGGACGGCTATGTGTGCGTGCGCATCGACTCGCGCGGCTGCGGGCGCTCGCCCGGCTACGTCGAGCATTGGTCGCCGCGCGAGACTAAGGACCTCTTCGACTGCATCGAGTGGGCGGGGCGGCAGCCGTGGTCGAACGGCAAGGTCGGCTTGAGCGGGATCTCCTACTACGCGGTCAATCAATGGAAGGTGGCGAGCCTGCAGCCGAAGCATCTCGCGGCCATCTGCGTCTGGGAGGGATTCGCCGACTTCTATCGCGAGCTGAGCCACAACGGCGGCATCTACAATACCTTCGCGCAGAACTGGTACGACATGCAGATCAAGACCGTGCAGTACGGGCTCGGCACCAAGGGCTATCGCAGCCGGATGAACGGCGACTGGGTGTCAGGCCCGGAAACGCTCCCCGACGAGGTGCTGGGGGCCAACCGGTACGATCTCGGAAAGACCTATTTCTCGCATCCCATGGACGACGCGTATTACAAGGCCATGTTTCCGGACTGGTCGAAGGTCAAGGTGCCGATGCTGTCAGCCGCGAACTGGGGCGGACAGCCGCTGCATCCGCGCGGCAATTTCGAAGGCTCCTTCCAATCGGCGTCGAAGCAGAAGTGGCTCGAAGTGCACGGGATCGAACATTGGACGCACTACTACACGGATTACGGCGTTGACCTGCAGAAGCGGTTCTTCGGCCACTTCCTGAAGGGCGAGAGAAACGGCTGGACCAGGCAGCCGCGGGTGCAGCTCAACGTCCGCCATCCGGGCGAGAGGTTCGTCATTCGCCACGAGGACGACTGGCCGATCCCACGCACGCGGTGGACCAAATTTCACCTTGCGAGCGGCGCCCATACGCTCACGACGGAACCGCCGACGGGCTCCGCGACCGTGACCTTCGACGCGCTCGGCGACGGCGTGACCTTCCTCACCGAGCCAATGCCGGAGACAACCGAGATCACCGGTCCGGTCGCCGCCAAGCTCAACATCTCATCCTCGACCGCGGACGCCGACATTTTCCTCGTGCTGCGGTTGTTCGCGCCCGACATGAAGGAGGTCGTGTTCCAGGGAGCGCTCGACCCGCATACCCCGATTGGGCAAGGCTGGCTGCGCGCCTCGCATCGCAAGCTCGACAAAAAGCTAACCTTGCCGTTCCGCCCCTATCACACCCACGATGAGCAGCAGCCGCTCAAGCCGGGCCAGGTCTATGAGCTCGACATCGAGATCGTCCCCACCTCAATCGTAGTGCCGAAGGGTTACCGCGTGGGACTGACCGTGCGCGGGCGCGATTACGTCTATCCCGGCGGCTCCGGCGGCAAGCTGTCCAACATGAAGAACGAGTTTACCGGCTGCGGTCCCTTCCTGCACGACGATCCGCGCGACCGGCCGGTTGCGATCTACGGCGGCAGGACGACAATCCATCTCGGCGGCGGGCGCGAGAGCTTCGTGCTGCTGCCGATCATTCCCGACCAGGCGAAGGCAAAAAAAGCGCCGCCGCCAAAGAGGGGCAAGCCAACGAAACGAAAAGCGACCTCAGGTCCGGCATCCGCCAAGTCGGCACGACGCCGCTGAGCTCAAGCGAATCGTTGGGCTCGACGCACCGGTGCCGCGCGCAACCGGTGTGTGCTTTCCCCCAAACTCGGTGTGCACTGATCGCCGGTGCGGGACCTACAAGCCGAGCCGCGCCATCATCGGCGCGGGATAGCGGGTGCCTTGTGTAACGCCTGGCCTGAAGGCGTTGTCGAGCGCAGCGAGCGTCGCCGCGGACGGTCGCAGGTCGGCCGCCTTCGCGTTCTCCTCCAGCCACTTTCGCTTGCTGCTGCCGGCGAGCGGGACAACCGCCGGCTTGCGCGACAGCAACCAGGCGATGCAGAGCTGCGCTGGCGAGCAGCCTTCGCCGGCGGCGAGCTCCTTGATCGCCTCGACCAGCTTCTGGTTCTGCTGCGCATTGCCGCCCTGAAAGCGTGGCATGCTGCGGCGGGCGTCGTTCTGCGGCAGGGCGTCAGCGGACGCAATGGTGCCGGTCAGGAAGCCGCGACCCAGCGGCGAGTAGGCGACGAAGCCGATGCCGAGTTCGTGGGCGAGTGGAAGAATCTCCTGTTCGACGTCGCGGGTCCATAGGGAATACTCGGTCTGCAGCGCGGCCATCGGATGGACATTGTGGGCGCGGCGGATGGTGCTCGCTCCCGCTTCCGAGATGCCGAGATGCCGAATCTTGCCCTGCGCCTTCAGCCGCGCCATGGCGCCGACCGTATCCTCGATCGGCACGGTGTCGTCGACGCGATGAATGAAATACAGGTCGATAACGTCGGTGCCGAGCCGCTTGAGGCTCTTCTCGCAGGCATCGATGACATGTTCCGGGTTGCCCTTGGCCCCGGGCCGGCCGTCGGGCAGACGAATGTTGCCGAACTTGGTCGCCAAGATGTACTTTTCGCGGCGTCCTTGCAGGGCGCGACCGACCAGCTCCTCGTTGGCCCCGTTCGCTCCGTAGGCATCGGACGTATCGATGAAGTCGATGCCGAGATCGGTCGCCCTGTGCAGCGTGGCAATCGCCTCGTCGGGATCGGGCTGGCCATAGATCGGCGTCATGCTCATGCAGCCCAGCGCGATGGCCGACACGTCGAGAGGTCCGAGTTTCCTGCGTCCAATCATGGCCGTCGCCGTTCGATCTCAGACATTAGGGGAAATGGTGAATCGATGAGGCTCGAACTTGTGTCGATCGAAACCAGCACCTATCCGCTCGATGGCGCCTTGTACCAGCCGGAAAGCGGCGCCGGCAAAGGTGCCATCCTCATCATGCATGGGAATTGCGGAAACTTCTACACCGGCGTGCCGCGCCATTTCGCGCCGCTGTTGGTGCGTCTGGGCTACGCCGTGCTCGCCTACAACCGCCGCGGCCATGACATCATGGCGAGCAGCGCGAGAGAGCCCACTGGCGGCGCCTACCAGCGCATCCACGAGATGATCGAAGACAACCAGCATGCCGAACGCTGGCTCGCGACGCGGGGGCATGCCGATCCCATCGTCATCGGTCATTCCAACGGCGGAATGCTGGCAGTGAAGCACTGTGCCGGCAGCGCGAGCGTGCGCGCGCTAGTATTGCTCTCCGCGCACATGGGCGGGAAGCATCTGTTTCGCACGATCAGCCAAGCCGGCTTGATGGCTGGCGAGCGTTTCGATGAATTCAGTGCGCGCGCCCGCGAACTGGTGGCGGCGGGCACGGGTAACGATCTGATGCAAGTCCCCGGCTGGTGGTGGGTCATCAGCGCACAGACATTCGTCGACTATCTCGACCACTGCCCCGACCTTCTGGAGCTAGCACCGCAGGTGCGCTGCCCCGTGCTGTTCCTGCGCGGTGATCGAGAGGCCAAGCACGTCTATCCCGGCGAAGCCTTTGTCGAACGCGCCGGAGGCCCGGCGGAATTCGCGCTCGTGCCTGACTGCGACCATTTCTATCGCGAACGTGAGCAGGAGGCAGTCGACCTGATCGCCAGCTGGCTCGTCCGCTCCAGCGGCAAGCTGTAGGTCCTCGCCTGATAAGGCGCCGGCGCAAACGAGGCCCCGTGTCAATCCTGGTGAAGGCGAAAGACCCACTTTGGTCCGTAATACCGTCTGAGCCGTCCACCAATGCCCGCTCTATGGCGGCTTTCCAGAGGTGATCAGGACGTCGCCCAAAGGCCCCGCCTCCGAACCGAGCTCGACCCCCGGGCGGCGCTTGAACCACGTCAAAGACGGTCCTTGCGAAACAGAAAAAAGGCCCTCTCTCCCAAATTGTGCCAGTAGCGATGCCGATAGGAAGCGCTTATCTATGCTGGCATGAGCGTGCCACTATTCAGGACGGTAACTCTCTCCTTCGCCGTGCTTGTCCTTGCGGCGGACGCAACCGCGTCGGCCCGCCCCAAGAAGGATAGGACCGAGCGTGCACCGACGCTGACCACGGCGTGCGATGGTACGCCGATCATCATGCAGGGCATGGACTGCCGGCGAGGCCCCGCTCGCGGGGAGGAGCCGGAGCAGGCAATCAAACGCGAACAACGCCCCCGCCTCACCACGCGCGGCAGCAGCGGTCCTTACGTCGCGCCGATTCAGCGCACGCCATCGCTGTCGCTGCCCCAGTCGCCGGCGGCTGTTTACACTCCGCCGCCCATCAACAACCCCAGCGAGCAGATCAAGCAACTTAACGAGTCTTTTCTGCTTAACAGGGGCTTGGGGAATAACCCCACCAATCGCGACGAGTACCTTCGCTACAATCTCACCAGGTAACGGCTGCCCACCGTCCTACAGCGCCGACCGCCCGCTCGCATGGGCCGTGCGGGCGTGAGACCCTTCCGACGCAGCGTGCGGAATTCACCCTGCCCCCAACAGCTCTACGACCATCATCGCGACAATCTTGGTGGCGGCGCGCAGGTCGTTGAGCCGCAGGTTCTCGTCGGCATTGTGGGCGTTCGCTTCGAGGATCGAGCGCGGCCCGGCGCCGTAGAGCACGATCGGTATCCTCGCCGCCGCGTAATGACGCGCGTCGGTGTAGAGCGGCGCCCATGACGGCACATCGACACCGAAGATCGCCTTGTCGCGCCGCGCGATCGCACCACCGTCGAGGTGCGCCGCCTCTCGCATCCGGATTTTCTGGTCAAGGTCGAGGCGATCGCCGTTACGGAAATACAGTAATCCGCCGCGGTAAGGAGCGGCTATGCCGGCGCGCCATCCAGGCCCTACCCGCAATGAAGGCCGTGTTGGTCAGGCTAGACAAAGAGCTTGTCCAACATCTCCTTGAGGGCCTCTTTTCCGGCCTTATTTGCCGTCGCCATCGTATGAAAATTGACCGATGACTGGTTTATACGGGTTGATCTCCCAGCGCGATAAATCTCCCACCTCCACGCGATCGGAGAGCGAGCCCTGTTCTTCACAACGACTGAATAGTCAGTTCGGTCAAAATGTAGCTTATTCATAGCCGGATATAGTGTCTGGTAGATCGGTTCGCTATCTTCTCTTGAGCCTGAGATCGATGAATCGCTGCTCCCGTCCTGCAAGCCTCGCGGGGCCGGCGAGCAAAGCGGCGGCGGTAGCGCCATCCTGCAGCGTGTTTCAGCTTCTTTCGTCAATAGGGGCGAGTTCACTGGTCCTCGTGTCCCGTGGATCGCCAGAAGGGAACTAATTCCATGAGCGAGCATCACTATCATGCCGTCATCTGGATCGATCATCGCGAAGCGCGGGTGTTCCATTTCAGCCCGACAGACGT
>Ga0208989_10000605_pt1 | contig 10748 bp, 10 predicted proteins | sample MedBloCAOM3_M1_FD_187852 | JGI IMG/M metagenome (GOLD analysis project Ga0208989, IMG submission 187852) | Forest soil microbial communities from El Dorado National Forest, California, USA - Mediterranean Blodgett CA OM3_M1 (SPAdes) (version 2) | ecosystem: Environmental > Terrestrial > Soil >...
GGCATCCTCCAGATCGCGGCCGCCACCGCCTCCGCTACCGTAAATGGCTTTAACTCGTCCGCTGGGACAGCGCGAGGTAACGACCACGGGTACACCTGCGGCACACGCTCGGCCCACGCCTCGGCCGAAATCAGTCGTCACATTTCCCCGGCCGAACGCTTCGATAACAATCCCGTCTCCCCCCGCCGCCAGCGCAGTATCGATAGATCGCCCGTCAATACCTAGACCCACCTGAATCAGATCGACTCTCTTGTCCAACTTATCGGCAGAAAGCGAAAGCCGGAGCTCTGGTCGCCGGTAGATCACTATATGCCCGGCATCAACGCATCCCAATGCTCCATGTTCGTAAGATTGGAATGTTTCCAAGGCGCTGGTGTGAACCTTGGTGGCGTCGCGAGCAGTATGCAATTGCCCATTGAAACAGACCATGACTCCAAGTCCGACAGTGTTAGGAGAAGCTGCCGCTCGGATCGAATCTTCGAGATTCCGAGGACCATCCGTCTGTGGGTGATCGTGCGGCAACTGCGCGCCAGTGAAGACAACCGGTTTCCCCGACGGCAACAAGAGGTCCGCCAAAAAGCTGGTTTCCTCCATGGTGTCTGTTCCCTGAGTTACCACTACGCCGCCAACGTCGGTTCTAGCGAGTAATTCTGCAACGTACTTAACCAGCTCGTGCGCGATTTCCATTGTCATCTCAAAGCTCCCGATGGTGGCGAAGTTTTGAAACTCAAGACGAGGCAATCCCGTTTGGTCGGGGAGCAAAGCGACGATCTTTTCGACTTGCTGAGAAGCAACGGACCGGCCCTGGGATGGATCGTAGCGCGACGAAATCGTACCACCGGTGCCGACAATAACGATCTGTTGGTTCACGTTCATTTTCTGATGTTGTAAGGACTCTGTACTTGCTGAAGGATGGTCCGCCGTACGGTCGGGAATCGCGGTCAAACCATCACGTCCCCTCCATTTGGATTTAAGGTAGCGCCGAGGTAATAGGCACCCTCCTCTGAAGCAAGTAGCAATGCGGTGGGCGCTATTTCCTCCACCCTGCCCGCGCGGCCGATCGGAAGTTCCGCGAGCTTTCGCTTGCGCCATTCTTCGGGAAGTTTGCGGAAAAGTTCGGTATCAATTGGACCAGGGGCAATCGCATTAACCGTAATGCCGTGCTCCGCTACTTCGTAGGCGAGCGAACGAGTAAAACCGATGACACCGGCCTTGGCAGCAGCATAATGGGCCATTTCTCGTCCTCCCTTGTATGCAAGCTGCGATGCGAGATTGATGATTCGACCGGACCCCTTTTTGATCATTCCTGGTAGAACAGCCCGCGTGCACAAAAAAACGCTTCGCAAGTTGATCCGAAGCATTTCGTCCCAGAGCGATGTTGGCATATCCACAACGAGTGAAGTCGTATCAATGCCGGCGTTGTTAACGAGAATATCGACTAGACCGAGTTCTCGTGAGATGTTTCGGAACCCTTCTTCTATTTGATCCTCTTCGCCAATATCCGCGACAATGGTAATCGAATGCCGGCCCAGCGACCGGATTTGTTCGGCCACGGCTTCACCACTTTTTTTATTCCTATCGACGATTGCAATGTCTGCGCCCTCGCGAGCGAACAGCAGTGCGATTTCTCGCCCAATTCCCTGCGCGGCTCCAGTAACTGCGCTTATCTTTCCAGCGAGCTTTGCCATTGTTTATCTCCTATATTGTTCATGCAGGTATTAATTGAACTAGTTGTCCGAGACGGCTGGCACCGACAGGATCTCCTCTGCTATGGTCTGAAAGAGTTCGAATGTGTCGGTTGCGCGCTCTGTTGCCGCGACCTCGGCATGCCGAAAACAATGAACGCGATGGCCCGATGTAACGACCTCCGCCGCCGGGAATGCTTGCCCGCAACGATCAATGCGAAAAGGACAACGGGAGACCAATGGACAACAATCTGGCAGATTGACTGGGCTCGGGGTTTCTCCTTCGAGCACGAATGTTGTCTCTCGCCGCAGATTCGGACTCGGCAACAGGACAGAAGACAACAATCCCACACTGTACGGATGATGCGGTGTGCGGAATACCTCCCGGGAATCGCCCTCTTCGACGATCTTTCCGAGATACATGATCGCGATCCGGTGGCTTATGTGGTACACCGTGCTCAAGTCATGCGAGATGAACAGGTAGGCGGTGGACAGCTCTCGCTGTATTTGGATCAGCAAATCGATAATCTCGGCTCGCGCCGTGGGAGAAAGCGCCGAGGTAGGTTCGTCTAACACCAGTAGTTCGGGGTCGGTGATAATGGCGCGTGCAATTGCGACACGCTGCTGCTGACCGGCGCTCAGCTCTGCCGGATATTGCTGTAGAATCGAGGAAGGAAGATTCACAAGCTCTATCACTCTCCGAACTTTCTTATCCCGCTCTCTTCTCGAATGGATCATCGCCTGGATCGGTTCTTCAACCGATCTCCATACGGGCAGCAGGGGATCCAAGGATTCGCCCGGTTCTTGAAAGACGAGCTGTACTTTCCCGCGAAGGCTGCGCGAACGGACGTTCCAGTGATGCCCCATCTCGCGCCCTTCGAATCGGATAGACCCGCTGGTCGGCTTAATCAGGCCGAGGACGCAGCGGCCGACGGTCGTCTTTCCGGAGCCCGACTCTCCGACGATCGAAAGCGTCTCTCCCCTGTGGATGGAGAAGCTAACGTCGTTGACCGCCTGCACCACCGCTCGGCTTCCCGCAATCGGGAAGTGTTTTACCAGATTTTCTACCTCTATTACTGGTTTCATGATGAGGGGCGTTCCACCGGGAAATGGCAACGTACGAAACGGCCTGGAGCCAGCTCCCGGAGTTGCGGGTGCTCATGGAAACATCTTCCTTGACGGAGCAGGCAACGGTCAGCGAACAAACAAGCAGAGCCTCCAATCTCATCTTTGGCGAGCGGCTCTACTTCACGTGACCAACGTTTGCGCAAAGCGGAATGATGAGAAAAAGCAGCCAACAATAGATTGCTGTAGGGGTGGGCAGGGCCGGCGAAAAAAGCGGCGGTAGGCGCCTCCTCAACGATCTCGCCTTTGTAAAGAATCGCTATTCGATCACAAAAGTTCGCTGCTACGCCGGCGTCCCGAGTGATGTAGAGCATCGATGTCTGCCGTTCGCGCGCCAGCTTCTTCAGAAGGTCAAGGATTTGCACCTGAACCGTGACGTCGAGCCCGCTGGTTGCGTCGTCAGAAATGACCAGCTGCGGCGCACAGATCAGTCCCGCGGCAATCACAACACGCTGAGCCATCCCACCGCTTAACTCGTGGGGATACGCTCGGAACCGGCGCGCTGGATCGGGTATTTTAACCGCTCTAAGCATGTCCAGCGCGAGCTGTCGCGCTTGGCGCACCGACGCTTGAAGATGAAAGCGAGCGAGATTGGTTAACTGTTCACCAATCGAAAGAAGCGGGTTCAATTCTCCGCGGGGATTAGCAACGATGATAGAGATTGCGCGCCCCCTAAGCTGATTTAACTTATGTTCGGGCTGTCGAACCAGATCCGTTCCGTTAAAGAGAATTTGTCCGAATTCCACCGCGCCGGGCTGTGGAATTACTCCCATGATCGCCTTTGCCAGAGTAGTTTTGCCCGCTCCGGATTCGCCGACCAGTCCAAGAATTTCACCGAGCGCAATCTTGACATTAACCTTTCGTAGGGCTTGGACCGGCGGTAGACCGTACGGCCGGTAGCTAACAGTCAAATCCCTAGTCTCCAGGACCAGCGTCGCGGAAGACGACATTGCCATATTCTCGCTCGTTGGTTGGGTAAGCATAATTGCATTCATTTTGAAAACGACTAATGTCGGATCCTCGGATCGATCGCGAGGTATGCCAGATCAACGAGAAAGTAGACGACCAAGGAGAATAACGCCGAGAAAATCACAAATCCCAGCACCGGATTAAAGTCGGAGTTGAGCACCCCTTGTACAGCATACTGACCAGCTCCTCCCCAGCTAAACACGATCTCGACAAGGACAGCACCACCGATCAAAAAACCATACAGGACACTAACGATGGTTATTATCGAGGGCAGCGCGTTTCGAAACGCATGCCGCATGATTAGCTGAGGCGGAAGTCCACAGAGACGTTCGTACTGACTGAAGTCCGCCTGAAGCATCCGATCCATGGTCGACTGGGTCATCTTTAAGATCGGACCGGCGTTGATAAGACCTAGCGTGATGACAGGCAAGAGTAAATGCTGGACCGAAGAACCCAGGGCGTCCCAGTTGCCGGTTAATAAACTATCGATCGTATAGAATCCCGTGATTGTATCCGGAGGAATGACCGAGATGTCGATACGCCCGATGGGCGAAGCCAGCCAATGAAGTTCGCTGTAAAAGACGAAAACCAGGACCAGCGCCAACCAGAAATCCGGTAGAGCGCCTGCTACCAGGCCGTACATGCCGCCGATCTTGCCAATAGCCCCTCGCTTGCGCACCGCCGATAAAACTCCCAATGGGATTCCTATCAACAAAGCCAGAAGCATCCCGTAGGTGACCAACTCCAGTGTCGCCGGAAATCTGGTCCTGAGGTCGCTAAGCACGGGCTGAGTTGTCTGCCATGAAGTGCCGAAGTCTCCGTGCGCTAGTTTCTGGAGGTAAATAAGGAATTGGACCGGTAGGGGCTGGTCGAGCCCGAGATCGGTCCGTAACCTAGCGATTGAATCTGTTGAGGCCATTGGTCCCAGCATTAGAGTTGCTGGATCACCGGGTACTGCTTTGATCAGGATAAATCCGACCAGCACAATGCCTACAATCTGCGGGACCAAAAAGAGCAACCGGGAACCGATGTATCTGAGAATTACCATCGTGGATTCCTTAAGCCTGAGTCGGAAGCGGTGGTTTTCCGCTGGCTAACGTTCGCCGCCTTCGCGGATCAGCCAAAAATTCAATGCTGGCTCCAATAAGGGCGAAGCCAAAAACCGTAATCGCGAGCGCAAGGCCGGGGAACACCGAAGGCCACCATTGACCAGTCATGACATTAGGGAATCCCATCGCGATCATGCTACCCCATTCCGGAGTGGGTGCGCGTACGCCCGCCCCGACAAAGCTCAGGCCAGCCGTCAAAAGAATCGACCAACCTATGTTGACTGAAAGCTGTGCGAGCGCGGGGGCGATACTATTAGGTATGATGTGTCTTCCAATGATCACCCAATCGGGAACACCTAAAATGTAGGCAGCCTCCACATAACGCATGTCACGGATCCTCAGAACCTGGCTCCGCATGAGTCTCAAGTAGATAGGGATGTTCACGAAAGCGATTGCGAGGACGAGGCTATTGATGCTTTGGCCAAAGACCGCAACCAAGGCGATCGCAAAAACAAAGACCGGAAAGGCCTGCAAGACATCCGCCGCACGCATGATTATGCTGCTTAAGAAACTTCTGATACCAGTGGTTGCCTGAAAGTAACCGACCCATGCTCCGATTGAACTACCGACAATGGAGGAGACTAGGGTTCCGATTACTGCTATCGCCAAATCAATGCGGGGCGCGAAAATGACTCGACTGAAAACGTCCATACCCGTGGAATCTGTCCCAAGCACGTGGGACAAGGCCGGCGGCTGCAAATAGACGCTGGCGTCGGCATTGACGGGTGAGTAAGGCGCGATCAGGGGAGCAACCGCGGCCACGAGTGCAACGGTCAGTACTATTATATAACCTGCTGCGTAGCCCGGATACACCCTCAAAAACTGAACGAAATAACGCAGCCCGTAACCGGTACGCTCGAGAATGAGCGACCATACAGCTGACTTCAGTTCCGCGTTAAACCGATTCTGCAGCGGCAATGGCATTAGGAACGATAAAAATCCTGAAATCTAAGGTTGTTCGAAGTGTAGTAGGTGAAGCCTTTCAGATTCGAGCGACGAGCGAGGACGTAGCGGGGCCAGGCAATGAAAACCCAAGGAGCCTCACTCATCACGATCTGTTGCACCTTAGTGTAGGTCTCGTTGCGAACTGTCGGATCCAAGGTCTGGAGCCCCGATTTAATCAAATCGTCTACCTCTGCGTTCGTATAGTTGCTATAGTCGACGTAGGATTTCGAATTAAAGTATAATTGCGTCGAGTACCCGGGATCTGGCACCCAGGGCGAATCTAAATAAAAGATCAATGACTGCTGCCGTTTCGTCACGAAATCATAAAACGTCGCTGCAGGAACCTTGTTGAGAATTATTTCCACTCCGATTTTTCGTAGTGCCGTTTGAAAAAGGATTGCGATCGGTTCCTGCACCGGGTTTCCGGCGTCGTAACTTAATGCGCTTTTGAAGCCATCCTTGAATCCCGCTTCCGCCAACAGCGATTTGGCCTTGTCCAGATCCGTATCGTACGTCCAAAACTTATCGGTGAAATCAGGATAGATATCAGGAATGCATCCCGTCTGCTTGTCTGCCAGGTCCTGGAAAACAGTCTTTAAAATTTCTTCCCGTGGCAGCGCATAGTTCATCGCCTGTCGGACTTTTAAGTTATCGAATGGCTTCATTTTTGCGTTCAGCTCCACCCAAATCGCAAAAGAAGCCTTCACTGCGTCAACCGAGACACCACTCACCTTTTTCAGAGTCGTGTATTCGAGAGGCTGCAAAAACTGCGCAATGTCTACGCTTCCACCTTGTAACAGAGAAAGTCGCGTGGCAGAGGTTGGCACCTCCTTGAAGATGACTGTGTCCATGTAGGGCTTGCCGCGATAGTAATCGCTGCGAGCCTTGAACACTGCCTGCTGACCTCGAATTAACTGACTAACGACGTAGGGGCCAAATCCAGCGCTATTGTTCTCGAGGAATTTATGCGCCCACGGATCATCTTTCGTGGCGACCTGTTTGCATTTGACAGAGTCATAGACCGGATTGGAAAGATTTACCATCTGCTTCAGGAGTAACGGATTCGGTTTGGGGACGTGAAAAGACGCAACGTATCGGCCTTCCACCTGAATCTGATCTTCCTGAGTGATGTTAAGTACTCCGGCCTGAAAAGGCCCGAGGCCAGTCAAGTGCAGCTTACGGTCCCAGGTCCACTTCACGTCATCGGCCGTGAGTTCGTTTCCCCAGTTGCTCTTGACCCCCTGACGCAGGAAGAATCGCGCAACGGTTCCATCTGAACTTATCTCCCATTTCTCCGCCAGTTTACCCTTTAGATTCAGATTATAGGGCTTGTCCGAATGAACGGCGATGTCTTCGCGTAGCGCATCAGGTACCTGAGGATCCGGGATCTTCTCGTATTCGAGGAGATCATCGTACAGAGCTCCTACGGCATCGATTGTACCGAGACTGACGTCAAATTCGTGATCCAGGCTTTGCGGGGTAGCCGGCGCAGCGACTACCATTGTATGAGTCGGTTCGGCGGCAAAGCTTTCTGATGTGCCGAATTTCGGGAGCAAACTGTAGGCGGCAGCGGCGGCGGCGCTTTTGATGACGGCGCGTCTGGTGAGGCCGTTGGTTCGATTTCGATGATTCATAGATTCCACCTTAAAGCCCTGAATTGTTCGATAGGAGAGGCCTGGTCTGTCCATAATGGTCTGACCAGATTCGATTGAATCTAGAAACGGTTCCAGTACTGTCAAGCTGTGATTGTCGAACTTTGAACGCTTACCTAAAGCATGCCGGAATTTCCGCCCGCACCCAGTATATCGGACCATAAGGAGTCATCGTGTTGACACTCCGCGAAAACATGAAATCGAAAACGACTTCCTGGAGTCCTTCCTAAATTTTACGCTAGAATCAAATGATGAAACACCGGGCCAGATCCTCTGACCGAACCGCCGTTTTGCCTCCCTCCGATGGAGCCGTTCGGGTATCCCACAAGATTGTTCGACAACTTCAGGACATTATCGCTCATGGAGAACTCAAAGCGGGTGCCTTGCTGCCTTCTGAGCGGGAACTTGCGTCCAGATTCTGGGTTAGCCGTAGTTCCGTACGGGAAGCCCTCTCCATCCTGGAAACTCTCGGTCTGGTCGCAACTGAGCCCGGTCGGCGAGCTCGAGTTCTAGGCACTTCTACTGAACCGGATAAGCATTTAACCCGCTGGCATTATGCCAGCAGATTCAACGAAAATGATGTCTATGAACTTCGATTGGTTCTTGAATCCAGAGCAGCTCTCCTTGCGGCGGAGAAGGTCACGCCGCAGACAATTGCCGATCTCACCGGCAGCCTTGCATCCATGAAGGATAGTATGCGGCAGGGTGATCTACTCGCGGCTGCCAATGAGGACTTCAAATTTCACGATATTATTGTAATCCTGAGCGGGAATCGCCTGTTTGCTGAAATCCATCGTCTCAATCGAGAAGCGATCCTCGAATCGCAAAAATTGCCGCTTTCAAGGCACAAACGACTCTGGGAGCCGGTGCAGGAACATGAAAGAATTCTGCAGGCATTGGAACAGCGAGATCCCGATGGCGCTTCGTATTTAATGCAACTCCACATCATTAGAGCAGCAGATCGGGTCGGCATCATTCTGAAACCCTGAAATAAACCCTTTCTCCCCGTACAGTGGATCAAAACAAGTTTCTCAATAAGGGGTTATAAGCCCAAACCGCCGAAAATTCCGTCAAGCTGGAGTTGGGCTTTTAAAATCTGATGTGATCCAATTGGGCGGACAGGTCCTTGTTCAATCTCAGATCACGATCGGCACGGTGGGTTTCCCGCAAGCGGGACCTATCAGTCCCGATACCACTGTGCTTGGCGTCGGCGGCATCTCGGAGCGCGGGTTGTCTACGACAATATCCGAAGAAGCTTCGATGATGGCCGCGATGGTTGGTGCCGCGCGGCGCTTGATCGTGTTGGCTGATGCCACAAAGCTAGGTCGCTCGGTCTTTGCGCACATCGTCCCTCTTGACGAGATTGATATTCTCGTCACCGACGCTAAGCCCTCGCCGCAATTGGCTGCCGCCCTCATCGAATCCGGAGTCGAGATAGTCGTCGCTGAGAGAAGTTTGGAATCTTGGCGCTTTCGATGAGTTCTTCAACGACGACGGGGTGACGCCAGCAGGTTACTACTTTTGTAGACATCGCTGTACGCTAGCTCTTCTTCTCTTGTGGTTTTTCGATACCGTCCGCACATGGATTAGACCTGGCGTCGCCAGACGGCAAATCCCTCGCCTGCTTGCCTCTGGTCCTTAAAAGAGGATATGCGCAGGATCCTTTTTCGATTCAATTGTGCGCAAACATTACTATTCGCCACCCAACCCGTTGGACTTCTATGTCAGCGGTCACTCAAAACCGACCACTAGTGGCCGGTTTTGATTCGACCGCCGACAAGACGGACCAGTAGAGAGAACCTAGAATACAGGGTGAGCCATATTGAACGTCCCGGAGATCGCAGACAACTCGACCTTTGCCTGTTCTGCTGAGTCGGCTATCTGCTGAACCGGTTCAGATGGCACATTTTCCGGAAGAGTTCCGAGGCCGGCGCAAGACAGGTTGAATTGCACGGAATAGATTCCGTAACTGGCGATTGATTGAAATAACTCCTCGATCGTCGGCCGACTAAAAGTCTTGGCGAAAATCCCGATTTTCATCAGATAGCTCCCGTGACGTCGGCAACCGTGATCGGTTCTTCGTTTTGCACAGACAACTGGATGGCTCGAAGCGTTTTGATAGCCGCCAAACCATCTTCAATCTCAGCCGCAGGGAAATTGTCCTCGCCCCGGACGGCATCAGCGAACGATTCAACCTGCAATCGATAGAAATGGGCGTCCTCGCCGAGGACCCGTTTGAATTGACCATCTCGAAGTGAAAAACATTCCACTTCGGCAGACTTCAGATACCATGGATTAAAGATCTTACCTACGACGCTCCCAAACTCCCCATATATCTGGAATCCTTCGTGCCACCCCATCCGCACGGCCAAGGTCAGGTCCAGATGGCCAACGCTGCCGTCCGCAAAATCTGCAGAAACAAACCAACAATACGCATCGTACTTCTGCACCAATTTGGCATTCACTCGTACAATCTCACCACCCAAAAATCGTGCAGTATCAACTAAATGACTCCCATGGCCGAGGAGATAGTAGGATTCCCGGTTAGCTTTGGGGTTGCCTTTCGGACGCTTCGCGTTGGCGCTCTGTACGACCAACGGCTGTAAATTGGCGGTCTCGGTATATCGGGAAGTCGAATCGCAATACCAGGCTTTGATCGCAAGCCGGCTTCCCATCTCCTGGTCAACGAAACGACGTGCAAACGCTATGCCGGGATCGAACCGCTTCATGGAGCCAACCCGAAGGATCAAATCCGGAGCAGCCTTTTTCACTTTGAGCAGATGGACGCATTCCTCAACACTCACGCCAAGCGGTTTTTCGACCAGGACGTGCTTGCCAGCTTCAATTGCTTGAACTGCGGTGGGGACATGGAACTGATCAGCGATTCCGATGATCACCGCTTCAACCTTAGGATCGGCAAGGAGTTCATCGTATCGGCTGTAGGCTACCTCGGGTTCCCAGATCTGCGTCATCCTATTCCGCAAGTCGTCTGCGGCATCGCAGATAGCGTATAGGCGCGCGTTTCGGGCTTTCTGGCAGCTCTCGAAATGGGCTGCTTGAGAGATCATTCCGCAGCCAAGGACACCGATTCGAACAGGGTCAGCGGTCTTTTTCATGCATTTTCGACCACGGTTTGGCAAACAAATGAAATACACAACTCTTTTGTTTTCGTTTCTAGTGATATTATCTTCGTTCTATATGAAATTTAGTTAACAAAAGGTTTTGATTGCGTTTCTATCTGCGCCGGCAAATCTCAAATATTC
>Ga0208989_10000606_pt1 | contig 10747 bp, 10 predicted proteins | sample MedBloCAOM3_M1_FD_187852 | JGI IMG/M metagenome (GOLD analysis project Ga0208989, IMG submission 187852) | Forest soil microbial communities from El Dorado National Forest, California, USA - Mediterranean Blodgett CA OM3_M1 (SPAdes) (version 2) | ecosystem: Environmental > Terrestrial > Soil >...
TCGGCCGCGATGGATGTCTTCGCGGGCTGGCATGACGGGTACCTGCGGCTGTCGGACCCGGTCCTGCACCGCAGGCGGATTGCACTCGACAAGCGCGCGCGGCAGGTGGTGATCGAGGATCGGCTGCGGATGTCCGGCGCACACGAGGTCGAGCTTTTCCTTCACTGCGACGAGCGCTGCGAGGTGCAACCGGTGCCGGCGGGATTTGCAATCCGGCGCGGCCGCTGGACGCTCGTGGTGGGGCTGCCGCGCCACCCGCAGGCGTCGTCGCAGCTTCTCTGCGGCAGCCTGCAACCGCTGTGCGGCTGGGTTTCCCGACATTACGACCAGCGGCAACCGTCTGCGACGATCGCCTGGCGCGCGCGCCTGCAGGGGGAGTGTGTGCTGCGCACCGAGCTCATGTGCCGATCGGACTATCCGCAGCAGTCGTAAATGACTGCTTGGCCATCGATAAATGACGGGCGGTCAAGGAGGAGCTGATCATGGATGCGGTGATTGCGCAGGAGCGGCAGGAGCGGGTGCGAGCCCACTGGGACCGCCAGCCCTGCGATTCGGAGTTGAGTACGCGCGAGCGCCTGTCGCGCGAGTTCTTTCTGGACGTGGAGCGCCAGCGTTATGCGCTGCAGCCCCACATCCTCGAATGCCTGTCGTGGATCGACTGGCGCGGCAAGCGGGTGCTGGAAGTCGGTGCGGGCGTCGGCACCGATGCCCGTCGGATCATCGGCGCCGGCGCGCTCTACACGGGTATCAACGTCGACCGCGGGTCGACCGAGGCGACCGCGCAGGCGTTACGTGTCTTTGCAATGCCGGGCGTGTCTCTGGAGCGCGATGCGAAGTCGCTCGACTTCCCCGACGGTGCTTTCGACGCCGTGTATTCGTTCGGAGTCCTGCAGCACATTCCCGAAGCGCAGCGCGCCGTCGCCCAGATTCACCGGGTGCTCAAACCCGGCGGCGACGTTCTTCTGATGCTCTACAACCGCACTTCCATCAACTACGCGCTGGAGATCAAGTTCCTGCGCAAGCTTGGGTTGCGGCTGCTGCGCGTCCCCGGAATGATCCCGCTGCTCGCGCGCCTGGGTCTGCCGCGCGACAAACTGGAACGGCACCGCCAGATCTATCTCGAGCGCGGGCGCGCCTCGGAGGAAGAATGGCTGGGCCGTAACACCAACGGGCCCGACTATCCGTACTGCAGGGTCTACGACGCTCGTGAAGCGCGGCAGTTACTGGCGGGATTCGAGATCCTTCGCACTGAGCTCCGTTTCTTCGACCACCGTCACTGGGGCGTGCTGGGCCGGCTGCTCCCGGGGAGCCTGCGCCGCGCGCTCGGACGGTGCTGGGGCTGGCATCGAATCGTGCATGCGCGCAAGCCCGCGGCGCGCCCGGGCGACCCGGCTCCAGGCGGAGCGCGCGCGTGAAGATCAGCGTCCTGGGACTTGGCTATGTCGGCACGGTGGTCGCCGGATGCCTGGCGCGCGCCGGCCATGAGGTGATCGGCATCGATACCGAGCCGAGGAAGGTCGAGCTCGTCAACGCCGGCAAGTCGCCGATCATCGAGAAGGAGCTCGATCAGGTCATCGCGCAGCAGGTCGAAGCCGGCCGGCTGTCGGCGAGCACCGAAGTCACCGTCGCGGTCCAGCAATCCGACCTGATTCTGGTGTGCGTCGGAACGCCGAGCCGGAGCAATGGTGACATCGAGTTGCGGCACGTGCGCCACGTCTGCGAGCAGATCGGCGCCGCGCTGCGCGCGCACCCTGGGGCTCCGGTGGTGGTGGTGCGCAGCACCTTGATTCCTGGAACCATGCGCGAGCTGGTGATTCCCACGCTCGAGGCCAGCTCCGGACGGCACGCCGGCACCGACTTCGGCGTGTGCGTCAATCCCGAGTTTCTGCGCGAGGGAACCGCGGTACACGACTACCTCAATCCGCCAAAGACCGTGATCGGAGAGCTGACCCGCGCGAGCGGCAACCTGCTTGCGAGTGTGTATGCGGGGATTCCCGCGCCGCTGATCCGCACCGACATCGAGACCGCTGAGATGGTCAAGTACGCGGACAACGCCTGGCACGCGCTCAAGGTCGGCTTTGCAAACGAGATCGGCAACCTCTGCAAGGCCCTGCAGGTGGACAGCCACCGCGTGATGGATATTTTCTGCCAGGACACCAAGCTCAACCTGTCTTCGTATTACCTCAGGCCGGGCTTCGCTTTCGGCGGCTCGTGCCTGCCCAAGGACCTGCGCGCCCTGCTGCACAAGGCAAAATCGCTCGACGTGTCGCTACCCATTCTGGCCGCGGTCCTGCCGAGCAACGAGCTGCAGATCGAGCGCGCCGTACAGACGGTGATCAACCACGGCAGCCGCAAGGTGGGCATTCTCGGCTTCAGCTTCAAAGCCGGCTCCGATGACCTGCGCAACAGCCCGGTGGTTGAGATGACCGAGCGGCTGCTCGGCAAAGGCTTCGAGTTGTGGATCTATGACGGCGCAGTCAGGCTCGCGAGCATCCACGGAGCGAACCGCGACTATATCCTGCACCGTATTCCGCACATCTCCGGGCTGATGGTGTCCAGTATCGATGAGGTGCTGGAGCATGCCGACACCATCGTCATCGGCAACGCGGCGCCCGAGTTCGGCGACATCCCGCGGCGACTTGGGCTTCGTCAGACCCTGATCGACCTGGTGCGGATCTCCGAGTCCCGCAGTGCCGCCGGCGTCTACGAAGGGATCTGCTGGTGAGACGGGTCCTGATCCTGGTGGAGAATCTGCCCAGCCCGTTCGACCGGCGCGTGTGGCAGGAGGCGTGTACGCTGCGCGACGCGGGGTACGGGGTCTCGATCGTCTGCCCCACCGGACCGGGATGTGAGCTCAAATTCGAGGTCATCGACGGGATCCACATCTATCGGTATCGACTGCCGCTCGAAGCCTCGGGTGGCGCCGGATATGCCCTGGAGTACGCGAGCGCGATCGCGCAGATGTTCATTCTGTCGTGGCGCGTCCTGCTCACTCGCGGCTTCGACGTGGTGCACGCCTGCAACCCGCCTGATCTGTTGGTGCTGGTGGCAGGATTCTTCAAGTTGTTCGGCAAGAAATTCCTGTTTGATCACCATGACCTCGCCCCGGAGCTCTATGAGGCGAAATTCGGGCGACGTGATTTCTTCTACCGGCTGATGCTGCGTTTCGAGCGGCTGACGTTCCGCGCTGCCGACGTGTCGATCGCGACCAATGAATCCTATCGGCAAGTGGCGCTCGAGCGCGGGCGCATGCCTTCCGAGCGGGTGTTTATCGTGCGCAGCGGGCCCGATCTGGCGAGGCTGAAGCGGCTTGCGCCGGATGAGCGCCTGAAGTGCGGCCGTCGCTACCTCGTCGGCTACGTTGGCGTGATGGGGCGGCAGGAAGGGGTCGACTACCTGCTGCGGGCGGTGCACCACGTTGTGTTCAATCTGCAGCGGCGCGACATACAGTTCGGGCTCGTCGGTGCGGGCACGTCACTTGAGCAGATGAAGTCCCTGGCCGCCGAGCTGGGCGTAGCCGAATTCGTCACCTTCACCGGGCGCGTACCGGACCGCGAGCTGCTGGCGATGCTCAATACCGCCGACGTGTGCGTCAATCCGGATGTCGCCAACGAGATGAACGACAAATCGACCATGAACAAGATCATGGAGTACATGGCGCTCGGCAAGCCGATCGTGCAGTTCGACCTGACCGAGGGGCGTTTCTCGGCGCAGCGTGCGTCGCTGTACGCGCGCAGGAACGACGCCGTGGATTTCGCGGCGAAAATTGTCGAGCTGCTGGATGACCCGGTGCGGCGTTCCGCCATGGGTGAGTTCGGCCGCCGGCGCGTGGAGGAGCAGCTGCAATGGCGCCACGAGGCACCGCGGTTACTCGCAGCCTACGACGCTCTGTGGGGCGGCAGCGCGTGCCGCAGGGTGCGCGGCGGCGCCGCCACCCGCCTGAGGAGACCGGAGTCCTCGACATGACGCTGTTCGATCTGCTCGCCAGCGAGCATCGGGAGCTCGACTACGCCGGCCGACCCGGTTCTCGAGGGCGCCCCGATGCCGGCGCGACAGCGCACCTCCAGCCGCACCCACAGGCGTGACCCGATGGGCGCCAGCGCCATCGCACGGACGCACTGGGTGCTCGGGTTGCTGCCCGCCGTTGCCGCTGCGGGCGCCGCTCCTGCGCACAGTGAGGTGGCAGCGCAGTTCTTGTGCGGCTTCCAGGCCTCGTGGAGCACGTGCGGATTCTCGCAGCAGGCGAAGGCGCCTGATCGGATCACTCTGGTCGAGGTGGCGGGCCGCTCGGGCGTGCGCCTGCGGACCATGCCCGGCGACCAGGGCGTCGCCGGCAGCGGCGGCGCCGAGCGCGCGGATATGGCGCTGTCGCCGGAGGCGACCGGCTGCTCTCAGGGGCAGGAGCAATGGTGGGCGCACTCGCTGCTCTTTCCCCCCGACTATGAGGCTCCGGTCGCGACGCCTGCCGACCCGTGGCCCTGGGGCGTGGTGTTTGCCTTTCATCACACCGGCTCGCAGGGGCAGGCGAATTTCCAGGTGGAGGTAGCGGACGTGCCGCCCAGGTTGCGCCTGGCGATTTCCGCCGGGCCCGTGGTCTCGAGCGGCGCGCCGGGCTCGCCCACTCGGCGCTGGCCGATCGGTCCGATCATCAAGAACCACTGGTATGACTTCGTCTACCACGTCAAATGGTCATCGGGCCGCGACGGCTGGTTCGATGCGTGGGTCGACGGCGAGCAGATTCTCCACTACCGCGGTCCGACCCTGTATGCGGGACAGGGCTGCTACCTCAAGCTCGCCAACTACCACACCCCGGTTGGCAAGCCGGTGTCGGTCGTGCATGCGCGAGTGCTCCGCGGCCCGACACGTGAAGCGCTCGGCTCAGGAGCTCTGCCGTAGGGCCGCGGCGGGTTGAGCCCGCTGCCAGCCGCGCCACGCTTCGCGCAGCGCGAGCCACACCCGCCCACGCGCGCTGGCTGCAACGGTGCACTCGTAGCTGTGCACCGGCTGCCCGCCGAAGTCCCTCTTGAAGCGGTTGATTCCGGCGCGTTCGGGTGTCGATTCGTCCTCGAACATGCCGCCCCAGTCGTAGCACTGCACTCCCGCTTCCTTGAAGCAGAGCATGTCCCGCCAGTGCAGCCAGCGGTTGGCGCGGCCGACCAGGGAACGGTGGTCGCTGTCCATGCTCCTGAACCAGGACGCGGAGTATGCAAGGCTGACGGTGCGCCCACAGCGCAGGTGTGCATGCCAGACGAGCCGGTTGCCGTCGCGTGACGCGCAGCTGAGGACCAGCTGGCCCTCCGCGGCGGCGCGCGCCAGCCACTGGCGGTCCGCAGGCCACAGCGCCTTTTGCCTGGCGAAGGTGTCGTAGAACGCGCTGAACTCCTCGAGCCGGTCGGCCGCCGCGGGTATCACTTCGTGGTGCAATCCGTCCTTGGCCTCGGCCTGGCGGATGTGACGGCGGCAGGTCGCGTTGAATTCTGCCGCGATCGCATCCGGCGGCCGGGCGAGATCGGTGCACAGCGAGTGCAACGGCGCGGTACGGGCGTTGGCGACCGGGGCCCGCCGGTATCGGTACACGAGGATGTCCACACCCGCGTTGGCGGGTGGCTCCTCATCGAACCACACTTCTCCGTAGACGACCACCCGGCCATTTAGGCGGATCACGCGGCTGCCTTGGTGGTGGTCATGCGGGTATGGAATTCGCACAGCGTCAAGCCCTCGCACCAGGCGGACAGATCCTCGAACAGGGCTTCCAGGTTCGCGTACAGGCGCTCGATGGCCGCCGCAGTGCGGAAAGTCGGGCTGCCGCCCGGCATCAGTTCCGAGGAGTGCAGCAGCAGTTCGACGCAGCTCGCGCCGCGCGCGCGGGCGCTGTGTGCGGCGCGCAGCATACCGCGCAGGCCGTTCTCCCCCGGGCACAGCCAACTGTGCCGGGGCGAGATTCGAGCGGCGATGCCGCGAATGACCGGCGGTCGATACGCCCAGGGCGCCTGCTGGAACAGGCGGCTGGTCCCGATGGTCACGGGCACCTCGAGCAGTCCGCCGTGCGCCGGAGCCGAGATATCGCAGGGCCTGAGAAAGTAGGGCCGATCCGGAAAATGGTGGTAGTTGGTGCCGCCGCCGCCGCCCGGGGCCCCCGGCGTGGCGCTCCAATCGATCCCGGGCGTGACCGAGCAATCCACTCGATAACCCTGTTCCAGCAGCATCGCCGCGTAGCGGCCGTCGAATCCGAACCGCCCGGCGCGATGGCTCACGATCGGCTGCCCGAAGCGCTCCTGCAGCAGCTGCGTCATGCGCTTGATCTTCTGCCGCATCACGGCATCCGGGTACTCGATCAGGAACGGCTGGTGGCGGAAGTCGTCGTCGGTCAGGGGCAGCAGGGGCGGCGAGTTCCACGCGTGCAGGTGCATGCCGATCTCGCCCGCGCGCCGCGCGATAACGTCGCGCCCGAATTCGACAAAGGCGTCGCACATCGCCATCTCATAGTTGGTCAGGTACACGGGCTGAAAACCGTAACGCTCGCACAGGGACTGGAAGCGGGGCAGGAAGCGGGCATTGTGCGTGGTGATCTCGCGCGGCCGCGACCACAGGTTGTCGCCCTCGGTGTCAACGGTGATGATGAACGCAGTCTCAGACATGGCGCCGGTCGCCCGCCGCCAGCATCCGCGCGCTGTGGCTGCTGTGGCGGGTCACTTCGTCGAAGGTGGTGAGATAGGGGGTGAGGATCTTCTCCTCGGCGAACTCCCGCACCATGAAAGCACGGCATCTCGAGCTGGCTGCCGCGAGGGCGCCCGGGTCGCCGAGCAGCCGCAGGATCGCATCCCGCATCTGCGCCGGCGACTCGACCACGGCGCCCAGCCCGTTGCGGCCGATGACACCGTCGGGGTCGATATAGCTGACGACGGGCACGCCGCGGATCCAGGACTGCAGGTAGGTGTTCGGAAATCCCTCGACCTCCGAGGTGTTCACCAGCAGCCGGGCGCGTGCATACACGGCGTTCACATCCCAGTAGGACATACGGCCGTGAAAAGTGAGGTTCGGTCTGAGCACCGCGTCGCGCCGGATGCTCTCGTAGAGTTCGCCCTCGCCCGGCAGGGGACCGCCCACCATGTGAATGTCGGCCTCGGGCAATTGGTGGGCGAGCGCGAGAACGCGGTCCGGTCGCTTCACACGTCGGATATTTGCGACCCACAGAACGTCGATATCGCGCTCCCCATAGAACGGAGCAGGCTCGACCAGCATTGCTGCCACGCGGCCGGGGAGGTCGAAGTGGCGCGCCAGGGAACGGGCCTGGGCGGCACTCTGCACCAGAATGGCATCGGCACGGTGCAGCCCGTAGGCGTAGAGCCACCGATCGCGCGCGTAGCGGATGAGCAGCTGCGAGGGGTCACAGTCCGCATCGCTCGCGCAGCGGAATACGAAACGCCTGCCATGACGCGCGCAGAACAGCGCCAGCAACCCGACCTGCATGCCCGCGCAGCTGGTGTAATACAGTTGCGCATCGGCCCGCGCCAGCGCCGACCACAGACCACTCCAGCGCGGATGCATGAAGCGCAGCAGCGGCAATCCCGCTTCGGGCCGATAGGCCTTGTAGACACGGATGTCTTCCCACACGGCGGCATCCGCCTGCCCGTAGTCCGCCGTGACCATGCTGACCTCGTGGCCGCGACGTGCCAACGCCCGGGCGAGCAGTGTCTGCTGCACCGACTCGCCGCCGACGGTGTGCTCGCGGTACTCGGGCGCCAGCACCGGGAGATTGTCGAGTCCCAGCAGGCAGATCTTCATGCGTTTTGCGGCGCGCGGCTCGAGTCCGCATCGGCCCCGGCGATCAGGGGCTTCGGCAGGCAATGAGCGCGGCGCAATACGCGATAGGCATAAGCCTTCAGTCGATCGCGCGTCGGCGAGCGGTCCCAGGGAAGCGGCTCCACGCCGAGCCGGCGCAGCACGCCGTTCATCCGGTACACGTTGCCTCGCTGCAGAGACGCGCGCGTCTTGAACGCTGTGCTCATGGAGACCGACACCCCCGCGCCGTTCTTCACCCAATGCGGGGCGGTGGTCGGAATGTGCAGGCCGAAGCCCGCCTGCAGCTCGAACACGGTCGCGCGCTTCTGGTATTCGTCGACGAAACGCAGGTTGCGATGCAGGGCCGGGCCGGCGAAATATTCCTCGAGTTCCCGCTCCGACAGCACCGCGGAGTCGTCCGCCCTGAACACGCTGATGGTCTTGCTGCCCCGCAGCTGCAGGAGAAAATTGATCTCGTGGTCCATGTGGTACGGGGTTACCGAGGAGGGCGAAGAGACGAACACCGCTGCCTCGCGCTCGCACATACCCGGTTCGATGGGCTCGGACAGCGGCGCAATCTCATCCAGGCACGCATCGAGTATCCGGGCGAAGTCGGGAACGTGTTCGGCGCGCTTGAGCACCATCCACGAGCAGACCTCGTCCGCCTTGCGGATCGTGTCTTCGGCCGAAAGACCGGTGTACGGCGTATCCTGCCAATTCGGCAGACTCACCGGAATCCGGCCGGCGTTGAATTCGACAAAGCTGCTGTCCAGCGTTTTCGCCAGCTCCGTGAGGCGTGGCAGCTGAAACAGCGCATGCCCCGACAGGTTGTGGCGGAACAGGAAGGGCCTGCGGTTGAAATGGCTGCGGAAAGTTCCCGCATCGATTTCGAGACAAGTGCTGGGAGTGTCCATGGGATTCACGAGGCAACCTCGGATGGGATGTCGACTGAACCTCGCCGCAGCAGCCGCCGGTTGGTCCACCGCAACAGCCTCAGCCCGGCGATCACGACCTCTCCGAGCGGACCGCCGGCGATGGCGAGGCTATGGATCGCTTTGCGCTCGTTGGAGATGCGGTTGATGAGGGCATTGTCGGGGGCGGCGCAGGAATCCATCCAGCGCACCCGCCCCAGCCCCTGCAGCTGCAGCAGACTGTCAATCTCCAGAATGGTGCCGGGCGAGTAGTGGGCAAATCGCTCGTCGTACGCGGTCTTGAAGGCGAACGAACCGTCGCCGGCGAGGAACGCACAGCGCCGCGCGATAGGCTCACCGTCGTAATCCAGGCCGAGCATCAGCAAGCGCCCGCGGCGGAACGCCGCGGTCGTGATCTGCGTAAAATAGCGACGGCCGCTTTCCGAGCAGGCGAGCGCGCTGCCGCCCGCGCCCTTCCAGCCGCTTGCCTCGACGCGCAAGAACTCCTCGATCCAGCGCCCGATGTCCTCTCCGGGGCCCATTGCCACGTGCTCCAGGCGACCGCTCTCGGTGAGGCGCTTTTCATGGCGGCGCAGTCGCCGCCGCAGCGCTCCCGAGACGGCGGCTCCGGGGCCGCCGGCCGCATTGGTTGCCTGCCGCCACAGGCCGCGCGTAAAGCTCTCGGTCGTCCAGCTCGTCAGGCCGAGATCGGTGCACCGTTCCAGCAGCAGCGTCCGGAACGGACCGTCAGCGGTGATCCAGGGCAGTTCCAGCAATTTCGCGCTGGCGCCGCGACGCAACCACTGGAGTAGGCCGCTGACACACTCGACGGCACGGTCGGCGCGGACCAGCGGCGTACCGAGGTAGCAGTGCGGGTGCTGCCACAGGCTCAGCGCGCTGATCTTCAGGTTTCTGAAGCGGGGAATCAGCCGCAGCGGGAACAGACCGGCGAGCGATCCCGCGCCGGGCCGGTTTCCATCGCTGTCAATCAGCACCAGGGCGACGCCGATGTCCTTGCCTGCGCCGTAAGCCTGCAGCGCCGGCAGCAGCATCCAATGCTCATAAAAGACGTTGCGCTCGAGCGCGTGCTCCGCCAGCTCTTCCCAGGCCGGAATGAAGCTCGACAGTTTCTGCAGATCGCGCACTACCACGACGGAGGTTGAGCGCGCCGCGCTGGGCGATTCCGCTGCTTGCTGCAATGTGGCCGTCAGTGTGGTCACGTCTGGGTGCGCCGGTTATGTAATGTCGGAACGATGTTTCCCCGCTTGTCGCGACGTGCCAGACCATAACGGTCGTGCGTTACACGGATCCGCGCTGCCGGGCAGCATTGCTGGGCCGTTCGGCTCAGCCGCCGATGAACCGCAGCCACTCGAGTCGAGAGGGCGGCGGACCGGTCGCACATACCGCGCTCCCGATCAGCTCCGCGCCTGCGCTGAGGTGCGGCGCGGCGCGCTCGCGCAGGCCTGGGACTCGGCTTGCAGGAATCGCCCGCGCAGCTGCGGACGGTCCACCTTGTCATTGGCGTTTCTCGGCAGTGTGCCGCAGCGCATCCAGCGGGCCGGAAGCATGTAGCCGGGCAGCACGCATGCCAGGCTCTGCCGCAATCCGTGCGGGTGGATGCCGCGACCGCGCGCCGGGACATAGGCGCAGCAGATCATCCACCCTTCGAAGCCCGCTGACTGTATGGCGACCACGGCGCATTCGCGCAGTCCGGGCAGCGCATGCAGGGCCGTCTCGATTTCGCCGAGCTCGATGCGGTAACCGCGGCTCTTGATCTGGGAATCGTTGCGGCCGAGGAAATAGAACAGACCATCGGCGCCACGGCGCGCCAGGTCGCCCGTACGGTAGATACGATCGTGCGGGCCCGCGCCCCCGGGGCGGGCAAGGAAAGCGTCGCGGGTCTTCTGCGGGTCGTTCCAGTATCCCGGGCTCAGACCGACACCGCGGATGTACAGATCGCCGATTTCGCCGTTCGCCACCGCACGCCTCTCACCATCGAGGATCATCAGCTCCTCGCCGTCGCAGGCGGTGCCGATCGGAATCGGCTCCCCCCC
>Ga0208989_10000607_pt1 | contig 10745 bp, 10 predicted proteins | sample MedBloCAOM3_M1_FD_187852 | JGI IMG/M metagenome (GOLD analysis project Ga0208989, IMG submission 187852) | Forest soil microbial communities from El Dorado National Forest, California, USA - Mediterranean Blodgett CA OM3_M1 (SPAdes) (version 2) | ecosystem: Environmental > Terrestrial > Soil >...
TTGCCGCCGCCTGCGGGCACTACCCACAGCCGATCGATCAAGCCCGCATCGAGGCCGTTGGGCGCCACGAACGCAATGAGGTCGCCGCGTGGGGACCACGACGGCGACTGGAGGTCGAAGCCACCCGTCAGCTTCTCGCGATGGCCGGCCAGGTCGACCAGATACAGGTTGAGTCCGCGTTGAAGGTCGCTGCCCGGCTCGGCATTGCCGGCGACGACTAGCTTCGTCCCCTCAGGTGACCAATCGAAGCCGGTGACGTCCCACGCGCCGCTGGTCAGCTGCGTCGCCTCGCCTCCGCCGGCCGGCACCACGAAGAGGTGGTGATAACGGCCGTCGACGTAACCCTGGCCGTCGTGTTTGTAGTCGAGCCGGCGCACGATTCGCGCCACCGGCGCGCGCCGGACCTGCTCTCGGCTTTCCGGCGGCCGCGGGTCGTCCACCACCGCCTCTGGGTCGGCCACCACGGTCCCCAGAAAGGCGATCCGGCTTCCGTCAGGCGACCACACCGGACTCGCCACGCCCTCGGGGATCGAGCTCAGCCGGCGCGTCTCACCGCCGGAATTGAAGTCGAGGACGAAAAGCTGGTCCACGGGCCCGACCTTGCTGATGAACGCCAGGCGGCGGCCGTCCGGCGACCACTCAGGCGAATGATCGCGATGCGGGCCACCCGTCGGCTCGATCGGCTCGGGCTCGAGCAGCCGGCGCACGACGACGCGGCTGCGGTTCTGGCGCGAATCCAGGTCGGCCCACCCTACCTGGTAGGCAACCCTCTCGCCATCGCGACTCAGCCGGACGTGGTCGATCCAACGAAATCGATACAGGTCCTCGGCACCAATTGGGCCGCCCATGGCGTCCCCCGATGCTATCAGCAGCCGCAATCGCTAAGGGCCTACTTAATCACCTCGCCGTATCGTCTCCTGGTAAAGGAGTGGTGATGACTGGGCTCAGCAGCCGCCGGGTAGCGCTTCGCGGATTCGCCTGGGGCGTGACCGCGGGCCTGGCGCTCGTCGCGCTGATGTACCTGGCCCAGCTCCTTCTAGGACTGCGGCCGCTGCCTCAACTGCTAAGCCAGCCGCTCCTGTCTCTGATGCCCGGGCCGGTCTTCGGCTTCCTGATCGACACGCTCCAGCATGCGGGCAAGGTGGTCGAGGAGCTGGGCCTGATCGTGGCGATGGTCGTCGGGCTCGGCATCCTGGGGTCGGCCTGGGCGCTGGCCGGCAGGCGCTGGCAATCGCAGTACCTGGCGCTCGGGTTCGCCGGGATCGGTTGGCTGGTCGTGACCGCCATCCTCCTGCCGCTCAGCGGCGCGGGATTCCTGGGCTTGAACGACGGTCCGGCCACTCCTTTGATCTGGGCGGCGCTCTTCGCCGCGTACAGCGTGGTCCTGCAGCTCGCGCGCGGATCCAGCGCCCCTGAGCCGGCGGACGCGGGGCGGCGGCGGTTCCTGGGTACCGTCCCGATCACCATCGGCGCGCTCAGCCTGGGCGTGCTCGCATTCAGGCTCGCGCCCGACTGGTACAGCGCGATCTTCAACCCACCTGAGGCAGGGCTTCGGGGACCGTCGCCGGAAATCACGCCCGTCGCCAACTTCTACGTCGTGTCGAAGAACTTCAGCGACCCCGTGATCGATGCACAGGGCTGGACGCTCAGCGTCGGCGGCATGGTCGACCGGCCGATGCGGCTGTCCCTGTCCGACCTACGGGCGCTGCCCGGCGCCAGCGAGTACGTGACCATGGAGTGCATCAGCAACAACGTCGGCGGCGAGCTGATGAGCACCGGAAGCTTCACCGGGGTGAGGCTTCGCGAGCTGCTCGCGGTGGCCGGGCCGAAGCCGCAGGGCACCTGGGTCGCGTTCAAAGCTCGAGATGGTTACTCGGAAAGCGTGCCGATTAGCCTCGTCAATGCCGCTCCAGAGATCCTGGTCGCTTATGACCTCGATGGTGCGCCGCTGCCCTCGAGCCACGGATATCCGGCCCGGATGATCATCCCGGGGCATTACGGGATGAAAGGGCCGAAATGGCTCGACAGCATCGAGCTGGTCAACCATGAAAGCGGCGGCTACTGGGAGCAACAGGGTTGGGACCACAACGCCGTCGTCAAAACCACGTCGCGGATCGATATGCCCAAGGACGGCGACGTGCTCAAGATCGGGGCCATCTCGATCTCGGGCGTGGCCTTCGCCGGCACGCGCGGCATAAGCAAGGTCGAGTACAGCACGGACGGCGGTTCGACCTGGGTCACCGCGCCGTTCGGCGCGCCGCTCTCACCCCTCACATGGGTTTTGTGGAAGGCAGACTGGACGGCGGCCAAGGAGGGGGCTTACACGCTGGTGGTGAGAGCGACCGACGGCACAGGCGCGATGCAGTCGAGGGCCAACGCCGCCAGCTATCCGAGCGGTGCCGCCGGCTATCACTCGATTCAGGTCAGCGTCGGCAAGTAAGCCCGAGCGGCCGCCTACTTCATCGTCCAGAGGGCTTTCAACGTATCCCAGCCCATCCTGAACATCCCCTCCTTGCGAAGCGTCTTCAGGATCTTCGACTGCTTCTCCCACTTGGACGCGCCGTCGACGCGGAAGAACTCATCAAGCGCTTTGTCCAGCACCTGAGGGTACTTGGTCAGCAGCTGCGGGTTGTGCTCGAGCAGCGGCACCGCGCCGTCGTACTTCTTCATGTCGGCCATGATCCAGGAGTTGTCGAGCCTGCCTTTGTATTCGGCGAGGCGGCGTTCCGAGAAGTCCTCCACCTCTTTGCAGTGGATCACCGTCTCGCCGGCGAGCCTGCCTGACTCCATCGCGAGGTTCGACCCTTCACGGTGGACCGGATTCGACAGCATCGCTGCATCTCCGCAAACCAGGTAGCCCGGACCGTAAACCTTCGGGATACCTCGATACCCACCTTCGGGGATCAGGTGCGCGAGGTACTCGACGGTCTCAGCGCCGCGCAGCAGAGGCTTGACGGTGGGGTGGTTCTTGAAATGCTCCATGAGGTCATTGGGACTGCGCAGCGTCGTGTTGAACTGACTGAGCAATGCCCCGCCACCTACTGAAAGCGTGTCCTTGTTGGTGTAGATGAACATGAACCCGGCCATGCCCATCGTCGAGTCGCCGAAGCACTCGATCGTGCAGCCGTCTCCTGGATCGCAGTTGAACCGTTCCTCGATCAGACGCGGTTCGAGCTGCATGATCTCTTTTACCGCCATCGCGACCTCGTTCGGTCGGAGCTTGCGGCGCAGCGGCTTCCCATTGATCACCGTCTTCTCGAGGAGACCGGCGCCAAGCCCGATGCCTTCGCACACGATCACGACGTCCGCGTAGACATCGTCACCTCTACCGGTCCCGACCCCCACCACCTGGCTGTTCTTCACGATGAGGCGGTCGACCACCGTCTCGGGCACGACGATCGCGCCGGCCTTCTCAGCCTGCTCTGCAAACCAAGCGTCAAACGGCGCTCTCAGGACCGAGTACGAGTGAGGTTTGGTCTTGTTGCGGAGATTCTTGTAGTCGAAGCCGATCGCCGCTTCTGGCGTCATCATCCACCGCCGCTCCTCGATGATGGGGCGCTCGAGCGGAGCTTCTTTCCAGATGTCGCCTACGATCTCCTCGAGGTAGTGGTTGTAGAGAATGCCGCCCATCACATTCTTGGACCCGGGTTTCAAGCCCCGCTCGAGCAGCGCGACCTGTAGACCGGCTTTGGCCATCGTGATCGCCGCAGCCGAGCCCGCCGGACCGGCCCCGACCACCACGGCGTCGAACTTCTCGTCGTCAGGCATTCACGCAAATTGAAACTCATTGGGCTGACAGGCGGCGTCGGCTCCGGGAAGTCAACGGTGTCCGCGATGCTGCGCGAGCTCGGCGCAGAGGTGATCGACGCGGACGAAGCAAGCCATGCGGTGTACGAGCCCGGCGGCCCGGGTTTCGATGCGGTGGTCCGTGAGTTCGGGCCCGAATTTGTGCTGGAGGGCCGCATCGATCGGGGCAAGCTCGGCGATCTGGTATTCCGCTCGATGGACGCCCGCCATCGCTTGAACGACATCGTGCATCCGCTCGTTCGAGAGTGGATGGCGGCCCGTACCGCAGAAGCCGCGCAGCGCGGTGTCGAGGCCGTCGTGCAGGATGTTCCCCTCCTTTTCGAGAATGGGCTCGAGCGGCTCTATTCGACCGTGGTGGTCGTGTATGTGCCCGAAGTGCTTCAGCTGAAGCGGCTCGTTACAGGTCGCGGCCTCAGCGACGAACGAGCTCGGACGATGATCGCCGCACAGATGCCGATCGAAGAGAAAAAGCTGCTGGCTCATCACGTGATCGACAACAGCGGCAGTCACACCAGGACACGGAAGCAGGTGGAATCTCTGTGGAAGCAGCTGCTCGGCGCTAAATAGCTCCCTGGCGCCTCAGTCCTTCCAATTCGTTCGCCTCAACCCCGACCTCCTTCAAGACCTCGACCGTGTGCTCGCCGAGGCCGGGCGCATCTCGGCGCCTCCAGTCGTCGCGCAGCTGCACCGCCGGACGCACCTCGACGCCTGACTTGCGGTTCTCAATCAGCCGGCGCGCCACGACCTGCGGGTGCGCAGACACCTCGTCGAGATCCAGGACCGGTTCACAGCACGCGTCCAGGCCCGCCAGGGCCAGCTCCCACTCCGAGCGGGTGCGTGACCCAAAAACCTCCTCCATCTCTCGATGGACCAGCTGTCCTTCGACCCCTTCTGCGAACTGCACGCCGACCAGATCCGGCCTGCCGACGGCGATGCACAGCGCAGCCCAGAACTTCGGCTCGAGCGCGCCGACGCTGTAGAAGCCGCCGCCTTTGCAGGCGTAAACGCGGTAGCAGGCGTGGCGGCCGGCCAAGCGCTGATCGCCACGCGCGACCTCCTCCCCACCGCCGCGCGCCGCCAGTGCCAGGGCCAGCCAGCTCACCGCGCCGTCGGTCATCGACACGTCGAGCCAGCGACCCTCCGCGCCGCGCTGCACTGCGACCAGGGCGCCAAGGATGGCAACTGCCGGCTGCAGGCCTCCGCCTCCGATGTCCGCCACCTGGACAGCGAGAGGCACAGGCGGCCCGCCTTTCTCGCCGTTGAGGCCCAGGCCTCCCGCAGTCGCCATGTAGTTCAGGTCGTGCCCGGCTCGAGCGGCGAAGGGCCCGTCCTGGCCGTAGCCGGTGATCGAGCACATGACCAGGCGTGGGTTGCGGGCGTGGAGAACGTCCCAACCAAGGCCGAGACGCTTCATCACACCAGGCCGGTTGCCTTCCACCAGGACGTCGGCCTGATCGACCAGCCGCAGCAGCAGGTCACGGCCGGGCGCTACCTTGAGATTCAGGGAGAGACTTCGCTTGTTCCTGTTCAGCGCGTTGAACAGGACACTTTGCCCATCGACCAGCGGGGGCGTCCAGCGCATGTAGTCGCCGCGGTCGGGATCCTCGACCTTGACCACATCGGCACCCATGTCCGCCAGGAGCATGGTGCAGAAGGCGCCGGGCAACAGCCGCGTCAGATCGAGGACACGAATCCCACTGAGCGGCATGGGTTAATTCTCCGGACTGGTCAATCTCGCCGCTCGCCGGGGAGTCGCCGGCACAGCCGGCGAGTGGGAGATCGCCTGCGCCATTGCTGTTCGGCAGGGACACATTCCGGCCCTCCGTGCGTTAATACGCCATGGAAGGCGAAAGCCACAAGATGCGTCCCAGCAACCCTCGACTTGGCGAGATGACGATCAAGGTCCCGGCGCCGTTCGCTGGGATCTCAGACCTGGGCTTCACCGCGCAGTACCGCGCCCAGCAGTTCAACGAGCCCCAACGCGACGTTCCGTTTCTCATCGAGGGTCCTGAGTCGCCTATGCGAAGGCTCGCGGAGCTCCTGCAGCTGCTCAGCGGAACCGAGTCATCGGCGTACGCCTGGAGCGACCCGGTGATGTTGAGCGACGAGGTCGTCGTGCTCGCATTTCGAGACCGCGTCGCCAAGGGTCAGGCGATCTCGGACGGATCACACCTGGCCGACTACGTCATGAACCTCGTACGCCCGGTGGTTTTCACCTTCCTGCGCGACTGCGCGATGGTCGCCCATCTCAGGCTGTCCGAGGTGATCGAGATGCGCGTCAGCGCCGAGCAGAGATCGGTCGCCGACCTGATGCTGCCCCTAGAGGACATCGTGCAGCCGAATGGCGAGCGGCTGCTCTGGCAGTTCGCCGGCTAGTCGAGGCGGCCGAACCCAGCGCTATCTAGACGCAGTCGCAACCGAGCTCGCCCGGGCGCTGCTCACCGTCGGGCTGGACGGAATGGTGATCGGTCCAGGTCCCTGGTTCGCGAGTAGAAGTGCGAGCGGCACGATGATCATGCCCACGAGGACGGTCAGGACGAACGTGACGGCACCCCACTCCCGGCGCAGAACAGCCCAGTTCACGAGCGCAGAATTCTACCTAGACCCACTATCCGGCGTCGCGAGACCTAGTAGTCGTCGTCGCTTGAGCTGGAGCCGGCCAGGCCTTCCTCTTCCTTCTTCTTCCGCTGGTTCAGGAGGCGGATGAAGTCCTGAGCGCGTGCGAGCGCCTTCCAGCGCTCCGGGAAAAAGTCCTGCACCAGGATCTGCCTGTCCGGCAGCTGATAGACCGTGACGCACCACTTGTTGAGGGTGCGCGAAACCTCAACCTCGAAGTCCTTCTCCGCGGTCTCATACTTGACAACTTTGTCGTCGTCGAATCTTCTTCTTCCTGATACAGCCATAGGTAATTCACTCGGGCGGGGAATCGGCTCATTGAGCGTATTTCAGTATAGCCCTGTGCCGGATACGCCAACCCCGGGATCAAGCCCCCGCGAGCAGCTCCCGAAGCAGGGGCGCCAGCTCCTCGCGCAGGCCTTCCCGCTTCATGGCCAGCATCAGGTTGGCGCGTAGGTACCCCGGCACCGTGCCGGTGTCGTAATAATCGCCCTCGAACTCGAGCGCGACGACCGGGTGCGACCCGAGAGTGCGCTTGACGGCGTCGGTGAGCTGGATCTCCTGTCCCTTGCCAGGTTCCGACCGGTTGAGCTCCGCAAAGACGGCGGGAGTAAGCACGTAGCGCCCGATGATTGCCAGGTCCGACGGCTCTGTCCCCGGCTCGGGTTTCTCGACCATGTCGGTTACGTCATGGATCCGGCCCTTGCTGTTGTCGATCGCCACGACTCCATATCGCCCGATCTGGTCGCGCGGGAACCGTCGCACGGCGAGCACGGTCGCGCCAGTCTTGTGGTGCGCGTCGATGAGCTGCTTCAGGCAGGGCTCGGCGGCGCCGAGAATCACGTCGTCTGCCAGCAGCACGGCGCACGATTCGCCCTCGACGAGGCGGCGGGCCGTCCATACAGCGTGGCCGAGTCCGAGGGGTTCCTTCTGCTGCAGGTAGGTGATGTCGACCTGGTTGCTCAGCTCGTCGACCTCGCTGAGGATGTGGAGGAGATCGCTCTTGCCGCGCTGGCTCAAGTAGTGCTCGAGCTCGAGCGAGCGGTCGAAGTGATCGACGATGGCGCGCTTGCCGCCGCCCGTGACCATGATGACCTGCTCGATCCCGCTGGCGATGGCCTCCTCAACCCCGTACTGGATGGTGGGCTTGTCGACGAGCGGCAGCATCTCTTTCGGCTGCGCCTTCGTGACAGGAAGAAATCGCGTCCCAAGGCCTGCGGCCGGGAAGATCGCTTTTCTCACTCGAGGCATGGTCACGGTCGGAGGCCCCGCCGAGAGATTTGGCGGATCGGCTGCCCAGATGCTAGGAGCCGACGAGCACGTGAAGGAGCGCATCCGTCATGCGCGACCGAGCGCGCGCAGGAGGCGACGACGCAGATGGGCGGCCTAGACGCCAAAGATCCGGCGGGGAGCTCCGAACGGGGCCATGTGGTCATTGGCGACAATCTATCTGGTGGCGACGCATGAAAGTGTGCGACCCGGGTTGGAAGGCCGGCTCGAGCGCGTGGTCGAGGGCGAGCTGATCACACGGCATGTCGGCGGGGCAGGAACATTTTCGACCCCCGCCATGATCGGCTTAATGGAGATCACCAGCCACCGCTCGGTCGAGGGCCTCCTCGCGGCGGACGAGACCACGGTGGGCTATGAGGTGCACGTGCGCCACCTGGCCCCGGCTGCACCAGGTAGCACGATCGTTGTCACGACTCGTCTCAACGAGGTCAAAGGAAACAAGCTCTATTTCGAGGTCGAGTGCCGGCAGGGCGACACGGTGCTCGGGAGCGGCATTCACAAGCGAGCGATAGTTCCGGCGAACTACTAGCTGGATCGCGGGGCCGCCCCTATGCTCAGCGCATGCCGTATTGGGAGCTGGTCACCCGCTCGTTCAGGATCAGCTGGCGCCACAAGTACCTCTGGCTGCTGGCGCTCTTCGCGGGAGAGGGCGGCGGCGGGAGCTTCAACTTCAACTCGCCCCCGACGAACGGGACAAACGGCAGCGGGCGCACCCCAGACCTCAGCGCCGTCAACCAGCAGGTCACGCAGTGGCTGAGTGACCACACCGGCCTGATTGTCGGCGCGTCGGTGACGATTGTTGTGATCGCCATCGCATTCTTCGTGCTGGGCGCCGTCTGCGAAGGAGCCGTGGTGCGGGCTGCTGCCGAGCATGACGCGGAACGGCCATTCGGCCTCGGTTGGGCGTGGCAGGTAGGCACTGCCACGATGGGAACGATAATTCGCTTCCGCCTGCTTTTGATCGCTCTCACCCTGCCCCTGCTGGCTATCTTTGTGGTCCTCACCATCGCATTCCTAACCGCGATCCTCGGCGGAAACGGAGCCGTGGTCGCACTGGTCGCGCTGTTCGGGTTCGTCTTCGTTCTGGCCGGGATCCCCTACGCGATCCTGCTGTTTTTCCTCGACCGGCTTGGGACTCGTGCCGTGGTGCTGGAACAGCTGGGAGCGGTGAGGGCATTTGGCCGCGCCTACTCGCTCGTCAAGCAGCGGCTGGGTCGACTGCTGCTCCTTGGACTGCTTGCGATCGCCGTCGGATTCGTGGTCGGTATCTGCTTTGCCATCCTCGGCGCGATTCTTGTCGTCCCGGTCGCGCTCATGACGATCGCCGCCTACGCGAGCCACTCATCCACCTGGTGGGTGGTGATCGTGATTGCCGTCTTGATCCTGCTGCCGATCTTTCTGGTCATCGGCGCGTTTCTGTCCGCCCAGGGCTCGACCTACTGGACGCTTGCTTTCAGGCGGCTGGAGCTCGACAGCGCGCCGGCCTATGCGTCTGCGTACCCGCCACCCCAGGCCCCGCAGCCGCCGCCGCAGCCGGGGCTACCGACGCCCTTTTAGCTCCGCGCCGAGCCCTTCTTTTTTCGTTTTTCGGCGAGGTGCAGCGCGAGCTTTTTCAGGCCCGGATTGACAGCCACCACTTTCGGTCCCCTGACTTTTTTGTCACGCGCTTTGACGTGCGCGCTTTCTTTTGGCGATACCCGGTCCAGCTCCTCGCTCACGGGCAGATGGTAGCGTCGTGACCTTGAGCGACCTACCAACTCGGACCGCCCCGCTCCCTGACCCTCCCCCTGCGGGGGAAGGAATTACACCTGCCGACGTCGAGGAAGCGGCAAAGGGCCTCCGCGGCTATCTGTCGCCCACGCCGCTGCAGTACTCGCGGGCGTTCACCGACAAGGCCCGCTGCCATGTGCACCTGAAGATCGAGTCGATCCAGCCCATTCGCGCCTTCAAGGTGCGGGGCGCGCTCAACAAGCTCATCCGGCTGCCGGCCGGCCAGCGCTCCGCCGGAGTGATCACCGCGTCCGCGGGCAACCACGGCCTTGGGGTCGCGTACGCCGCCGCCGTGTTCAAGGTGCCCGCCACCGTGTACGTACCCGAGTCAGCCAACACCTTCAAGGTCGAAGCGATCAGGCGGTTCGGGGCAACCGTGATCCCCGCGGGCCGCAACTACAACGGCGCGTACGTGGAGGCTCTCGCCGCTCAGCGAGAGAGCGGCGCAACCTTCGTCCACGCCTACGACGACGCTGACGTGGTCGCTGGACAAGGCACCATTGCGACCGAGCTGTTATCCGACCTCGAGGACTTCGACACCGTCCTCGTGCCCGTCGGAGGCGGCGGCCTTATCGGTGGCATCGCGCTGTATCTCAAGTCGCGCAAGCCGAGCATCAAGGTTATCGGCGTCGAGCCGGTCGGAGCGGACTCGATGTATCGCTCCCTGCAGGCAGGGAGCATCGTCAGCCTGGACCGGGTGACCACGATCGCCGACGGCCTGGCCGCTTCGGCTCCAGGCAAGCTGACTCTCGCGCTGGCCCAGCGCAATGTGGACGAGGTGATCCTGGTCGAGGAAAGCGAGCTGCTGCGGGCGATCAGGCTGCTTTTCGAATGGGAGCACCTGCTGGCCGAGCCGGCCGGGGCTGCCGCCCTCGCGGCACTGCTCTATCACCACCGGCCGGTACCCAACGAGAAGGTGGTCGTCATCCTGTCCGGTGGCAACGTCACCGACGAGGTGATGCTTCGAGCCCTAAAAACACGTTGAGCCGAGTACCCTGAACTGGTTCCGTTAAGGGAAGATTTGGGGGAGAAATAAGGATGAAGGCCTACGTCCTGATCAATGCGTCACCGGGGCGCGCGCTCGAGGTGGCCAAGAAGATGGAAGGGACCAGCGGCATCACGGCGGCCGATGCGATCACCGGCGAGTACGACGTGATCGCGGTCTGCGAAGCGCCTGACGTCAACTCGATCGGTTCTCTGATCGTGGACAAGATTCAGAAGATCGACGGCGTCTTCAAGACGATCACCTGCCTGGCGGTGAA
>Ga0208989_10000608_pt1 | contig 10722 bp, 8 predicted proteins | sample MedBloCAOM3_M1_FD_187852 | JGI IMG/M metagenome (GOLD analysis project Ga0208989, IMG submission 187852) | Forest soil microbial communities from El Dorado National Forest, California, USA - Mediterranean Blodgett CA OM3_M1 (SPAdes) (version 2) | ecosystem: Environmental > Terrestrial > Soil >...
CTTATCGGTGAATCTGAGCGCAAACCTTTCGCCGAGGGCAAACTTTTTGTCGACTCCTTCTTTGATTTTATTTTCCGCTTCCTTACGAAGCGCTCCGCTGTCGGACCCATCAGGGGCGTAAATGATCACCACCAAACGGCAATCTTGTTCCTGAGGATTCTTAACCGTTTCGTCAGCTAAGAGATATAGGTTTGCCATTTCTGAAGCTTGGAACTCTGCCGATTAGGCTGCAACCAGCTAATGCGCGTACGATACCAGAGCTGCTGAACCCAATGAGTGAGCCGGACCCGAAAACAACGCTGCGCGAACTCCACGAATACTTCGCCCGAAGTTACGAACCGCAGAACAAGCTCGCGGCCCGCATGGGCGTGACGCACTCGACGCCCCCGCCCGGCGTTGAAGGCTCTAGAGCGTCCTTGATTTCCTGAATTTCACGCCGGACCAATTCGATGTCTTTGGGCGTCAGGTTCGGAACGCGGTTTCCATTCGCACCCTACAGATAGCCAACGCGTCTCAAAAAACCCGCTAACCTCGCTAGCATACACCGTTGAGGTCGATCTCTACCGCCCAACCAGGCGGTCAATGTCATTCGGTTGACACCCAGTTTTGTTGCCGTCTGACGATCACTCTCGGGTGACTCTTCCGTGTACCGCCCCAATGCTTTCAAAACTTCTTCGGTGCTCATATGGGCGGAAGGCAACGCCCCTTGTGGCGAAGAGTGAGAGTGGTCAGGTCGATGATGATCGAAGCCTGTCGGTTCCATAGTTGAACGCGACGGCTACAGCGGACGGCTTTGAAAACTACTGGGGTAGTGATACCATTACGGAGGAAATTTCTCATTGTCGGTGACTCGGTGATGGGTTGTTTATCAAGCGGCGGGAGATGGTGATGCGTCTCCCGACGCGCTTTTCATATATTGGTCACTCTCGCTCCGTGTTCGGGTAATAGGCCCAAGCCGAAATGCGGCCGCAACACACTAATCCGGGCGGGTAGCTTCGCTGGTCGATTCCTACAGCTACGCGTCTTGCGTTACCCTGAGCGATATGCAAAGACAGAGGCATTGGGGGTCGACGCTCTGGTCTTCCAAGCGTTATCAAACTTGAGAATATTTTAGACTTCAAGCTAAATATTGGGAAGCAGCAGGAAGACGCTGGGGCTCAATGCGTTATCGAAATGCAAGGTCGAACGGTCATGCCCGATGGCGCTGGCCTTAAATCCAGTCACCTCTCCGGCGTCAACCGGCGGCTAGCGATGCGATTCAGGAATGTCCTTCGACCTCCAGAAAAACTTGGCTGAGGGCGTCGCGTTTGTGGGCAGGCGATCAAAGAAACCAAGATCGGCTATTTCCTCGGCAGGAAAATGCATGCGGACGGCTTGCCTTTGCACTAAGACCCTGGAGAGAATTGTGATCGCTCCGCGCTTGGGCCGATCATACATCTGAAGATATTCGCTCGCCCTAACATTCAGCCCGGTTTCTTCTCGCACCTCGCGCCTTAGCGCACGTTCCAGAGATTCATTTTGTTTTACTTTGCCTCCAGGCAACGTCCAGAGTTTTTGGCCAGCGGACTGGCGAACAAGCAGGAGGAAGCCTTGGTCATTCTCAATCCATGCCATCACGGAAACTTCCTTCTTTGGGTTAAATCTTGCGCGCTTCTTTTTCGGCATCCTTCGGTCGTCCTGAACCATGATAGTTGGGCCGCCGCGATGCGATAAAATTATTGTCTCTGGATTCTCTGGCCCAGCTGTGTGGGGGCCCTTTGATGCCGCTGGCCTTGAATCTAGCAAGACGAGCTTGCATTGGCGGCCAGCCCCTGATCGATTTCGCTCATTTGTTAGCAATGACTGAGCCGGACCTGGAAACCACGCTGCGCGAATTCCGCGAATACTTCGCCAGAAGTTACGAACCGCAGAACAAGCTCGCGGCCAGCGTTGGCGTGAGGCAACCGACGCACTTCGGCTTCGTTGGCCGCTAAACACTGTCTGAATGTCAGATCATTGGCGAAGCTCAGGGCGTTCTAGGATGCCAAGGCCAAGCGGAACGCCAAGAACGGGAAAGTTATATCAGAATCGATAAATCAGGCCACCGCTCACAGCGTTGGCATCATAGCCGGCACGCCCGACATTCCCATCGTAGCCGACAAAACTACTCCACCGATCGTTCCAGCGAACTTCGATAGCGGAATGGATCAAGGCGCTGTCGTGTCCGATGCCAGGACCGTGCACGGTGAAAGGGCCATCCGCACCGCTCGCAAATTGGGCGGTAATCGGTAGTGCACTGTACTTGAACTCGTGTTGCCAACTAGCCCGCAATTCCGGGATCACCAAAAAAGGGCCGACCTGCCAAGATGAAACAAGTCGTAGTCCCAGGTTGCTGCGTAATGATTCTTGGGTGTCACTGCGAATATCCAGTGGCGCCAATGATCCACTTTCCTGGTAACCGGACAGATGCACGGAAGTGTACTGCAGCGAAGCAATCGGGCCGACGGTAATGTGGCTACCCAGGTGAAGATCGTACCCGGCTCCAAAAAAGCCATTGAACTCGGCTCCGTCGGTGCTTCCGGTCGCGAAGCCCTGCAAGCCCGCGCGCCGAACATCGTAGTTGTTGTAGCCGCCGCCGGCGTAAGCATTAAGATAAAAACAGTCGGTGAAATAGGTAGCATAGACTCCGCCCCGCCCGCTGTTGACCGTGGTCCGACCGCTATCGACTAAGTTGTTATCAGTGTAAGCGTATCCGCCGGCGAGACCGAGTGCAAAGTGATCGGTCAACCGGTAGTCGATTCCAATGGTCACTCCCGCGGTGGTGAAATTGTAGCCGGGACTGTTGCTGTCGCCGTTCACATTCACAAATTCACCGTTACCGGTCACGAATACACCCCAGCGATTCTCTGCCGCTGGCGTCAGGACCGGGTTCTTCTCGATTGTCTTACCACTCTTTCCATCAACGATCGGGGCCGGCGAACCAGCGAGACTGAGCGAAGAATTAAACCCGCTAAGGCCCGACCGAATATCACTAAGCCGGTTCTCGATGTTGGCTTCCTGCACATTGGCAAATGAGAAGCTAATTTCGTAAAGCGAGCTTAGTTCGTCCGGCGCAATTTTATCAAAATCAGCCGGCAGATTAATCGTAGGTTCGCGTTCCAGAAAACTCAGCAAACTGGACTCTCGCGGACCAGTGGATACGCGGTCCAGAACATTTGCTACCGCGATCTGATTAGGTGTCTTCGCAAATGGAGTGAAAAGTGCGCTCAGAAAATCTAAGATGACCGAATTGCTTCCGTAGAGAAGCTCGGTCCGAAATGCACTGAACCCATTGAGGACGTTAGCAAACTCACCTGAAATTCCTCCCGCAGCCGTGACGATGCTGAGTTTGTCGCCTTGCTTAGGCACGAACCCGCCGGTCGAAAGCAATTGCAATGTGCCTCCCAGGGTTGCGTGGCCGCTTACATTCAGAGAATCGTGTTGGCCGGTGCCGGTACCGCCAATGGCGAGTAGGAGGGTTCCGCCCGCATTCTGGGTGTAATTACCGTTCACGTTGATTGTTTGTGGGTCTGCTGTCAGAACGCCGTTATTCAAAATCACATTACCAAACCCAAGCGACTGAGGTCCATCTACGACTAGCGTTCCACCGTTTATAATGGTGCCTCCCGTATAGGTGTTAGTGCCAGACAAGGTCAGTGTGCCGGCACCAATCTTGGTTAGCGAACCTGAATTGATGACGCTGCCGGAGAAAATTGCATTAAAGCCGTTCGTATCAACGATCCCGCCGTTAGCCAGGAGGGAAATTGTCCGCGACGTGACCAAGTTCCCGATAGCCTTCAGGGTTCCTCCGTTGAAGTCGACGAACTGCCCAAACCCTAGAGGCGTGAGTGCGGCGTCGCTGGCAACTAGCAGCGGACCACCCCGCGGTACAATAACGTTCGGTCCAATGAAGGAGCCCAAAGCAAAAGGAAAAACTCCTACCTTGATGGTGTCAATCACCATGTTAGTGGCCGTAGCGATTACCGAAACAGAGGCGACGCCGGCTCCGCCGCTATTCATGGTGCTGTTCGCGACGTAGACAAACTTGCCGTCAGGAGTTACGGCCACGCCTATCGGCGAAATTCCAACTGCGATTAAGTTCCCCACTACAGTATTTGTGGTCGTGCTGATCACCGAGACGGTGCCGCCGTTAACGTTGCCGACATACACAAACTTGCCGTTTGGAGTGACCGCAACGCCAACGGCCCCGTTTGCTACAGGAATTGATTTCACCACTGTATTTGTCGCCGTGCTGATTACCGAGACCGTGCTGGCGTTAACATTGGCGACATACACAAACTTACCGTCTGGAGTCGCGGCAACGCCGACCGGGGTACCAGAGGGAGATCCGAGCGGAATAGATGGTACAACCACGATACGCGTTGCGGTGTTGATCACCGAGGCAGTGCCGTCGTTGAAGTTTGCAACGTAGCTGAACTTTCCGTCTGGTGTGAAAGCGACTCCGATTGGTCCGCTTCCAACGCTTATCGGTGGACCTACCAACGTGTTTGTTGCGGTGTTAATCACCGAGACGGTATGGCCAGTAAATGCAAAAAAGACCGAACTTGTCACAAAGGCGTACTTTCCATCAGGTGTGACTGCAACACCGATGGGCCCCGCAGGGACCGAAACAGAACCAACTACCCTGTCAGTTACGGCATCGATCACTGACACGGTGTTGCTGCCATTGTTGGTGATATAAACATACCGGCCGTCGGGCGTGACTGCGACGCCAATCGGCATAACTCCGGTCGAAATAGGAGAGCCGACAATTGTATTAGTTGCCGTATCGATTACGAAAACTTTATTCGAAGCAGTGTTCGGGTCTGAGATGTAAGCATTTACCTCGATTTGCGCATCGCAGAGATGAGAAGTTCCGATTCCTGTGCCAATCAAGGCCGTTAGTAGCCGTGCCAGGTTGTTCAATCCTCGACTGATCCGTCCGGTGTTCTTCGTCGAACCAATTTCGGCGAACACAAAGCGACAATTTTGGCTGGTTATTTGGTGATTGCTGGTCAGATCGTTGTTCCGGTTTTACGTCCATTGAGTGTTTTGCAGAACCCGCTACGCGAAGGCTACGATTATGGCGGATAAGTAGGCGAATCGCCCTGTAATTGTTGTAAATACAGGAAATATCAGGATGACACATGTGTCGTCAAGCACACACGCTGACAAGCATTGGAATGCGCCTGTCGTTGGCAAAAGGTCTGCTTTGCCGATCCGCGATCTCAGATTGATTCATCACGATCACCATTCGTTGTGGGCATGCGCGTAGGCTGGCAATAAGGTATGGATGAACGGAAAATATAGTTTGACTGTTAAAAGGCCAGAACTTCGGTCCGGTAGAACACAAGGGCAATTTGTGTTCGATTCTTGTTAGTGAGGGCGATGCTTGGAAGACGCGGATGCTAATCTGGAATGTAACCCCAGCCGCTGCGGTGACGCCCACACCAAGTATCGGGGGAATTTCGGCCGACGGCTACCTCAATCGAGCATTTCAGGAGGTGAATATTGGAAATTACCAAAGCGGCATCAAAGATTACACCGAAGCCGTCCGGCTGAAACCAGATTCCGCCGAAGCCTATAATAACCGGGGCGTCGCTTATGCCGACCTAAAGCTGCACCACAAAGCCATCGACGATTATACCGAAGCGATTCGGCTCAAGTCTGATTATGCCCTTGCCTACGAGAACCGCGCCCGTACTTACGAGTACCTCGGGAATCATTCTAGGGCCGCGCAGGATCTGAGAAAAGCGAAGGAACTAAGGGGCCACTGAGAACGCCCGAATTTCCGATCCTTTCGCGTTTCGGAAAAGTTTCATTGGTACCTCGCTTCCTCGGCATCCCAAGGATGGATACTCTTAAACAGGATCTTCCAACTGCTGTCGCGTGTTCGTGCTGGCTTGGCGTCCGCGACGTAGCAGGCGTCCTCATTCTCAGAGACGAAACGCTCGTAGCCGGCGATAACCGCAAGGGCTTCTTCTTCGGTCTCGTAGAGGAAAGGTCGGATGCAGCATTCAAGAAACTGGGCGTCCTTATCCTCGATTATCTGGCGCAAAGGCGGACCGAGCGTAGATCACAGTAGCATGCAGTTCTTTGGCTAAAGGGACGCGGCCGATTTCCGAATAGTATAGTCGTAGTCCCGTTTTCTTTTGCGCCAGTAATGCGGTCAGCATTTTTTCTGCTGCAACGGTGTCAACCCCGCTGCAATTGCAGCAATCATAGGCTCAGAAAGCCGCGCCGGAACCTGCCTGTTGATTGGCAGGGCTCGAGTAGATTCCTTGACCCTCGCGCTAGGCGGTCGATGTTAAATAAGATGGCTTATGCCGATAAAGAGCAAGAACTCGAAGACTTGACCTACTTCCTTCGTGCGCGGCAGTCCGCTATTGGCGAGCAGCTTAGCGTTGTCTGTGACGGCGAGGCGCCCGATTTCATCTGTCGACGTCCGAATGGCGCGCTCATCGGAGTTGAACATACAAGAGTAATATATAATCCTGAACGGGATGATGTCCTGATCGCTTGCCACAGCTACGATCCAGACAGCGACAATTTTGAAATCCTCTACGATTCGGCTGTGGCTCTTGCAAATAAGGAGGCGAAAAGGCGAAAACCCCATTGGAAACATGCGACCGAAACGATTCTCGTTCTGGACTTGGTCAATCGCTTCCGCCTGGAGGAATGGCCTGAAGATAATTCTCTCGCGAGCGAATTTAGCGATGCCGGATTCATCGAAGTGTGGATCTCAGACCATGCGTCAATTGAAACACACGGCGAGGTGACGGCGATCGGCCTCTTTCCGAAGGAGATATGGGGTATTCGCGGACAAGGATATCTAGGGGCTCCGCCATATAAATGAAAAATCAAACTGGCTTTTACTTAGCCTCACTTTGCGAACGTTTCGGCGCCGCGCTCCTATTGTCTTTGCACCGGCGCCGGGTTTTTGAGGTAATCGAAGTTCCGGCGCCAAACAGACAAGTCATAAAGTTGATTCAGAACAGGCTTGGAAGATTGAAGGTAGTAATTTGAGGTGAATTTTGCCACGGTATTTTGAGCGCGTCTTTCGAGTGGCAACACGCTCAACTCAAACTGAAGATATTGCAGAGTGACCAGTTTTCGCAATATGCTGGACCGCGCCAAAACGATTCGACCTGTTAGTTCCGAAATCAGCTGACAGCCGCAGCAGGAAGCTTATCCGCCCGTTTTGCCGTCCGCGGAAATTTCGCGGCCGTCTACAACGACGTTGAGTTTCTCTCCGTCGAACGTGAAGGTCCATTGTTCTGCTGGTCCTTGCCCTAGGATCAGCCTGTCGATTACAAACGTGTGGTCGTCTTCCCAGGTCCCCTTGACCACACTGACTCTGGGTAACTCTTCAAACCGATCATTAAAACCGTGGTAGGTTAGCTCTCCCTTTCGATACAGTCCGTCCAGTCCGATCGGGCCGGTAAGTCTCCGGCCGGATTTGGTTGCATCTCTAGCGTATATCTCCATGTCATAGGACGGCTGAGAACCAGTCAAAATCAGCGACACCGACTTCAAATTTATTTCGTTAGGGGGGAACCTGTACACCTTTCCTGAGATGATAGTCGCCATCCTGGAGGTCAGGCCGACTTCAGTGGGCTTCTCAGTTGAGACGTCGAGTATTTTGTTTGCGAGCAGCTTCGCGCCTGCTGCATCAGGCGGAAGCGACATATCCGACTTCACCGATCTGGAAATGGAGTCGGCGAATTCGCTCAATGGGTAATTATCGGCGCGGCCGGTCGTCACCGCCACAATGTCCAGGTCGGGAAAGACCATGATCACTTGGCGATAAGCGCCAACCGCCATGTAGACATGCTTGTCTAGCAGAGCCCAGAAAAGATTAGAATACCGGAGTCCCGACTCTCCATGCACGTCCACCGTGGCGTGGCTCACCTTATCGATCCAAGCAGGTGGAAGCAGTTCCTGACCTTCCCACACGCCCTTGCGCAGGTACAGATAGCCGATCTTCGCCACGTCGCGAGGCTGCAAGTTCAGTCCGTATCCGCCCATGGAAATGCCTTGCGGATCGTGCGGCCAGAAGACTTCGTTGATTCCCAGAGGGGCGAAAAGCTTGACTTTTGCGTATTCCAGGGCGCTCATTCCTGTTAGTTTTGTGATGATAGCGGAAACGAGCTGCGCATTGCCGTCGCTGTAGTTGAAGCTGTCCCCGGGAGCGCTCGACATCGGTCTATCGAGAATGAACCTGACCCAGTCGGGGCTGCGCTCCATCTCGATCACAGAAGGGGCAGTGCCATACGGCGGTTGGATCCATGCCATACCAGAGGTCATGTCCAACAGATTCTGAACCGTGATCGCTTCCTTTCTATCGTCGAGGTTGGCAATGTTGCGATGGTCAAAGAAATCCAGGACTCGATGGCTTGGACTATCCAGTAGGCCATCTTTGGATACGATTGCCATTAAAGTACTGATAACCGCCTTGGTAACGGAACGCACTGCGTGAGGAATCCCCGCGGAGGACGGGGCATAGTATGCTTCGGCGACCATCTTCCCGTGTCGCACAACCATCAAGCTGTCGAAACCGTGCATCGTCCCGAAATCAACCAGCTTAGCGAGCTCCTTCGAATCCATGCCCTGCTCTTCAGGGGAGGAGGTCTGCCATTCCTTCGTTGGCCAGATTGGACCTGTTGCTTCTTGAGTGGGTGCAGCTCCGCTGCAAATCGAGACTGCGACCATTAATGAGCCCAGCCCAGCCGCCAGAAATCCCCATTTATCGCTCCGTGAATTGTTTAACCAGACTTCTTGCGCGCTAACTTTCATATCGGCGCCCGACTCCTTTCTTTTCGATCGCAAGACTCTCGCACCACGTGGGTCATTGGCCAACACTTGTTCCCCGATGGGATCGCTCCTGCGTTAGTGGATTATCCAGGCAGTAAGATTGCCCTTGGTTTGCTGCGGTGTTCCGAGTGCAGGCAACTCTCGAATTCCCATGGACTGGACGCTCGCACTAACGAAGCTCCAGCCCCGGCTAACCCGCATGTGTTTCGTCACCTTCTTAGCGAACTTAATCACAGCACCCTCCGAGACCTTCGAGGGACTAGCAACGACGACTTTGATTTCACGACCCTGAAGACGGTTTTCTTGCGCTAGCATTGACGCACGCATGATGCCCGCAAATCCTGGGAACAAGCGGTGGTCATAAAAAGTAGGCTTGAAGGGGCACGAACTGCCTAAAGTAGATAGCCGCGCGGCCTGAGGGGTCTGTCCAGATTGGACTTGACCCGGTCGGCATCCTTGAGTTTGTGTTTGAGTTTCTTCCGTGGTCCACTTTGGCTGGCACCGCTGGTTGTAGCGACGCAGGAATGGCAGCGCGGCCCTCTGACTTAGGTCGAAGCCACGAACCAGCGCAATCGCCACGGCGAAGGTTCGGTCATGTCCATGCTGCCCAGAAATGGCAGCAGGACAGGCGTCGAGGTAAGCATTAATTCTGTCCGTCAGAGTAGCCATGTTTTGGTGGCGTAGGCCCTACCGCACCCACATAACCGGCGCGCAAAAGCCTGTCGAAGGCGCCGAGCAGCTCCTCTAGGGTGCAATTCAGTTCTTCGCACAGCGCTTTGGCTTTGAAGCGCGAGCGGCCGGTTGCCATTTCTCGCTGCATCAGGTTTAGAAGCGTGGAGTCACGATGCCGTTCCTGGTCGGTCAGGTTTTTTAATTCGCTATCCTCGAGTTTTTGCGATTCGGGATATTTGGGACGCATTTTTCTAATTTATTTTTTCGGCAAATTCGAACGTCGTCAGGAGACCGGTCGGTTTAAAAAACTGACCAACCTTTTCGGAGAACCTCTAGCTAGTGCTAGTGTCCTGTGCTGGTGGAACTACCATGAGGCGCAATCAGCATCTCTGATCCGGCGTCGCCAACGAACCGACAACGTCGTAAGATTTTCGGTCCTTCGCTGTTGTTCATTGGCGTTCGTTGACGGGTGTCTGCACGCCGCCGCAGCGATGCCGTCGGTTTCGTCGTCGTTCGTTGCTCTATGATTATTGACAAGCCCGAATGCGTGACGATGTTTGATGACGTTAGCGAATGCTCAGCAAAGATTGTCGCTGAAGTAGAGGGCGGGTCAACCGTGTGAAAATGCCTTTGTTCATAGCGAGCGTTTTTTTGACGCTATCCGCCACGTCTCACGCGGCCCCTCCCGGCGGTGGGTTGCACGGCGGCAGTTTTCGCACTGGGTTCGTTGCCCGCAGTGTCGGCCCGGCATTCAGGATGGGATCTGGAATTCGCCGGGACTTCGCATTTCGTTCTGCCTTCGCATTTCATCAAAACCGCCGTTTCTTTCATCGCGACCATCGTGTCTTTTCTCAACAGTTTGCCTGGCCTGTTTATTGGTATCCCTACTATCCTTACGATTACTCCTATTTGGATTACGGACCCGATAACGACTATCAATATTGGGACAATTCAGCCGCATCTGTGCAACCGGAGTCCTTCAGACGCGCCGTCGACAATGGCCCGGTTGTCGTCATCCTCAACACAGGCAATTCCCGGCCCATGGATTCAAGGGTCAATACTGCGTACATCAATAGCGGCTACAGTTCGACCGACGCAGCTGGGCAACAAAGAATAGTCTTGCAGGATCCGAACGAGAAAATCGGACCGGGAGCCGATCCAAGGACCTTCGTTCCCCCGGCAGTTCCGCAACCTACTCAAACGGCTGCAAAAGGCGCT